>Ga0299906_10004293_pt1 | contig 11697 bp, 10 predicted proteins | sample RVTome_14_FD_200259 | JGI IMG/M metagenome (GOLD analysis project Ga0299906, IMG submission 200259) | Soil microbial communities from uranium-contaminated site in the Upper Colorado River Basin, Wyoming, United States - RVT145D125 (version 2) ... | reverse complement strand
CGTCGAGCACGGCCATGAACAGGTCGAACGTAAGCTGCTTGTATTGCTCCTGCTCCATGTCGATGTTGATGAACGCGCCGAGCTCGCGGGCCCGACGCAGAATCGGCCGGAGACGACCGAGCACCACGTCGCGGGTAGCTTGCGGGTCGATCGGGTCGAAGTTGGGATCGAGGCTGGAGAGCTTGACCGACACGTTGACCCGCGGCAGCGTGCCGCCGGGGCCGACGTCGATCTGCTCGACCGGCGACCAGCCGTCGGCCGCGGGGGCGAGACCCTCGATCAAATCAAGATACGTCTGCTGATAACGAACCGCCTCGGTGTGCGAGGTGGTCGCCTCGCCGAGCACGTCGACGGTGAAGGCCATGCGCTGGCGACGCAGCCGCTGCACGGTGCGGAGCGCTTCCTCGGCGTTGGAGCCGGCGATAAACGTGCGGGCCATGCGCATCGCGTTCTTGCGGGCGGCCATGGCGGTCAGCCGGGCGGCGAGCGATTTGGGCGAGGTGTAGTTGAGCCCGCGACGGATGGCCTCGGGCAGCTCGGCCGAACTCTGGCCGAAGTATTCCTTGAGGTGGACCGCGACCTGCTCGGCCGTCCGCAGCGCCGGCAGCACGTCGATGAACCGAAAGAGCTGCACCTTGAGCCGCTCGCGGTGCATCGCCCATTCCAGCACCCGCTCGTCCCACCACGACGCATCCAGCACCGAAGGCTCGGCCTGTCGGGCCCGATCCAAGATCTCCCGACCCACCGCCGCCACGCGATCCTCGCGCACCGCAGAAAGAACGTCCATACCCTTTTGTATGCGAGGAGGGGCCGGAGGTACAGTCCGGAGAAGGAGGTTAACTTGCCAATGCTTCGGATCTGACGTTCTCGACCTATGGCTGGACCGGCGGATTGCTGATGTAGTACTGCACGCAGCAGGTGTCCAAGGCGACCTTGGGCTTGTCGCGGTGGGCGTTCATTTCAGCAGAATCGCAAAGCCGGCCTGTTCGAAATGGTGGTCGGCGGTCAGCGCCTCCGTCAAGGCGTGCTCCTGCATCACAAGAAATGAGATGCAGTCCGTCAACGACCATTCCTTGTCCGAGCGCCGGGCGTACAATTCCTTGCCCCGGCGGAACTGCTCGTCGCTGGGAGAAACGATGTGGACGCGTGGATCGTTCTCGATATCTACAAGCAATGACAGAAAGGCCGATCGCGCCGGCGGGCGGGCACACGCGTTGGCCACCTCGGCCAAGACCCACGCCGTGGTCCAGAACTCTCCGGAAAAGGAACTTGTTGCCTGCACGGCCGCCGCATGTCCCTCATCTCGTGGATTCAGTAGGGCGACAAAATAATAAGCGTCCGCGAAGAGTCCCTTCATCGTTTCGGCAGCCCATAAAGGTAATGATCCAGGTTCCGCGCCGCGTCGGGCGGCAGCCCCTCGGCGGTTCCCGCGTGCCGCATGAGCTTCTTCCCGAGCGGCTCAAGAACGTCACCGCGTAGCCCGCCCTGCGATCCGTTGTCCTCCACCTCAACGGTTACGGTGGCCCCATCCGGCAGCCCCACCGCTTCGTCCAGCTCGATCCGCCCGTTGCGAACCTGTCCGCGATACACCATGAAAGGGCTCCTTGCGTAAACGCACGTCCAAACGAATTGTAGCACGCCGGCTCGGACGGATCATCCCTTCGCTCACATCCCGAACCGAGCGCCCACTTGACGAATTGAACATATCGCCTTTTTTTCTTCAGGACATCAATCGGACGTCCGCAGGTCGCTACATCGCACATTTTTTATTTCGTGTTTGTCGCAGGTTTCCACCTCGACCGTGTAGTCACTGTCCTCGATACCGGGGTACGAACTGGGGCGCTCTACCCATTTTCCCGCCCCTTCTCGTTCGAGGATCCTTACGAAGCGCACCCGCTGGGGCTCTTGCCCAGGGCGCTCGGTCAAAATGTAATGCTCGTCCTTAATAAGATCTTTGCATCGCATTGTTTTTATCCTCCAATTGGGAAAGGCATAGTACAGATCGCCCTCGCGCAAGCTTTTTGCAACGGAGCCCGCGCCGCTCATGAGACCATCTCGTCAGCGGACGCGCCGTACACCTCGCAGAAACGTTTTATCCATTTCTTGAGCATCCGTTCCATTCCGGTCCCGCATGCGTCATTCGCAAGATGAACTATTCTCGCCGGCCGATGCGTTGCCGAATTATCGCAAGCCCGGCGAAAACGAGCAGTGAGAACGTGGCCGGTTCGGGGAGCGTGGCGATCCAGGCTTCCGTGTTGCCACTCGGGTTTATGCCAAGCCCTACGATGGTCAGACCGTCGTCGGAAACCGCCTGAGCACCGGAGAGCCACCATCCGGTCAGGTCTAAACCAACATCGTTAATTAGTACATCGCGTAGTGACCGCATCCCGTTCGCAGCGTCCCAAACGAACGCCTCATCACCGAACTCCGATTCGCTCGTCCCCACAATGACGGAGCCGAAGGGTGTCACATCGGATGCTATACTGTCGAAGTTGCCGCCCGTCAAGTCACCCAAGCCGACCATGCCGGTTCCCGCCGTCCAACGCATGGCCTCTCTCCCGGAATCCGACGAGCCCTGCCCCACGATTGTCGAGCCATCCCCGGAAATCGCGAGCGCGTAACTGTTGTATGCACCACCGTCTAGGTCGCCCAGGCCAATCATGTCGTCGGTTGCCGTCCAGCGAAATGCTTCATTTCCTTGTGTGGACCATCCCTGACCCACCACGGTCATTCCGTCGTCCGAAACACTCTGAGCATTACTAGCGAAACCCGCACCGGACAAATCGCCGAGACCCGTCATGCCGTCGGTGGCGTTCCACCTAAATGCCTCTGGACCCGACGCCGAGTAACTCACCCCCACCACGGTTGTACCGTCGCCTGTGACGGCATTGGCCCAGCCCCACACGATTCCGCCCGGTAGGTCGCCGAGACTTACCGGTCCGCCGCCTCCGACCATTCGAGTCGGCTCTGGCCCAAGATCAGACTCGCCACGTCCAACGATGATCGTTCCGTCGTTCGATACGCCACGGGCCTGGCTGAGAAACGTCCCGCCGGGAAGGTCGCCGAGCCCAACCATTCCGGTCCCTGCGGTCCACCGAAATGCTTCCGTCCCGAAAACGGAGATGGACGCACCGACGACCGTTGAGCCGTCGCCCGAGATGTCCACCGCCGTGCTATGAAAGTCTCTTCCCGGCAGGTCGCCGAGACCTTGGAAGCTCGGGTCGGCAGCGGCAGACGGTCGAGCGGCCGACGGAAGCCAGACGCCGAACAGGGTTGCCGAGACAACGATTCGCTGCGTTACGGTACTACACATTGGAACCTCCTCGTCGTTGTTGCGGCGAGCCCCCCCTTGAACCTGCGTCCAAGAAGAAAGGGAGCCGCCGAAGATACGCCTCGACGGAAGGCTTGCGACAGCCCACGTGAGAGACGCCCCGACGACCCCCATGCGGGGGCCGCCCAAGGCGCTCGCTCTCACGTACAGACGTGTCGCAATTCTCCGTCGAACGAACGCTTGGTCGAACCAAGTTCAATATGTCTTAAATCGGCGGTCAGATCGTGCGTTTACCTCCGTTTCGGTAGCGTCTCTCCAGCGTCGGTACCCATGATAATGCCAAGTTCACGCGGCCAAGGCAACCGTCGCCGCTACGGTTCGCCCGGCGGACGGGGCGACGCGGGTAGCGGGCCACGGGGCAAGTACAGCGAGGGCTGACCGACAACGAAATCGGCGCGGCACTCGGCATCTCGGTACCGACCGTGGGGAAGATGGTCGTGGCGGTGGGAATCCAGCGAACCAACGGCAGGCCGCCCAGCTAGATCGAGGGCATCGCAGGCCGCAATAAAGGGTCTGGCTTGGCGACGCTCGACGTGGTACATTCGGTGGTCGTTCACACGTTTGTTGAGAGCCGATTACTGATATGTCCTACGTCGATCTTGCGTTTTCGGCGCTCGGTTCAACGCTTCCGCTGGACCACGGGTATGCCTTGTACTCCGCCGTGAGTCGGGTGCTCGGCCCCGACCTCCACGAGCAGAACGGCGTGGGGCTCTTCGCCATTCGGGGCATGCGGGCCGGACCGAACGAACTCCATGTGCGCGATGGATCACACCTGCGCATCCGCACACCGGCGGTGCACATCCCGGCATTACTCGCGTTAGCCGGAAAGCGCCTCGACGTGGAAGGGCATGCGGTCCGACTCGGGCCACCGCGGACGTACGCCCTTGTACCGGCCACGACGCTCGCGGCCCGCATGGTCACCATCAAGGGTTTTCAGGACCCGGAGGCGTTCCTCGAAGCCGTCCACCGCCAACTCGAAGCGATGAAGGTGCAGGGCCGTGCGGTAGTCCCACAGCGCCCGGCTGGCCCGCACAAGGGCGAGGCAACGCGGCGTATCCTTCGTATCAAAGATAAGAGCGTAGTAGGATTCGGCTTGCTCGTCACGGAACTTTCGGCCGAAGAATCGCTCATCGTCCAGGAAAAGGGCATTGGCGGGCGTAGGCACATGGGCTGCGGGTTGTTTCTGCCTGCGCGGGCTCGGAAGGAGTGACCTGTCGAATGCGAAGCGTCAACGAAGTTCTTTGGGCGAAGAGCAAGCGTTCGGCTGACGAGACGCCGCCAACCGTGCAAGAGCACTGCCTTGCAGTGCGCGACGCTGCTACGGCCATCTGGTCGGCCACAAAGGACGAATGGCGTCGCGCACTCGGCGAACACGCGGGTGCTGTGGAGAACGTAGAACCGGCGCTCTGCGTGGCAGCCCTGCTCCACGACCTGGGAAAGGCGAACAGTGCTTTTCAGACAATGGTGCAGCGGGGGAAAGATGGCCGAAAACAACCTGTGCGGCACGAAGCGCTCTCGGCACTGATCGCGGCGAGCGACGACATCGCGGGCGGTTGGTTGAGTGAGGCGCTGGATGAGGACTTCTGGGCGGTCGTCTGGGCAGTCGGTGGGCACCATCTGCAATTCCGTAAGCCACGGTTCGGCGAGATGGAGGACCCGCTGGTCCGCAGTGCCGGAGTCGGCAACGAGAACGTCACGCTTTGGCTCGGGCACGACGAAGTAACGTGCGTGCTCCAAGCGGTGCTGCACGTGCTGCGCGAAGCCGGACACCCTGTACCTCGTAACCTTCTTCCAATGATGGATCGCTCCTTCTCGACGGATGAGGATGCCGACGACTACATCGGACGGCCGGTGAGGAGCATGGTGCGGAATGCGCAGCGGCAATGGCGCAAGTGTCAGCGCGATGATCGCTACGCCCGGCGCGCGGCCATACTCAAAGCGATGCTCATGGCGGCAGACGTTGCTGGTTCGGCCACGCTCGCTCACGGGGATACAGAGTCCAGGAACGGTCAGCCCTTCGAGAAAGTGTGTCACGACCTACAGGAGTCGCTAGCGGCTCGCATCACCAACGACGATCTTGCGGGCATCGTGGGTCACGTCCAACTGCGGGGCTTCCAACGAACCGTGGCCGCCAGCGACGCCGCAGTCACCGTCGTCGAGGCTGGCTGCGGCAACGGCAAAACAACCGCCGCTTATCTCTGGGCGCAACGGCGCGCCATTGGCCGCAAACTGTTCTTTTGCTATCCCACCACCGGAACCACATCGGCCGGTTATAGCGAGTACCTCGACGACCAAGAGCGCCTCAAACGCGACCTCCTGCACGGACGGGCGGTCGTGGATCGCTTGGACCTGCGCACATCGGCCGATGATGACCCCACCGACCTAGCTCACAAGGCTGAGGCATTGAGAGCTTGGGGCAAACAGGTGATTGCATGTACCGTCGATCAGGTTGTTGGATTGGTGCAGAACAACCGCCGTCCGCTTTTCGCGTCGCCGGCGATCATATGCGGCGCGTTCGTTTTCGACGAGGTACACTGCTACGACGAACGCCTGTTCCGCGAGTTGCTGCGATTCCTTGAAACCTTCCCCGGCGTGCCGACATTACTGATGAGCGCGTCGATCCCACCAGCCCGCCGCGAGGCACTCAGGGCGGTGCTGGGCGCGCGAATGGGCGAGCCAATACCCGGCGATGAGCATTTGCAGGCGATTCGACGCCACCGGTTGGACTGGCGGGATGACACGGAGGGTTGCTGGGCGGACGTGGCCCACGCGCTTGCCGCGGACAGAAAAGTCCTATGGGTGTGTAACACGGTCGCGGATGCCGTAGCGGTTTTCCGAGAGGCCGCAGAAAGGGTGCCTGATGCCCGCCGACTGTTGTACCACAGCCGCTTTCGGTACGGAGGCGACCCGAACGGTACGCTTACGGGCCGCCCCATTACGGGTCGCGTGGAACGTCAGAATCAGGTTATCGGGGAATTCGCATACACTGACGATGCGAAGAGCCGGCGTCTCAAGCCTGGACCTTCACTCGCGGTCACGACGCAAGTATGCGAAATGTCGCTGGACCTCGACGCTGACCTATTGGTTACGGCCCTTTGCCCGTTGTCAGCACTGGTTCAGCGGCTGGGGCGGCTCCATCGCTTCGCAGATCGCAACGACCCGAACGGGGACCGGCCGCGGCTCTGTGTCGTGTATCGCTTTGACGGGCGGCCGTACCATACAGGCGCGCACCCGCACGAGATGACAGAAACGGAAACGCTGCTGGCCGAACGGTCCGGTGAGCCGCTGAGTCAGCGAGACCTCGCCAAGCGCATGGCGGCACTGCGTAACGTCGTGCATAATCAGGACCCAATCTACTCGGCTTGGCTCGACGGCGGTTGGCAAAGTGAATCGCTGCCCACGCGCGAGGGCAGCAACAGTCTGACCCTGGTGCGCTCCGAGGACGTGGAGCAGACCGCCGAAGCACTTGGCAAACCAGCATGGAGGCTGCAAAGCAAAGAGATAATCCCGCTTACCATCCCGATGCTGGTCAAACGAGGGTTCACGCCGAATGGTCGCGTCGCCGGCTATCCTGTGGCACCGAATGGCAGCATCGAGTATAGCGAAGAAGAGGGGGCCTCGTGGGTCGAGTGAACGACGACAAGGGCAGGACCGTCGGACTGCGATGGACGCTGACCGATCCTGGCATGGGCCTGCTTGAGCGAGCCGGGTTGGCGGCACTCTACATGACGCTGCGCGCCGCTGAGGAGCAGGCCGGTGAGGCCAAGGCCGACGCGGTCCAAAAGGTGCTCACGTGGGACCTGTCCCCGAGTACGGTAAAGCTGTGCTGGGAGGCCCCAACGGCCGCCCAGCGCGCGTTGGAGGCGCTCTTCGCCTTCGCGTGGCAGGTTCGTGACGGTGTGCTGTACCTCCCCGCAGTCCACCGCGAGCGGCGCGAGCGCGACACGCACTTCCTTCGATTAAGTGAGCACAGTGGCATCCTACGTACAGCGCTACAGAGCAACAAGACGCAGCCCAGGGAGCGCTGGCAGCGCTCCGTCGAAACGATTGACGATGACAAAGAGTATGAATTTAGCTTTCAACCACTAAAGGGCAAACTTGCCCCGCGTTCCGCTTTATCCAAACTCTTCCGGCGGCAATCCATCCGAGACGGTGATGCATCGGCGACAGCTTGGGTCATGCCAGGGATTGAGCCGCGGTTCGCCGATGTCGAGAAAACTTGGCGGGGGCCGATTGATACGGTTCTATTGCTGATGCTCGCTCCGATGGTCTGCCTCTACCAGGAGGTCCAAGGTGAGAAGACAAGTGAGCTTCAGGTGATCCCAGATATTGGGGACCTTGAAGAATTTGATGCAGTGCGACCGGAAGTGCGGCTTGAGCCAGTTTTCGTGGCAGGCCCAAGCGACGCCGCAGCAACGTTCTTGGCCGAGTACACGACACGGTCCCTCCGCGCTGCGTCGCATATCGGGTGTCGCGTCGTAGAAATAGGGATCGGCGGCTACTACCATCCGAGCAACAAGACCCGTAAGTCCGTGCTTGACATGCGTCCTAGCCAAGACTCAGGCGCGGTTCAGCGGTACCGCATCCTGCATCGGGTAATGCCTAGCCGCTTCGCTCCCCGCAGAGACCGATCCGGTGACGCCCACGCTGACGTAGCGCGGCCCAGTGGGAGGTTCCACGTTCCGTCCGTGCGAGGCCGGATCGCCGACAACCTCGTCAACCGCCGAACGTGGTACGCCGACATTGCTGTGCCGCCACGCTGGGAGCATTACGCGCTAAAAAGACAACAAGAGGATGTAAAGAAGCATAAGGATAAACACTTTTCGATTGAAGGTCTGTGGTTCGACAATCTTCGCCGCTACCAATGGAGGCAACTCATGGAGCTGACTAATCAGGAAAAACTGTGGCAGAGCGATCAAGAGCGGTTGTTCCACGAGGCGTTTCGCAAAGTGCTCTGGCGGCTCGTGGAGCGGGAGAAGCAGGCCGCACAGCGACGCAGCGGTAGCCGAACCGAGGAGGACCGTATCGAAGACCTATATGACGACCTCTATCGCCGCCTCACTCGTGCGAAGACGCGCCATCTGCTCCGGCGCGAGCTATCGGACATCATGGCGGAGCCACCGGGATGCTTCAGCCGTCCGAACACGCTGCGGAAGCGCCCCGACGCAATCTGGGCGTTCATGAACGACCGGCACGACTGGAGGAAAGCCCGCGATTTGGCGCTGCTCACCCTGGCAAGCTACGGCCAGTTCCGCGGCCGTAGTGAACGTTCCGGCACGCAAATAAGCGAAGGAGACGTACCATGACTCTACACCTGTTCGGCACAGTGCTGACGCACCGTGGTGTCGCCAGCAACAATCGGGGTGAGGTCGAGGCGGGAACTGTCTCGACCCTCCAAAAAATCATTCGCTACGGCGATCTCTACTCAACTGTCAGCGGCGAGGCGATTCGCTATGCATTGCGTGAGGTCTGGGCGCGCAATGGGGAGCAGGCCGTCGACGAAAAACAGTTGAACCGGCCTGTTCCCGCGGACGGTCGTGACTGGAAGAACACTGAATTCGGTGAAGGGTGGGATGAGTTCGTCGACAATGACGTACTTGGCTTCATGCTCGAAACCAACAATCGCCGCGGTGTCCTGGAAGTCGGACGCGCCGTGAGCACGACACCTTGGCCCGGCACGGTAACCAACCATTTCGCATCACCTGGTGCTCAACCGCGTCGCGATAGTAATCATGGCAATCCAAATCCCATCCCGTACACGGCCGAAGTGCACGACACACGGTACCAGTATTCCTTCGCGATGACGCCAGACTCGCTCGTGAAAGACCGGCTCAATCGCACGAGCAAGACACTATGGGCGTTGTGTAACCTGCGGCGGGTCGGCGGGGGCCACGCTCGCTTCTTCTATGACTTTGCTCCGGAGATGGTGGTGTTGCGGCTCACACATGACCCCGCGCCGCGCATCATGAACTGCTTTGTAGAAGACGATGAAAACGGCACTATATATCTCAAAACCTTAATTGATCGGATGACCGGTGACGACGGCGACAAAGCAGACGTAGAGCCGGGCGAGGTTGTCGTTGGTGGTATCCCGATTGACCACCCGGTACGCGACGAGCTTGATGGTTTCGTCAATGACGGAAATGGCTTGACGGTCAAGCGCGGCGTCAAGGCTGCATTTGCACATCTGCTGAATCAACTCGTCGAGGATGAGAATAACCATGTCGTCTTGAAGCAATGGAATAAGGGCGCGAAGGTATGAGCGAAGTAGCCCCCTTATTGCTTCGCGTCGAGGTGCCGATTTGTGCCTTCCGACCGTTCGCATCACGGGAATACCAAGATACCTATCCTGTGCCCACTCCCGCGAGCGCGTACGGCATGCTGCTAAGCTTCCTTGGCATAGAGCGCGAGAACAAGGCAAGGCATGCCGGCGTACGGATGGCGCTCGCACTTTCGCCAAGGTGGGAGCGTGCAGATTCGGTAGACAATGCGCTTCCCTGGCGCAGTTCAGTATTCCGCAAACTCCGCCGCGTCTCTCAGTACGGCTACAACAAGACTCGCGCGGGAAGGGAGCGCGACCTCTTTGTGCTTTCGGCGCGCCGACCGGATTATCAAGACCTGCTCACAGATGTAACACTGTGGGTTTGGCTGGAAAAGGGCGAAGATGCCGCCGACCCGCCGTTGCCGAAAGCGCTTGCGGGCGCGCTCGACGCCCCGGCGATAGTTTCCCGTCACGGCGGATTGTCACTGGGAGAAAGCAGTTACTTGGTCAATCGGCTGAACGTTGTAGCACGCGGACACGTGCCTCGGAAGGTCATTGTGATCCGTCCCGACAAGGAAGGGTTTTACAGCTTGCCGGTGTGGACTGACCACGAGCATGATCGGAGCCGCTCCGAACGGTTTCGGCTCGAACTCGCATCGCCCGAACCGCCCGGATGGTTCACGGTTGCCCCGGAGTAGGAACGCATGGCACAGATGGCACGGATTATTCTCGCGCCGCGTGAAGGCGCGAAGTCGGAACCGCCCGAACTGGCTTGGACGGAGATACCGCCCGTAGCGGTGAACTTGCGGGCAGGGTTGCCCGTCGATTGTTTCTAACCGCGGCTCGGTGAGAGGGAGCTTGCGGGCTCGGGGAGGAGAGAAGTCATGTCCGACGAACCGCCCCTTCGGGTGATGGCCCTGCATGCGCTGTTGTACTGCAAACGCCTGTTCTATCTGGAAGAAGTCGAGGAGATTCGCGTAGCCGACGCGGCCGTGTTTGCAGGGCGCGAGTTGCACGCCGCCGTCGACGCCGACGAGGACGCCGAGTGGAGCAGCATCGAGGTCGAGAGCAAAGCCCTCGGGCTGTTCGGCAAAATCGATTACCTGCGCAGGCGCAACGGCAAGCTGATTCCCTACGAGCACAAGCGCGGCCGCGCCCGGCGCACCGACGGCGTCGCGGAACCTTGGCCCTCCGACCGGGTGCAGGCCGTCGCCTACGCGATGCTGCTTGCCGAAGCAACCGGCCAGGACGTGCCCGAAGCCCGCGTTCACTACCATGCCGACAATGTGACCGTGCGGGTACCCGTTGATGATGCGGCGCGGCAACTTGTCGTCGAGTCCGTGACCGAGGCCAAGCGGCTACGGGCCACGGTGGAACGGCCTCCGATCACCGACAACGAGCGTCTTTGCGTCCGATGCTCGCTCGCGCCCGTCTGTCTGCCCGAAGAAGTCCGGCACCAGGACGACCCCGGCCACGAACCTCGACGGCTGTTTCCCGCCGACGATGACCGTGGCACGCTGCACGTCCTGTCGCACGGCGCGCGAGTTGGGCGAAGCGGCGACGTGCTGACCGTCACACCCCGAGCCGACGACCCGGATGCGAAGCCCACCCGACATCCCGCCCGAGAAGTCGGAGCGCTGGTGCTTCACGGTTTCGCCCAGGCGTCGACGCAGGCATTACGGATGTGCGTGCATCGCGACATCTCGGTGCATTGGCTCACCGCCAGCGGGACGTATCTGGCCGGTCTGACGCCAGGGGCCGGCGCGGTCCAACGGCGAGTGCGCCAGTATCGCGCCCTAGCCGATCCGACGACGTGCCTGCGGCTGGCCAAGGCGCTTGTCCATGCCAAGGTGCAGGGCCAGCACCGCTACCTGTTGCGGGCCACGCGAGAAAACCACGAGGCACGGGGACAGATCGACAATGCGCTGCGGTCCATTTCGCAAACGCTGGAACAAATCGGCACGGCAACCGACGCAGACACGCTTCGTGGCTTCGAGGGCGAGGCGGCGGTCCAGTATCTCGGCTCGCTCAACGCACTGCTGTCGCCCAACGTCGCGGCCGAGTTGCGGTATGGTGGACGAAGCCGGCGGCCACCACGCGACCG
>Ga0299906_10004291_pt1 | contig 11698 bp, 6 predicted proteins | sample RVTome_14_FD_200259 | JGI IMG/M metagenome (GOLD analysis project Ga0299906, IMG submission 200259) | Soil microbial communities from uranium-contaminated site in the Upper Colorado River Basin, Wyoming, United States - RVT145D125 (version 2) ... | reverse complement strand
ATCGGTCGTGGTGCGAAGCGGACGCCGAGCGACGATTCGCCGCGCGATGGCGCGCGCCCTGCGCTCGTCGCCGTAGTCCCTCAAGATCCGCTCGAGCTCCCGCTCGTCCGCCTCGTTCACCAGCTCTGCGGCCGTGAGGTCCTGGGATCGATCGAATCTCATGTCGAGCGGACCCTCCGCGGCGAACGTGAATCCCCGATCGGCGTCATCGAGCTGCAAGCTCGAGAGACCGAGGTCGGCGACGATTCCGTCGACGAGACCGTCCAAATGTACGTCCAGGTCGGCGAACGAGCCCCAGACCAGGGACAGTCGATCCGAATCGCTCCGGAGCCGCTCTTTCGCGGCTTCGATCGCCTCCCGATCGCGGTCGAAAGCCACCACTCGACCCGAGGGATCGCTCGCGCGGAGAAGCGCTTCGGTGTAGCCCCCTCCTCCGAGGGTCGCGTCCACGTAGAGGCCCCCCGGCCTCGCGGCGACGAGCTCGAGCACCTCCGAGAGAAGCACCGGAACGTGCGTTTTCGGCTCTGCCCCTCGATCCCCATTGTTTTTTTCGTCCTGCACTCCCCTGTCTCAGATTCCAAAGTCCGAGAGCGCGCGCTGGTCGTCGTCGGTCATCGGCTCCCGATTGAGCTTCTCGAGGAAGTACTCCTGGTTCCAGACTTCGAGGAAGTTGAACTTCCCGAGGACAGCGACGCTCCCTTTCATCTGGGCCGACTCCCGCAGAAGCGCGGGAATGACCAGCCGACCCTGCTTGTCGAGCACCCCCGTCTGTCCGAAGAAATGAACGCGGTTCAGAAACTTCACCTTCGCCGGATGCGAGTCCGGCATCGACCCCAGTCTTTTCTCGACCTCCGACCACACGTTCATCGGATAGATGCGCGCGTTGTCCCCGCTCACGCTGGTGACGAAAATGTCCGAGCCGTAGTTGGTCTCGATGAGCTCGAAGAACCCGGTAGGGATCTTCAGTCGCCCCTTCTCGTCTACCCGCGCGGGATGATTTCCGCGGAGCAACTGGACCTCCCCAGAACCTCGGCGTTCCACACCGAGACCACCAGTGGCTGAACCAGACCACTTTGTTCCACTGAATTCCACGAGGATCCTAAGGTGGCCACTATCTCCTTGTCAAGGCACATTTAAGGGGGTTCCCCGAGCCGAGCAATGCGACTTTGCCCGGGGGAAATGACCCACAGGTGGTCAGGCTCCGAGCTCGGGCAGTCGACCGGCGAGGACGACCGCTGTAGTAAGATTCGACGGTTTCCCATGAAGGCCGGTATCGTCGGTTTCGAAGGAGTTGGAAAGCGCACGCTCTTCACCCTCCTCACCCAGGTGGCGGGGGCGGCAACGAGCCGTCTGGAGCTGGTGGGAGTCCTGAAGGTTCCCGATCCGAAACTTCAGACTCTTTCCCGATTGCACGAGTCCCGGAAGACCACTCCGGCGACGGTGGAGTTCGTGCTCATTCCCGGTCTGGTGAAGGGGCGCTCCAGGGACAAGCTCGACGTCGCGAGCCTCCGCGCCGTGGACGTGCTGGTCCACGTGGTGCGCGCGTTCGAAGAGCCCTCGGTGCCTCATCCGGAAGGTTCCGTGGACGCGCGGCGCGACATCGAGATGATGGAGCTCGAGCTGACCCTGGCCGACCTCGGCGTCGTCGAGAAACGGATCGAGAGGCTCGAAGCCGACTCGAAGAAGGGACGGAAAGGCGAGCTTCAGGACCTCCCCATCCTCACCCGGGCGAAGGACGCCCTGGCGGAAGGCCGGCCGCTGAGGGAAGCGCTGACGCTCGAGGAGCGGGACGCGCTTCGGGGCTACGCGCTACTGACGGCGAAGCCCATGCTCGTCGTGGTGAACGCAGGAGAGAACGACCCCCGAACGCTCGACCTGAAGGAGAAGCCCGGCCTCGCCTTCGCCTATGTCTCCGCCCGCATCGAGTCGGAGATCGCCGAGCTTTCGCCGGAGGAAGCAAAGTCGTTTCGGGAGGAGATGGGGCTTTCCGAAGGGGCGGTCGAGCGGGTGGTGCGCGCCGCCTTCGAGCTCATGGGGGTCATCACCTTCTACACCGCGGGGGACACCGAGTCGCGCGCCTGGATCGTGCCGCAGAAGACGCGGGCGGTCAAAGCCGCGGGGACCATCCACAGCGACATCGAGCGCGGCTTCATCCGCGCGGAGGTGGTCCCCTACGACGTCCTGGTGCGGGAGGGCTCGTGGAACGCCTGCCGCGACAAGGGGCTCCTCCGGCTCGAGGGCAAGGACTATCCCATCGCCGAGGCGGACGTGGTCTACTTCCGGTTCAACGTGTGATGAAGCTTATCGTCCAGATCCCTTGCCTCAACGAAGCGGAGACGCTCCCCGAGACGCTCGCCGAGATCCCCCGCGCCATCGAGGGCTTCGACGAGGTCGAGATCCTGGTCGTCGACGACGGCTCGACCGACGGCACGGCGGAGATCGCGAAGAGCCACGGAGTCGAGCACGTGCAGCGCTCGTCGAGGAGCCGCGGACTCGCGGCGACGTTCAAAGCGGGGCTCGAGACCGCGCTCGCGCTCGGAGCGGACGTCATCGTCAACACCGACGGCGACAACCAGTACCCGGGAAGCGAGATCCCGAGGCTCGTCGGTCCCATCCTCAGGGGCGAGGCGGACATGGTCATCGGCGATCGAAGGGTGAAAGACGTCGAGCACTTCTCGTTCACCAAGAAGAAGCTCCAGACCGTCGGAAGCTGGGTAGTGCGGCAGGTCTCGGGCACCAAAGTTCCCGACACCACGAGCGGCTTCCGGGCGTTCTCCCGCGAGGCCGCGCAAAAGATGAACCTGGTCTCGGACTACACCTACACCCTCGAGACCATCATCCAGGCGGGGAAGAAGAGGCTCGCGATCGCCCAGGTGCCGATCGAGGCGAGACAGACCCGTCCGAGCCGGCTCATCCGCAGCAACTGGGACTACGTGAAGCGCTCCGCCGCCACCATCATGCGCATCTACGCGATGTACGAGCCGCTCAAGATCTTCAGCTACCTGGCTCTCGCTTTCTTTCTCCCCGGCTTTTTTCTCTCCGTCCGGTACCTCTACTTTCGCTCCATCGGGGAAGGGCAGGGGCACGTGCAGTCGGTGCTCCTCGCCATTCTCTGCCTGCTCCTCGCGTTCGGATCCCTGGTCTTCGGTCTCGTAGCCGACATCCTGGCTTCGGTGAGGCGACTTCTCGAAGAGGTGCTGTATCGCCAGCGGCTCCTCGAAGAGCGCCTCGACCGCCTTCGCCCTTCGGGCTTTGGCGAGGCTCGCCGCAGCTCCGCGGAGGCGGCCCGGGCCGATCGAGCTCGATGAGCCTTCAAGGGCGTACCAGCGTCCTCATTCCCGCTTTCGAGGAGGAGTCCGCCATCGGCGCACTCGTCGAGAGCGTCCGCGCTCTCGGAAGCTGGAAGGAGATCCTGGTCGTCGACGACGGATCGAAAGACCAGACCGCGGAAAGAGCCCGGGCTGCAGGGGCCACGGTGATCCGACACCCTTACAACAAGGGAAACGGCGCCGCGGTGAAGACTGCCGTCCGGGCAGCGACCGGAGAGTTCATCCTGCTTCTCGACGCCGACGGACAGCATCCGCCGGAAGAGATCGAGAAACTGGTGGCGAAGCTCTCCGAGTACGACCTCGTCGTCGGCGCCCGCTCGTACAAGGACCAGGCGGGATTCGCGCGAGCGCTGGGAAACGCCGCCCTCAACCGCTTCGCCTCCCTGGTCGCGAGCTTCCGCATCGACGATCTCACCTCCGGCTTCCGCGCCGCGCGTCGCGCCCGGTTCCGCGAGTTCCTCCACCTCTATCCGAACGGATTCAGCTACCCCGCGACCAGCACCCTCGCCTTCGTGAAGGCGGGTTACGACGTGGTTTTCGTTCCCATCGAGGGGAAGAGGCGCGGCGGCGGCTCGAAGAGCAAGATGAAGCCGTGGCGGGAGGGCTTCCGCTTTCTCGCCATCATTCTGCGGATCACGACCCTCTTCAGCCCGCTTCGGGTCACCCTGCCCGTTGCCATCGCGTTCTTTCTCCTGGGAGTCGGCTACACCGCCTACACCATCGCGACCGAGACCGACGTGACCGATACGTCGGTTCTCCTCTTCTTCGCTTCCGCGGTGCTCTTCCTGTTCGGGCTGCTCTCGGAGCAGATCGCGGCCCAGCGGCTCGTCAATCGCAGCGACGACTGACCGGAAGCCCGCGCCGCCAAGCTGCCGCCGCCGAGGCAAGCGTAGTTGCTCAGTGCGCCACTCGGGACGGTGAGGCGGGCTTTCGAGAGCGCCCAGTCGCTGACACGAGGCGGGCTCTAATCGATCGGGATCCCGATCGAACGCAAGACCCCTCGCTCGACCTGTTCCATCAGGCGTCCGGAAAGCTCGCCTCCCAGCGCGCGATCGCTCAAAAGCTCCTTCGGAAGCGTGGTGATCTGCTCGCACTTCAAGGCGCAGTCCTGGGGGACGCCACCTTGTCCGCGCTCGAGCCGGACGTGAACGGGAGAGTCGCGGCGTACGGTGCTCGCCGGGATCACCAGAACGTCGCTCGCCAGTCTGTTGCGAGCATCGACCGAAACGACGAGGGCGGGTCGTCTCTTGCGCGTGTGCTCTCCGGGTATGGACACCCAGTACAGGCATCCGCGAAGCGGCCAAGGATTCACTTCCAGGTCTTTCTGATCTGCTTCGCGCTCAGCTCGGCCCAGTCCCGATTCTCGGAGAGCTCGTCCGCCTTCTGATCCGAGTAGTACGTGGCGATTTCATCGTCCAGCTCCCGGCGACGCTTCTCGTTCAGCCAGCGCTTCAACGCACGCTCCACGATCTCGCTTCGGGACCTGCCTTCCGAAACGCGATCGACTCGCTCGAGAACGGACGTCTCGATGGTGACCGATACTTTCGACTTGGCCATGTCGTATGCTCTAGTTCATCGTACCTATTATACTACTATCGCTACCTTCGACAATCAGGTGCGGTCGGCATAGACGATGTAAGCTGCTGGGAGACGCCCGCCTCACCGGGTGGTGGGCTTCCGCCTCGGCGGGACTCGCGGAGCGACGTACCAGGCTTCGAGCACGGCTCCGGTGTCAAAAGTCATGAGAAGCTTGCCGTCCACGACGGAGTCCGAGACGATCTTCGAGGGCTCCTCGTTTCCGAGGTTCTCGCTCCAGAGGTAATATTCGCCCGCCTCCTCCACCCGCCAGCTCAATTCGTCACCGACGGCGTAGGCGGCGGGCTCCCACACTCTCACGGCTGCGGCCGTCGCACAGTCGACACCGCAGAGTTGGAGGCGAATCGATGCGTTCTCCCCCTTTTTTAGCACTCTTATATAAAAGACGGTGTCCCCGGGCGTTTCACCCTCGGGACCGAAGGTGAGCCGGTACTTCGTCTCGACCCGACCGGGACGCGCTCTGCGAGAGGGCGGCTTTTCAGCGGTACTGGCGTGCGGTGGCGCCAGACAAAGACAGAAGGAGACGAACACGAGAACCGTCGAGAGCGAATGAATCTTTCCAGTCTTCATTCTCGTCGAGCCCGGCAAGCTCACTTCGCAAATTCGCGCGACCTCGCAGGTCTGGTTACGTTCGACGTTCCTGCGAAGATTCGTGGAACGCAAAGGATACGCTCAGCACGACTCGAAGTCCAAGGGATCGATCTTGACCTCGTCCCTCGAGGGACATCGCAGGCACTCCGTAGGTGGGGATCCTCAGCCTGAAGGAACGGATCGCGGAGGACCCATGAGATAGACTCCACCGTACCCTGGCCCCGTTCTCTTGTTTCTGAAAGGTTCGGTGTCGGCGTCGCTTTCGCGGCCCCCGGCAACGGAGTTCCGCCTGGAGGTCTTCGCCTACGTTCCATAACTATTTCCCCACAGGCCTTCTCCAGCCGTCGCGAGCGGGAGTGACAACTGGCTGCAAACAGGGTATTTTCCGTTCGCCCAGGACGATGCTCCTGGCACGAGTGTTGCTCCTCGCTGAGAGATCTCCAACTCCCAAAAAGATTTCGGAAAATGTGCAAGCGAGAGCCCGTGTCCCGGGCGCAGCCGTCGTTCCTCGCTCTCGCTCTGCTCCTCGCCGCCGTTTCGGAAATCGAGGGGGCCTACGGCTTCCGAAAATCGATACGCATCGATCACAACCGAGTCGGTGGCACCGCGGATCTCGTCGACTTCCCCTTGCTGATCCACGTTACCGACCCCGACCTGAGGACGACGGTCAACGGCGGCATGGCCGAGACCGGCTTCGACATCGTCTTCCGCTCCGGCGCGGGAACGAACCTCGATTTCGAGATCGAACGATATGATCCGTTGACGGGGGAGCTCGTCGCCTGGGTGAGGCTTCCTACGCTCGCCTACAACGTCGACACGTTTCTCTACGTCTACTATGGCGACCCCGCGGTGGTGACATCCCAGGAGAACGTGGCGGGGGTGTGGAGCGGCGGCTTCGCCGCCGTCTGGCACCTCGACGAGGACCCGGCCCTCCCGTCACCTGAGTTCCCCGACGTGACCTCGAATCCCAACAACGGGACGGCCGTCACCCTAGCGACCATTCATCAGGTGCCGGGGAGGATCGAGGGGAGTCTCCACTTCGATGATTCGAGCGAGCGGCACGTCTTCGTCCCCCATCACGCGAGCCTTCAGTTTGCGACCAGCGTGACCGTTTCGGCCTGGGTTCGTACCATCGACACGGATAGCGACGTCGGAGTGATCGCCAACAAGTGGAAAGGCGGCGGGCACAAGAACTACTGGCTGGGAAAGCTGAATGCCACTCAGATCGAGTTCAACACCGACAACGACGTCCATCGCGTCACCACCTCGCTGAGCTTGATCAGCGATGACAGCTGGCACCATGTCGCGGGAGTCCTGGACGCCGCCAACAACCGCGTTCGCATCTTCGTGGATGGGATCGAAAGAAACAGCGCTTTTTACGACGGGGTGTCGCAAACCGGCACCGCCGATCTCATGATCGGCCGGAGCTCGGACGTGCCCGCCATTTGCTGCCAGGAGTTCGACGGCCGCATCGACGAGGTTCGCCTTTCGGGAGCGGCCCGCCCGGCGGGATGGCTCCTCACCGAGTTCAACAATCAAAGCTCACCCTCCACGTTCTACTTCTTCGGTGTCGCGGAGTCGACGAGCGGCTGTCCACCGCTGAGCACCTCGGAGAGCGCCGGGACGCTTGTCGTCACCGCGCCCGACAGCTTCGAGATGGTCTTCGACCGGGCCCTCGGCGGCGCCGTCACCGAGTTCTACGACCTGGCCGAGGATCCGGGAAGGACGAACGATTGCGCCGGCGGGGCGAGCGGCACGAGCCCTCTCGTCGGGCTCTTGCAGAACGGAATGGTCGTCAATAACCCGGGGCCCCTCGCTCACAGCATGGATCAGAACAGCCTCGGTCCGAAGTTGGATTTGCTCGAGTCCACCACGACCCGGGTGCGCGTGCGGCAGGAGGCCTTCTACCAGGAACAGTCGGGGGGAACCGCCATCGTCCCCGGCATGAAAGGCATCGGTGACTACAGCATTTACCCCTCCGGCAGGACCGCCAACAAGTGGGAACGGCGCACCACGGCCGCGGTCACGACCATCAACCACGGCATGGGTGCGGTGGTGGTTCATGCCACGACCGGGGGCGACCTCGACCGGGGCAACTGGAGCTTCTATACGGATTCGGGCCCTCCACCGCCGACCGCCCAGCCGGGAACCGACACTTTCTCGCTCGCACAGATCGAGGTCGGGGGGGCAAAGACCGACTTTCTCAACATCATTCATCAGGACTACCTGGCGGCCACCTCGCTCTCCTTGTTCGAGACTCCGGCCGATGAATGGGCAGGGTGGACGTACTACGACGCCGACGGCACGACCTACGCCGCCAACTCCAGCGAGCTCTGGAACTTTCTCACCTACTTCAAGCCCACGAACTTCGCGGACCATATGGACCCCGCCGTCACGAAGAGAAGAGACGACTATCGGGGTCCGGGCGACGTGGGCGCGACGGTGGGGCCGGGGACGCGCTGGATCGACACCGCGGAGAAGACCGGTCCTTCCGATTCCTTCAATGAGGCCGAAGCCGCGTACTTGCTCCAGCTCGATCCGGCGGCGGGGCTTACCTTCGATCTGAACGGCGGCACGACGACGCGTTACGCGCCGTTCTTCAAGATTCGCCAATGGCGTTCCCACCTGTCTCCGGGCTCGGTCACGCTCGAGGGTGCCGGCTTGACGAGCCCCGCAGACTACCGCTCGGACGTCAAGCCCATTTCGCGCGCCTACTTCGCCCAGGATCTGCGCTGGTATACGACCGCCGAAAGCAACGCCTCCATCACGACCAGCCCCGACGTAGGCACCGCGGGCACCGTCGAGCCGGGAGTCGGAGGCTTCGTTCCAGGCCGCCACGGAAACGGTGTTTACATCCCCAACGCGACCTCTTCATGGATCAGCTTTCCCACCACCGGGAACTTCGACTCGGCGAAAGGCGCCATCGAGTTCTGGTTCAAGCCCGACTTCGCGAGCACCGACGGCTCGAATCACACCATCGGCGGCTACAATTTCAACGGCGCCAACAACTGGCTCTTTTCGAAAGACAACGCGGACAACTTGAAGTTCGAGATCGCGGCCCTCGCGAACACCTCCTCGATTTCGGCCGGGCCGGCAACCTACCGGTGGCAAGCGAACGAGTGGGTGCATCTGCGGTTCGAGTGGGATGACAGCCTTCCCGTGACGACTCAGCTCAAGATCTTCGTCAACGGCGTGGAGCCGAATGCCGGTGGCGGCACCGGCGCCGATTACGTAGCGGCCACCAACGTATCCGCGAACTTCCAGATCGGGCGCAGGAGCCCCACCACGGGAGCTCCAGGAGTCTACGACGAGATCCGCGTGTACGGAGGCTCCGGTGCGACGCCGCAAGCTATCGCTCACGCGGGCTCGAGCTCGGACGCACGAGAGTTCCTCGCGAGCGGCACACTCAACTTCAGTCTTGCATTCACCACGGTCGATGCCAACAGGCGGGGCGAGTACCTGTACTTCGGATCGGACGCGAAGTTTCACGGGCTGAACGTCGCTCTGGCGACCCCGGGCGCCGGTGCGTCCCCGAATCTACACTGGCAGTTCTGGAACGGGACGTCCTGGGCGGATCTGGAAATGGTCGGAGGCTTTCTCGACGAGACGAGCAACCTCACTCAGAACGGAGCGATCTCCTGGACCTCCGATCCGGCGGGCTGGTCCGTTTACACCATGAAAGGCGGTCCCGAGCTTTATTACGTGCGCGCGTACCTGGCATCCGGGGACTTCTCCACCCAATCTCCGGTCGAAGGAGTCGTCAAGACGGACATTCTTCTGTTCCAGTATTGCGGCGACATCGCGCTCGACGGGCAGACGTTCGTCTTCCCCGCGGCCCCACCCACGGCGGTCCGGCTTTCCCACTTCGAGGCGTTCGCGCTCGATGGAGCCGTCGAGCTTCGATGGAGCACCGAGAGCGAGCTCGACAACCTCGGCTTTCACCTGCTTCGATCCCTCACCGAAAACGGACAGTACGAACGAATCTCGGCCAAGATCATTCCCGGTCTGGGCTCCTCTCCGGAGGGGGCAGCCTATCGTTTTCGGGACGAGGGCCTGACGAACGGGACGCTCTACTACTACCAGCTCCAGGATGTCGAGACCACGGGGAGGACCGAGCTCCACGGTCCGGTCTCGGCGCGGCCGCAGGCCGGGGCGGGCGACGACGATGGTCCCACCGAGAACGGCGAGCAAGTCGAGGGTCGGGGCACTCGCATCACCTATGGAGCGCCGGACGGGACGTCCCTGCGTATGGTCCATCGGGCACCGCACCTCGTCGTCGCGGAGCTCGAGACGGGAGGCTTCCATGCCTATCCCGAAGGGGATGGCTCGCTGAGGCTCGTGGTCCCTGACTTCGAGGCGAGGAGCGAGGACGAGGCCGTTTCCCTCCCGGTGAAGAGAGCCTGGTTGGACGGGGTGGCGGGACGCAAAGTCTCGATTGTCCGAGTGGTGGAGAGAGAAGTGGAGGTGCTCTCCGGTCTTCGACCGGTCGCAGGGGAAACGCCGGAGGTCTTTGCCACCTCGATGGGCACCGTGCGCGGGAGCCGGCGCATCAGCCGGCGAAGCGGGAGGCCGGGCGAAGAGCGGCTGTATCCGGCCGAGGCGGCGCGATTGGTCACCGTCGGCTTCCAAGGGGAGAGGAAACGCGCTCTCCTGGAGATGGCGCCCTTGAGGTGGGACGCGGCGACCGAAACGCTTCGATTCGCGCGGCGCTTGACGGTGTACGTTTCCTTCCGCGATGCGGATGACGCGGAAACGGGGACGAGCGGCGGCCGCGGCCGACGGCCCCGCCGTTCCTCCCACACCGCGCTGGGCCGGGTCGCGGCCCGAATCGTCACGAGGGAGCGCGGCCTGTACGGCGTGCCCTTCGAAGAGATCTCGTCGATGCCCACCGCTGTTCCGGTGTCGAACCTGCGCGTGAGTCGCCTCGGTGAGGCGACCGCGTTTCACGTCGAGCCGAACCGGGAAACGTTCGGCCCCGGCTCGATGCTCTTCTTCGTCGGCGAGGGAGCCGACTCCAATCCCTTCTCCGGGGAGTCGATCTACGAGCTCGCCCTTGGCGTTGTCGGTCGAACGATGCCGATCATCGCTGCAAAGTCCGGCGCGGAGCCAGTATCCCATTACTGGCACGAGCTGGAGCTCGAGGAGAATCGCTATTACCAGGCGGGGCTCGTCAATGTCGCGAACCCGTGGTTCTGGGAGATTGTCGTCTCGCCCGGAGCGAAGCGCTTTCCCTTTTCCTTGCTTGGGCTCGCTTCGTCACCGGACTCGGCCTCGCTTTCCGTCTGGCTCCAAGGGACGAGCGACCTTCCGGCTCTTCCCGACCATCATGTGCGGGTCTTCGTCAACGGGACCTTCGTCGAGGAGGTGAGCTGGGACGGGAAGAATCCGCGCGTACTGCGAGCGGCGCTCGCTCCCGGTGTGCTCCGCGAGGGAGAGAACGAGATCCTCATCGAGAATGTGGGCGACACCGGCGCCGCCTACTCGATGGTCATGCTCGACAAGCTCGAGGTGCGCTATCCCCGAATCCCCGTGGCCGCGGACGGCCACATTCAAGGTACGTTCGACGAAAGGGGCGTCGTCGATGCCCACTACGTCGTCGAGCTGAGAGAGGACTCGGCTCCAGTTTGGATCGAGGGGCGCGAGGTGGAGCCGGGGCCCGTCTATCTCGCGGTCAGCGCAGAGCGCGTGCGGCGTCCCGAAATCCGTCGCCCCTTGCCTACGAGGCTACGGGACGAGCGGAAGCAGGCGGACTACGTGCTCGTGGCACCCCGGGAGCTCCTCTCCGCAACCGAACCGCTCGTCCGACTGCGCCGGGAGCAGGGACTCCGCGTGGAGACCGTCGCCGTGGAGGAAGTCTATTCCGAGTTCGGCTACGGCGAGCCTCGGCCGGAATCGATTCGGGAATTCCTCGCGTACGCTTATCATCACTGGAGGCCTCCCTCTATTCGCTACGTGCTCCTCCTCGGCGACGCGACCTATGACTACAAGGACTACCTGGCGACGGGGGTCCGAAACCAGGTGCCGCCCTACATCGTGAGAACCAGCTACCTGTGGACGGCCTCCGATCCCGCCTATGCCTCGGTCAACGGCGACGACCTGCTGCCCGACGTTGCCATCGGCCGGCTTCCCGCGGCCTCGGTGGACGAAGCTCGTGCCGTCATCGACAAGATCCTCGCCTTCGA
>Ga0299906_10004289_pt1 | contig 11703 bp, 10 predicted proteins | sample RVTome_14_FD_200259 | JGI IMG/M metagenome (GOLD analysis project Ga0299906, IMG submission 200259) | Soil microbial communities from uranium-contaminated site in the Upper Colorado River Basin, Wyoming, United States - RVT145D125 (version 2) ... | reverse complement strand
GCGTTCGCCGGCCCCGCCGCCCCGGGCGGGCCGTTCGCCTGGCCCTATCCCGATGGCGAGCCGCAGCCCTTCCGCATGACGGCGGCGTTCGACATCGACCGCGCTTCGGGTCCCATCGCGGATTGGACGGGATGGGGCTCGAGCGAGAGCGGCACGTACGATGGCAGCGGCCACGCCTACGACAATCACAGCGGCAGCGACATCGGCGTGCCGATCGGGACGGATGTCTACGCGCTTGGGACCGGGACGGTGACGTTCGTGCAGGAAGGTGTGCCGAACAACGATCACTCGAACTCCGGCAACTACGTGCTGATGTCTCACACGGTGAACGCCGACAACTTCACGACCAACTACTTTCACTTGTCGCAGAGCACCGTGATCCCCACTGTCGGTGCGAACGTGGCGGGCGGCGCGAAGATTGCCGAGTCGAACAACACGGGGAACTCCACGGGGCCGCATCTTCATTTTGCGCCTCTCATCAGTAACGGCCAGGGGCTGTACGCCTGCCCTTATCTCAATGGCTGGCTCGCAGATGACGAATTCTACTACCCGGTGAGCGGCGACCGGCCCGTGCTGATCTACACGGAGGTCGAGACCACGGGTGCGCTCAACGTGCGCTATGGCCCGAGCACCGGCGTCTATCCGACGGTCTTCACGTCGGTGGAGCAGGGATCGCGCTTCGTCGCTTCGCAACACGTCGATCAGAGCGGCGAGCTGTGGTATCGCGTCTTCATGCCCTCGGCCCCTGCGCGGGCGACCGAGAGCCGCGACCCGAGTGGCGGCGTCACCGCCGCACCGGCCTACGCCGAGACCGGCGCCAACTGGGTGAGCACGCCGGAGAAGTCGTTCGTGATGGACACGCCCGATGACGCGAATCGCGTGACTCTTGCGGGCGGCGGAAGCCGCGCCAACACGGTCGGTGGAACGGACACGGCCGTCTTCACGCCCATCATCACGCAGGATGGCCCGCACGAGGTGTTCGCCACGTGGCCGGCGTCCGCAAACGCGGCGAATGTCACGTATCGGATCGCGCACACCGGGGGCACAGCGAACGTGGTGATCGACCAGGTGCCGGGAGTGCCGCCGGGCGGCACGGGCACGAAGGCCGATCCGTATATCATCAACACCAATCATTACGTCGCAGACCACACCACCGTCGGCGGCGAAGACACGTGGAATGCCTACAGCTGCGCGCCGGGAACTCCCGAGGAGGGGCCGGAGGTGGTCTACCGGATCACGCTGCACAAACCCGCGACGGTGACGGCGAGCGTGGCGCACGCGGGGTATCCGTCGCTCGACGTCGATGTGCAGATTCTCAACTCGCTGAACCCCAATGACTGCGCCGCGCGCAACGATTTCACGGCGTCGGCCGCGCTCGCTGCGGGAACTCGATACATCGCCATAGACTCCTACGGCTCCGGCGCGGCCGGCAACAACCGCGCGACGGATTACACGCTCACGGTTGACATCACGGGCTCGGAGTTCGCCGATTCCTGGGTCAGCCTCGGGACCTACAACTTTGCGCGAACGATCGCCGGCGGCGCCGGCTCCATCACGATTGATGAGAGCACCGTCACCGGTGGGGTGCTTCCGCTGCCGGGTTCGCGCCTGTTTGCCGATGCGATCAAGGTGACGCCGGCCGATTGGCCGCGGAGCGTCTGGTATGCCAACCAGATCGGTGCGACGACGTTCAGCTCGCGCATCAACACGGGCACCGACCCCGTCTGCTGCGTCGGCATCGCCACCGACGCGACGAGCCGCAGCGACGCGCGTGACCTTCCGCAACTTGTGGAAGTGCCGATTCTCTCATCCCCCGACCCGAATTCCACCGTGCTCGGCAAGGCGTGGACGGGCCAACGCTTCGTCTGCACCAACATCTTCAATGACTACTACCGCGTGCATCTCACCAACGCCTCCGACGCCCCATTCGGCTGGATTTCCGGCGAGCACCTCTTCGTCTATCATCCCGAGGCAGCCACGACGGCGATCCCCGTGGGGATTTCGCTCCTGGGGGCGGAGTGAGTCCCGGTCGGACACACACAAGCAAGCCGTTATTTTCCAATGATCTGAAGGCATGACCTGGGGGCCGAATTCGGTCATCCCGAGCTCATCTCATCCCCCCTGTCCGCCGATGAGAACACCAGGCGATCGTGGGCGTGGCCCGAGGCGGAGCCATGGCCGCGAATCGCCACCAAACACGCGAGTGACACCTGCCGGATGGGCACGACTGGGGAACGCTGATGTACAAAGCCTTTTACGGGCTGGAGATGGCGCCATTTCATCTCACGCCCGATCCCTCCTTCCTCTTCCTGAGTCAACGCCACCGCGAGGCGATCGCGGCGCTGATGTATGGCATCGCCGAGCGCAAGGGCTTCATCTGCCTCACGGGTGAGATCGGCTCGGGCAAGACGACGATCTGCCGCGCGATCATGAACGAGGTGACGACCGGGACGAAGGTCGCCCTGATTCTGAACCCGTCGCTCGACGAGCTCGAACTGCTCCAAACCATCAACGAGGAGTTCGGCATCGGCCACGAGTCGAAGTCGAAGAAAGAGCTTCTCGCGGCGATGAATCAGTTCCTGCTGCGCCAGCGCGCGATGGGCCACTCGGCGCTGCTGATCATCGACGAGAGCCAGAATCTTTCACCGGCCGTGCTCGAGCAGGTGCGCATGATCTCGAATCTCGAGACGGAGACGGACAAGCTGATCCAGATCGTGCTGATGGGCCAGCCGGAGCTGGCGCAGATTCTCGCCCTCCCGGAGCTCGAGCAGCTCAATCAGCGCATCACGGTTCGCTATCACATCTACCCGCTCGACGAGGCGGAGACGCTGCAATACATTCGCCACCGCATGTTCATCGCCAAGGGCAAGGTGGAGGTGAAGTTCGACGCGCCGGGTCTGCGCGCGCTCTTCATTCACACGGGCGGTGTGCCGCGAAAGATCAACGTCCTCATGGATCGGATTCTGCTGATCGGCTATGTGGACGGAACCTACGAGTTCAACGAAAACATCGTTCAACGCGCGATCGCCGAGGTCAAAGGAAGCCAGGGCTTCGGGCGACAGACCGCCGCCACGGGGCGGGGCTCACGGCCCGGGCCGACCTACGGCCGCCGCTGGGTCAAGGCCACGCTGGCACTCGCCGCGACGGCGATTGTGGCCGGCGTCGGCGCGGTCACGGCGATGCAGTTTCTCAATCAGCCCGTCGGATCACAGGCGCCTCAGGGTACGCCCGTTGCGGCCGCGCCGGTGGCTCCTCCGCAGGCGGTCATCGCCAGCACTCCCCTCGCGCCCCCGAGTCTGACGCCGCCTGTGGCCACTCCCGCTGTCGCCGCGGTGGCGCCGTGGACCTACGACAGCAGCAACACTGTGCGCGTGCGCGACGCGGGCGATGCATGGCACGCGTCGCTCCTGACGCTGATGTCGATCTGGTCGCAGCGCCGCTACGACCTGAGCGAGCTGCGCCAGGCCGATGCGCCCACGCGCCAGCAGATCGTCGAGGCGATTTTCAGCGAACTCACAACGCACGGCTTCCGCCAAGTGACAGTGACGGGATCTCTCACGCGCCTGCTCCGCGCCGAGGCGCCGATGATTCTCTCGCTCGAGGACAGCGGCGGCCAATTCGCTTCACACGTGCTTCTGCTGGGCTCGTCCATTGTCGAGGGGGAAGAGCTTCTGACGATCGCCGACCCCACCCACGGCGTTGTCGAAGTGAAGCGCGCCGACCTCAGCCCGCTCTACCAGAGCCAGGCGACGGCAATCTTCCCAGATCCCGAGGGCCTCGCCGAAATTCAGGTGGGCGAAGAGAGCGATCGAGTGAGGCAGCTCCAGCAGGCGCTGATCGCGACCGGCCACCTGCGCGGCGCACTGACGGGCGTCTTCGACACAGACACGCGCGAGGCCGTGCGTGACTTTCAGCGCGACGCACGGCTCGAGGCGACGGGTGAGCTCGACCCGGAGACGGCAATGCATCTCGTCCTGGCGACCCAGGATCAGGAGGCCACTCTGTGAGCTCAATCCTCGACGCCCTCAAGAAAGCCGGTGACGACCAGGGGCCCGTCCGCTCTCCCCTCTCGCGCACGGGTCTCTACGCGCAGACTCAGATCAAATCCAGCATCGGCAGCCGCAGCGGCGTGAGCGTGACGCCCGGGAGCGGCCGATCCCACAGCACTCTGATCGCCGCCGGTGCCGGCGTGGTTCTCCTGGCACTGGTGGGCGTCGGCGTGGTCGCCATGCGTGGCGGGAACACCGAAACCGCGGGACCTGAAACCGTCTCAGCGTCCCCGACCACCACTTCGGCGCCAGTGGCGGCCACCTCTCCGGCGACGACCCGCGCGCCTGAACCGGCCCCGGAGGCTCGCCCTCCCCGCTTCGTCGACAACTATCTCTCCGCCCAGCTTCTGCCGACGGTTCCGATCCACGTGGACATCGGCCCCACGCCACCGCCCGCAGTGGGTGGCCCCGCGACGGCTGTCGCGACCGATCCCACACTTCCTGCGACACCGCCCGAGCCGGCGAAGCCTGAGTACCTGCTGGAGGGGATCGTCTTCGATTCGAACAATCCGATGGCGATCATCAACGGAGTGATCGTCAGCCCTGGGGACTACGTCAACGGTGCGACCGTCTTGGAGATTCACATGAACAGCGTCGTCCTCAACGTCAACGGCGAGCAAATCACGCTCGGCAACTGAGCGGCTTCGCCCCGATTTCAGTATTCAAAATTCGCCCAAGGGATGGTGCTGGTGACAGCGCCTCCCGCGGTGACGTCCACGACGGTGCCCAGGGCGTTGCCGGCGCTCACGTCGAAGTTCGTCGTGTTTCCGTGGCAGGTGTTGCCGACAATGAAGTTGTCTCCGCTGACGACGGCCTGAATGCCGCTGTCGTTGTCGACGCAGTTGTTGCCCTCGACGCGGCTTCCCGCGCCGGCCCAGGCTGCCGCCGCGATTGAACTGAACAGCGAGACGATCAGGCAGCGCATGCGGTGTCTCATGAATTTCCCCTCTCTCAGCGGTTGAAGTTCCCCCATGGGCCTGGATCAGAGCTGTCGAAGCCCGTGCTGACGGGACCGAGAGCGTTGGAGTCGGCCACCGATCCGAAGTCGTCCTGCCCTGCGCCGCTGGCCACGTTGCGGACGACCAAATTGCCGATGGCATTGGGCGTCTGGATGCCGATGTCGTTGCCGATCACCGTGTTGCCCTCGATCCGGTTGTTGATTTGGGTGGCGTGGATTCCAGCGCTTGTGCCGGAGCCGTTGAAGCGGGCCATGGAGTCGAGCACGGTGCAGTTTCGGGTGATCTCGATTCCGTCGGCGTCGTTGTTGTTGGCGATGCAGTCTTGAATCAGGACGCCATCGACCCCCTCGATGCCGTTTCCTCCATTGTCGTTGGCAACACAGCCCCTCACGGTGGAGCCGATGTTCGCCCGAATGCCGGAGGATGTGTTGCCCTGAGCGACGCAGCCGTCGATCAGTGCGTCGCTGCCGGACAGCCGAATTCCTGTGGAGCCGTTGCCGCGTGCGTAGCAGTTGATGATCGAGCCCCCCGTGAACATGAAGATCCCGTCTGAGCCGTTGTTGCTCGCGTCTGAGTCGATGACGTTCCCGCCCGACTCCACGTAGATGCCCTCCTGGATGTTCGAGGCGGCCACACAGCTCTTGACCACCGCTGTGTCCGCCACGCGAATCCCGATGCCATTCCCCCGCGCGACGCTGTCTTGCACCAAGGAGCCGGAGGCGACGCTGATTCCCCGGTCATCGCACGACTGCACCGTGCAGTTCGCGACGCGGCCGTTCTCGCCGACGAAGTTGATGCCGATCTCGCCGTAGTCGAAAACGTGCAGATCCTCGGCGACTCCGCCGCGCGCGGCGAGGCGAACGCCGTCCGCTCCGAAGCTGGCGATCGTCCCGTTGCGGGTGGTGACCTCGCGCGCGGCGGCCCCACCCTGGATTCCGATGCTTCCTGCTCCACCCGTGATCCCGCCGGGGCCGATCAGCGAGAAGCCGTTGAGGTCGATCGTCACAAAACGCTCGCTGACGAAGATCGCCGCCTCCTCGGTGGCGGGGAAGTCGATCGTCTCAACGAAATAGTAGCTCCCGCCGCGCGTGCTGATGGTGAGCGGAAGATCATCAGCCCGGATGGGCGTGCGCGCTTCCGGGCCGGGCGTGGGCGCGGGCGGAGCCGGCGGGTCGAGGTCCCCGGCGGGAATGCCGATCGACAAGGTCGCGGCGACCACCGTCACAATTGAGAGCGTGTGAAAACTCGAGAACAGTTCCATGAGACCCCCCCGAAGTCAAATGTGGCAATTTGACACCGATCGAGAGAAACGTCAATCGCACGTTGGCCGCCACCGATGCGGGCCTGTGAGTTCTGAAATGGAAAAGCTCAACAAATCCCCTTGACCTGCCGATCTCTTCAATGCAAAGCCTCTCGTCACGTTTTCGACCGATGGCCCGACTTCATCGCCATCCCGCTTCTCTCTGGCCCGCCGGCCACCGCTGGTGACGGCATCCGCCGTTCCACGCACCCCTTTTCCCAAGCAATCCATCGCAAGACCCTGAAGGAGCAGTTCCATGCCCGAGACACGTGAGGCATTTCAGATCGACAAGGTGAAATTCGACGACCGCGGCCTGATCGCCGCCGTCACCTGCGACGCCGAGACCGGCGACGTGCTGATGGTCGCCTGGATGAATCGTGACGCGCTCGCCAAGACGCTCGCCGAGCGCGTCGTGACCTATTGGTCGCGCTCACGGCAGGAGCTGTGGACCAAGGGCCTGACCTCCGGCCACACCCAGGAGGTCGTCGAGATTCGCATCGACTGCGATCGCGACTGCGTGCTGCTGCGCGTGCGCCAAGAGGGCGGCGCGTGTCACAACGGGTATCGCTCGTGCTTCTATCGTCGGATTGAGGGCCAAGAGCTGATCACCGACCAGGAAAAGGTGTTTGATGATGAGAGCGTCTACAAAAAATCCGGATGAAGGCCACCGGCTAGCCGCAGAGCTCGTTCCCGCAGCCGAGGGGCCGCGCGTGGAGCCCAGCCGCGAGGAGTTTCGCACGCGGGCCCAGCGCGGCAATCTGATCCCGGTTCACCGCGAAATCCTCGCGGACCTCGAGACACCGGTCTCGGCGTTTCGCAAGATCGCCGATGCGACGAACGCGTTTCTGCTCGAATCGGTTGAGCAGGGCGAGGTGCAGCGGCAAGGGCGATACAGCTTCCTCGGCCACAATCCGTCGATGCTGGTGCGCTCGGTGGGCGAGGCGGTCGAGATTCTCGGTGCCGACGGCGCGTGCATCGAAACGCTCAGCGCCGCCGATCCCTTGGACGCGTTGCGCTCGGTGATGGCGCGGTTCACGCCCGTGCCCGATCCCCAACTGCCTCCCTTCTTCGGTGGGGCCGTCGGCTTCCTCAGCTACGACGCCGTGCGGCGCTTCGAGCGGTTGCCCGATGAAAACCCAGACGAGCTCGGTGTGCCGGATATGCTGTTCGCCGTCACGGACCAGGTGATGATCTTCGATCATCTTCGCCACCGCATTCGATTCGTGGCGAACGCGCACGTCGAGGACGGCGACGCCGATGCAGCCTATGACCGGGCGCTCGCGCAGCTCGACGCGATGCAGGAGTGCCTGGCAAAACCCGACCCCACGCGATCGACTCAGGCCGCGACGGGAAAACCCCCTGAATTCTTCTCGTCCGTTTCACGCGAGGCTTTCATGGAGACGGTGAAGCGCTGCAAGGAGTACATCCTCGCGGGCGATGCGTTCCAGATTGTGGCGAGCCAGCGATTCACCGCCGATCTGCACTGCGATCCCTTCGATGTTTACCGCGCGCTGCGCGCGATCAACCCCAGCCCTTACATGTTTTTCTTGCAATTCGGGGCGCTGAAGGTGGCTGGTTCGAGCCCGGAGATTCTCGTGCGGTGCGAAGAGGGCGAGGTGACGATTCGCCCGATTGCCGGCACGCGGCCGCGCGGCAAGACGACAGCGGAAGACACCGCACTCGCGGAAGAGCTTTTGGCCGACCCGAAAGAGCGCGCCGAGCACCTCATGCTCGTCGACCTTGGGCGGAACGACGTGGGGCGCGTGGCGCAGCCCGGCAGCGTGCGCGTCGACAATCTATTCACCGTTGAGCGCTACAGCCACGTGATGCACATCGTCTCGAACGTCCGCGGGCAGCTCGCGGGGGGCAAGTCGGCCTTCGATGCGCTGCGCGCAGGCTTCCCCGCGGGGACGCTGAGCGGCGCGCCGAAGATCCGCGCGATGGAGATCATCGACGAGGTCGAGACGGTGCGGCGTGGGCTGTACGGCGGCGCGGTGGGCTACGTGTCTTATACAGGCAATCTCGATTCGTGCATTGTCATCCGCACGGCCGTGATTCAGGACGGCAAGGTGAATGTTCAGGCCGGCGCGGGCCTCGTGGCCGACAGCGACCCCGCGACCGAGTGGATGGAGTGTGTGAACAAGGCGAAGGCCGTTTTCCGCGCCGTCGCCATGGCCGAGGGCGGATTGGAGGGATGAGATGTTTGGCCTGAAGAGACGCAAGCATCTGTTTCCCGGCATCTTCCGCTGGGAGTGCCGTGCCTGCGGCCACCTGTTCCATCAGGGGAACCCAGTCATGCGCTACGCCATGGACGAAGCGGGTGAGCGTCATCCGATTCACCTCCCCGGGGGGCGAGGTGCTGTTGAGCAGGTGCTCGGCCTGAGCCTCCGGGAGCTGAAGCGAGCGGGGCGAATCGGCGGGTTGCGATTGGTCCTCTGTCGCGACTGTGACCACGTGTTTCAGATCGACCTCAAGCGCGATTCGCATGCATGTCTTGAGTGTCGCTCCGAAAACACGGTCGATCTGGAGAGCTTCGCCGGCGAAGCCTGCCCCAAATGCGGACGCGGCAAGATCAAAGCAAAGCAGATCGCCAAGATCTGACCAGGATGACATGACATGCTCCTCGTGATCGACAACTACGACTCGTTCACCTACAACCTCGTGCAGTATCTCGGCGAGCTGCAGGTGACCGACCTCCGTGTGATTCGCAACGATGAGATGGACGTCAGCGCCATCGCGGCGATGGCGCCGGAGCGCATCGTCATATCGCCTGGTCCCTGCACGCCGAACGAGGCGGGCGTCAGCATCGACGTCGTGAAGCGACTCGGCGCGTCGATCCCAATTCTCGGCGTCTGCCTGGGGCACCAGTCGATCGGGCAGGCTTACGGTGGGAAAGTTGTACGTGCGCCGAAAGTGATGCACGGCAAAACGAGTGCAATTCGCCACGACGGAAGCGACCTTTTCACCGACGTGGAGAATCCTTTCACGGCAACGCGCTACCACTCGCTGATCGTCGTGCGCGATTCGCTGCCCGACTGCCTCGAAGTCACCGCCGAGACCGAGGACGGGCTGATCATGGGAATGCGCCACCGCGAGCACCCCGTCCGCGGCATTCAGGTGCATCCCGAGTCGATCATGACGAAGGCGGGCCACACGCTGCTGCGAAATTTCCTCAACCTGTGAGGAATCGGCGCGCGCAGCCGGCCACGACTCCGATTGCAACTCCGGCGCACCCGTGGTCCTCTGAGTTCAGCGGCAGAGACAAGGAAGGAAGTCCATCATGGATGTGAAACTGGCGATTCGGAAGGCGGTCGAGGGCGAGAGCCTGGAGGCCGATGAGGCGCAGTCGGTCTGCGAACAGATACTGAAGGGCGACGTCACCCCCGCGCAGATCGGCGCGCTGATCGTCGCCCTGCGCATGAAGGGCGAGACGGCGAGCGAGATTCTCGGATTCGCGCGCGCCATGCGCCGCGCCGCGCAGGGCATCGACACAAAGCACGACACTGTCGTCGACACCTGCGGGACGGGCGGCGACGGCCTGGGAACCTTCAATGTCTCCACGGCGGCGGCCTTTGTCGCTGCGGCGGGAGGCGCCGCGGTCGCCAAGCACGGCAATCGCTCGGTCTCATCCCAGTGTGGCAGCGCCGACGTGCTCACCGAGCTCGGAGTCAAAGTCGACTGCCCCCGCGAAGTCAGCCAGCGCTGTCTCGACGAGATCGGCATCTGCTTCCTCTTCGCGCCACAGTATCACGGCGCGATGAAGCACGCGGCGGGTCCGCGCCGCGAGATCGGCGTCCGCACCATCTTCAACATGGTCGGCCCGCTGACGAATCCCGCCGGAGCGAAGCACCAGGTGCTCGGCGTCTACAGCGAGGGAATCATGGACGCGCTCGCTCAGGCGCTGCAGCAGCTGGGCTGCCAGCACGCGCTGATTGTGCACAGCTCGGACGGACACGACGAGCTCACGGTCACGACGCTGACGCACGTCGTCGAGGTGAAGCCCGACTCGATTCGCGAATACAACGTGAGCCCCAATCGGCTGGGCCTCAAAGTCGCGCCCTTTGAAGAGCTGCTTGGAGGTGACGCGGCAGAGAACGCCAAGATCATCCTGGGCATTCTGAAGGGTGAGGACACCGGCGCCCGGGCCGAGATGGTCGCCGCCAACGCCGGCGCCGCGCTCTACGTGGCGGGCCTCGCGGAGACGTTGACGGAGGGCGTGGAGAAGGCGCTCGGAATCATCAAGAGCGGCAAGGCGCTGGAGAAGCTGGAGCGCTTGAAAGCGCTCACGAACTGAAACCCTCACCATGTCCATCCTCGACCAAATCGTCGCCACCAAACGCGAAGAGCTCGCCGCCGCAAAGCGATTCGCCCCCGAGGCCCGGCTGCGCTCGCTTGTGGCGCAGCAGCCCGACCCGCGTCCGTTCGCGCGCGCGCTGGCGCAGCCCGGCTTGCAGATCATCGCCGAAATCAAACGTGCGTCGCCCTCGGCGGGCGTGATCCGGGCGGACTTCGATCCCGTTGCGATCGCGCGCGGCTACGAGACCGCAGGCGCGGCCGCGCTGAGCGTTCTCACCGACGAATCGTATTTCCAGGGCTCGCTCGGCTATCTCGCCGCCGCGCGCCAGGCGGTGGGGCTTCCGCTGCTGCGCAAGGATTTCACTCTCGATCCGTACCACCTGCTCGAGGCGCGGAGCGCCGGGGCTGACGCGGTGCTGCTGATTGTGGCCATCTTGGAGGATGCTCTGCTGCGCGATCTCCTCGCCTTCGCAGACGAACTGCGCCTCGCGGCACTCGTCGAGGTCCACGATCCCCGCGAGGCGGATCGTGCCCGCGCCGCGGGAGCCCGGATTCTCGGCATCAACAATCGCAATCTGAAGACGATGAAGACCGACCTCAGGCAAACCGAGATCGTGCTCGGACAACTCGGTTCTCGTGAAGGGCTGACCATTGTCAGCGAGAGCGGCATCAGAACGGCGGAAGACCTGAGGCAACTCGCCCACATGGGCGTTGACGCCGCACTGATCGGTGAGCACCTGATGCGCCAATCCGATCCGGGTGAAGCCCTTGCGGCTCTCCTCAGGGGGGTGCGCGGTGAGTGACGAATCCCGTCTCGCCGTCAAAGTTTGCGGCATCACGAATCGCGACGACGCGGAGCGCGCCACGGTGCTCGGCGCCGACTATCTCGGCACCATCTTTGTCCCGGGGACGCCGCGCTTCATCACGCGTGCGCAGGCCAAGGAGGCTTTCGACTTTGCTCCGCGCCCGAAGATCATCGGCGTCTTCGCCAACGCGGCCGTGGAGGAGATGCGCAGTGCGGTGGACGATCTCGGCCTGGATGGCGTCCAGCTGCACGGCGATGAGCCGCCCGAGGCGTGCGCCCAGCTGTCGCCGATTC
>Ga0299906_10004288_pt1 | contig 11704 bp, 12 predicted proteins | sample RVTome_14_FD_200259 | JGI IMG/M metagenome (GOLD analysis project Ga0299906, IMG submission 200259) | Soil microbial communities from uranium-contaminated site in the Upper Colorado River Basin, Wyoming, United States - RVT145D125 (version 2) ... | reverse complement strand
CGCTGCTGGGTGGCGCCTTCTTCGCTAGCCGCCCGGTGCCGATGATCGCGTCGGCGCCCGTGCCGATGATGGCATCAGCACCCGTCCCGATGATGGCATCGCGCCCGGTGCCGATGATGGCATCGGCGCCCGTGCCGATGATCGCGTCGGCGCCCGTACCGATGATCGCATCTCGATGCGCGGAGCCTGCAGCCCTTCCGCGCTCTTTTGCGAGGACTTCCTGGGCGGGAGTAAGAGCCAGCGACAACGCGATGGCGGCACTTACCGCCGTTGCAACGCGCGTGTTCCTGTTGCTCATAACCTTCATTTGGCCAACCCCGTTATTAGTGCGATTGTCATTAATGAAATCTAGACACTCGAGGCCTCATCGGCTTCTGCGCCAGGCGGTCTGACAAACATGTACATTGCGACGCCAACTCGGACCCGCCGCTCGACCTTGGTTCTGACTGCAAATGACTCTTTGGTGGTCAACCAGTCATCCAGCAATTCAAGGAATTGCTGTCCGCGCTCCTTTACGAAGGCGTCGAAATCGATAGCGGATTCCGGTGCGATACCGTTCGGCGCCCACACTCGCCTTTCGAATAACTTGTCCGAATCTTCAGGTTGCAGGTTTTGGTCGAGTGTTTTCGCGAGGTCCGTGAAGGCAACCGACATCGCGTGGAACTTCGCGGGATCTTCGGCGGCCGGTATGTACGAACGCGAGAGGACCCGGTAGTAACCATTTCCGAGTTCAAGAACCGCGTTGATTCGCTTGAGCTCGTCGAGCATTTCGTCGCCCGGAACGTCTGGCGTATATCGGCGCACCAACTCCGCGAAGCTTCGACGTCCCGGTGACGCGCTAACGACTACTTCGTAAGGAATGCCGTATGGGCCTATGAAGTCTGAATCCTGGTGCCAGCCCGTTAGTAGTCGGCCGACTCGACTGAGCCGACCAGCGAGAGCCTCGAATTCCGCGTCGGTTCGTTCAAGCAGGCGTCCAACTTCGTTGCGAGAGAGGCCAGTAGTAATTGCGATGCGCGAGGCGGACTGCTTGGAGGCGGGCATCTGCAAAATGTCTTTTGCAGCATCAACAAACACGCTCTTCATCAGTTCCGCGAACTCGCCGTAGGAAACGCTGTTCCTAACGAGAATTCGGACCAATGGCCTCATCAGCGGCCTAAACGTTGCGAGCAACGTGCCTTTGAAGTTCTCGATCATTCTCAGCCCGTAAACGGGCGGCGCTGACCAGATTGCAAGTGCCGCAGTCATTGAGGTTATTGTTAAGTTACGGCCCGAACTATAGCGGGGGGTCCACCCCGGTCAAGAGTGCAACATAATCGGACACTTAGCGGCGAGTTCTCAGACCGGTTGGCCAGCCGCCCCTGGGCTGACCACGGAGTGGTTTCCGGTCAAGGATCAGGCAGTTGGAAGGGGTGCGAGCGGGTCGAACAGGGCCGGCCTGGCAGGGCTAAGGCCAGCGCCTATCTGGTCCGATGTGACAATGCGGGGGCACCCGCCGGCGGTCGAGGAGGTATGTGTGACGGCCAGAAGTGTGAGCCGCATCACGTTTTCGCGCAGTGTCAACAAAAGCTAGTTACAACAATAAGTTACGTCGCTAAGTTGCAGCACACGCTAGCGCGCGAGCACACGGCAATAGCGCGCTCTCGCCGGCCAGTCTGGACCTCACAAAGTTGCACGATCGGCGATTGCCCGACAGGCTCTCGCATCACCGAACGATGCCGATTGCGCGCGGTCCGTGTCGCCGCCACCAGGCGGTCCCCTCGACTTCGAGCGGCGCCCCAAAAGAAACGGCCGGTCCCCCGCTCAAGGGCCGGCCGTACTCGTCAAAAATGAATCTTGACGCTTACATATTTTTCTGAACGTTTGCGGCTTTGCGAAGTTCCTCGAAATGCGCCTGCAGTTTCTTCCGCTGCACGATCATGTCGACGCGCTCCTTGACGGACTCGAACTCGGGCGCCGCGGGCGAACGCACGTCCTCGAGCTTGATCACATGCCAGCCGAACTCGCTCTGCACTGGCTGCTGCGTGATCTGCCCTTTCTCGAGCGCCGCAACTGCATCCGAGAAGGGCTTCACCATCGTCTGCAGCGCGAACCAGTCGAGGTCACCGCCCTTCGCGGCGCTGCCTTGATCCTTCGATTCCTTCTCGGCGAGCTTGGCGAAATCACCGCCCGCCTGCAGTTCGCGGATCACCGATTCGGCCGTCTCCGTAGTCTCGACCAGGATGTGGCGGGCCTTGTATTCCTTGGGCATGCTCGCGACTTGTGTGTCGTACTCCGCCTTGATTTCCGCTTCGGTGCTCGGATGCGCCTTGATGTATTTCTGACTGGCCGCCTCCGCGAGCACCTGCAAGCGCAACAGCTCGAGCCGTGCCTGGACACCGGGTTCTTTCGCGATGCCGTCCGTTTCGGCCGTCTGTGCCGCGAGCTGCATGTTCACCAGCTGGTCGAGCAGTTGGGTCTTCTGCTCCGCCGTTGCCTCGGCCGCCGGCTGGCCAGTTGCGGCGCTCAGGAATTCATCGAAGAACTCGGAACTGATGGGCTTGCCGTTCACCGTGGCAACCGAGCTTGCGGTGGCCTTGGCCGCCGGGTCCTCGGCGGGCCGCGTGCAGGCCGCGAACAGGCCGAGGAATGCAGTCAACACGATCGTCGATCTTGGATGTCGCATCATTTGCCTCTGGAAAATTACTGCAATCGGAACGGTTACGGCTCGCCGGGTGCGAACGCGTGGATCGACATCGCGTGGATGTCGGTGGCCATCAGGTCCTGGACCGCGTCGAACACCGCGCGATGACGCTCGATCTTGCTCATCCCGACGAACCGCGCCGAGACGATCACGACCGCGAAGTGACCACGACCGTCGCGCACGCCCGGATGCCCGGCATGCCTGTGGCTGTCGTCGACGACGTCGAGCCGCGTGGGCTCGAAGGCGGCGCGCAGCCGATCGGTGATCCTGTCCACGCGCGGTGAAACGACGGTGTCGGTTCGCTCTGTGACCACGTGTGCGTACCTCAGTTGGAACCGGTTTCAGCCGACTCAGTGCGGCGTGCAATCCACAGGCCCTGCAGCAGGACGAATACGAGCGTCAGGCCCATCAGGCCGAAGAGCTTGAAGTTCACCCAGGTCGCCTCGTCGAAGTTGTAGGCGACGTACAGGTTCGCGGCGCCGGCGAACACGAAAAAGCCGATCCACATCATGTTGAGCCGGCGCCAGCTCGCGTCGTCGAGCTTCAGGTTCTCGCCGAGCATGCGCTGGATGATGGTCGGCCCGCGCATGAACTGGCTCAGCCCGAAGGCGATCGCGAACAGCGCATTGACGATCGTCGGCTTCCATTTGATGAACGTGCTGTCGTGTACGAGCAATGTCAGCCCGCCGAAGACGAGCACGAGTGCCGCCGAGGTGAGCAGCATGGGGCTCACCTTGCGGTGCCGAATCAGGCTCACTGCCGTCTGGACCATCACGCCGACGATGAGCACGCCCGTCGCGACGTAAATGTCCGTCAACTTGTAAGCGACGAAGAACGCGATCACGGGCAACAGGTCGAACAGCAACTGCATGAGGAGGTCGGGGCCGGCGCGGCGGGGCGGAAAGGGGGCGCGTATGATAGCCAACTCGCCCGGCAGGCCCAACGACGGGCGCATTCTGGATGGCTTTTCTGCTCTCGATTCACCCGCTGAACCCGCAGTTGCGCTTGGTGCGCCAGGCCATCGGAGCGATTCGCGATGGAAGCGTGGTCGTCTACCCGACCGATTCCTGCTACGCCCTTGGCTGTCTGATCGGCGACAAGGAGGCGATGGAGCGGATCCGCCGCATCCGTCAGGCGGACAAGAATCACAATTTCACGCTCGTCTGCCGCGACCTCTCGGAGATCGCCCGATACGCGCGCGTCGACAACAGTCAGTACCGCATGCTGCGGGCCTTCACGCCCGGCCCGTATACCTACATCCTCGAGGCGACGCGTGAAGTGCCGAAACGACTGCAGAATCCGAAGCGACGCACGATCGGCATCCGCGTGCCCGACAATGCGATCGTGCGCATGCTGCTCGCCGAACTGGGCGAGCCGATCATGAGTTCGACGCTGCTGTTGCCGGGTGACGAGCTGCCGCTGTCCGATCCGCAGGAGATCAAGGAGCGGCTCGAGCACGAGGTGGATCTGGTGATCGACGGGGGCCCCGGTGGCTTCGAACCCAGCAGCGTGATCGACCTGTCCGGTGAGGCGCCCCGGGTGGTGCGTCGTGGCAAGGGCGATGTGAGCGCTTTCGAATAGCGCCCGTCGCCGGTGGGGCCTGCGTATAATCCGCGGCTTGCACCGCGGCTGCCTTCCCTCGTGCGCACGTAAACACGCCATGAGGAAGTCGTCGTAAGCTATTGACTGGCTTATCTTTTGAACACGTGACAATCGCAGGACCTGGCCTTGAGTTCGACCGCATCCATGCCTCGACGGGTCCTTTCGGGGATGCGTCCAACCGGCAGCCTGCACCTCGGCAACTACCACGGCGCACTCAAGAACTGGACCGAGCTGCAGTACGAGTACGACTGCTACTTCTTCATCGCCGACTACCACGCGCTCACGACCGGCTATCAGGACACGTCGCAGGTCGAGTCGGACACGTGGTCGATCGTGATCGATTGGCTCGCCGCCGGGCTGAATCCCGCGGTCGCCACCTTGTTCGTCCAGTCGCGCATTCCCGAGCACGCGGAACTGCACCTGCTCCTGTCGATGATCACGCCGCTCGGCTGGCTCGAACGCGTGCCCACCTACAAGGATCAGCAGGAGCAGCTCAAGGAACGCGATCTCGCCACCTACGGCTTCCTGGGATATCCGTTGCTGCAGAGCGCGGATATCCTGCTGTACCGGCCGATGTACGTCCCGATCGGCGAGGACCAGGTCGCGCACGTCGAGATCACGCGCGAGATCGCGCGGCGCTTCAACAACATCTATGGCCGCGAGCCGGACTTCGAGGCCAAGTCGGAGCGCGCGATCAAGAACCTGGGCGCGCGCAACGCCAGCCTGTATCGCGAGCTGCGCCGACGCTACCAGGAGGAAGGGGCCGCCCAGGCCCTCGACCGCGCACGCACGCTGCTCGACGGCAACTCGCGCCTGACCGTTGCCGACCGTGAGCGGCTGCTGGGATACCTGGAAGGCACGGGCCGGTCGATCCTGCCCGAGCCCGAGGTATTGCTGACGGCTTCGCCAAAGGTGCCGGGGCTCGATGGCCGGAAGATGTCGAAGTCCTATGGCAACACCATCGGCCTGCGCGAGGATCCGGAGGCGGTCGCGGCAAAGTTGAGGACCATGCAGACCGACCCGGCGCGTGTGCGGCGCAGCGATCCCGGCGACCCGGAGAAGTGCCCGGTCTGGGACCTGCACAAGCTCTACTCGAGCGCAGAGACCCAGGCCTGGGTCCAGGTGGGTTGCCGCACAGCCGGTATCGGTTGCCTCGACTGCAAGAAGCCGCTGATCGAGCGCGTCGTGGAGGAAATAACGGCGATGCGACAACGCGCCCAGGAGTACGAGGACAACCCCGACCTGGTACGAGGCATCATCGCCGAGGGATGCGAGAAGGCGCGCGGTGTCGCGGGCCAGACGCTGGACGACGTCAAGCAGGCCATGGGTCTCGCTTACCGCTGAGGTTCCCCATGAACAAACCCGATCTGAGACTGGTCGAGGGCGGGGCGGGCGCGCCGCCGCCGGAGCCGCCGCGCGAGGCAAGGCCGGAGCAGTCCGAAATGCCGTTCGCGATGGTCGATGGCGAGGTCCTGACGCAGATGCCGCGCGACCTCTACATCCCGCCGGATGCGCTGCAGGTATTCCTCGAGGCATTCGAGGGCCCGCTCGATCTGCTGCTCTACCTGATTCGGAAGCAGAACCTCGACGTCCTCGACATCCCGATCGCCGAGATTACGCGCCAGTACCTGCAGTACATCGACCTCATGCAGGAACTGCAGCTCGAGCTGGTCGGTGAATACCTGCTGATGGCCGCCACGCTCGCGGAGATCAAGTCGCGCATGTTGCTGCCACGGCCGCACGGCGAGATCGGCGGCGACGAGGACGACCCGCGCGCGGAACTGGTGCGCAGGTTGCAGGAGTACGAGCGGTTCAAGCGCGCTGCGCACGACCTGGACGAGCTGCATCGGGTCGAGCGGGACGTGTTTCCCGCGACCGCGGAGCTGGTCGAGCGACGCGTCGTCAGGATGCTACCGAACGTAACCATGCAGGAGATGCTGGTCGCGCTCAAGGACGTGATGGCGCGCGCCGAGATGTTTGCGCACCTTCACGTGCAGCGCGAGCGTCTGTCGGTGCGGCAACGGATGTCGGAAGTCCTCGACGCGCTGCGCACCCAGGCCTTCGTCGAGTTCACGCGTTTGTTCCGTCCGTCCGAGGGCCGCATGGGCGTGTCGGTGACCTTCACCGCGATACTCGAGCTGCTGCGCGAGGGCTTGGTCGAGATCGTGCAGTCGGAGCCTTATGCCCCGATCCATCTCCGCGCGGGCGCGCCGAGGCACGTCACCCTGGTCGTGGACAATGATCGCGACGAGGCCGGCAGCCGGATCGAACCATGAGCGAACACCCGCTGACGAACGTGCTGGAGGCGATCCTGCTGGCGGCCGGCCGACCGCTCGCGGTGGCGCAGGTGGCGGAGCTCTTCGAGGAATCGCAGCGCCCGACGGACGACGAGATCCGCGCGGCATTGTCGGACCTGGGCCGGCGATACACGGGGCGGGGCATCGAGCTCGCCGAGGTCGCGAGCGGCTGGCGCATCCAGGTGCGGCCGCAGCACGCCGACGTCGTGTCGCGCCTGTGGCAGGAGCGGCCGAGCCGCTATTCGCGTGCGCTGCTCGAGACCCTCGCGTTGATCGCCTACCGGCAGCCGATCACGCGCGGGGAAATCGAAGCCATCCGCGGCGTGACCGTCGCCACGACCATCATGCGCACGCTCATCGAGCGCAACTGGATCCGCATCGTCGGCCATCGCGACGTGCCCGGCCGCCCGGAGCTGCTCGGCACGACACGGGAATTCCTGGACTATTTCGGGCTGCGCAAGCTCGACGAATTGCCGACCCTGGCCGAGCTGCGGGATCTCGACGATATGAGCGTACAGCTCGAGCTCGCGCAGGACGGCGTCGAGTCGCGGATCGCGTTGCCGGCCGCAGTGATCGGCGGTCCCGCAACGAATTCCGCGACGGACATCGACGACGGCAGCGACGACAATGGCTCGCTCGAGGACGAGGAGCACCAGGACGCGTCCGACGCGAACTCGCCGACGCTGGTGGCGGGCCCGCCCGGCTGCGGGGAGCGCTGAGCGTGCGCCGCCCGAGCCGCGGACCGGCCTGGCGGCACTGAGCGGGGCGGGATCGTGGAGGAACGGCTGCACAAGCTGCTTGCGCAGCACGGGCTGGGATCGCGCCGGCAGGTGGAAGACTGGATACGCGCCGGCCGGATCCTGATCAACGGGCAGCCGGCGAGCATCGGCCAGCGTGTACGCTCCTCCGATCGCATCGTCGTCGACGGCAAGGACGTCTCCCGGCGCGTAAGCGCGCCGCAGAAGCTGCGCGTGATCGCGTATCACAAGCCGAGCGGCGAGCTGCTGCGCGGCCGCGCTGGGGACGAGCGCTCGCCGGTGGATGCGCGACTGCCGAGCCTGCACGCGGGCCGCTGGCTGCCGATCAACACCGTCGGGTTCGCCGAGGATGGGCTGCTGTTGCTGACGAACGACGGAGCGCTCGCCGCCGCGGCGGGACGTCGCGGTCGCGAGTTGCCGGTGGAGTACCGGGTGCGCGTGCTGCGGCCGCGCGACGCCGTCGCCTGGCCGGCGATCCCGCGCTCGATCGAGACCGACGGGCAACGCTCCGAGTTCACCACGGTCGAGGCGATCGAGGCACCCGGCTCGAACGTGTGGTTCCGCGTCGAGGCCGCACGGGCCGTAGCACGCGGTGCCGTCCGGGCGTTGTTCGACGCGGCCGGGCTCAAGGTCAGCCGTATCCTGTTGCTGCGCTGGGGCTCGATCAGCCTGCCGCGTGACTTGCCGCGCGGCCGCTCGCGCGAGTTGACCGGCGAGGACTTGAAGTTCCTGCTCGGGTTTGGTGGGGGAAGCACGACGGCAGAACGCCCGCGCGCGGCGCGACGCGGCGGACCGAAACGCTCGCCGCCCGCCAAACTCAGGCGCTCGGCTGCGCCTCGAAGCGGCGGCCGGTAACGCCGCGGGACTGCGGCCCGAGCAGGTAGAGAAACGTGCCGAGCACGTCCGCAGGCAGCGGCAGGCTCGCGGGGTCCTCGCCGGGGTAGGCCTGGGCCCGCAGCGCGGTGCGGACCTTGCCGGGGTTGATGCTGTTGACGCGGATGCGCGTGGTCGTGCTGGTCTCGTCCGCGAGCACCTGCATCAGCGCCTCGATGCCGAACTTCGAAACGGCATAGGCACCCCAGTAGGCGCGGGCGCGCTGCGAAATGCTGCTGCTGGTGAACACGACCGAGGCGTCGTCCGACGCGCGCAGCAACGGCATCAGCGTGCGGGTCAGGATGAACGCGGCGTTCAGGTTGACGTGCATCACGCGCATCCAGGTCGGAACATCGTAATGATCGATCGGCGCGCGCTCGCCCACCTGGGCGGCGAGATGGGCGAGCCCGTCGAGGCGGCCGAACTCCGCGTGCAGCGCGTCCGCGAGCGCGGCGTACTCGTCCGCGCCGGCCCGCTCGAAGTCGAGCGGCGCGATCGACGGTCGCATGCTGCCTGCGGCCACGATCGCATCATGGATCGACTCGAGCTTGTGCACCGTGCGCCCGCACAGCACGACGCGCGCACCGAGCCCCGCCGCGGCGAAAGCCAGGGCGCGTCCGATGCCGGCGCCGGCGCCGGTGACGAGAATCACCCGTCCGGCCAGCGCCTGTGCTTCCGGGCGATGCGTCCGCGGATCGGTCGGTTCGCTCAAGGTCGAAACTCCGCTCGGGGTGCGATTTGACAAGCTTGCCAGGTTCAGCGGCTGCGGATCGCTGCCCGCCAGGCGGTCCACAACCGGGCGAACGGCGGCACCTCGACCCGATCGGCATCGAGGGCCCCGGATTGCGCGATTCCCGACAGCAGGCGCTGGTGCAGCGCCGCCAGCACCAGGCCATGCCGCTGGCGCACACGCTCTTGCCCATCGAGCAGTCCGCGCAGCGCGGCCAACTCCGCTGCCAGCCGCGTTCGCCACTCCGCCAGCACGCGCAGGAGCGCCGGGTCGGCCGGCTGCTGCGCCACGCTGCGCGGATCGAGCCCCGCCTCGGTCAACGCGTCCAGCGGCACGTAGAGCAGGCCGCGCCGCATATCCTGCGCGACGTCACGCAGCATCTCGGTCTGTCGCACGGCCGAACCCAGGCGTCGGGCGAACTGCCGTTGCGACTCGGACAAGGCACCGGTCGCAGTCAGCAGCCCGGCGATCACTTCCTGCAGCGACCCGGCGGCACGCTGGCCGTAGGCCTCGAGCTCGCGCCAGTCCGTGTAGGTGAACCGCGCCAGGTCGAGATCAGCCGCGACGAGCATCTCCTGCAGCAGCGCGTGATCACCGCGCCGTCCCGCCATCACCAGCGCGAGTTCGAGCGTGGCGGGATGACGCGGCCGGCCGTCGGCGAGCAGGGCGAATTCCTCGCGCCACCATTGCAGGCGCGTGTGCGCGAGTTCGTGGTTCGGGCTGGCAGCGGTGTCGCGCAGTTCGGCTTCGAGCGCGTAGAGCGCGTGCAGCGACGCGCGCCTGGCGGGCGTCGCAAAGAGCACCGCGAAGTAGCGCAGCGACCCGGGCGGCGTGCCGCGCCGCTGTGGAGCATCCGGGGCCCGTGCCCCGAGGCGCTCATTCATCGTTCGCTTCCACGTCCATGGCACGCAGCTCGCGCGCGAGATTCTCGATGGGCGCGATCTCCTCGATCTCGCGTTCCGGGCGTAGCCCGAGTTCCGTGAACTTGCGCGCGCCCGGGAGCACCTGGCGCTCGAGCGAGCCGACGGCGGCGTTGTAGGCCTCGACGCTCTGGCCCAGCGACTTGCCGATCCGGGCGACGTGGCTGCCGAAGGTCGCAAGCCGCTTGTAGAGGTCCTCGGCCAGCTCGCGAATGCGCACCGCGTTCTCCGCGAGCATGTTCTGCCGCCAGCCGTAGGCCACGGCCTTGAGCAGCGCGATGAAGCTCGACGGAGTCGCGATGATGACGTCCTGGCGGATCGCGTCCTCCAGCAAGCTCGGGACCTCCGTGACCGCGGCCGTCAGGAACTGGTCGCCCGGGATGAACAGCACGACGAAGTCCGGGCTGCGCTCGAACTGCGACCAATAGGTTTTGCTCGAGAGCTGCTTGACGCGCTCGACGACCGCCTGCGCGTGGCGCTTCACGGCGATCGCCCGTTCTTCCTCGGTCGGCGCTTCGATCGCGGACAGGTAGGCATCGAGCGGCGTCTTGACGTCGACCACGAGCTGCCGGCCATCCGGCATGTTCACGATCATGTCGGGCCGCAGCGAGCGCTCCTCATCCTGGACGTGCACCTGCTCGGCAAAATCGCAGTGCTCGACCATGCCGGCGAGCTCCACGAGCCGCCGCAGCGTCATCTCGCCCCATTGCCCGCGGACCTCGGGGCGGCGCAGCGCGGTGACCAGGTTGCGGGTCTCGCGCTGCAGTGCGACCTGGCCCAGCGCCACGCCCTCGAGCGAGCTGCGCAGCGCGCCGAAGCTCTCGGCGCGCTCTTTCTCGATCCGCGCGATCTGCTCGTGGGTCTTCTGCAGGGCTTCGCGGACCGGCGCGAGCATCGACTCGACGGACTTTTCGCGATCGGACAGGTTGCGCAGCGCCAGCTCCTGCTGCTGGCCGAGCATCTGTCGCGCCAGCTGCAGGAACATCTCGCTGTTGCCGCGCAGCGCGTTGCCGGCCACGGAATCGAAACCCGAGCGCAGGCGCTCGAGCGCCATGTCGAGCGCGAGCGCCCGCTCGCGCGTCAGTTCCTCGGCGGAAGTGAGCTCGGCGCGCGCCGCGGCGAGCTCGAGTTCCAGCGCATGCGCCCGCCGCCGCCCGATCAGCCAGCCGACCAGCAGCGCGACGGCCGGCAGCAGCACCAGCAGGAACAGGAGCACGCCGGGGGAGGGCAGCGCGATCTCCATCAGGCCTTCCCGGGGGCGTCTTGCGGTCGCCGCAGGTGGAAGAGGTAGTTCACGCGCGCGTCGCTGGTGAGCCGCGCCGTCCGGGAGAACGGGTCGTAGTCGAGCCCGCTCAAGTCCTCGAGCGTGAGCCCGGCCGTGCGCGCCCAGGCGGCGAGCTCGGACGGGCGGATGAACTTCTCATAGCTGTGCGTGCCGGCCGGCAGCAACCGCAACAGGTATTCGGCGCCAAGCACGGCGAGCAGATAAGCACGCGGCGTGCGGTTGATCGTCGAGAGAAACACCGAACCGCCAGGCTTGACCAGCTCGGCGAGCGCCGCGACCACGGCCGCCGGCTCGGGCACGTGCTCGAGCATCTCCATGCAGGTCACGATGTCATAGAAGCACGCCACGTTCAGCCGGTGCGTCTCCGCGGATTCCAGGCGATAGGTGACGGCGACGCCGGCGTCCCGGGCATGTGAGTCGGCCACTGCAAGCACGTCGGCGGCGAGGTCGAGCCCCGTGACGCGCGCGCCGCGCCGCGCCATCGCCTCGGCGAGCAGACCGCCACCGCAGCCGACGTCGAGCACCTCGCGCCCGTCGAGCACGCCGCCGCGCTCGA
>Ga0299906_10004287_pt1 | contig 11706 bp, 8 predicted proteins | sample RVTome_14_FD_200259 | JGI IMG/M metagenome (GOLD analysis project Ga0299906, IMG submission 200259) | Soil microbial communities from uranium-contaminated site in the Upper Colorado River Basin, Wyoming, United States - RVT145D125 (version 2) ... | reverse complement strand
AACGTCTCCGGCACCGTGACCGCCAACCTCTACGGCGTCACGATGAAGGAGGCCCTGGACACCATCCTGCACGTCAACGGATTCGCGTACGTGGAGGAAGGCAACTTCATCTACGTGTACACGCAGTCCGAGTACCTGGAGATGGTCGAGGCGATGCGGAAGACCACCAGCCGGATCTTCGAGCTGGACTACCTCTCCGCCGCCGACGCCCAGCAGTTCGTCACCCCGCTGCTGAGCACCTCCGGCCAGGTGGCCGCGGTCGGCGCCGTGTCGCCGGGCATCCAGCCGGACCTTCAGAACACCGGCGCCGACGACTACGCCTTCAACGCCAAGCTCGTGGTCAACGACTACGAGGAGAACGTCGAGTCCATCGACAAGCTGCTCACCGAGCTCGACACCCCGCCGCAGCAGGTGCTGGTGGAGTCGGCGATCCTCCAGACGCGGCTCAACGAGGACAACGCCTTCGGCGTGGACCTGTCGGTGGTGGGCGGGTTCGACTTCGCCGACCTGACCAATCCGCTGGGCCCGGTGACTGACATGCTGGACGGCACGTTCACCCCCGATCCGCTGGACCTGGCCGTCGGCGGCGGCCAGAGCACCGTCGGCAACACCGGCGACACCGGCTCGTTCAAGATCGGCTTCATCTCCAACGACATCTCCGTGTTCCTGCGCCTGCTCGATGACGTCAGCGACACGGTCGTGCTCGCGCGGCCCAAGGTGCTGGCCCTGAACCGCCAGCGGGCCCAGGTCCTCGTCGGCCGCCGCGTGGGCTACCTGTCCACCACCGCGACCGAGACCACGACCACGCAGACGGTCGAGTTCCTCGACACGGGCGTGCAGCTCATCTTCCGGCCGTTCATCTCCAAGGACGGCTCGATCCGCATGGAACTGGCCCCCAGCGTTTCCGAGGCCAACCTGCGCCAGGTCTCCGACCAGGGCGGCAACCTCGTGACCATTCCCGACGAGGACACCAACGAGATCACCACCAACGTCCGCGTGCAGGACGGCAAGACGATCGTCCTCGGCGGCCTGTTCCGCGAGTCCACCACGATCAGCCGGCGGCAGGTGCCGTTCCTGGGCGATGTGCCGCTGCTCGGCGCGCTGTTCCAGGGCCAGGAGGACACGATCGAGCGCAGCGAGATCACCTTCCTCATCACCCCGAACATCGTGCAGGACGAGGCGCTGGCCCGCATCGGCCAGGAGCTCCTGGCCAACGGCGACCGCGCCCGCGTGGGCATCCGCGCCGGCCTGCTGCCCTTCAGCCGCGACCTCATCACCACCAACTACAACATGGACGCCATGGACGCGTTCAACGCCGGTGACACCGAGCTGGCCATGCACTACATCAACAGCTCGCTGAACATGCACAAGTCCCAGCTCGATGTGCTTCAGCTCAAGCAGCAGATCGCCGGCGCCTCCGTCCGCGCCTACGAGCGGAGCATGATGGAGCGGGCGATGCGCCGCGAGTTCGGCCCGGCCCTGCAGGGTTCGGGCAGCATGGCGCCCATCGGCACGGAGCCGATGGCCGATCGCTCGACCGAGCCCAGCACCGGCTCCTTCTCGCGGATCTTTGACGACCTGTTCCTCAACAACTTCAACCCGGCCAGCCGCGCGAACAGCGCCGTGGCCAACGTGCCGACCGGCCGCCGCTGAGCCCCCGCCCCCGGCCCCCGGCCCCCGGACCCCGGACCGCCGGCCCCCCAGGCGGGCTCGCGACGCCGACGTGCGTCCGCCGCCGAGTCATCCAGGGAGAGGAACGCTTCGGCGTTCCTCTCCCTCCTTTTGTCGAGGCGGCGGAGCTTCGGTTATCGGACCGATCGAATTCTCGCCAACCCCTGAAGGAAATGACCGACCGAGACCGAAGCTGGGAAAACTCGGCGGCAGATTCAGTCGAAACAACAGAGATACCACTCGCTACGGAGATCGCACACATGAAGCGGCATCTGATCACGACCCTCCCTGCCCTGGCCGTCCTGGCGCTTGCCTGCGGCTGCGCCTCGAAGCCCCGAAGCCAGCAGGTCCGCGCCGACGCAAGCCAGCGCGTGAACGACGTCAACGCCAATGTCATCTACGAGCAGGCCCGCCAGTCCTTCGAGGGCGGCCACCTCGACAAGGCCTTGCGCGAAATCAACAGCGCGCTGGCCATCAACCCCGAGAACTCGGACTACCTGACCCTGCAGGGGCGCATCCACATGGAGTCCCGCCGCCTCGAGCAGGCCGTCACGTCCTTCCAGGCCGCCCAGCAGCACGATCCCAAGAATCACGAGGCGTTCTACTTCTCCGGCGTCATCTACCAGCGATGGTCCGATGACGAGCAGGCGTACGAGAACTACCGCCGCGCGTTCGAGATCAAGTCCGACAACGTGAACTACCTGCTCGCCGCGGCCGAGAGTCTCGTGGCCCTGGGCGAGTTCCAGACCGCCAAGCAGCTCATCGACCCCAAGGTCAAGTTCTTCGAGCACAACGTGGCCCTCAAGCAGCTCCAGGCCCAGATCGCCATGCTCCTGGACAACCCCGCCGAGGCCGCAACCTACTACGCCGAAGCGCGCCTTCTCGAGCCCGATGACGCCATGCTCATCGAGGACCTGGCGTGGGCCCAATTCAAGAGCGGCCAGTACACCCAGTGCGTGGACACGCTGCGTTCCCTGCGCCAGAAGACCGGGCAGGGCCGGCTGGACCTGCTTCAGCTCGAGGCCCAGTGCCTCGCCATGCTCGATCGGCCCGCCGAGTCGCGCGATGTGTACATCCAGCTCAGCAATCTCCAGCCCGGCAATGTCGACGTGTGGATCGAGCTGGGCACGGTCTGCTGGGAGCTTCAGGACTATCGCCGCCTCCAGGAGTGCGGCAGCCGCGTCGTGAACATCGCCCCCAACCGCTACGAGGGGTATCTGCTCAAGGGCGTGTACGAGAAGAACATGGGCGACCGCTCTGAGGCGATCCGCCAGCTCCGCCAGGCCGCCTCGCGGGCCAAGGACACCGCCCTGCCGCACACGCTCCTCGGGCTGATCCTCGAGGACACCGGCTTCATGGACGAGGCCCTCGGCGCGTACCGCCAGGCCCTGACGATCGAGCCGAACAACACGGACGCGCGGCGGTTCTTCAACAACTTGCAGGAAACCATGCGGATCACGTCCGTCCCCACGGACGGCAAGTAGCCGCCCGACGACCCGGGCGCGGCCGATCGCCGCGCCCGGGTTGGACGGGTCGGCGCCGCGGAGGGAGAGAGAGCGGTTGCGTGTGAGGGCGGGCAAGGTCTCCAGCCTGTTGCTGGCCGGGTTTCTGGGCGCGGTCTCCGCGGTCGTCGCGGTGGTCGTCACGCACCTGCCCGTGCTTCATGACAAGCTGCACATTCCCAACGCGCTCGTCGAGTGCGTGAAGCTGTACGGCGTCTTCACGCTCCTGTTCTTCGCCGTCATGTTTCCGCTGGGGGCCTCGATCGACCGCTCGCTCGCCCGCCTTCACGGCGTCCCGGGCGATCAGGACCACGCCGGCGGATCGGCCCCGAGGTCCCGCATCGCGCGCTGGATCAACCCGCTGCTGAGGGCCTTCGACGCCGCGATCGAGTGCTACCGCCGCGACCAGGCCCGCCTCCGCGATGAACTTCAGAGCGTCGAGAACAGCCGCCGCGCGATCGAGACCACGCGTCGGCACAGCGAGGCGGTGCTGCACACGCTGCGCGATGTGGTGATCGTCACCGACGACCAGGATCGCGTGGTCATGCTCAACGGCGCCGCGGCGCAGCTCTTCGACCTGGACGCCGAGGCGGCCTCGGGCCGGCCGGTGGCGGATGTCATCCCCCAGCCGCGCCTCTGCCGGCTCATCCACCGCACGCGCCAGGCGGGCGGTCACCGCGCCGTCTGCCAGGACGAGATCGTGGTCAGCCGGCCGGCGGAGTCCGGGGGCGGCAAGGCGCCGGCGGAGGCGACCTTCGAGGCGTGCCTCATGTGCGTCGAGCACGGCGGACGGCCCGGCGGCGTGGTGGCCGTCCTGCACGACCTTACCCGCGAGCGCGAGCTGCTGTCCCTCAAGACCGACTTCATCTCCAAGGCGAGCCACGAGCTCCGCACGCCGCTCTCGTCCATCCGGGCGTACATCGAAATGCTCATCGACGGCGAAGCCCGCGACGACGCGGCGCGGCAGCAGTTCTACGCCATCGTCCACGAAGAGGCCGATCGCCTGGCCCGGCTCATCGACAATCTCCTCAACGTCTCCCGCATCGAGGCCGGCATCGTCAACGTCCACCGCGAGCGTCTGGCCGTCAAGTCGGTCATCCTCGACGCCGTCCACGCCCTGACCCCGACCGCCCGGGAGCGCGGCATCGCGCTGATCAACGCCGCCGCGGGCGGCGCCGACCTCGAGGTCGACGCGGACCGGGACATGCTTCACGAGGTGATGGTGAACCTGATTTCCAACGCCCTGCGGTTCACGCCCGCCGGAGGCAGCGTCACCATCGACGCCGCCCGGGACGCGGCGCGCGGCGAGGCGGTGATCACCGTCGCCGACACCGGCCCGGGCATTCCCGTCGAAGCGCAGCAGCGCGTCTTCGAGAAGTTCTTTCGCCTGGATCGGGGCGAGGCCCGCGCCGCCGGCACCGGCCTGGGGCTGACCGTCTGCAAGCACATCGTCGAGTCGCTGCACGAAGGCCGGATCGGCGTCGACTCGGCGCCCGGCGCCGGCGCGCGATTCTGGTTCTCCCTGCCCGACCGGTCCCAACCCGCAAGGAGCGCCGCATGATGCACGACGACGCGCGTCCCGATCGACGGATTCTGATCGTTGATGACGAGACGCACATTCTCCAGGTGCTCTCGCTGAAGCTGCGCAACGCCGGCTACGAGGTCTTCACGGCCATGGACGGCGAGGAGGCGCTGGAAGTCGTCCGCCAGAGCCGCCCGGATCTCGTCATCACAGACTTCCAGATGCCCATCATGACCGGGCTGGAGCTGTGCCGCGCCATGGCGGCCGATCCGGCGTCCGCGGAGATTCCCGTGCTCATGCTCACGGCGCGTGGCTATTCGCTGAGCGATCGCGACCTGGCGATCGGCAACATCCGCCATGTCGTGCACAAGCCGTTCAGCCCCCGGGCGATCCTCGAAATGGTCCGCACGCTGTTGATCGACGCCGAGGCCGCCCCGGCCAGGAAGCGGGAAGACGCCGCATGACGAACCGGCCCGTCCAGCCCGTGCCGCACGATCCGCTCGCCGCGCTCGCAGCGCGGCTGCGCGATGCGGGGATGCTGCTGCTGCTGAGCGATGCGGACGGACGCCTCGTGCCCGATCGGCCGGGGCTCGACGATCCGTTGTCCCGATCGTTGGGCGCTTCCCGGGCCGTGCAGCGGTTCGTGGCGGCCAGCGCGGCTGACTGGGCGGGCCAGGTCGAGCCGCCGCCGAGTGAGGCGCTGCCGGGGCTGTGGGTAGCGCCGCTGCCAATTCATACCCGCCGCCGTCGCACGGGCTACGCCCTGGTGGTCATCGTCACACCCGAGGCCCTGGAGTCGTCCGGCCTGCACGCGCTGACCGACGGCGCGGAGGGGGCCGACGACCAGGTGTGTGCCGCGCTGGCGATACTGCCGCCCGTTCCCGCCAGCGAGGTCGGTCGCATGGCGACGATCGCCCGCGTCCTGCACGACGACCAGGAGCGCCTCAGCGCCGACTGCGAGGCGATCGAGAACATCGGCCAGCAGCTCGCCGAGTCATACGAGGAGATCAACCTTCTCTATACCATCACCAAGGGCATCACCGAGGTCGACCGCCCGGAGCGGTTCGTCGCTCTGGCCTGCCGCGAGCTGCTCGACACGCTGCCCTATGCCTGGATCGGCACGCAGCTCGCGGATGATCCGCGGCGACTGAAGCGCCTGAGCCGGCAGTTCATCGTCGCCGGCGATCCCGGCCAGCCGCACGAGCAGCTTCAGTCGCTCGCCCTGGATGTGCTGGAGCAGGTCGATTCGTCCGAGCCGATGGTCTTCGAGCCGGGGCTCAAGCAGGATCATTCATACCTGATCTCGATGGGCCGGACGGTGCTGGTGTGCCCGATCATGCGCGATGAGCTGGTCATCGGGCTGCTGATCGCCGGCGACAAGAAGGGGGCCGACCACAGTGTCTCCTCCACGGATGTCAAGCTCATCGGGGCCACCGCCAGCCACCTGGGCATCTTCCTCGAGAACGCCGCGCTCTACGAGGACCTCAACACGATGTTCCTGGGCACGCTCGAAGCGCTGACCAGCGCCATCGACGCCAAGGACCGGTACACGTGCGGTCACTCGCAGCGCGTGGCCCTGCTCACCAAGATGCTGGCCAGGGCCGTGGGCATGGACGGGTACACGATCGATCGCATGCACATCGCCGGCCTCGTGCACGATGTGGGCAAGATCGGCGTGCCGGAGATCGTGCTGACCAAGCCCGGCCGGCTCACCGATGAGGAGTTCAACCTCATCAAGAAGCACCCGGAGATCGGGCACCGCATCCTCAAGGACATCCCCCAGCTCGGCGACATCCTGCCGGGGGTGCTGCACCACCACGAGGCCTGGAACGGGCGCGGCTATCCGAAGGGCCTCCAGGGCGAGGAGATTCCGCTCGTGGCCCGGCTCATCGCCCTGGCCGACTCCTTCGACGCGATGAGCTCGACGCGCACCTACCGCAGCGCCATGTCGCGCGAGGAGGTCCACCGCGAGATCACGCGGTGCACCGGCACGCAGTTCGACCCCGAGCTGGCGCCGATCTTCAATAACCTGGACTTCGCCGAGTACGACCGCCTGGTGATGCGGCAGCACGAGCGCGACCTCCGCGAAGGCCGTTTCGGCGGCCGCGCGGCATAGTCCGGTGCCATGCTTCGCCGCTTTGGGCGAGGCATGCGATGAGCGATCGCCAGAAAAAGGGGTCGGGGGTCTTTTTCCGGAGGTGCCATGCCTCGCAACCCCCCGGATCGGGCGAGGCATGCTGGGGTTCTACAATGTCCCCATGCCCACACTCACCCGCGACTACGCCGCCATCGCCTCATCTCTGTCATCCGCCGGCTCGCGCGAGCAGCGCATGACCGCCGTGGTCGATGCCCTCTGGGAGGCCTTTCACAATGCCGCCTATTCGTGGGTCGGCTTCTACCTCGACCGGCCCGATGCGCCGGATGACCAGCGTCTGATCCTCGGCCCGCGCCGCGACAAGCCCGCCTGCTCGCCCATCGGCCTCCACGGCGCGTGCGGCAGGGCCATGCTCACGAAGCAGACGCTTATCGTCCGCGATGTGAAGGACCTCGGCGAGAACTACATCGCCTGCGACCCGCGCGACCGCTCGGAGATCGTCATCCCGCTCATCGATGAGCGCGGCACATGCTGGGGCGTCCTCGACATCGACTCGCACGAGGTGGGAGCGTTCGACGAGCGGGATGAAGCGGGGTTGCGGTTGGTCCTGGCTCACGCCGGATTGATTCGGGCAAAGTGACGTTGTCGGTATCATGATGGACTCGCTCCCGATCTGGGGCCGAAGTCGCGAGGTCGCGGGGAATCGACATGCCGCTCTGGTCGAACACGGACAGTGGTCGAGACGCCGATGAGCGCATCGTCGCGGAGCAGTTTGTCTGTCCGCGCTGCGGCTATGACCTTCACGGCCCGATCGACTCGTGGCGTGAGGCCTGTCCGCTCGAAGGCACCTGTCCTGAATGCGGACTGCGCTATCGATGGGGCGAACTGCTCAGTTTTGAGCTGAACCATCCGCACTGGAATATCGAATCGCCGTTCTCCCGGAAGCCGCTCCGACTCATCCTGACCGCCTATCGCACGCTGTTCATGTCCGTGCGGCCGTGGCGGTTCTGGCGCGAACTGAGGATGACGCATCGGCCGCGCTGGACGCGACTGGTTTGTTATCCGCTCGTGATCTTGCCGATTCTGTACGTGGCTTTCGCGTTGATCGTTGGCTTCTCCGCGGCGGCCGAGCTTCGAAGACTGAATCCGACGTGGGCCAAGCCGGCTGCCGAGCCGGCGCTCCTGGCCGTGCAGTCCGGGTTGCTGCCGTTCTCATCGAGACCGCTCATAGTCAAGGTTGACGGCACGGGAGGATTGCCGGTGCGTTCAATTGCGGCTCGATACGACTTTCTGAGCATACCGCGGTCAGCGTTCGGTGCATTGCGACGAGACCGGTTTGTACGCCCGGGCATCCATGATGTGGTGCAGGTCAAGGTCAGCCATGCGTTGTTGATGATCCTGCTCATTCCGGTCGGGTTCGCGGCGCTTCCCATCTCGCGCAGGGTCTGCAAGGTCCGCTGGCGGCATATCGCGCGTATCTGGATCTACTGCCTTCCTCTGGCCACCCTGCCCCTCGCCATCGAGATATACCATCAGTTCACTACTTGGCGATGGAGCGCATCAAGCCGCAATGCAGTTGGCAGCATGCTTATGTACATGACGGCGCTGGCGCTCATCGCCTGGTGGAGCATTGCCGCGGACCGGTACTTGAAGATGCAGTGGCCATGGCTGGTGGGCGCCGCTGTAGTCGTGTTGCCCGTCTCCATCGTGCTCTTCATGGTCGAGACCTGGGCGTTCATGTCGTTTCTTCTGAGGCATGGCTGACGATCACCCAGCGAGCGCCGGTGCGGGCATCCAACGCGACTCGGCCCCGTCCCGCCACTCCTCCAGCGCTGACCGCATTTCGCCGGTCGTCGTCGCCAGGCGCACGCGCTCCTTCAGCGGCTTGATGTGGCCCATCGTCCTGCCGTACCAGCTTATTTTCTGGCGCAGGCAGATCAGCGCCGCCCGCTCGCCGTGATGCTCCAGCAGCAGGTCCAGGTGGCGCAGGATGATGCGATACTTCTCGGCCTGCGACGGCTCCTCGCCGACGATGCCGGTGCGCAACAACACTTCGGCTTGCCGGAAGAGCCACGGGCGGCGCAGCGCCCCGCGCCCCACCATCACCCCCGCGCAGCCGGTGGCGCGCATCATCGTCAACACATCCTCCGGCTCGGTGATGTCGCCGTTGCCGATCACCGGAATGCGATCCACCGCCGCCACGACCTCGGCGATGCCGTTCAGGTCCACCGCGCCCTTGAATTTCTGCTCCGTCGTTCGCCCGTGCACCGTCACCGCCTGGATGCCGATCGACTCCAGCCGCCGCGCAAGCGTCGGGGCGATTATGCGCGATCGGTCCCAGCCCAGCCGCACTTTCGCGGTCACCGGCACGCCCCCGGATGTGCCGCGCGACTCCACCGCCTTCACGATCCGCTCCGCCAGCCGCACCGTCGAGTCCACATCGCACAGCAACAGCGACCCGCCGTTTTTCTTGCAGACCTTGTCCACGGGGCAGCCCATGTTGATGTCCACCACGACCGCCCCGTGATCGACCGCCCAGCGCGCGGCATCGGGCAGCGGATCCTCGGCGTTCCCATAAAGCTGCATGCACAGGGGCTGGTCGCCCGGGGCCGTCGCCGCCAGTTTGAGGGCCGTCTCGCTGCCGCGCAGCAGACTATGGCTGTTGAGAAGGTCCGTGCTGGCCAGTCCCACCCCGCCCAGCTCGCGGCAGAGGAGCCGGAACGCCAGGTCGCAATGCCCGGCCATTGGCGCCAGGAGCAGGGGAGTCTGAAGGCGGACAGGGCCGATCGCGAGCATGACCGATTGTAAGCCGGGTGCCATGCTTCGCCGCTTTGGGCGAAGCTTGCAAGGAGCGGTAAGTCGGGTGCCATGCTTCGCCGCACTGGGCGAAGCATGCTCGGAGCGTCGAAACGGGTGCCGCAGCGCCCGAATCCGCCAGTAATGGATGGCGGCCGCCCGCAATTGTGTCAGAATATGACGGGCTCGGAACGTCCCGCCGTCCATGCTGGAGAGGATGCCGCCGTCCCCCGGCGGTTCATTGCGCATCGCGGGGCGGGCCGCCCGCGGTTTCCATCCATCGAGAGAGGACGCCCATGGCCAGCCGACAGCATGCACCGGGCACGACGGGTCGATGCGGCCGTTTCGCCGTCGCATCGATCATCGTCGTCGGGCTCTTCGCGGGCATCGGCCCGGGCCCGCGGCAGACGCCGGCCTCGCCGCCGAACGCCGACGGCCCGTACGCGACCTCGACGCCGGATGTTCAGGATGCCATCATCAACTATGTCCTCCGCGTGGACAACGTGGAAAAGGAGAGCCCGGAAGCGCTGCTCCTGGAGTACACCGACTACCACACGGCGGGCAAGTACATCGGCGCTGTCGAGATGGCGCGGCGGCTCATCGACGCCGTGCCCGAGCGGCCCGTGGGCTACTACAACCTCGCCTGCTCCGAGTCCCGCCTCCACCGATACGATGATGCGATCGAGGCCCTGGGGCTGGCGATCGATCATGGCTGGCGCAATCTGGAGCACACGCTGGTCGATCCCGACCTCGACCCGATCCGCAATCAGAGGGGCTTCACGGACCTGATCGCCAAGATCCGCCGCCTGCGCGACGCCGAGCGCATCATCGAAGCCGATCTTCGCGCGGACGAGTGGCCGGACATCGTCGATGACCTGCGTCTCCAGACGCCGGCCCTGCTGGATCGGTTTCACGTGCCGGGTGTGACCATCGCCCTCGTGCTGGACGGCCGGCTGGTCTGGACGGGCGCATTCGGCCAGGCCGATGCGCACGAGCGCGCGGCGATGCAGGTCGATCATGGCTTCCGGCTCGGCGTGCCGGCGCACCTCTTTGCTCTCATCGCGGGCCTGCGCGAGGAGGTCACGGGCGGCTTCACCGTCGCCGGCGTGTTCGAGCAGGCCGACACGTTCGACCGCGAACATCGCGTGCGGCTGGCCGACGCCTACGACACCCGGCCGCGGGTGTACGTGATCGGCGCGAGCCGGCCGGGCGATGGCGGCCGACGCGGCTCGGCGCGGACCGCGGCGTACACCGATCGGACCCAGCCGCGCATGCCCGAGGGGTGGCCCTCATACCGCCCGCAGCAGACGAACTTTGTGCTGCTGATGTCGGCCATCGAGGCCTCGAGCGGTGAGACGTTCATCAACTACTGCCGCAAGCGCCTGTTCTCGCCGCTGCTGATGGACGACACCGATTTCGTGCGCGACGACGATGCCGGCCGCAAGCCGGCCGTCGGCCACACGGTGCTGGGCACGCCGATCGAGTCGACGGTGGACGGGCAGTGGCGCGCGCCCATCGTCACCACGACGGCGCCGGACATGGGGCGGCTGATCGAGGCGTTTTCGGGCGGCGCCGCGACGGACGAGTCGCCGGAGCGCGGCGGGGGCCCGTCGCCGTTCACGTCGATCGACGAGTCGCTGCGCTCGATGGCGTCCACCCTGGATCGGCTGGGCTACGGCGTGCAGGTCACGCGGACGATGGCGGGGCCGTGCATCGACGTCGCCGACTGCCGCGGCGGTATGGGATGCCTGGTGCGGTGGTATCCGCAGGCGGGCCGGGGCGTGGCAATCATGTTCAACGCCGAGACCGGCCCGGATGCGGCGCTGAGAATCGCGCACCTGGCGCTCGGGGGCCGCTGATCCGGAGGAACTCACCACAGAGACGCAGAGGGCGCAGAGGAAGAGAAGCCACGGATGAGCACGGATAGGCACGGATAAGAGCGGATAAGCGCGGATAGGCGAGGAAAAGCGCGGATAAGCGCGGATAGGCGCGGATAGGCTTGTACGCACGTGGATGGCTGTCGTCGATCGCACCACCTCCTCCGTGCCCGTGTCCATCCATGCCTATCCATGCCCATCCGTGTCCATCCGTGTCCATCCGTGTTCATCCGTGGTTTCGAA
>Ga0299906_10004286_pt1 | contig 11706 bp, 13 predicted proteins | sample RVTome_14_FD_200259 | JGI IMG/M metagenome (GOLD analysis project Ga0299906, IMG submission 200259) | Soil microbial communities from uranium-contaminated site in the Upper Colorado River Basin, Wyoming, United States - RVT145D125 (version 2) ... | reverse complement strand
AGTGGGACTGTTAATGGCGGTGATCGCGCCGATGGTCTTCGCCTACCCCGGGCATCCGACGTTCGGTCCGGTGCATTCGCACGGCGCCACGGAGTTGGGCGCCGTCGCGTTGATCCTGGTCGTCGTTGTTGCGGTCGGTGCCAGGGCTGTCCACCGTCGACCGCGGCGGCTGCGCGATCGTTTAACGCGATTCCGAAGAGGCTAGTCGCGTGGTCGCGGCGCTATCCGAACCGCGCGACGTTCACCGGGATAGCTGGCACGGGCGGCTCGACGTCGGATTTACGCGCTCGGCGGAGCGAACGCTTTTCGAGCGGCGCCGGGTTCAAATGCCGCTCGCGCTGCAGCGCCCGTTCTATCCCGAAGGTCCGTCGGTGTGCCATGTGTTGCTGCTGCACCCGCCGGGCGGGATGGTGGGCGGCGACCGGCTCGATATTTCGTTCGAACTCGATACCGGCGCCGAAGCATTGGTCAGCACGCCGTCGGCCGCGAAGTGGTATCGCGGCTTGCGCCCGGCCTACCAAGACGTGCGGCATCGGTTGGCGGGCGGCGCGCATTTCGAATGGTTGCCGCAGGAGACGATCGTTTTCAGCGGCGCCGACGTGCACCAACGGTTGCGGGTCGAGCTTGGCGCGCAAGCCAGTTGGTTCGGATGGGAAATCACGCGCTTCGGGCGCAGCGCGCGCGGCGAGACATTCGACGAGGGGACTTGGTGCATGGATACCGAAGTGTGGCGCGAGGGCTCGCCGCTCTGGATCGACCGCCAGCGTCTCGACGGCGGTTCGCGAATGCTCACGAGCGCCTACGGTCTCGGCGGCGCGCCGGTGATCGCGACGCTGGCCTGGGTTGGCGTGCCCGTGGCTGCGGAAATCGTCGACGCCGCTCGCGCGCTTTGGTTGTCGGAGCGCCTTGAAGGGGACGCGGGCGTCACGCGCTTGGCGCACGGCATGCTCTGCCGCTATCGCGGTTCATCGAGCGCGGCGGCGCGCGCCTGGTTTATCGCCGTGTGGGATAAGGTGCGTTCGCAGTTTCGCGGGGCCGCCGCGTGTACGCCGCGTATCTGGCGCACATAACGCCGCAAACGCATTCGACAACCGCCGCGCTCAGTCGAAAGCCAGAAGAGGAGAACCATGCATCTCTCACCGCAAGAAAAAGACAAGCTCCTGATCTTTACCGCCGCCTTGGTCGCGGAGCGCCGCAGGGCGCGCGGCCTCAAGCTCAATTATCCGGAAGCGATGGCCTACATCAGCGCTGCCATCCTCGAAGGCGCGCGCGACGGGCGCAGCGTCGCGGATCTGATGACCTACGGCACGCGGCTCCTCTCGACCGCGGACGTGATGGACGGCGTCGCCGAGATGATTCACGAAGTCCAAGTCGAGGCCACGTTCCCCGACGGTACCAAGCTCGTCACGGTGCACACGCCGATCGGCGTGAAACGCGGCGCCGGCAAGAAGACCTCGCAGAAATCCGCTCGCAAGTCCGGTGCGAAAGCGGGCGGCAGGGCGAAGAGCAAGAAGAAACGAAAATAATGGAAACTACGCGACACTCCCTCTCCCTCCGGTGACGTGCAGGATGCACTTAAGATCGCGGGAGCGCAGGTGCCACACAGGGACGTGTTAACGTCGCGGGCGCGCAGGAAGCGCGCGGAGCGACGCGCGGAGCGATCACGAGGGCAGGGTGAGGGAGCGCGCACTTTGTAAGACTTGGAGGAAGAAATGATTCCCGGTGAACTGATAACGGAAGCAGGCGAAATCCTATTGAACCGAGGGCGCGATACGGTGCGCGTCAAGGTCGCCAACGTCGGCGACCGTCCGATACAAGTCGGCTCGCATTACCACTTCTACGAAACCAACGGCGCGCTCAAGTTCGATCGCGAAAGCGCGCGCGGCATGCGGCTCAATATTCCGGCCGGCACCGCGGTGCGCTTCGAACCGGGCGACGAACGCGAAGTCGAGCTGGTCGCGTACGCGGGAACGCGCGAAGTCTACGGCTTCAACGCCAAGATCAACGGTCCGCTGGAGAAGAAATCATGAGCCTGAAAATGGATCGCCGCGCCTACGCGGAACATTTCGGACCCACGACGGGCGACCGGCTGCGTCTTGCGGACACGGCGCTCTTGATCGAAGTCGAAAAGGATCACACCGTTTACGGCGACGAAGTGAAGTTCGGCGGCGGCAAGGTGATCCGCGATGGCATGGGGCAATCGTCGATCCCGAACCGGGACGGCGCCGTCGATGTCGTGATCACGAACGCCGTAATCGTCGACTGGTGGGGCATCGTCAAGGCCGACGTCGGCGTCAAGGACGGGCGCATCTTCAAGATCGGCAAGGCCGGCAATCCCGCGACGCAGCCGAACGTCGATATCGTCATCGGCCCCGGCACCGAAGTGATCGCGGGCGAAGGTTCGATCCTCACCGCCGGCGGCATCGACGCCCACATTCATATGATCTGCCCGCAACAGTTCGAAACGGCGCTCGCGTCGGGCGTCACGACCCTGATCGGCGGCGGCACCGGACCCGCGACCGGGACGAACGCGACGACATGTACGCCCGGTCCCTGGAATATTCATCGCATGCTGCAATCGTTTGATGCGTTCCCCTTGAATTTGGGGGTGCTCGGCAAGGGCAACGCCGCGCGGCCGGAGGCGCTGGACGAGCAGGTGGAGGCGGGCGCGATCGGGTTGAAGCTGCATGAAGACTGGGGCACGACGCCGGCGGCGATCGACAACTGCTTGAGCGTCGCCGACAAATACGACGTGCAGGTCGCGATCCATACCGACACGCTGAACGAATCGGGTTTCGTCGAGAATACGATCGCGGCGTTCAAGGGCCGCACGATTCATGCCTACCACACCGAAGGCGCCGGCGGCGGCCACGCGCCCGATATTATTAAGGTGTGCGGCGAAGCGAACGTACTCCCGTCCTCGACCAACCCGACGCGTCCGTACACCGTGAACACGGTCGACGAGCATCTGGACATGCTCATGGTGTGCCACCATCTCGATCCCGGAATCGCCGAGGACGTCGCGTTTGCTGATTCGCGCATTCGCCGCGAGACCATCGCGGCCGAGGACATCCTGCACGACCTCGGCGCGTTCAGCATGATGGCGTCGGATTCGCAGGCGATGGGCCGCATCGGCGAAGTGATCATGCGCACCTGGCAGACCGCGCACAAAATGAAGACGCAGCGCGGTTCGCTCAAGGGCGACTCGGCGCGCAACGACAATGCCCGCGTCAAACGCTACATCTCCAAGTACACGATCAATCCCGCGATCGCGCACGGCGTATCGGCGTACGTCGGCTCGGTCGAGACCGGCAAGCTCGCCGACCTGGTGCTCTGGAGCCCGGCTTTCTTCGGCGTGCGTCCGAGTCTGGTAATCAAGGGCGGCTTCATCGTCTGGGCGCAAATGGGCGACGCCAACGCGAGCATCCCGACGCCGCAGCCGGTGCACGGCCGGCCGATGTTCGCCGCGTTCGGCGGCGCTATGCACGCGACGTCGCTGACGTTTCTGTCGAAGGCGGCGCACGAGCGCGCCATCGCCAAGCAGCTCAATCTCGCGAAGACGGCGGTCCCGATCGGCGACACGCGCAAACTCGGCAAACGGGACATGAAGCTGAACGACGCGCAACCGAGGATCGAAGTCGACGCGGAGACCTACGAAGTGCGTGCCGACGGCGAGTTGTTAACCTGCGAGCCGGCGCAGGAACTGCCGCTGGCGCAGCGGTATTTCTTATTTTAGATCGTTGAAACCGCAGATGAACGCAGATAAACGCGGATGAAAACAGGGAAGGACGAACGGGTAATATCGGCGTCGGCGAATGCGCTTCCGCTGACTCAGCGTATACCGGCCAACCCATCGGCGAAGGCGGCGTACACGCTCGCGCTCACCGCCGAGGAACGCACGCGCAGTCGGCTGCGCTTTGAAACGGAAGAGGGCGCGACCGTGCAACTCGGACTGCCGCGCGGCACGGTGCTGCGCGACGGCGACCTGCTGCGCGCGGACGAGGGCGACGCCGTCGTGCGCGTTCGCGCGAAGCCGGAACCGGTCATCACCGCGCGCGCGCCCGACGCGTTGACGCTGTTGCGCGCCGCCTACCATCTCGGCAATCGCCACGTACCGGTGGAAGTCGGCAAGGACTATCTGCGCCTCTCGCCCGATTCGGTGCTGGCGGATATGCTGGTTCAGCTCGGGCTCGTGTTGACGGAAGAGATCTCGCCGTTTCAGCCCGAAGCGGGCGCGTACGGCGGACATTCCCATCAAGGCGGTCACGCCCATGCGCCGTTCCGCGCCCATCCCTGACAACGGCGCGCTGCTGCGCCTGTTGCAGCTCGCGAGCCCGTCGCTTCCCGTCGGTGCGTACAGTTATTCGGAAGGTTTGGAATACGCGGTCGAGCAACGCGCCGTCGCCGATGCCGCGACGCTTCGAAAATGGTTGGAAGACGCATTGCAGTACGGCGGCGTACGTGTCGAAGCGGCGGTTTTGGTTCGGGCGTACAACGCGCGAATCGCCGACGATCGCGACGCGGTGCGTTGTTGGAACGAATGGCTCACGGCCGCGCGCGAGTCGGAAGAATTGCGGCTGCAGAATCACGAGATGGGCCGTGCGCTGTTAAAGCTTCTCGCCGAACTCGACCCGCCGCCCAAGGGCGTTTCGCCGCTACTCGCGCAGCCGTGCAACTTCGCCGTCGCGTTCGCCGTCGCCGCCGCGCATTGGGACATCGCGCGCGACGCGGCCGTGATTGGTTATCTGCAAACCTGGACGGCAAACATCGTCGGCGCCGGCGTGAAGCTCATCCCGCTCGGTCAAACCGCCGGGCAACGGTTGCTGTGGGATTTGCAGTCGACGATCGAGGATACCGCGTGCGCGGCGGCAACAGTCGCGGATGACGATCTGGCGGTGTCGAACTGGGGCCAGGCGCTCGCAGCCATGCGGCACGAGACGCAGTACAGTCGGTTGTTTCGGAGCTGAAGTCGAGCAAACCGCGACGTAGTTAGCCGTCAATCTGTTATCCGTCGCTATCGTCAGTTGACGGATACCATAGTATCCACTAGATTTTATTTTCAGCGGATACCAAGGCTGACCGATGGCGAAGCCCCCGTTGTACACACCGCACCGCCGCGCGCTAACGATCCTCTACGCGGACCTGGAAAGCTACGCGCTTCATCAAACGGAAGTCTTTGTCGGCACCGCAGGGTCGGTGATCGAGCGTACGAACGCGTCCGGCTTCCGCTTCTATGCCCACCAGTTTTACGACGGCGACGGTCGAAAGCGGGAAACTTATCTTGCGGGCCCAATCGGCAATTCCGATGCGGAGGCGGCTGCCGAGCGCCTGCGCGCGCGTATCAAAGAGCTGAAAGAGTTGGTGCCGTCGCTGCGAATGCTCGGACGCGAGGGTTTCAATTTGGTCGATCCCAAGACCCATGCCACGCTCGCAAGTCTTCACAACCATCGCGTGTTTGCGGCGGGCGGTATGCTAATCGGTTCGCACGCATATGGGATACTGCTGAATCGGCTCGGCGTTCGTGCAATTCCTTATGCCACCGAAGACATCGACATCGCTCGTCGCGAAGCGCTCGCGTTTAAAACGCGGCCTGAGCAAAGTCTCCTGGAGATGTTGAAAGAGTCCGGTATTGAGTTCGTGGAGGTGCCGGAACTCAAGCGTAAGCAACCTTCGACCTCCTTCAAACAGCGCGGGCGGTCGCGGTTTCACGTCGATCTCTTGGCGCCCTCGACCAGTGAAAAATTTCCCGTCGTGCCGGTGCCCGAACTTCGCGCGCACGCCACGGGCCTTCCATACCTTGCCTATCTCTTGGGCGAATCGCAAACGGCGATGCTGATGGCGCGCGAAGGGTGTTGCGCGGTGCGCGTCCCGTTGCCGGAGCGTTTCGCTGTCCACAAGCTCATTGTCTCTCGCCTGCGAACGGGCCGCGACGCGAAATCCGATAAAGATATTTTCCAGGCCTGCGTGTTATGCGCGGCGCTCGCCGACGGTCATCCGGGCGCCATCGAATCCGCGGTAGCGCGAGTTCCTCGAAGCGCCAAGAAGCATCTGAAACCCGCGATCGCGACCGCGCGGCGCTATATCGAGCAGCTTCACCCGCGCGCGTGGGAAGAACTGAGTGCGGCGGCGGGTCGATAGGAACGTTTCAATCGACGAAGACAGCGCCTCGTAACCCCGTCACCGCTCGTCCACTTTCGTGAGCACGCACTTGATGTCGAGAACCGGCGTACCGTCGACGGCTTCCATCGGCGCGACGCGCAATCGCCCGCCGTCGATTTCGAGGACCGAAACGCGATGAAGCCCGATTGGGTTGGGGCGGTCGGGCGAGCGCGTCGTGAAAACACCGGTGAGCCGTCTGCCGGGCGCGCCGCGCGGATGCACTTGCAGCACGTCGCGTTCCGCCAGATGGAGCCAGGTCAGCACCAAAAGCTCCTCGCCGACTCTCATCCCGAGCAGCCCCGGTGCCATGGCATCGGTGAGTTCGATACAGGCGTCGGGTGCGCCTTCGTCGCCCTGGCGCGGCGCCGCGTCAAGATCGACGAGCGGGGAGCGGATGAAGCCGATAGGTTGGATCGAATAGTCGACGTCGTTCATGTCTCCTCGCGCGGTAAGCGGTGCCGTTGCGGCGCGGACTGCCATCTTCATTCAACTCCCCGCGTGCCGTAAACAGCCGCGTGTTCCGTTTGCTCCCGCTATAGGCTCGCTGGATAATCGCGGCATGAATCACCTCGCCGCGCGCTTGGCGCTGATGCTTGGGAATTTCGTCATCGGCCTGGCGATCATCGGCATCGCCGGGATGTTGCCGAGCCTTGCCACCGGCCTCTACGTGAGCATCCCGAAGGCGGGGCTTCTCATTACCGCCGGCGCCGTTGTCCTTTGTGTCGGCTCGCCGCTCACCGTATGGGCGACGGCGGCAATCGACCGCCGCCGGTTACTGGCGGCGTCGCTTTTAATCGTCGCCGTCGGGCATTTCCTCGCGGCGCTCGCACCGGTTTACGGCGCACAGCTCGGGTTGCGTATCGCGATGATGGCCGGGGCGGCGCTGTTTACGCCGGTCGCGGCCGCCACGGCCGCGATGATCGTTCCGCCGGAGGGCCGCGCGAGCGCCATCGCTTTCGTCTTCCTCGGCTGGTCCCTTGCCGCCGCCGTGGGTTTGCCGGCCGTCGCACTCCTGTCGGGATATGTCGGCTGGCAGGCGACATTCGGACTCATGGGCGCGGCGCTTCTCGCATGCGCGGTATTCGTTTTCCGGGCGGTGCCGGAGGGTTTGCACGGGACGGCGATTTCGCTCGGCAGTTGGGGAAGTTTGGCGACCAACCGGTTCGTCGTTACGCTGCTCCTTCTTACCGTGGCGCATATCGCCGGTCAGTTCACGGTCTTCACGTATCTCGCGCCGCTGCTGGCCCGCCTCGCCGATGCCGACGTCAACACGATCGGTCTTTTCTTTTTGATCTTCGGCGTGATGGGTTTCATCGGCAACGTGATGGCGACGCGGCTGGTTACGACGCGCGGCCCCTACAACATATCCGGACTCGCGCTTTTTTCGATCCTCTTCGGCTTCGCCCTGTGGAGCTTCGGCGCCGGCGTGCTCGTTGTAATGGGCGTCGGTGTCGCGCTCTGGGGCCTCGGCTTCGCGGCGATTAATTCCATGCAGCAGGCGCGTCTTGTCGGTGCGGTTCCAGCGGTCGGCGCCGCGGCGGTCGCACTCAACACTTCCGCGATTTATGTCGGGCAGGCGATCGGCTCCGCGCTCGGCGGTTTTCTATACGCCGCCGATCTTCCCCGTTTGCTGGGCTTCGCCGCGATGATTTTTGTCGGAATAAGTATCGCGCTGCTCGCGACAACCCGAGAGCCGCGCGCGCCGTAACATCGAGGGCTTTCCCGTTTGGTAATTTGCGGGCCCTGTCGAAATCGCCGCCGACCGAACGACATTGTCATGACGGAGCATTTCGCTCTGCCATAAAACGTCCAAAGGAGACCACCATGCAATACGCGTTACTGATCTACACCAACGAAGCCGCCGCCGCTGTCGCCAGCGAACAGCAAGGCCGCGAAATGCACGCCGAGTACATGGCATACAGCGAGGCGATGCAAAAAGCCGGCATCATGTCCGGCGGCGAGCGTCTGCGACCCACGTCGGCCGCGACGACCGTGCGGGTCGCCAAAGGCAAGACCGAAGTATTGAACGGCCCGTACGCGGAAACGAAGGAGCAGCTCGGCGGCTTCTACCTGATCGACGCGCCCGATCTCGACACCGCGCTTTCGTGGGCGGCGCGCTGCCCGGGCGCAACCTACGGCACCGTCGAGGTTCGCCCCATCTGGACCATGTAGTGCCACGATGGCGCGAGACGACGAGCCTGCCCGCGCGACGGCCGAGACGGTGGCGCGCCGAAGCTACGGCAAGCTCGTCGCCTTTCTCGCGGTGGGCACGCGCGACGTCGCCGGCGCCGAGGACGCGCTGTCCGACGCGTTCGCCGCGGCGCTTCGAGACTGGCCGACCGGTGGAATTCCGCATAATCCGGAGGCGTGGCTTCTGGTTGCGGCACGGCGAAAAATGATCGACGCCGCGCGGCGGCGGCAGACCCGAGAAGACGCGGCGGAGCAGTTGCGATTGATGACCGAGCTCGACGCCGACCACGGCGACGAAATGCCGGTCCCCGACGATCGCCTCGCGCTCATGTTCGTGTGCGCGCACCCCGCGATCGACTCAGCGATCCGCGCGCCGTTGATCTTGCAGACCGTGCTCGGCTTCGACGCTGCCACGATCGCTTCGGCGTTCCTGGTATCGCCCGCGACGATGGGCCAGCGTCTCGTCCGGGCGAAGACAAAAATCCGCCAGGCCGGCATTCCCTTCCGCGTGCCCGATCGCGCCGATATGCATGAGCGTCTCGATGCCGTGCTCGACGCGATCTACGCCGCCTTCGCCGAAGGTTGGGCGGATCCCGTCGGCACCGAGGCGCGCCGGCGCAATCTCGCCGAAGAAGGCATCTGGCTCGGACACCTGGTCGCGTCGCTGTTGCCGGAAGAGCCTGAAGCGCTCGGGCTGCTCGCGCTCATGCTCTACGCCGAGTCGCGCCGCGGCGCGCGACGCGACGCGAACGGCGACTACGTTCCGCTCGCGGAACAAGATCCGGCGCTTTGGGAAGCAGGTGTGATCGACGAAGCCGAAGCGCTGCTGGCGCGCGCGAGCCGCATCGGCGAAACCGGCCGCTACCAGCTCGAGGCCGCGGTGCAATCGGCGCACGTCATGCGCAGGCGGACTGGACGCGCCGATTGGCCGGCTATCGAGAAGATTTACGATGCCCTCTACGCGTGCACCGGCTCGCCGGTCGTCGCGATCAACCGCGCCGTTGCCGTCGCCGAAATCCGCGGCGCCGCGGCGGGACTCGCGGCACTCGATGCGCTGGCGAACGACGCGCGGCTCGCACAGTACCAGCCCTACTGGGCCGCGCGCGCCGATCTGCTCGCGAAGGCCGGCGACGCCGACGCGGCCGACGGCGCCTACGCGCAGGCGATCGGGCTCGAATCCGACCCGGCGGTGCGGCGGTTTCTCCAACTCCGGCGTACCGCGTTGCGCCGGTAATCGAATCGATGCGTCTTCTTGATCTTCGGCGATGTCCCAAGCAGAGTTCGATTCTGACCTTGCGTTTATCACGGCCGGCCCGGTACGAACGTCGGCGGCGCTGAAATGAACGATGATTACTTTCCAGACGTACGCGACGGACTTACGCGCCAAGAGCGTATTGTCCTGCGCGTGCTGCACGAGGTTCAAAAGGAACGTGGCGACCGAAGCGCCCCCACTGCCATGATCTGGGGGCGGGTTTGCGAGCACTTCCACATCAGTACGGAGGAGTTGTCGGCCATGCTAGCAAGACTGGGTGCTCGGAAATGAAAGCGGCCTTCATTCGGCGATACGGCGGCCCTGAAGTTCTCGATCTGGGCGAGCAGCCGGTTCCGAGCCCGGGGCCCGACGATTTGCAGGTGGAGGTTCGCGCAGCCAGCGTCAATCCGATCGATTTCAAGACCCGCGCGGGCGAAACGAAAGTGGTGTTGTCGTACAAGTTTCCGCTCATCTTGGGGAACGATCTCTCCGGCGTGGTCAAAGCGGTGGGACCACGCGTCACGCGCTTCAAGCCCGGGGATGAGATCTACGCCCGACTCCACAAGGACCGCATCGGCAGTTTTGCTGAAGTGGCGCTGGTCAGGGAATCGGCCGCCGCGTTAAAGCCCGCGAACACCACGCATGAGGAAGCGGCGTCGTTGCCGTTGGTCGGACTGACCTGCTGGCAAGCGCTTCTCGATATCGCCCGGCTCGAACGCGGGCAGAAAGTGCTCATCCATGCCGGCGCGGGCGGCATCGGCACGTTCGCGATTCAGTTGGCACACCACCTCGGCGCCGTGGTAACGACCACGGCAAGCGCGCGTAACGCCGAGCTAGTGAAGCAGCTCGGCGCGGACGTCGTTATCGACTACAAGACCCAGCGCTTCGAGGACGTATGCCGCGAACAGGACGTCGTCTTCGACACCATCGGCGGCGAGACGCGGCATCGCTCGTTCGCCGCGATGCGTCGCGGCGGCGTGATGGTGTCGATCGCCGGCATGCCGGACGCAAAGTGGGGCAGGGACTTCGGCATGAACCCGATCATGGTGCTGGCGCTCGGTTTCCTCTCACGCAAAACCACGCGCCTTGCACGCAAGCACGGCGTTCGTTTCGAGTTCCTGTTCATGCGTGCGGACGGGCAGCAGCTGGGTGAGATCGCAAAGTTGGTCGAACGCGGAATTATCCGCCCGGTTGTCGGCAAGGTATTCCCGCTCGACCGGATTCGCGAAGCCTTGGCCTACAGCGAATCCGGCCGGGCAACAGGGAAGATCGTCATTCGGATCGGCGGATCGGCGCAGTAGCAAGGAAAGAAATGGGAAGGAAAGAAATGGGGACAGATTAGGACAGATTGGATCGTCCCCTTTATGTCCCTGCGCACCAATAGCTGTCAACCGGTTGCGGCGGTACGTCTGGCCTGGCCGACGAGTAGCGCGAACGGCTCGGTGTGTCGGGCGATCCGGAAAGGAGACGCGGCGAAAAATATCGTTCCGGCCGGCATCCTTTGGCCGGGTCGAATCGTCACTATATGGATGCGGGGCCACCGCCCTGTCCCGGCCGGTCAGCCGGACTATCAGGACATCCAATAGGAGACAGCCCGATGAAATTTACGCTCGTACGCTACAAGATCAAACCGGATGCCGTGCAGGAGAACGCGCGCCTGATCGAAAAGGTATTTCAGGAACTGGCGGCGACGTCGCCGGCGGGTGTTCGCTACGTCGCCTTGGCGCTCGACGACGGCACGTTTGTTCACTTCAGCGCGATCGAGGACGACGGCGCCAATCCGATCCCGCGGCTGGCGGCGTTTCAGACTTTTCAGAGCGGCATCAAGGAACGGTGCATCGAACCGCCGCGGGTGAGCGTAGCCACCGTCGTCGGCGACTTCCGCATGCTCGGGCCGCGATGAGAAAATGGCGCCGACGCGTTATCCCAAGAACGTATTACCACACTCATGACCGACGCCGCTGCTGCGCGCGAGACATTCGATCGGCTGCTTCCCGAGTTGCGGCCCAAGCTGCATCGATACTGCGCCCGCATGACCGGTTCGGTCATCGACGGCGAGGACGTGATGCAGGAAGCGCTGGTAAAAGCGATCGAGTCGTTTTCCC
>Ga0299906_10004285_pt1 | contig 11708 bp, 13 predicted proteins | sample RVTome_14_FD_200259 | JGI IMG/M metagenome (GOLD analysis project Ga0299906, IMG submission 200259) | Soil microbial communities from uranium-contaminated site in the Upper Colorado River Basin, Wyoming, United States - RVT145D125 (version 2) ... | reverse complement strand
CCGAGCTGCAGGGCCGAGGTGCCCTGTCCGGCGTGGCCACCGAGGAGGCCCGCAACCCAGCGCGTCCGGATGGCCATGTCACCCTTCCGGTACGCGGCGGCGGGGACGAAGGACACGAACGTCACGGAGCGCATGTCCTGGGAGTCGGACGGAGTCGACTTCAGACACCACGCCCCGAGGGTGTGCGTGCTGGTGTCCGCGAGCGTCTCCAGAGCATTCAGCATCCACGCGAGGTCCGCGCCCTCCTCCGCCGAGACGTTGATGGGCAGCTCGAGCCGGAGACGCAGCCCGCTCCCGAGCTGGGGATGGCGATCCCGGGACGAAGCGGTCAGCAAGGCCGTCTCCGGGCGGCTGGCGATCGTCGCGGGACGGTCCCCGGTGAAGGGAAGCTCCGCCGTGATGCCGGCGGCGTCCGCGTTCGCGAGGACCCACGGCCGCGGCCTCAGCTCGGCTGCAGCCTCGAAGTCCTGCTCGCCCCAGGGCGAGATACCCGCGCCGGCAGGGGCGATGACAGTGGGGATGAGATTCAGGAGGTCGGCCGTGGTGCTGGTGGACGGCGCTGTCCACGATCTGGCACGTTGACGAGCAATCCTCTTGGCCAATACGCTGCCGCCGTGAGCGACACCCTTAGTACGGTTGCCGTCCTCGTCCAGCGCAGGGAAGTCCTGATATCCGCGCATGCATGGATACGACGAGTTGGCTGAGGACCATCCTGGCCGGAGAGGCAATCGATGGTGTCACGGACGCGGTCGCGGTGGAGGACTACCCTGACTACTCGAAGGGGCCCTGTACGCTTGTGCTACAACGGGATCGTGGCGGTCGCCCGATCCACGTCGTGTGGGGTATCCCGCGAGGACAGGCAGTGGGATGTGCCTAGCCACGCCCGCCGAGGTAGTGCTCGTGCACGTCCGAACGCGTCGCGCGTCACGCCGGCGAGCGGTGCCAGATCGTACTCGACGGTGAGGTTGACGGCGACGCTCTGCTCGCGACAGCGGGGGCAGCCGGTGAAGAGGCGCGGCTCGTCGAAGCGCGCACGGCAGCGAAGGCACTGGAGTCCGAGGATGCGCGCCTCCGGGGCCATGGCGCTCAAGGACCTCCAGGGGGCCTGTTGCCGCGCGGTTCCGGCAACGGCGGCCCCGTGCGGCTGCGGCCGGCTTCGGCGAGGCACTCGAGGACTGCCCGTTGCCCGGAGGAGTCGGTGAACGCGAACAGGATACGCCCGTCGAGATCGACCCGGTCGAGCTGGACGAAACCCGTGCCGCATTTCGCCCAGCGCTCGTACGCCAGGTCCTGCTGCGGCGTATTCGCCGTGGCGCACGCCCCCACGGCCACGACAAGGCCGACGCACGCCGCGACGCGAACCTGCGGCTGCTTGCTGGGACCCATGCTGATCGGAAGGGTATCACCACCGCCGGCCGGTAGCGGTTGCGGAGGAAGCTGCCCTCCACACACCCGTCACGCCCTGCCGACCCGGTCGTGACTGGTGGTAGCCATTGTTACGCCCCGCCTGCGGTCCGCTCGTCGGGCGCCGTCGCGATCTCGTGAGGCTCGAGCCACACCACGCGTCCTTCCCGCCACACCGCCACGGGATTGCCCAGTTGCTTGTGTCGAAGCACGGCCTCTCGCACGGCAACCGTCATGGCCTTGAGGATCCGGTGCACGTCCTCGACGCGTTCGACCGGCATCGGCTCCGGGGCGGGGGATGTCATGATCGGCCCCTCCTGACGAGATTCGTCCACGCGCTGAGATCCACTACGGTATCCTCCTGCGCCCTGCGGCCGGTGGCGATCAATCGCGGTCCCGTCTCCACAGCGTTGTCGAACACCTGCCACGTGTCGACAATGTTCCGGTAAACGCGGAAGAAGTTCCTCAGACCGGCCGCGAAGCGGCGCCGTACGACCGGCTCGGGAACACTGTGCCCGCCCTGAAGCACTCGTTCCGCGACTCGTGCAACAGCCAGGTCGGCGTCAGGCAGCGACAGAAACGTCAGGTGAACCCGATAGCCGGCACTCGCGAGCTTGACGAGCCAGCGGGCGAAGCTTCGGCTGGCCAGCGTCGTCTCGAAGGCAAAATCCGCCCTGGCCTGTGCCAGCGCTCGCAGGCGAGCCAACATGACGCACCGTTGGGCCCGGCAACCACCACGACGAGCGGAACTCGCGAGGCCATCAGGTGACGATCGCCTGGCCATCGGCCTCCACCGGCAGCCAGGCGAGTTCCCGCATGATTTCCCAGGCCCGCTTGACGACCTTCTCGCGGAACGCCCTGGCCGGCGCGTCGACGTCGCTGGTCGTGGTTGTCGCGCCGCCGGGGGCGACGCCCAGGTGCTCCAGCTCCTCGAAGACCCACGCCATCGTGCGAGCCGGGTCGCGGTAGAACCGCGTCCCGCGGATCCGGATGAAGCGCCAGCCGGTGCGCTCCAGGACGGCCTGGCGCGCCATGTCCAGCGGGATCTCCTCGACGCCGTGGAACCGATCGCCGTCGCACTCGATCGCGACCTGGTCCTGCGCGTCCGAGACGACCATGTCGATCCGGTAGTGGCCGATCCGGACCTGGGGCTCCACGCGGTAGCCGGCGTTGATCAGGCGCTCGATGACGGCCCTTTCGAAGGGCGACTCGGCGCGCCGCTGGGCCTCCTGCACGGCCCGCCGCCTGGAGCCCGGGTCGCGGACGTGCTCGATGAGCGCGAAGCGGAGATCTGCCGGTTGCAGGTCCCGCCGGGGGTCGAGGGAGTGCACGAGCCAGAGCTGGTCCCTGGCCCGGCTGGCGGCGACGTTGTAACGCTGCTTGAAGAGGGCCGTCTGCCGCATGGCGAGCGGCCGGCCGGTCGGGGAGTCCACCATCGAGAGGAACACGACGTGCCGCTCGTCGCCCTGGAACTGGGCGGAATTTCCGGCTGCGAACCGGCGGCGCGCCAGCTCCGCGGGGCCCACGAGCTTCAGCGCCAGGTCCTGGATCAGTGCGGCCTGATCGTCGCCGAGCAGCGTGATCGCCCCGATGGTCTTTCCGGCGTACTTACGACGGCACGAGCCTCCGCCCGGTTCGTCATCCCCTCGCGACCCGTAACGCCCGCGTGAGCCACCATGTACTCCACCACGTGCGGCCGTGGCGCACTGCTCGGGTTGCGCAGCGGGCGGATCTCGCCGTCGTAGGAGAGGCGGTTGGAGAACTCGATGATGTCGGGGACGCAGCGGAAGTGCTCGCGCAGCGCGATCGTGCCCCCGAAGCACTGCCGCGCGAGGTCGTAGATGGACGTGAGGCCATCGTACAGATGGCTGTTGGGGACTCCGCCCAGATGCTCGGCGATCAAGGCCTTGATGGCCTCGATCTCCTGCCCGACCCCCAGCGGGCTGACCTGCTCGTGGTCACCGACCACGGCGACCGACTCGCCCAGGTACCAGGCGAGCAGCCCGGTCACGTCCGACTGGCTCGCCTCGTCCACGATGACCACGTCGAATGGCCCGCGTCGCGCGTCGAAGCTCTCCGCCACCCGCGAGAGCGGCATGATCCAGACGGGAACGGCGTCGCGCGCCTCCGCCAGGAGCTGGCGGGCGCGAGCCTGAAGCTCGGGCACCCGCTTGCCCGTGCCCTTGCCAATCCTGCGCTGCGTGTCGGCCCACCCCTGCAGCGCTTGCCTGGCATTCAGGTCGGTGCGGCGGAGCTGGCCGAGCCAGGCCTTCCGGTCGATGAGCTGCGCCGTCGCGTCGCGCAGCTCGGCTCGGCGCTGGTGCAGCCGGCGCGTCAGCGCCAGCTCGTCCAGTCCGGCCCGACGCTCGAGCTCCTGCGCGAGCTGCCGCCAGCGCCACGCCTCGGGTGGGTCGCCCGGAAGGGTGCCGGCGCCATGGACGCCGTCACGGTGGCGGATCGCGGAGGCCCACGCCGGCGCGGCCGCGGCCAGCCGCCCCAGCAGCGCCTTGCGACGGAGCCAGATCGTCTGCTTCGACGCGAGCGCCTGGAGGGCTGCGCGAGCCGATTCGTACTCGGCAGCCTCCGTCGACCGGACGGCGGCGAGCAGCCGGGAGCACGCCGGCCCGGCGAACCGGTCGAGGCTGCTCTCGAGCCCGGTCAGGTCGCGCGCGGCCTGGTCGCGGCGGGCGACACCAGCGCGGGCGCGCACGGCGTCCGGCAGCGGCCCGGCGAGGATGCGGGCGTCCTGCTCGAACGGGGTCGCCGGCTCGGACCGCGCGACCTCTCGCTGCCGGAACGGGCTCCATCTGAACCCCGCCTCGTCCACGGCCGACGCGGTGGCCGACCAGCGCTGATGCCACCAGCCCAGCAAGCCCTCGAACTGCTCGGCGTACTCCCGCAGAATCGGCTCCGGCGGCGGGCCCATCGCGGCGAACGCGGGGAGCCCCACCGGCTCCGCCTGCCGGGCCCAGCGCACGGCGAGCCTGCGGCGGCCCTCGTCGAGCGCAGCGTGGATGGCGATCGCCCGGAAGTCCGCGGCGTGCGAGGGGGGCCGGCCATTCACGCGAGTGCTGCGAATGACTGACTTCCACTGGGCCTTGAAGATGAGCGTGAGGGTCCCCAGCTTCCCGCCGCGCTCCAGGTGCGCGCTGATGGCGATGGAGTGCTGGTGCACATCCTCGACCGGGGGAGCGCCGTCGAGCTGGACCTCGCGGTCGAGGAGGACCGGGCGCGCCTTCTCCCATCTGGCCGCGGCTTCCCGCACCTGGTCGCGAAGCTCGATCCAGAGCTGGCGCTCGGCGCCGCCGCCATGCCCGGCGGCGACGATGCGCCGCTGCCAGGGCTCGAGGCGGGGAAGCTCCGCGGCGGCTTCCTCCACGAGGGTCCGGAGACGCTCGATGGGCGTCACGTCGTCCGCCCCGGGCGGCCGGCTCCAGAACGCCGCCAGGTCCGCCGGCTCGCTCGCGCCAAGGGCCTCGACGAGCCGGGCGAACTCCGGAGGGCTCGGAAGCGTCGTGAGATCGGGCAGCTGGTCCTGGATCTCGCGCTCCTCGTGCTCGGCCAGGGCGGCATTGGAGTGGTAGAGGTCCGCCAGCTCCTCGGCGTCCAGAGGCAGCGGGGCTCCCGGCTCCACCGGCGCCGGGATCCAGTCGTTGCCCTCCCGGCGGTCGCGCACCCAGCGCGCGGCGTCGGACGGCGCCACGCTCTCCCCGGCGATCGTGATCGGCAGGTACTCGGCCTCGCGGGCCGCGCCAAGGTCGGCCGTGATCCGGTCGATCTCGGCGATCAGGCGAGCGCGCGTGTCGGTGAGCGCGGCGACCTCGTGCCCGAGCGTCTCCTCGCGCGCGGTCGTCAGCCGGGCCAGGATCCCGCGGACGGACTGCTCCATCTGCGTGCGGGCCTCCAGGTCGTGCTCCAGCACCGCGACGCAGAGGGGCCGGAGCGCCTCGACGACTTGGTCGCGCAGCACGCGCAGCGCCTTGGTCGTGTGGCTGGTCACCAGCACGCGCTTGCCGTGCGCGACCAGGTGCCCGATCAGGTTGGCGATCGTGTGGCTCTTGCCGGTTCCCGGGGGGCCCTGCACCAGCACCGCCCGGTGCGCGTCGAGCGCGCGGGCGATCTCCACCTGCTCGAGGTTGGCCGGCTTGCTGAGCAGCACGTCGGGAGGCTCGCTCCACGGGGAGGCCGCTGGCGGCGGCGGCCGCTCCGCGGGTGGGGGCGCCACCCCGACCAGCCTCGTCAGCGAGAGCGGGAGGTCCTCGCGATTCTCCAGATCCTCCAGCACCTCGTCGAACGCGGCCGGGAAGCCCGAGAGCCTCGCGCGCAGGAAGAGGGCCGGGTCGCGCTCGACGAGCGGATCGGGCCCGGGTGCGCCATCGGCCCGTTCTTCCTGGAACGCCCCGCGCGGCCCGAGGAGCTGGGCCAGGCGCCGGAGGTAGCCGGAGGTGGCCGCCTTCGCCAGCGGGTGATACCCGCCGGCCTCCAGCTCGCCCCGCAGCTCGTTCAGCTTCTGCGCCGACATCCCCTCGCCGCCCTGGAGGAGGGCCCCGTACAGCTCCGCAGCCCGATCGGCGTCGATGACGCGGAACTCGGGAACGTCGGCGTCGAACTCCAGCTCCACTCGCTGGAGCAGGACCGGGTGATCGATGGTCCCCTCCGCCCGCTGCCAGCGCAGGCGCCCGTCGCCCAGCACCAGCTCCAGCCGCTCGCTCTCGAGGTCGATCTTCCCCTTCAGCTCGTAGAGCCGCTCGAAGACCCGCATGGCCGCCCGCGCTGGCTTCTCGGCCTCGGCCCACCGGCCCCAGGCGGCCCGACACTGCTCCAGGGCGGCGACCCGAGCAGGCACCTGGACGAAGGGCACGGTGACCGTCTCGCCGCGGCGTAGCTCGTTCCGCTCGCGAATGACTTCCACGCGCCCGCTCGGGTCCTCCCAGCCGGGCTTGAGCCAGTCGGCGACTTCCGCCGGCGGCCGAGGCGCTCGTGTCAGCGCCGGGCGTCGAACTCGAAGCAGCGGCGGGGCGTCGCTCTCGTCCTCGGCGTCGTTCTCGGCTGCGCCATCGGCCGAGAGCTGCACCTCGCCGACGACGATCGACGGATGCTGAGGGAGATCGGCCAGGACCAGCGACCACGGTTGGTCGCCCAGCCGGCGCTGGATGGGAAGGTTCCGCTCGGCAAACGCCTTGAGGAAACGGAAGACCTGCTTCGCCCGCTCGATCTCAGGCGGGATCGAACGCTCCGGCATCCGGCTACTCGTCCTCCCTCAGGAGTGACGCCTGCTCCGCGCGAGGCGTGCCGCCCTCGCGGGCCAGGCGAGTGATCTCGGGGAACCTCTGCACCAAACCGTTGTACGCGAGCGCCTCCGCCGCGCGCTTCTTGCGCTCGCAGAGGGTATAGAGTCGGTAGACCAGTCCTCCAGGTCCTCGACGTCCTCGGCGTCGAGCGTCGGCACGCCCGCCGCGCTGGTGGAGGCGGCCTGCCCGCCGCGCTGGAGCAGCTCCTGCTCCCGGAGACGGTTCTCCAGCCGCTCGCGACGGCGGCGCAACGACTGATAAATGGCCTCGGGCGACGACGCCAGGCGTCGCTGGAGGATGGTCAGCGCGAACAGCGGCGTCCCGTCGAACTTCAGCAGGTTCTCCTTGACCATCCGGCGCATCAAGTCGGAGACGTCGGCCACGTGAACGCCGTCGCGGAAGCGGCGCTGGAAGCGGTCGCCGTCCAGCAGGGCCATGAAGAGCTGGAAGTCCTCTTCCTTGCCCGGCGCGCTCAGTGTAGAGCGGGAAGCCGGCCTTCTGCAGGGCGTCGAGGTCACGCCAGATCGTGCGGATGGTGCACTCGAGCTCGCGGGCGGCGCCGTCGACCGTCACGCTCTGGGGCCGGTCGATCATCTGGATCAACCGCCGCTGCCTGGATAGCTGGTCGCCCCGGGGCATCAATCTGACCATTTTGCTGATCCGGGTCGGTCGATGTCAATGTGCGCGTGCTGTCAGGGTTTTCGCGGCCCACCGGCCGGCGCGCAGGCGAGGGCGATGACGTTGCACCGCTGGCAGGTCACCGAGACCGCCCGCCCGGCGGCTCTCCGGACCCGCCGGGCCACCGGCGCCTCCGGCTCGCAACGGCCGCACGGAAACCGCATGACCGCCGCTCTGCTCCTGACCGAGGACCACGCGCTGGCCATGGCGCCTCCTCCACGGGCGCCTGGGCCACCGCCTCGAGCACGGCGCTGGGGTCGGGCGCGGCGGCGCGCCGACTGCGGCCCAGGACTTCCGCGGCGTTGCCGGCGCACAGGCGCGGCCACGCCCGCTCGAAGAGGCCGGACGCGGGCAGGAGATCGAGGCCGAGCCAGCGCTCACCGAGGAACACGAGCGCGCCCACCTGGCCGGGGCGGGGCGCCAGCGCGGCGCGGGCGGCGTCCATCTCCTGCGTGTGGTGCGCGTAGAAGTCGCGCATGGCGCCGGTGTCGCTGCGCACCTCGTGCTCGGCGTCCTTCAGCGACAGGCGCTGCCAGATGTCGCCCTGGTCGCTGGCGTGCTGGCCCGTCGCCCGCAGCGACCGGGTCACGTGCTCGGCCTTGCGGGCGCGCACGCTCGCGTAGAGGGACGAGTCGCCGGCGGCGAAGCGCCGGCTCGCGTACGCCCAGCGGCCCTGCTCGACGCACGACACGGGGACGGTCAGCCGCGCGTGGGCGGCCACCAGCACGGTGGTGTTGAGCACGCGGTTCTGCTTGGCCCCGATCAGCTCCTCGCCGTCCAGGAGCAGCACGGGCCGGTCGGCGGCGCTGATCACGCGCAGGGTGGGCACGGCGCCGGCCTCGCTCACCTCCTCGATGGTGACGGCCTCGCCCGCCTCGGCCAGCGTGAGCCAGCCGGGGTCCGGGGCGCCGGGGGCGAGCAGGGGGATGACGGTGAGGGCGCCGTGGGCGAGAGGCTCCCCGGGGGGAGATCGCGCAGGGCCTGGACGAGGGGCTCGATGTCGGTGAGGGTCGTCATGCGTTTCGCGCCTCCACGTGGGGGTTGAGGGTCTGTGGCCTGCAGGGTGTCGCCGGGGTGTGACAGGGGCGGTCACGGGACCGGGACGTGGAGGGAGGGAGCGGGCGGCAGGCGTGGACGCGCGACGTTCCAGCTGGTGAGTACCTTCGAGCTGGAGCTGGAGCATGGCGCGCGGGTTCTCGGAGCTGCGGGTTCCGCCTGCGGCGCCGGCAGTTCGTCCACTCGGACGGGATACCGCTGGCGGCGGCGCTCGTGCCCGGGGCTTGTGTCCACAATCGGACGCATTGACGATCCACACGGTGCTACCTACCGTCTCGTCATGAGTCCCGCCGCCGCACGGGCGAGTCGAGCGAGTTGCCGGCCCGCGTAACACCGAGTTCACCGCGCTTCCGTCGAGAGGCCAGGTAATTGCCTGGACCACTGGCTTTCGAGTGGGACCCACGCAAGGCGGCGCTCAATCTCGCGAAGCACGCGGTGTCGTTCGACGAAGCGGCCACGGCATTCGGCGATCTGCTTGCCCAGATCATCGACGACCCCGATCATTCGGTGGGCGAACAACGTTCTATTCTCCTTGGGCAATCCGATCGTCGCAGGCTCCTCGTGGTAATGTTCACCGAGCGCCGAGAATCGATACGATTGATCAGCGCCAGAAGAGTGACGCCACGCGAGCGGAGATGGCATGAAGAGGGCGAAGGCTAGGAAGATCGTGAGCCGGCGGCGCGCCAAGGACGACCTGCGTCCCGAGTACGATTTCAGCCGGGCTCGGCCGAACAAGTATGCCGCACGCTACGCCAAGGGCAGCATCGTCGTCACTCTCGATCCGGATGTCGCCGCGGTGTTCCCTGGATCCAGGGAGGCGAACGACGCTCTCCGAGTTCTCGCGAGGGTGATGCGACGGCGCCGCGTGCGGCGATCAACCCGCCAGAGCGCCTAGCAACCTGGGACCACGGCCGGCCGATGAGGGGCTCGGCATCCACAACCGAGACCCCGTCGCCGGTGGGGCTGTCGACCGCCGTGACCGATACGCTTCGTGCCATGGTCTCCTTCGTGCAGTGCGGCTGGCTGGAGAACGGTGACCGCTCCCCGCGTGCGTAAGTGTCGCCAATTCGGGACGTTGACCCCGGGCTGTCCCGTTTTCTACTCTCCCTCTGGAACGGGCGCAGGTTTGGTCTCGACCTGGGCCGAGGGATTCGGCCAAGGCGGTCGCGAACGCCCAGAAGCATGGCGTCACGTTCGATGAAGCGTCTACCGTGTTCGGAGACCCGCTGGCGCTGCTGATGCCCGATCCCGACCACTCCGAGGGCGAGGCGCGATCCTGGTGGTAGCCTTTGCTGAGCGTCCGCCGCGGACACGGCTCATCTCAGCCAGGCGGGCGACCAGACCAGAGCGGAGGGGATATGAAGCGAAGGCGTAGAGGCGGGCCCGGGGCAGATCTCGACACCTTGCGGCCGGAGTACGACTTCTCTGGAGCTGTCCGTGGCGCGACCGCCGCCCGCTATGCCCGGGGGGCCAACATCGTGGTCGTCGATCCCAAAGTCCTCGACGTGTTCCCTGACGGCGCCTCGGTGAACGAGGCCCTCAGGGCACTTGCACCGGTCATCCGGCGAGGCCGTCGGGGCGCACGCCGCAGGCGAAGCGCCTAGCGTCCGACCCCAAGGCCGCCTCGGCCGCCTGATCTACGTCCACAGCTCCTCGCCGTCCAGGAGGAGCACGGGCCGGTCGGCGGCGCTGGTCATCTCGGAACGACTGGGATTGCGGTCCCGGTGGTCGGCCCCTTGATTCTTGGTCAGTCACTCCCTGATCTCCTATCGTCGTAGTCGATCGCCTACCTGGTGGACGACCGCACCGGGGGGCTGGCCTTCACGCCGCCACCGCCCGAGCAGGTCGCGGAGCTCGTGGACACCGCGTGCGCGACGGCGCAGCGAGGGCTCGAGCATCCGGCGATCGCGGCGGCGTCGATCCACGTGGCCGTCGCCGCCATCCATCCGTTCGCCGATGGCAACGGGCGGGCGGCGCGCGTCGCGGCGTCCCTGGCGATGTACCGCGGCGGCTTCAGGCGGCCCGAGCTCACCTCGCTCGAGGAATGGTGGGGGCGTCATCGCGCCGACTACTACGCGACGTTCCGGTGCCTCGGGCCGGTCTTCGATCCGAACGTCGACGTGGCGCGCATCTCGGGCGTGTCGCGAACGTTGCGCAGGAGCGCGGTGGCGGCGTGGACGCGGACGACCTGATGGTCGTGGCTCGACCGCACGGGCTCGGCCCAGACGCGCTGCACCAGGCGATGGCCCCACCACGCGAACGCCCGAGGCTCACGGACACTCCAGGCATCGTCGATCTTCATCGCGTCGAACAGGAAGTCCAGGACCTCGGGGCCCACATCCCTGACCGTTCTGTTCATGTTGCCCCCTTCGGATGTGCGACCAGGAGCACGCGCGTGATCTCGCCCATGTCAGGCGCCCTCGGCGGACGTCATCGACGGGCGAGGTGACGATCGGGCCGTCAGCACTGGGACGCCGCCTCGGCACACACATGGCCGAAGCCCGAGAAGCCCGGCGTATGCCAGATCTGGCCATCGACCTCGTTGTACGTGTTCGCGTTGAGCTTGCTCTCGTGCAGGAGGTCGCCGCACGCGGCGCACCGGTTGTCATTGGCACAGCGGCAATGCACGTCCATCACCTGACCCGCGAACGCGGGGCCCGGATCGAGGCACCGGCCGCGCCACTCGCCACAGCGCGCGCAGCGGACGAGCCCGCGGGGGACGCCGTTCGGTTGCCGGCCGGCCAGCAGGACGGCCTCCTCGAGCGTCGCCGCCCGACCACCCTTCGTGAGATCGCACCGGTTCTGGGAGGGGAAACTTCGGGCGATCGGGCGGCAGGGAGTTCATGTCTACAGCCGGCCGCTTCGCTACCGGGTTCACGAGGTGCGACTACCTGACGGTAGCGTGCATCTGTCCGAGGTTGCGGACGAGATCCGGATGATCGCCCGGGAGCAGAACCGATGGATCAAGCTCGCGTCTGCCTTCCCATCGAGCCCGATGAGCCGGAACCGCCGGGGCATCGACAAGACCGACTGGATCAGGATCGATCGCGCGACCTACGAGGCGTGCTTTCCCGGACCCACTGAGCCGAGTCGCACTGTTCCTTTGGTCCGGCCGAGGCCTCCGCCCTAGTGTGGTCAAGAGACGCACTTGGCCGGGCGCCGCCTCGCCGACTGGGCCGATGTCTACCGTGAGGCGCTCGGCCACCTGAATGTCGGCCCCGTGCTGGCGGACGACGTGCGCATCGAGCTGCCCGGCGTCCTCGGCCACGCGGTGTACGA
>Ga0299906_10004283_pt1 | contig 11713 bp, 7 predicted proteins | sample RVTome_14_FD_200259 | JGI IMG/M metagenome (GOLD analysis project Ga0299906, IMG submission 200259) | Soil microbial communities from uranium-contaminated site in the Upper Colorado River Basin, Wyoming, United States - RVT145D125 (version 2) ... | reverse complement strand
GACCGGCCTGATCGGGCTGGTGGTCGCGGTCTATTCCCTGGCCAATATCGATGACCAGCGAGCCCAATTTGGTTATTATCCACTGCTGCATATTTTGTTGATGGGCCTGTCAGGGGCTTTCCTGACCGGCGACCTGTTCAATCTCTTCGTCTGGTTCGAGGTCTTGTTGATCGCTTCCTTCGTGCTGCTGGCCCTGGGCGGGGAGCCGGCCCAGGTCCAGGGCGCAATCAAATATGTGACTCTCAACTTGATGGCCTCTGCTCTGTTTCTGGCGGCGGTTGGCATTTTATACGGTCTGGTCGGCACTCTGAATATGGCCGATCTGGCCCGCCAATTTCGGACGAGCGCGCCGCCGGGCCTGGTGACCACCCTGGGCATCTTATTTCTGGTGGCCTTTGGCATCAAGGCGGCGGTGGTGCCCTTGCATTTCTGGCTGCCTTCCTCTTACCATACCCCGCCCGCGCCGGTATCTGCGATTTTTGCCGGCCTGCTGACCAAGGTGGGGGTCTATGCCTTGATCCGCGTCTTTACCTTGCTGTTCATTCAAGATATTGGCTATACCCATTCGATTATCTTGATCATCGCTGGCCTGACCATGACGGTTGGCATCCTGGGCGCCATCGCCCAAAATGAGTTTCGGCGCATCCTGTCCTTCAACCTGGTCAGCCATATTGGCTATATTATCATGGGCCTGGGCCTGTTTACACCCGTGGCCCTGGCCGGAGCCATTTTCTACCTCATCCATGACATCATCGTCAAGACCAATCTGTTCATGATTGGCGGCTCGATCCAGCGGCTGCAAGGCACCGGCAAACTAAGGAAATTGGGCGGGTTATACGTGGCCTATCCCAGCCTGGCGCTGCCTTTCCTGATCGCGGCCTTCTCCCTGGCCGGGGTGCCGCCCCTGTCGGGCTTTTGGCCTAAGCTGGCTTTGTTGCAGGCCGGCCTGGAAATGAGGCAGTACGCTATTGTGATCATTGCCCTCGCAGTCAGTCTGCTGACGCTCCTGTCGATGATGCGCATCTGGCAGGAAGTCTTTTTGAAAGATCGCCCGGATGATTCCGAGGTCAAGATCGCCTCCCCCTTATCGGCCAGCCAGTGGACGGCCAGCCTGCTGCCCATCCTGATCCTGGTCGCCATCACGGTCATCATCGGTCTGGCCGCCGAGCCGGTCTTTAAGCTGTCGATGCTAACCGCCGAGCAGTTGCTCGATCCGACCGACTATATTCAAACGGTTTTGAATAATTGACACATAAGGTGATTGCACATCATGTTTGTACTGAATCTGCTGCTGGCCCTGGCCTGGATGCTGTTGACCGGACAATTTGAGCTGTCAAACTTCATCGCCGGCATTGTCCTCGGCTACCTCATGCTCTGGCTGGGGCAAACGGCCGTTGGGGAGTCCGATTTTTTTTCATCACAATATTTTGTGAAGGTACGCCAGGTTATCTTTTTTATCCTTTACTTTCTCCGGGAACTGCTAATCGCCAATTTGCGGGTGACCTATCACATCCTGAGTCCACTTCACAAAATGCGTCCGGGCGTCGTCGCTATTCCCTTGGACGTTACCCGAGACGTCGAGATCATGCTGCTGGCCAATCTCATTACGCTGACCCCCGGGACGTTGAGTTTGGACGTTTCGGAAGACCGGCGCACGCTCTATGTTCATACCATTGCGGTCGATGATCTGGAAGCATTCAAACAGAGCATCAAAAACGGGCTCGAGCTGCGGGTGCGGGAGGTTTTCCAATGAGTGTTTCGTTTACCGTTATCTTATCGCTCCTGAGCATCGCCATCGTTATGGCTTTTATCCGCCTGGTGCGTGGGCCGACGATTCCGGATCGAGTTGTCGCCCTCGATCTCCTGGCGGCTTTGGGGATCGGTGTTATAGCGGTCTACGCCATTGGCACGAATGAGCCGGTTCTGCTCGATGTGGCTCTGATCCTGGCCCTGGTTTCATTCCTGGGCACGGTTGCTTTTGCTTACTACGTGGAACGAATGATTTAACCATGCGCGAAATCATCACTATCATCTTCATTGTATTGGGCGCCTTTTTTATGCTTGTGGCCGCAGTCGGCATCAATCGCATGCCCGATCTTTATCTACGCATGTCGGCCACGACCAAGGCCGCGACCCTGGGAGCCGGTTTTATGCTGCTGGCTGCTCTTGTTCATTTTAGTTATGATATTGGGGTCAGCAGTCGCGCCCTGGCCACCATCCTCTTCTTGCTGGCCACAGCGCCGGTCGCAGCCCATATGATAGGTCGGGCCGCCTACTTCAACGGAGTCCCTTTATGGAAAGACTCGGTTGTCGACGAACTGCGGGGCCGCTATGACGAACTGACCCATTCTCTGGCCAGCTCGCCTGAGCCGATTGACGATGCCTCCGATTCGGTTTGATCAAATCCGAATGCTCTCACGGTCGTAAAAAAGCCCAATGCATATCTGTGCATTGGGCTTTTTGATCTCAAGCGTTTCGGACACTCAGCGTCCGTTATTCGGCCCGACACCGTCGGGCAATGGTATCAAGCCGACATCCTCAAGCGACGAGCGACAAAGAGCACCAGGGTCAACCCCATTCCAAGCAGAACAGCCTCCAGTCCGCCTACGCCGGTTTCGGGAACTGTAGCCGCTCCGGCAGCGGCGGCGCCAGCGACAGGCGTGCGTGTGGCTGCCGGCGCGAACAGAGCCGTGGCCTCGGCGCCCTGGCCGGTACTTGAACGACTGCTGCTGGCGGCCTCCTGCCCACTTTGCGCCGACACCACAGGCGTATTCGTCGGGGTCGGCGCCGGGGTCTGGGTCGCGATGCGTGGTATCTCGGTTGGAGTCGGGCTTGGATTGGGCAAGATCGCAAAAAGGGTCGGCGTGGCTTTCGAAGCGGCATCCTGTTCTTGAATATTTTGACGGATGATAAACACGCCGCCAACCCCCAGTAACCCCAGGACCAGCAGCCCGATCAGGGCAATCGCCAAAATAACAAAAAGTCTATTCTGACCGCCTTCGAGTTCTTCTTCCATGAGGGTACTCCTTTTGCCCATGCTCGCCAGGCCTGGCGAGCACAGGGCTTAAAATGCTTGACGAGATGAGTGCGTTTCCTAACAGTTGTTCAGGTCAGATAATATTATGTCACCTAACAATTTTATGTCAAACCCCTCTAAATTGCAAATCACGCCCGGCACATTTAGGCGCACCCGGTTATCATACCCCACTAGATATAGAGAATCGGTGAACAGGCAATTGTGAATTTTTAATTCATTCACAATTCCTCATTCACAAATCACAATTATTTTAGATCACATGCTCAAGATTGGCCCAGGGAATAAAGTGAGGTGAATTATTGATCGTCACATAGGCGCCCGCCGCTACCAGACCGGCTTCGGTCAGCTTTGGCTCCGAGGGGATCGAGGCGATGGTACCGTTGGCGCCCAGCAGGGGACCTTGGGTGACCCGCACCCGGCTGCCGGTCTTTATCTCTTGCCCGGCGGCCGACTCAACAGGAGGATTCTGGCCGACCCGGCGGGCGCTGGCTAAAATCAGGGGTGGTTCTGTTTTGAAACTGTGTCGACCGGGCGGGAATAAAACAGGGGTACTACCCCTAATCGAGACCTCTTTCTCGGTTAAGGTGGCCAAAACACCGAAGGTGTAGGGCGACATCGGCGTTTCACCAAACCCTTCGGTGGCCACGACTCGCACTTTGACCGGCGGGTCCAGCTTCATCAGCCCGGCATCGATGCTGCCGACGATAATGCCGCGCACATGGGCTGCCTCGGCGGCCCGCAGGATCGTCTCGTCCACCGTCCGGCCAGCCAGGATGATACTATTTTCAACTCGCTCGTCGAGGGCCTCGGCCTCAACCGTTTCGAAATTGGCCTCGACCAGCCGTTTGAGCGGGCCATAAGCCTCACCGCCAAAGCCACAGGCAGCCATAATCATCGGCCCACTGCCTTCGACGACAACGCCCCAATCAGGGACGACCCTGACCACGATGCCATTGATGAACGCTTGAAGCTCGGTCGTGGAGCGACCCGTCTCCAGCAAAACCCAGCCCGGGCCGGCGGCCGCGATGCGCCCGGCGGCTGGGGAGCGAACCCTGCGCCAAAACATGGCTAAGCCGCCTTTTTTGACCGCGATTACTTCATTGGCCTCCACGGCATCGCCTTGCTGCTTAAGAAAGACCTCGTCCATATCAACCGAGGCCAGGCCCAACCCACGGGCAATGTCGATCACCTGATAGCGGCTGGCCAGTTCGGTCCGGGCGATGGCCTGGAGTGCTTCGACCCGTTCACCACGCTGGACCAGCACTTCACCCGGTGCCGGCAGCAGGCGGGTGACGATGAGGCGACCATTATTATTGTTGATCGTTCGCGGTGGCAGTTGCAACATTATCCTTGTCCCCAATCGTGGGTATATCCAGGGCCGTGAACCAGCCGGCCAATCGTTCGTGGCGAGTGGCTTCGTCTTGCGGCAGCCTGAGCGGGCGCCCCCTGGCATCGATGATAATACCCAGGATGCCCCCCTCGATTTCCGTGACCGCCCCCCGGCCTGGCTGGCCCAAACCGATGTCAAAATGGCGGGTGGGCCGCATTTCCAGCCGGGCTCTCTGGCCGGGACGCAAGGCGACCATTTCAATCGAGCCATATGGTACGTCGAGTTCGACCGAGGCGCCTGCTTCTGCCTGGGCCTCAGCTTCCGTCTCCGGGAGTCCGCTTTGGTAATCGATCTTTAGTTTTAGGGCGGTTTTGCCGGGGACGCCGTGCCCCAGTGGCGCGATCACGGTCCCCAGGTTTAAAAATGTATCGTGGATGGCGACTTCGACCGCCGCCACCGGCTGAACGGCCGCAATCGAGCCCAGGACATTGCCGGCCCCACTGATATCCAGGGCCAGACTGCTAACCCCCCACGGCTCCAGGCTATCAAGCAGCACCAGGGCCGCGTCCCCGGGCCGGGGGGCCCGCGTCAGCGTACGCCCGGCGCCAATAATGAGATTCCAGGGGACGTTGCCCCCGCTGGCCGGCCGCTGCAAAGACCAGCCCGCCTGCGCTTGCTCCATGACCAGCCGGATGGCCTCACGGGCGACCGCTTGGTCGATCACGAGCTCCTGATACGTGGTCGGGATGGCCGCCGGATGCAAACTCTTATTGAGCAGGTGGTGATAGAGCGCGTCCGGCTCCATCTCAAATGGCAGCCAGCGCTGAAATTTTTGGAGGGGCACACTCTTTAGCAGCGCGGCCAGGCTGTGTCCCATACCGGCATCGCTGCGGATAATGGAACTATGCTGCCCCTGGACGTGGCTGGAGATCACGGTTGATCGGCTGCCAAGATCAACGCCGATAACGTTGAGGCCATTGTGGCGGCCGATATAGGCAATCAACTTCTCAAATGATTTGCTGGCCGGCACCACCGGGTGCTGTGACCATTTGCTTAACTTTTCAAAACCCGGCACCCGAAACATTTTTCGCTGGATATACAGATGTTCAAGCTCCAGCTGGGTGGCGACCAGGTTTTCTGATTCAAGGGTCGGGCGGATGTTATCGATGGCCTTAAAAGGGCCGGCCGTACCCAAAATGCCGGCGATCTCTTCTCGAATGTCGCTGTTGCCGGCATAGAGGATAGTCGGCCGTTCGGCTCCGGCCAGGACTCGCATCGCCATCGACAGGATGTTGGCCATGTCGATCACCGGACGTGTGGCCCCGCCATCGGTACCGCCAACCAGCAAAATGGCTTCGTGTGCGCTTTCTTGAATTGCCTGGATACGAGCTTCCGGGCCGGGCCGGTCGGTCTGCTGTAAGCCGTTTGTGGCCGGGCCGGGTTCGCTGTCGAGCGAAATCGTCTGGCTGATGGCAGTGTAGGTGGTCGCCGCAGCCCGGAGCGCGCTGGCCAGCGTAATCTCCGGCATCAAACCGGCCAGCATCACCTGCAGCGGCTCGCCGGCGCTGGACACGACGATAAAGGCATCGACTCCCTGTTTGGCGCTGCTTTGAGGCGTGATCGGCCAACCACCGCCCGGAGCCAACAGAGCCCGACCACTCACCTTTTCTATCTGGCGGGCCGCCGCTGCCACGCCGATGGTGATATCGTGCCAGGGTAAGCCATACGTACTGGGAGCCTGCCCGCTGGCTGCCAGCCGGTACTCACCCTCCATCGGCTCGATGAGGATAGCCGTGGTGGTGACGCTGCCGCAATCGACGGCTAAGATGCTATTGATCTGATTATTCGGCGCCATTTTCGATGCAATTACCTTTGCCGTTCAATTCTTGGTTTTTGGGCAAGAAAATGCTCATGAAGAACATGAAGAATAAAAAACCTTCATGCCCTTCATGTTCTTCATGGTTAATTTCAGTTTGGTTCTGGCTCGGAAGCAAAGCGGCCTTGACCAGGTTAGGGCGTAGGAAGGTTACCCCCCAAACAGCCCGCTCAAGAATTGTAGCCGTGAGATGAGCAGCGCGACTCGCGAACTGACCGTATTGGCAAACAGGGCCCCCAGGGTAAAAATGATCATCAAGCGACCCATGCCCGCCCAAAATCGAACAAACCCTTCCCGCAGACCCCCGAGGAAGCCGTGTGCTCTCACGGCGAAGGTAAAATAGAAAAACGTGCCAATTGTGCCCAGGATAATGATGATGTTATTGAGCCAGATCACCAGGCCCACGTCCGTCTCGGTATCGGGATAATGGTTGGGGTTGATCGACAGGGCGGTCATGGCCGACACTTGCGGCCACAACGTTCCCAGGAGAGCCCCGCCGATGGCTAACGCTGCTCCAACCCCCAGGACAAAGGCCAGGGCGATGCTGCCGAGCACATTGGCGACCTGTCCTTGCGTGGGTCGAATCTTGAAGATCAGCAAGAAACAGAGGAATAAGGCCGGCAGGACGCTCATCACGTTGCCGGAACTGATCGCCGGGCCGAACACCTCAGACCAGATCACGATAATGGCGTAGCCAACCGCGACTCCGACAAAGATATGGGTCGCCAGCTTGAATAGAATATTGTCACCCAGGATATAACTAAAAACCATGAGGGTCAGAGCTGCCGCCACAAAAAAACCAATCGTCTCCATAAGCGTTTACCTGGTTCTTAGTCTGGCTGGTTTCCATTTCGTGAAGTAGGTTGATTGGTCGATGGTTCGGTTGCGGACGAAGTCATCTCATCAGCTGCCGGCATCCATCCGGCGACGGTCCCGGCTGCGATCAGGATGATGATCAGGAGATGGGCGATGCTTTGACTATCCAGCATCTGTCGGGCCGGGCCGAAATTATTTCGGGCCGCTTCAACCGCCGCCGCTCCGTTGATGCCGGAGAGCAGACCGTTCAATTGATCACTGTCTCGATAGGGTCGCAAGAATGGATCGGCAATCGCACTGGTAACGGCCAGTAATGATCTGTCGCCGTTATCCGTCGGGCCGGCCGCTTCCATCTGCTCGACCCACCAGCGAGCGGTGGTGGGATTGTCCGTGATCGTCACGATCAGGTCAACCTGCCCCAGGTTGTTGATGGCTTGCCAGCCGGTACGTTGATTGCTAGCGAAGGTCAAACCTTCTTTATAATCAGTCAACCCGGCAAGCGATTTTTGACCACTGGCCAACTCCCGGATGGCCGTTACCCGACCCGGCAAATATCCCAGGTTGATGACCTTCGCTCCGTAATCTTCGCCACGGTCGGCCAGGACATCGTCGAGCGTGGCTTGAGCCAGGGCAGCCCCCTCCGGTTCCAGGCTAACCGCGATAAGTCGCATGCCCTGCCCGAGCAGCCGGCCAATCACGGCTCTGGCCAGGGGGTCCATTTCACCCTGGGTGGCCGCTGTAAAATCAAACGAGACCAGGGCCACCGAGTCGGGCTGCTGCAAATCGATAATGCCCAGTTCATGGCCGATCATATCGCGGCGCTGTTTGTCCAGGACTTCATTGAGCGAGCCGACCGGCTCGGTCCAGGGAACCGCTTGATCCGGATCAGCCGCATCGACCTTTTGCATGCCGGGCAGCAGCGGTATGGCAATCAGCCCGATGAACAGTAAATAAAGGATCGTTCGTACAACGCCGCTGACCAGCCACGCCTGCCCCGTGAGTGGCGCCGGTACGGTCGCCGGCTGGCGCATCTGGGTGGCGATGGCGTAAAATTCCTGGGCTGCCCGTCTGACAGCATCTTGTCTGCCCTCCAGCGGTACCGGCCCGAGTTCGGCCATCGGCGGGCCCGCCTCCACTTTTTCAGCCGGTAGTAGACCCGTTAGACCGGCCAGGACGCCCGTGGCCTCAGCAACCGGGTTATTGTCATCCTCAGGCGTCTCTCGAGGCGTTTTCAGGGCCGCTATCCACGATTGCGGGCCGGATGCCTGGCCGGCCGGACGCGACCCTTTCGGCTGGTTGGGTCTGTCGGTGGGGCTTGGGTCCGTTTTGGTCAGATCACTTGCCACTGACGACGGCCCCATTTCCTCCACTGATCCAGCCGAGTTAGTCAACCAGTCTGGCGCTTCCGGTTCATCTTTTGACCTGGTACCCGGGCCGGCGCCACTGACGGTTTCATCCGGATTCTTTAATAACCAATCCGGCGCTTCCGGCTCCTCGTCAAACGAAACGGCGCCGGCTGTCTTAGACGGGTCGGTCGCTTGATCGACCTCGACGATCTTGGCCGCACGTCCACCATCCGGCCCATCCGGGTCATCCTCATCGTCATCTTTATCTTCATTTTCATCGCTTGCGTCCATCTCCTCGGCTGCGTCACTTAACCAGTCAGGCGCATCGAGTTCGGCCTCGGCCTCGGTGTCAGCCGCAGCTTCGGCCACGGCCGTTGGCTTGGGCAGTTCGGTCAGCCAGTCCGGCGGTTCCAGGTCGTCCTCATCGTCCAGATCGATCAAATCGGCCAGCCAGTTCGAGGCCTCGGGGTCTGCCTCAAGGTCCGCTTTAGTCGAACCTTGGTCGGGTGCTGCCCCCGTCTGAACCGATTCGGTGGTGTCGGTCAGCCAATTGGGCAGTTCGAGATCCGCGTCTGTCTCCGGTTGGGCTGGGCCCTCTTCCGGCCCGCCCGATTCAGTCGTGTCGATGAGCCAGACAGGCATTCCGATCTCTGCGTCCGCCTGGGCATTTTCCTCGGCTGCGGCCGGGGCCGGGGGGGCTTCTCCTGCCTCGGCGGTCTCGCTCAGCCAACCGGGCAGCTCGATCGCTTCGTCCGCTCCGGTGACATCCTTTTCATCTACGGGTTGGGGTGAAGGCTCGACTAATGCCGCGGCTTCAGGTTGAGGAGTGGCTTCATCGGCCTCTTCCGCCTCATCGGTCCCGGTCAGCCAGACTGGCATTTCAATCGCTTCGCCGGCAGCGGGCTCGCTGCCATCTTCTTCGGCGTGGTCAGCCTCCGGTAGTTCGGCCAGCCAACTGGGCGACTCGAGGTCCTCTTTAGCAGGGGGCTGGATGAAGGTTTCATCCGTCTCGTCAGCGCCGGGCAGTTCGGCCAGCCAGGATGGCATTTCGATCGCATCATCAGGCTCGGCCAGCCGGTCAGAGGCGTCGACCTCTGCCCTGGCCTCAGCTTGAGGGGGTGTTTCTTCGGTTTCGGCGCCCTCAGGGAGCTCGGCCAACCAATCCGGCGCTTCGATATCGGCCTCGGCTTGAGCGGCAGACTCTTGGGTTTCGGTCAGCTCAACACTGCCGGTCAGCCAATCGGGCAGTTCGATGTCATCTTCGGCCTCAGGTTGAACGGTAGCGGTTTCACTTTCGGCAGGCTCATCGGTTTCGGTCAGCTCGCCACTGTCGCCCAGCCAATCGGGCAGTTCGATTTCTTCTTCTGCTTCATCAGCTGAGGCGATGTCCTCGGCTTCGGTCGGCCGAGGCGCGGCTTCCGGTTGAGCCGGCTCGGCCTCGGTAACCGGTTCGGGCAGCTCGCCTAACCAGCCGGGTATTTCGAGGTCATCCTCAGCCGGTGTTTGGATGGTAGTATCATCGGCATCTACTGCGGGCAGTTCGTTCAGCCACGCGGGCATGTCGAGTTCTTCTTCGACCTCGGGTTCAAGAGCGACTGCTTCTGTCTCTTCGACCGTCGGTTCGGACGAGCCGGTCAGACCGGACGGCATGTCAAGATCGGCTTCGGCTTCAATATCTCGCGACAGATCGGCCAGCCAGATCGGTGGTTCCGCTTCTTCCTCCACCTCAAAATCGGGTAAGGCCAACAGGGCGCCGGTATTGGGGGGTCTGGGTTTTTCCGCACTCTGAGATGGGGCCTCTGATTCGTCAGGCAAGGTTGGTTCCGATGATCCCTTGGCCAAAGGTTCCTCGGAATCGGGTTCAGTCGGAGCAGCCGGCAATTGAGCAAGCCATTCCGGTGTCTCCGATTCAGCCTGGCTACTTGGGGCCACAGGCTGGGTCAGGGCGCCCGTATCCGGGGCTTGAGGTAGTTCGGCCAGCCAGGGCGGCAAATCCGCATTGGCTTCAGGTGCTGGTTCTGCTGGTGAGAGAAGGGCTGCCGGCTCGGCTGCTTCATCAGAGTCGGGTAACTCCGGTGGTCCGATCACTTCTTCTGCTATTTCAATTTCCGGCGGAGCGGATGGCTCTTCGGCGCCGGCTTCCGGGGGGACCTCTCTCGTTAACCAATCTGGCATGTCCTGTTCTGGCTCGGCTGGCGGTTCTGCCGACATTGGTGATCCGAGAGTTTCGGGGGCTTCAGAGAGATCGGACATCCAGGCCGGCAGTTCCAGCTCCACATCAGCAGCAAACGATTCGGCCAGGTTTTCCGGACGGCCCAAGAGTTCGACATCCTCCGCGGTAGGCAGGTCTAATTGTTTAGATTCATTGTCGATTATGCCTGCGTCGGAGAGATCGGACATCCAGGCCGGCAACTCTAATTCTTCATCGGCCTCCGGCACGTCGGGCAGGTCTACCAGCCAGGCTGAAGGTTCTGACTCAGGTGTGGCGGCCGGTGCAGTAGAGACGGGCGTATCGGCCACCTCAGTTGGTTGGCTAAGACCTGTCAACCAGATCGGCGCATCCAGTTCCTCCTCAGCCGCAGCCTCTCCCATTGTCTCTTCAGTCGGCGGTGTCTCCGGCAGTTCGGTCAGCCATTCGGGCGATTCAGGCTCCTTTTCAGTCAAGGACTCCTGGGGTGCTTGCTGGGCGACTTCAGCCGATTCGGTCCTCAAATCCAGGGTTTCGAGCGCTTCCCCGGTGGCTGAAACGGATTCCTGTTCAACAGCCGGCTCGGACAGATCGGAGAGCCGATCCGATCTGTCCCCCTCTTCTCCGGTCGATGGCTCCGGAGCATCCGGGGTCGCTTCGACCGATTCGGTCAGCCAATCAGGGATTACGATTTCTTCTTCAATGGCAAGCTCAACGGGCGCCGTCTGGGCAGCCTCAGCCGCCTGATCGAGCCAGTCCGGAATTTCAAGCTCGTCGCTAGTTTCTTCGACGGCTGCTTCTGCGAGGCTGTCCGGCTCAGGTAGATCGGAGAGCCAATCAGGTGTTTCGAGTTCGTCTTGAGTTGCTACTTCGGTGGGCACGCTGGCGGCCAGTTCGGATGGCTCTTCCAGCCAATCGAGTGATTCGTCTTGCTCTTTGACGGCAGGCTCAGCGGGCGCTGTCTGGGTAGCCTCAGCCGCCTGACCGAGCCAGTCCGGAATTTCAAGCTCGTCGTCGCTAGTTTCTTCGACGGCCGCTTCTGCGAGGCTGTCCGGCTCAGGTAGATCGGAGAGCCAATCAGGTGTTTCGAGTTCGTCTTTGGCTATGGCTTCGATGGTCG
>Ga0299906_10004282_pt1 | contig 11715 bp, 7 predicted proteins | sample RVTome_14_FD_200259 | JGI IMG/M metagenome (GOLD analysis project Ga0299906, IMG submission 200259) | Soil microbial communities from uranium-contaminated site in the Upper Colorado River Basin, Wyoming, United States - RVT145D125 (version 2) ... | reverse complement strand
TGCGTCGTGATCCTTGAATTCGTCGAACACCTCGCGCATCGCGTCGACCGGGCCGCCGGCCAGCCGGCCGTAGGATTCGAACAGACGCTGCAGGGCCTGTTCCACGCTTTGCGAGGTCCGCAGCGGATTGCTCCCCGTAGGCGCCTGCGACCCGTTGCCCGGCGCATCCTTGGCCCGCACCTGCTGCAGGTTGATCAAGCCCACCACGGCCTCGCGCAGCAACTGGCCCGCGAGCAGCGGCAGCATCGATTGCGCCTCCGGCGACAGCGAACCGGACTCGATGCCCGCACCGCGGCAGAAAGCCTGCAGCGACGACCTCAGGTCCGTCCAGGTAGTCGCCTGCTGGTGATAGGGCGCGGAACGCTCGCGCCCATCGAGCCTGCTCTGGCGACGGCCGAGTGCCTCGGCGAGCTCCTGCTTGGTGATCGGGCGGGTCTTCATCGCCCAGTCGGCGTCCGGCGGCGCTACGGGCGGCAGTGGCGGTTCGTCCTCGGTGGCCTCCGCCGCGGCTGCGGCCTCGCGCAGCGCGCGCGGCACCTTGATGCCGTACGCGTTGCGCACCGAGACCGAGCCGGATTGGGCCGCGTCGCGCGGGCGCAGGAGGCTGTTGACATCGATCGCGGCGTCGATTCCCGAGTCGAGGTTCTTGGCCGCGGAGTGCTCCTCCGCGGTACTCGGCAGGAAATCGGTGCGCTTGTCGACGCTTACGATGATCTCGTAGTCGCCGACTCGCAGCCGGTCGCCGTCGGCGAGTTCCACGGGTCCGGATTCGGAGGCCGGCGTCTCGGCGTCGTTGACGAAGACACCGTTCGTGCTGATGTCCTTGACCCAGTATGCGCCGCCGCGATATTCGATCTCGCAGTGATGGCCGGAGACGATGCGCTTCGTGTCCGGCAGGATCCAGTCGTTGTCCGGCGCGCGCCCGATGCTGCCGCCGTTCACCCCGAACACACGGCTGCGCTGCTCGCCGAGCTCACGATGTTGGTCGCTGATGACTCGCAACTTGATGGCCATTGCCTCTGTCCATGCGCCTGGCGCAGTCCCTGTCCCGTATCGCGGGCTGACGCTCTCGCGTGTCCCTTGTAATATGCCCGGACCCTAGCATGCAAGCGCGGCAAGCCAGATGGCGGCCAGTCACATTTTCAAGGTCGTTTTTCACAGTCAGGGCCGGATCTACGAGATCTACGCCGGCAAGGTCGGCCAGGGCGCGCTGTTCGGCTTCGTCGAGGTCGAGGAGCTGATATTCGGCGAGCGCTCGGCGGTCGTGGTCGACCCCTCGGAGGAAAAGATCCAGGCCGAGTTCGCCGGCGTCAAGCGCACCTACCTGCCGCTGCATTCGGTGATCCGCATCGACGAGGTGCGCAAGTCCGGTGTCAGCAAGGTCTCGGCGGTCGAAGGCTCCAACGTCACTCAGTTTCCATACCCGGTCTACACGCCGCCCGGGGACCCGGGCTCGCGCAACAAGTAGACGGCCCCGCGCTGGTTCGCGCTGCCGGGCTCCGGTATCATTGCGCGCCCCTGCCAGCCCGGTGGTGGCGATCCCGAATGCTGATACTGCCCGGCGCACCGGCGCTCTCGGATTTCCGGCTCGCCAAGCTCCTGGCCTCGATCCGCGAGCGGGTCGATGCCGTCACCGGTCTTGATTCCCGGTACCTGCACTTCGTCGACGTCGCCCGGCCGCTGACGCCCGAGGAGTCGGGCGTGCTCGACTCGCTGCTGCGTTACGGCCCCGCCCGCGCCGCGCGTGAACCGCACGGCACCCCCCAGCTCGCCCTGCCGCGCCTCGGCACGGTGTCGCCCTGGTCGAGCAAGGCGACCGACATCGCGCACGTCTGCGGGCTGGCCGCGGTGCGCCGTATCGAGCGCGGGGTCGCCTACTACCTCGAAGTCACGCGGGAGCTCACCGCGGCGGATCTCGCCGCGACTGGTGCGCTGCTCCACGACCGGATGACGGAGAGCCTGGCCGCGCAACCCGGCGAGGCTGCGGCCTTGTTCGCGCATGCCGCGCCGCGCCCGCTCGCGAGCGTGCCCCTGCTCGAGCGCGGGCGCGACGCGCTCGCGAACGCGAACGAGTCGATGGGTCTCGCATTGTCCGACGAGGAGATCGACTACCTGACCGAGGCCTTCGGCCGGATAGGCCGCGACCCGAGCGACGTCGAGCTGATGATGTTCGCGCAGGCCAATTCCGAGCATTGCCGCCACAAGATCTTCAATGCCGACTGGATCATCGACGGCCGACCCGGTGCAAAGTCGCTGTTCGCGATGATCCGCAACACCTACCAGCACCGGCCGCAGGGAATTCTCTCCGCATACCGCGACAATGCCGCCGTCATCGAGGGCTGGCACGGCCGCCGCTGGAATGCCGCGCCCGGCGACGGTGAGTACGGCGGCAGTGACGAGGCGATCGACATCCTGATGAAGGTGGAGACGCACAACCACCCCACGGCGATCTCGCCGTTCCCGGGTGCCGCCACAGGCTCCGGTGGCGAGATACGCGACGAGGGCGCCACGGGTCGGGGCGCGAAACCCAAGGCCGGGCTGGTGGGTTTCAGCGTCTCGAACCTGCGCATCCCCGGCTACGAGCAGCCGTGGGAGCAGGATCTCGGCAGACCCGATCGCATCGCCTCGGCGCTCGCCATCATGATCGACGGTCCGATCGGCGCGGCGTCCTTCAACAACGAGTTCGGCCGGCCCGGCATCCTCGGATACTTCCGCAGCTTCGAGCAGAACGTGCCCAGCGCCGGGCGTTCGGCGCTGCGCGGCTATCACAAGCCGATCATGATCGCGGGCGGTCTCGGCAACATCCGCCGCGGACACGTCGAGAAGGCGCCGGTCGTCGCCGGGGCGCGCATCGTCGTGCTCGGCGGGCCGGCACTCCTGATCGGCCTCGGCGGCGGCGCCGCGTCCTCGCTGGGCGCGGGCGCGAGCTTCGCGGACCTCGACTTCGCGTCCGTGCAGCGCGGCAACCCGGAGATCCAGCGCCGGGCACAGGAAGTGATCGATGCCTGCTGGGCGATGGGCGAGGACAACCCGGTGCTCCTGATCCACGACGTGGGCGCGGGCGGTCTGTCGAATGCCGTGCCGGAATCGGTCGCGCACGGTGGCACGGGCGGGCGCGTCGACCTGCGCAAAGTGCCCAGCGACGAGCCGGGGATGTCGCCGCTCGAGATCTGGTGCAACGAGGCGCAGGAGCGCTACGTGCTGATCGTGTCCGCCGAGCAGCTGCCCGCGTTCGGCGCGCTCTGCGATCGCGAGCGCTGTCCGTTTGCGGTGATCGGCGAGGTGACCGCGGACGGCCGGCTGCGGGTCGACGACCCCTTGTTCGGCAACGTCCCGGTCGACATGGAACTCGACACGATCCTGGGCAAGCCGCCGCGCATGACGCGTGACGTGCGCCGGCTGCCGCCGGCGAGTGACGAATTCGATGGCCGTGGCATCGATCCCGGCGAGGCGGCCCTGCGCCTGCTGCGGCTCCCGACCATCGCCGACAAGAGCTTCCTGGTGACGATCGGCGACCGATCCGTCGGCGGGATGATCAGCCGCGACCCGATGGTCGGACCCTGGCAGGTGCCGGTGAGCGACGTCGCGGTCACGGTCAGCGACTACTTCTCGACCCGGGGCGAGGCGGTGGCGATGGGCGAGCGCACGCCCGTCGCGCTGCTCGATCCGGCCGCGTCGGGCCGCATGGCAGTGGCGGAGGCCGTGACCAATATCGCTGCGGCGGACGTGCGGCAGATCGAGGACATCCGGCTGTCGGCGAACTGGATGGCCGCCTGCGGCGAGCCGGGCGAGGACGCAGACCTGCACGACACGGTGCATGCGGTGGGGGAGGTGTTCTGCCCGGCACTCGGCATCGCCATCCCGGTCGGCAAGGACTCGCTGTCGATGAGGACGGCGTGGCGCGAGGGTTCCGCGGAGCGCAAGGTGCTCGCGCCCGTGTCGCTGATCGTATCGGCCTTTGCGCCGGTCGCGGACGTGCGCCGCACGCTGACGCCGCAGCTTCGCACCGATCGCGGTGCGACGCAGCTGCTGCTGATCGACCTGGGATGCGGCCGCAATCGCCTCGGCGGATCCTGCCTCGCGCAGGTCTACGCTGCGATCGGCAGTACGCCGCCCGACTGCGACGACCCGGCGCTGCTGCGGGCATTCTTCGCGGCGCTGCGCGCGCTGGCTGACGCGGAGCTGCTGCTCGCGTACCACGACCGTTCCGACGGCGGGCTGTTCGTGACCCTGGCCGAGATGGCCTTTGCGGGGCATTGCGGCGTCGAGGCCGATCTGCCCGGTGCGCAGCTCGACGCTGTCGCCGCGTTGTTCGCCGAGGAACTCGGTGCCGTGATCCAGGTCGAGGCCGCCGCGACGCAGCGCGTGCTCGAGTTGCTGCAGGGCGCGGGGCTGGCAGCCTGCACGAATATCATCGGCCGCGTCCTAGCCGACGATCGCATCGAGCTTCGCCACGCGGGCCGCACGCTGATTTCCGCGAGCCGCACCGAGCTGCGCAAGGCATGGTCCGAGACCAGCCTGCGCATGCAGGCCCTGCGCGACCATCCGCAGTGCGCGGCGGAGGAATACGAGCGGGCGACGGATCCGGACGACCCCGGGCTCTTCACCCGCCTGAGCTTCGATCCTGATCTCGACGTCGCCGCGCCCATGCTTAACCTGGGCGCGCGCCCGCGCGTGGCCGTGCTGCGCGAGCAGGGGGTGAACAGCCAGGTCGAGATGGCTGCCGCATTTCACCGCGCCGGCTTCGCGCCGTTCGACGTGCACATGACCGACCTCATCAACGGCCGGGCCGTGCTCGAGGATTTCACCGGCCTCGTCGCCTGCGGCGGGTTCTCATACGGCGACGTGCTCGGCGCCGGGGAGGGCTGGGCGAAATCCATCCTGTTCAATGCCGGGCTGCGCGAACAGTTCAGCGCTTTCTTCGAGCGCCCCGACAGCTTCACGCTCGGTGTCTGCAACGGCTGCCAGATGCTGTCGACACTCAAGTCGCTGGTGCCCGGCGCCGGCCACTGGCCGAGATTCGTCCGCAACCGTTCGGAGCAGTTCGAGGGACGCTTCGGGCTCGTCGAGGTCACCCCCTCGCCCTCGCTGTTCTTTTCCGGCATGGCCGGCTCGATCCTGCCGATTGCGATTGCGCACGGCGAAGGTCTGGCCGAGTTCGCCGACGAAGCCTCGCGCCGAGCCTGCCTGGAGGGCGGCTTGACGAGCCTGCGCTACGTCGACAATCGCGGCCGGCCGACCGAGTGCTACCCGGCGAACCCGAACGGCTCGCCCGGCGGCCTGACGGGGCTCACGAGCCGGGACGGCCGCGCCACGGTCCTGATGCCGCATCCCGAGCGTGTGTTCCGCACGGTGCAGAATTCCTGGCACCCGGAATCCTGGGGCGAGGACAGTGGCTGGATGCATTTCTTCCGCAATGCCCGGGTCTGGGTGGACCGACGCAGCTAAGGCATAGAAACGAGACCGTCCGCCGCGAGACATTTCGCCCAGCGAAATTCGATCGGGGCGCGCGCGATCAGTCGCTGCCGGGATGTCCCGCGGCGCGGCCGATGGGTGTGATCTTGTCGAAGCTCTCGTCGGCGAAGAAACGGCGCACCATCGTCGCCTGCTGCAGCTTGCCGCGCCGTACGTACGCCTGGTAGAGGATGTCCTTGAGCATTTCGAGCAGCACACCGGCCTCGTCGGCGCCGAGTTCCGGCAGCGACGGGTAGGCCTCGGCGTCGGAGCCGAAGATCACCTTCTTGATCGCGGCGAACGTCTCCGGATCGATTTCCGCCATGTCGCGCGCCTCGCCGATCTGGTCGAAGACGCGCAGGCGGCCGTTTTCGCCGAGGTCCTGGAATATCGCCTGGGCCGTACGCCGGCACATCGACGCGAAGGCGCTGAACAACCCTGCCGAGTAGCAGGCGAGCGCCTCGCGGAACAGCTTTTCGCTTTCCTCCGGCAGGTAGGTGAAGGCGAACTTCTCCCGGGCGCGCTCGAGCTCGACGAAGTTGTTCGCGAGCTCGACCCGGTTCGTGCCATACATCTTGACCGCGAACTTCAGGAAGATCGGCGCGTTGCACGAATCGCAGCGATAGACGACGCCTAGCTGGCTCGGGCGGCTCGCGACGAGATCGGAGTACTGCGGCACCGACATCGGCGTGATGTGCGAAAACGCCTGGCAGTGCGGGCAGTTGAGCGCAAGGCTGCGTTCCTGGTCGTGGTGCAACCGGCTGTTCGCGTCGACGTAGACGGACATGAAATGCACCTGCGCGCCTGAGCCCGCCGGGAGTGTAGCGGAACAGCGGGCCACTGGCACGCCGCGCGGCGCGGTTCAGCGTGCGGCGGGCTCCGCCGCGTCGGCTACGGAATTGGCGGGCCGGGCATCGACGCGGCCGTCGGCGATGAGCAGCTCGAAACGGGCTTTGCTGGTCATTGGCAGCACGCTGCTTTGCGCGTAGCCGGCATCGATCAGTTCGCGCCAGCGGTCGGTCTGGCGCGACTGCTGCCAGAGATCGAGACCGTCATGCCCGCCCAGCGCAAAGCCGCTCGTTGCCGCGCCCGGCGAATCGGCGTCGCCACGCTCGATCGCGACCAGTCGATCGAGACGGTAGGAGGCCGGCAGCCCGATGGCTCGCGCCCAGCCAGCAAAGTCGAGCAGGCGAACGTCGAGTCGCCAGGCGTCGCCCTCGAGTTCGAAAACCTGCATGCGCCCGCCGGGCAGGCGGGTGAGCGTTGCCCGGTAGCGGCGCTCGCCCACTTGCTCGAAATACAGATCCGCGACTGGACGGTCGTCGCGCCGGTGCTGGTAGCTGGCAAGATCGGCCGCAATCATCCACGCCGCGGCTGCCGCCGCGAGCAGCACGGCCGCCTGCAGCGCGTAGCCCAGCGCCGCCAGCCTGCGCGCCGCGACCAGGCGGGAGGCCGCCAGCAGCAGCGCCAGCAGACCGAACAGGCCGAGGACGCTGGCGGTGGCCTGCACGGCCACGTCAGCCCAGGAAATCGCCGAGGCGACCGCTGACCGCGAGCGCGGCGAGGGTCTCGATGTCCCGGTCCAGCCGGTGGTCCTCCGGACGGAAGGCGACGTGCTCGCGCACCAGGGTCTGCACGCGCTGCAGTTCCGGTGTCGTGGCGAGCGGTCGCATGCAGTCGATGGCATGCGCCGCGGCGAGCAGCTCGATCCCGAGCACGCGTGCCGTGTTCGTGCAGATCGCGAGCAGCTTGCGCCCGGCCCAGGGCGCCATGCTGACGTGATCCTCCTGTCCGGCGGACGTCGGCAGGCTGTCGACCGATGCCGGGTGCGCGTAAGCCTTGTTCTCGGAGACCAGCGCTGCGGCGGTCACGTGCGCGATCATGAAGCCGGACTCGAGACCGGGCTCGCCGGCCAGGAACATGTTGAGATTCGGATTGACGCGGCGATCGAGCAGGTCGATGCGCCGCTCCGAGATGCTGGCCAGTTCCGCAACCGCGATCGCGAGAAAGTCGCTCACGAAACCGACGGGCTCGGCGTGGAAGTTGCCGCCCGACAGGATGGCCTCGCCGAAGATCAGCGGGTTGTCCGAAACGCCGTTGATCGCGGCCGACAGGACCGTCCGCGCGTGGCCCAGCGTGTCCTCGACGGCGCCGAACACCTGCGGCATGCAGCGCACGGAGTAGGGGTCCTGTACGCGATCGCAGTCCTCGTGGCTGCGGAGGATTTCACTGTCGGTCAAGAGCGTACGCAGGCGGCGCGCGACGTCGACCTGACCGGGCAGGCGGCTCGCCGCGTGGATGCGCGCATCGAACGGCGCATGGCTGCCCGCGAGACCCTCGACCGTGAGCGCTCCGGCGACGATGGAGGCGTCCAGCAGGCGTTCCGCCTCGAACAGGCCCTCGAGCGCAAGCGCGAGCGAGAGTTGCGTCCCGTTCAGGAGCGCGAGCCCCTCCTTGGCGGCGGGTTCGAGCGGTTCGTGCCGGATGGCGCGCAGCACGTCGCCATTGACGAGCAGCGTAGCGTCCTGCGTGGCCTCGCCCTCGCCGATCAGGGCGAGCGCCAGGTGCGCGAGCGGGGCCAGGTCGCCGGATGCGCCGACGGAACCCTGCGCCGGTATCACGGGCAGGATGTCGGCGTTCAGTAGCTCGAGCAGCATCTCCGCCACCAGCGGGCGCGCGCCGGAGTACCCGGCGGCCAGGCTGTTCGCCTTCAGGAGCATCATCCGCCGCACGAGCGCGGCCGGCAGCGGCGCGCCGGTCCCGCACGCATGGCTGCGTATCAGGTTGAGCTGGAGCTTGCGTGTCTTGGCGGCCGGGATGACGCGGTTGGCGAAGGCGCCGAAACCGGTGTTGATGCCATAGGTGACCTCGCCGCGCGCGACGGTGCGCTCGACCGCGTCCACCGACGCCTGCATCCGGCGACGCGCCGCGGCCGCAAGGCGTACGCGCGGCCGCTGCGCCTCGAACGAGCGCAGCCGCGCCAGCGTCAGGCGCGAACCGTCGATCTCAAGCGGCGCCTTGCCCCGTGTCCCGGCCATGGATCCCCCGCGGCAGTGTACCCGGATCAGCCGTGCAGGCTGCGGAACCGCACGCGATGCGGTTGCTCCGCATCCTCGCCGCGGCGGCGCTTCAGGTCCGCGACGTACTCGGAATAATTGCCCTCGAACCAGACCGCCTCGCTCAAGCCCTCGAACGCGAGAATGTGCGTGGCGATCCGGTCGAGAAACCAGCGGTCGTGTGAGATGACGACTGCGCAACCCGGGAAACCGAGCAGTGCTTCCTCGAGCGCGCGCAGCGTTTCGACGTCGAGGTCGTTGGTAGGCTCGTCGAGCAGTATCAGGTTGCCGCCCGACTTCAGCACCTTGGCGAGGTGCACGCGGTTGCGTTCGCCGCCCGAGAGTTCGCCGATCAGCTGCTGCTGCTGCGAGCCGCGGAAGTTGAATCGGCCGACGTAGGCGCGCGAGGGCGTCTCGTAGCTGCCGACCTTCAGCATGTCGAGCCCGCCGGAAATCTCGGCCCAGACCGATTTGCGGTCATCGAGCGTCTGCCGCGACTGGTCCACGTAGGCCATCTGCACGGAGGGTCCGATGCGGACCTCGCCCGCGTCCGCCTGCTCCTGGCCCGTCAGGATGCGGAACAGCGTGGTCTTGCCGGCGCCGTTCGGCCCGATGATCCCGACGATGCCGCCCTGCGGCAACTTGAAGCTCATGTTCTCGAACAGGAGCTTCTCGCCATAGGCTTTGCTGAGGCCGTGCGCCTCCACCACGAGCTCGCCGAGCCGGGGGCCCGGCGGGATGTAGATCTCGTTCGTCTCGTTGCGCTGCTGAAACTCGCGGGAGTTCAGTTCCTCGAAGCGCTGCATGCGCGCCTTGCTCTTGGCCTGCCTGGCCTTGGGATTGGCCCGCACCCATTCGAGCTCGCGCTCCAGCATCTTCTTGAGCGCCGCCTGCTGTTGTTCCTCGACCTGCAGCCGCTGCTGCTTCTGCTCGAGCCAGGACGTGTAGTTGCCCTGCCAGGGAATGCCGTGGCCGCGATCGAGCTCGAGGATCCAGCCGGCGACGTTGTCGAGAAAGTAACGGTCGTGAGTGACGGCGATGACCGTGCCCGGGTACTGCTCGAGAAAGTGCTCGAGCCAGCGCACGGATTCCGCGTCGAGATGGTTCGTGGGCTCATCCAGCAGCAGCATGTCGGGCTTCGCCAGCAGCAGCCGGCACAGCGCGACGCGGCGGCGCTCGCCGCCCGAGATCCGGGTGACGTCCGCATCCCAGGCCGGGAGCCGCAGGGCGTCCGCGGCCAGCTCGAGCGTTCGCTCGAGGTTGTGGCCATCCGTCGATTGCAGGAGCGCTTCGAGTTGCGCCTGCTCGGCGGCGATCCTGTCGAAGTCGGCATCGGGCTCCGCGTAGGCCGCGTAGACCTCCTCGAGGCGTCGTTGTGCATCCTTGATGTGGCTGACCGCTTCCTCGACGTTGCCGCGCACGTCCTTGGCGGGGTCGAGCTGCGGCTCCTGCGGCAGGAAGCCGATCTTTATGCCCGGTTGCGGCCGCGCTTCGCCCTCGAAATCCTTGTCGACGCCGCCCATGATCCGCAGCAGGGTCGACTTGCCGGACCCGTTGAGGCCCAGCACGCCGATCTTGGCGCCCGGGAAGAAACTGAGCGATATGTCGCGCAGGATGACGCGCTTCGGGGGCACGACCTTCCCGACGCGATTCATGGTGTAGATGAATTGAGCCATGGAGCCTGTTCGGTTGCCGGGACGGGCCGGGCGCGAAAAGGGCGCGATTATGGGTCATAGCCGGCCGCGGCGCCACGCCGGGCCCGTGTGCTAGTCTCCGCGGCGATCCATCCTCCGGCCCTACTCGGGGTTTGCGCTGCATGGCTTCGGTACTGCTCGTCGCGGGAGACGGACTGCGGCGCTACGGCTTCGGCGACGGCCATCCGTTCGGCCCGGACCGCCAGGAGGCCTTCCTGCGCGAGCTGCGACGCAGCCCGGCCTACGGCTCCCTGCGGGTGCTGGATCCGCGCATCGCGGACCGCGAGGAGATCGAGGCCTTCCACAGCAGCGCGTATGTCGACCTCGTCATCGAGCGCTCCGCCGATGGGCGGGGATATCTCGACGCCGGCGACACGCCCGCCTTTCGCGGCGTGTTCGAGGCGACCAGTTTCGTCGTCGGCGGAACGCTGCTGGCGGCGGAGGAGATCATGGACGGGCGCGCGCGGCGCGCATTCATCGCGATCGGCGGCCTGCACCATGCCTCGCGCGCGCATGCGGCCGGGTTCTGCGTCTTCAACGACTGCGGCATCGCGATCGAGCTGCTGCGGCGTCGTCATGGCTTGAGGCGCATCGCCTACGTGGACATCGACGCCCACCACGGGGATGGGGTGTTCTACGGGTTCGAATCGGATCCGGACGCGCTCTACGCGGACATCCACGAGGACGGCCGCTATCTGTACCCGGGCACCGGCGCCGCGACCGAGACGGGGGTCGGCCCGGCCGCCGGTACCAAACTGAACCTGCCCTTGTTGCCGGGAGCGACCGACGAGGATTTCCTCGCCGCCTGGGCGCGCGTCGAGGCGTACCTGCGCGAGGCGCGCCCCGAGTTCATCCTCCTGCAGTGCGGTGCGGACAGCCTCGAGGGCGACCCGATCACGCACCTGGCGTACAGCGAGGAGGCTCACGCGAGGGCGGCGTCATCGGTCTGCCGGATCGCCGACGAGCTGGGCCACGGGCGCGTGCTCGGCATGGGCGGCGGCGGGTACAACCGCCGCAACCTCGCCCGCGCCTGGACCCGGGTCGTGGAGGCCTTCGTCGCCAGCTGACACGGCGCGCAGCTCGGGCGGGGCCCGCCCGACCATCGGCTACAATTGCCGCTTCCCCGCCCGTGGAGTCGCGATGTTTCCCGCCAGCCAGACGATCGCCGGGTTCGACCCCGAACTCGCGGCGGCGCTCGATCACGAGCGCACCCGCCAGGAAGAGCACATCGAACTGATCGCCTCCGAGAACTACGCAAGCCCGCGCGTCCTCGAAGCGCAGGGTTCGGTGCTGACCAACAAGTACGCGGAGGGCTATCCCGGCAAGCGTTATTACGGCGGCTGCGAGTTCGTGGACATCGCCGAGCAGCTGGCGATCGACCGTGCGAAGCAGCTGTTCGGCGCGGACTTTGCGAACGTGCAGGCGCACTCCGGCTCGCAGGCGAATGCCGCCGCCTACCTGGCCCTGCTGAAACCGGGCGACACGATCCTCGGTATGAGTCTCGATCATGG
>Ga0299906_10004280_pt1 | contig 11721 bp, 9 predicted proteins | sample RVTome_14_FD_200259 | JGI IMG/M metagenome (GOLD analysis project Ga0299906, IMG submission 200259) | Soil microbial communities from uranium-contaminated site in the Upper Colorado River Basin, Wyoming, United States - RVT145D125 (version 2) ... | reverse complement strand
CGCTGATGTAGCGCCTCACTGTACCGGCAACTACACCAACATTGGCGTTACCGTGACGGTTGGCGGCCAATCGTTTACCGTCGTCGGCGCAACCGGACACGTGCGGTGAATCGCTTAATGCATCGAATTAGGCGGCAAACCGGCGCGACCCTAATCGAACTGGTCGTGTCGATCGTCGTAATCAGTGTCGGTCTCGCCGGTATCCTGTTGGTGATGAATCGCAATGTTTCGTCGAGCGGCGACCCCGTGGTACAGCATCAGGCCATCGCCATTGCGGAAGCGTATTTGGAGGAAATTCTCGCAAAGGAATTTACCGACCCCGACGGCGGTGAAACCGGAGGGCCGGAGGCGGGGGAGACGCGGCCAACGTTCGATGATGTGAACGACTACAACGGACTGAGCAACGCTGGCGCGCGCGACCAGAACGATAACGCCATCGCCGGGCTTGGCGGGTATAACGTCGGCGTCACCGTCGTCAATCAAGCCTGGAACGGCATACCTGTCGCGGACACGCTGCTTGCGACGGTTACCGTGACAGGGCTAGGCGGCGTGAGTATTACGCTCAGCGGCTACCGAACGAGATATTGATGCGCTTCGTCGATTTACAAGCGCGCGCTCTTCGGAACGGATTTTCGCTCGTTGAGCTGGTGATCGTCATCACGATTACCGGCGTCATCGCGGCAACGGTCGGTATCTTCATCCTGCGTCCGGTGCAGGGATACGAGGCACAAGTACGGCGCGCGGAGCTGGTGGATCAGGCGGAGAGCGCTCTGCGGCGAATGCAGCGGGACATTCGAGCGGCTTTGCCAAACAGCGCCCGCATTCGTACCCCCAGCGGCAATGTCGACGACGCCAGTTGCCCTGCGAACAACACCGTTTGCGTCATCGAGATTTTGCACACGGTCGACGGTTCACGCTACCGCGCCAACCCGCCGGGCGACCGGTTGCAGTTCAACGGCACGGACACGGAATTTGATGTGATTGGAGACTTGCTAAATGTCGTATCCGTCAACCCTGCGAACAACTGGCTGGTCATTAACAACCAGACTTCCGTCGGCGCTGATTTCAATGCCTACAACTGTCCCGCGGCCGGAAGCAGTCACAACTGCGTGCGAATGACCGCAACTAATACCAATCTAACCGGGAGTCCTCCGCATATCGCGTTGGCAAATGCGTTTGCACCAACGCTGCCACCGCTGGCATCCGAACGCCAACGATTCTTCATCGTCGACACGCCGGTAACCTACTTGTGCGATATCGGTGCCGGTACGCTCGATCGTTATGACGGTTACTCGATCGCTCTCGATCACACGCTGCGCGACCAGCCGGGCGAACTTGCCGGCGCTGGCGCCACGGCGCGACGCATCGCGGATCTCGTCACCAGTTGCCGATTCAGCTACACGCCCGGAACCAACCAGCGAGCGGGCATCGTGACAATCGATCTCACGATTACCGATCCGAATGTTAACGGCCAAGCCGAACAAGTTCGCTTGTTGCACCAAGTGCACGTCTACAACGCCCCATGAAGCGCGAATCAAACATTAGCTGGCCGAACCGCATGCGGGGTTTTTCGCTGGTTGCGGCGATCTTTATTCTCGTCGTTCTAGCCGCGCTTGGGGCGTTCATGATTACGATCGGCGAAGCCGAACGGTGGACAGCTGCCGCTGCGGTGCAAGGCGCGCGGGCTTATCAGTCGGCACAAAGCGGGATCGAGTGGGGTGTTTATAGGTCGCTGAACGGCGCGCCTTGCACACCGCCGCCAAGCTTTGTCGTCGGCGGTTTCACCGTTTCAGTGACCTGTACGCCGACTGCGTACGTCGAAGGCGGTGGTCCGCCCTTCAATGTTTACGTCATAGCGTCAACCGCAGTCAGTACTGGCGCGACGCTGGGTAGCCCGGACTACTTCGCGCGCACGCTGCAAGTAACGGTGACAAGCGCGCCCTAACGAAAACGTTTATCGACTCGCTACGGCCTATTTTTTTGCGCGGAGCTTTGTGCCCGATTCAAGCGATCAAATTCGCGCATGGTGCCAAACCGGTGACGCCGCCGCGTTCCGGCAATTCTATCGCGAGCAAGCGCCAAAACTGTGGAAGTTCTTGATCGCCCGCGGGAGTGACCGCGAGACCGCTTACGATCTTCTCGCGGAAGCCTTCCTTCGATTCATGCAAACCGTCTGTCGCGATCCACGCGCGCCGGTGGCGCTTTTGTATCGGATCGCGATCAATCTGCGGATCGACGTCCATCGGCGTGAAACGGTGGCCGCGACGGACGCCGTGGAGAACTTGGATGAGTTGCCGGTCGCAGCGCCCGCCGAACCCGATGACCACGCCCATGTTCGCGCGCTGGTAAAAACGCTGCCCGAGAGCGAACAAAACCTGCTGCTGCTGCGTTATTGGACAGGACTGTCACACAAAGAGGTGGCCCAGGCCGTGGGAATACCCGAGGGGACCGTGCGGCGCCGATGCGCCGAAGTGTTGAGCAGGATTCGTGATCGCTGGGATGAGGCAGAAAATAAGCATGCGGCTGGATGATGACTCTCTAGCGAAGGCGGTCGTCGAAGCATTCAATGGGTTGCCCGCACCGGAGGCGGCTAGACTTGAAGGACTGGGGCGACGGTTGTTGCGTCAAGCGTCGTCCACATCGGCGCCACGACGGCCGCGGGCGCGTTTTTGGTGGATGTTTGCCGGTCTCGTAGCGACCGGGGCAGCCGCCGCGTGGTGGGGCGGTGCGTACTGGAGCGATGTGGTTTCAAGGTCCAAGTCTCCGCCATCGCCGCCCGCCGCCGTGGAGACGATCGACCGCGAGCATGAACAGCGCAAGACGGATCAGCATGCCGATGCGCCACCGGAAAACGCCTCGCCCGAGTCGGAAACAAGTTCGCAAACCATTTATCGACGCGAAGTTTACTGATGACGACGGTATCGACAGCACGATGTGATTCACGAACGCCGCCTAGCGAGCGAATCGGCGGACGCGCTTGCGCCGCGGCGCCCTGGTGGGGCGCGAGTACCCGGCGCGCGGCGGAACGGAGCCCATGCAAACCTGGTCGGGCGAGCTGGATGTGTCGAGCGGCGGGCAACGCGACATTTATCGACGTGAGCGGTACTGACGAGATGCAACGACTCGAGACGACGCGCGGTGTACGGACCACGCGAGCCGAGCCGGGGCGGAGCGGTTCAACCGGCGCTGCTCGCCTTTTGGTTTCGGTGCGACGCGTCTTGCTGTTTGTGGTCTTTGCGCTGTTCGTAATCCCCGGCACCGCCGGTGCCGATACGACCGTCAGCCTCTTCGACAGCTTCGCCGGCAACGTGAATTTTATCGGCACGCAGCAAACGTTGCGTACGCAGCCGGACGGTGGTAACTCATGTGCCGTCACCGCCGCCGCAACGAACGCGACGCTCGCAGGTCTTCCGGCTGGGGCGACGGTCGAGGCCGCTTACCTCTACTGGGCCGGCTCCGGCAACACGCCCGACTACAACGTGACGTTCGACGGAAGCGCGCTCGCGGCCGATCCCGCGCGCCGGTACACGGCGACGTTCACGCTCGGCGTCGATTACGACTACTTCAGCGGAGTCGCGGACGTTACTTCGGTCGTGGCCGCGAAGGGCAATGGTACTTACAGCTTCGCCGGGCTCACCGTGGACAACGGTGACCCCTGGTGCGCGAGTTCCGCGGTCCTCGCCGGTTGGGCGCTGCTGGTGATCTACTCGGACCCGTCCGAGGATTTTCGGGTAATCAACGTCTACGAGGGGTTCCAGCACTTCCGCGGCTCGGCCATCACGCTCAACCCGAGCAATTTTCTCGTGCCGGTTTCGCCGATCAACGGACGGAACGCGCACCTGACGTGGGAAGGCGACGTGGGGAACTCGGCGCCGATGAACGGCTTCAACGAGGCCCTCACGTTCGACGGCACCGCGCTGACGGACGCGAACAACCCGGTGAACAACCAGTTCAATTCGGTATCGACAATGAGCACGCCGGTGGACACGACGTCCTACGGCGTCGATTTCGACGTGTTCGATATCAGTGCGTATCTCGCGGCCGGCCAAACGTCGGCCACCACGGTGTACAGCTCGGGCGGCGATTTGGTGCTCCTGTCCTCACAGGTCATCAGCACGACCAACACGCCGGTGTCCGACCTCGGAATCACGAAGGTACGCAACGGTGCCCTCACCCCGGGACAGAACGCGAACTACACGTTGACGGTGACCAACAACGGACCGATAAGCGAACCGGGCCAGATCACGGTGACCGATACGCTGCCGGCACAATTGAGTTACGTCTCCACGACCGGCACCGGATGGTCGTGCGGCGCCGTCGGGCAGACCGTCACTTGTACGCGCGCGGGTTCGCTCGCGAGCGGTGTGTCCGCCGCTGTGATTACCCTAACGGTCGCCGTCGCCGCCGGTGCCAGTGGAGTGATCACGAACACCGCGACCGTCGATGGCCAGAACTTCGACAACGTGCCGGGGAACGATACCGCGACCGACACCTACACCCTGCTGCCGGCGGCATACGCGTACTACGCGATGGACGAAACGAGCTGGGGCGCCGTCGTCGATTCGAGTGGCAACGGTCGTGATGGAACTGCTTCGGGATCCGCCGCGCCGACCGACTACCCACCGCCGAGTCCGCCCGGCAGCGCCATCGTCGGGAGCCCTGGCACCTGCGGCGCGGGCAGCATTCCCGCGGCGGCCGGGTCCGGCGTGGATACCGGTATCGACATCAACAGCTTAGGCAACGCCGGCACCATTGCTTTTTGGTACAGCAGCAACACCGCCTGGAACGATGGGAACGACCGCATGTTGCTCGATGCTTCGAACGATCTGGGCAACAACCCGAACCAAGACAAACACTTTTACGTTGTGAAAGGTGACGGGGGCGAGATTCGTTTCGGCCTGGAGGATGACGACGACGACAATGAAATGGTCAGCACCGGTCAAAATTCCTTCCCAGCTAACGAATGGCACCACATCGCGATTACCTGGGAGTGGGGCGGCAGCAACCGAATGCGTGTCTATCTCGATGGCGTCGAAGAGGACGACACGGGGATCAATGACAACATCGGAAACTACGCGGCGCTGTATCTCGGCATGACCCATGGCGGTATCGGTGGAACCGGCACCGACTTTACGACGAATACCGCGAACGGTTACCTCGACGAAGTGCGCATTTTTAGCGGCGCCCTCGCGCAGGCCGACATCCAGGCGGTGATGGCCGCCACCCATTCGTGCGTACCGGTCGATCACTACGAAATCACTTATCCGAGCGGCGCCACCGCGGTCACTTGCGAATCGCTGAACGTTCGAATCACCGCGCACAATGCGAGTCACACCGCCGTCGTCGTTCCGGCCGGCACCGCGATGACGCTCAACACCACAACCGCCACCGGCGTTTGGTTATCGCCGACGGTCACCGGCTCGGGTACTTGGACGCCGTCAGGAACGAACAACGGCCAGGCCGGTTACACCTGGCCCGGCGGCGAATCGGTGCTCGAAGTGCGGCTGCGGCATAACACGCCGCTCGCTTCCATCGGAATCGATTTGGGCGGCACCTATGCGGAAGCGGCTGCGGAAGACCCGGCCGCGGTCTTCGTCGACGCCGCGTTTCGCGTCACCGACGCGGCCGGCCTCGCGTCGGTCGCGATCGGCACGCAAATCGCCGGTAAGAATTCCGACACCGGCGCCGGCGCGCAAACGTTGTTTCTGCAAGCGATTCGCACCGACACCGCGACCGGCAGTTGCGTCGGCGCGCTTCAAAGCCAGACCGCGACGGTGCAGCTCGCCTCCGAGTGCAATAACCCGGGAACCTGCGTTCCCGCGCCGGGCAGCCAGGTGAGCGTGCGCAACAGCACGCCGGCGATGCAGACGATCGCGCAAAACAACAACGGCGCGGTCGCAGCCTACTCTAACGTATCGCTCGCCTTCGACGCGCAGTCGAAGGCGCCGCTGGTGCTTAACTATCCCGACGCCGGGCAGATTACCTTGCACGCGCGCTACGCGCTGCCGTCACCCCCGGCGACGAACATGATCGGTACGTCGAACGCCTTCGTCGTCAAGCCGGCGGGATTCGTGATCTCGAACATCGTTCGTACCAGCGACAGCTTCGCCAATCCGGCGGCGCCCGACGCCAGTGGTGCACGCTTTATCGGCGCTGGGGAAAATTTTACCGCGACCGTGACCGCGGTCGGAAACGACGGCGTCACCGCGACGCCGAACTTCGGTCGCGAAACCGCTCCCGAAGGCGTGCTCTTGAGCCGAACGTTGATCGCACCCGTCGGCGGAACCAGTGGAACGCTTGCGAACGCCAGCGTTCCGGGCACCGAGTTCGGCGCCGGCGGCATGGTCAACGATCCGAACGGATCGGCCAGTGTGACAAATCTGGGCTGGAATGAAGTCGGCATCATTCAGCTTACCGGTCAGATCGCCGACAACGATTATCTCGGCGGCGGGACTGTGCCGAATCTCTACGCGTCGGCAAATATCGGGCGCTTTACGCCGTCATATTTCGACATCACCCGCGCGCACGGCTGCCCTGCGGCAGGTTTCACATACGGCGGCGTCCTTCCGGCCGTTGCCGGACAAGCGTTCTCGGTGACCGCGACCGCCCGCACCGTGCTGGGTGCCGTTACGTTGAACTACCACAGCGCCTTCGGATTCGCGAAAGACACGACCATCTCAAACGCCGGCGATGCGACCGGATTTGCCGCTAATGTTCTCGCCGGTGCGAACGCGTTCAGTAACGGCGTGGGCACGAACAATGCGATCAACTATCGATTCGCGTCGAAAGCAACAGCCCCGGTGACACTAACGTTGCGCGGCGTCGACGCCGACGCTATCTCATCGAGCGGCCACACCGAGGAGACGACCATCGCGCGCAGCGGACGTATCTCGATTCAAAACGCCTTCGGTTCGGAGTTGGTCGACCTCGCGATGCCCATGCGAATGCAATACTACGAAAGCGCCGCCAACGGCTGGGTTCTTCATAACGCCGATACCTGCACGGCGACGACGCTTGGTCTGTCGAACTATCTAGGAAATCTCGCCGCCGGCGAAACCTGCGTGCAAGACACCGGCAGTCCGGGCTTGAGCGGCGTCGGTTGTGCGGTCGCGGGTCCGGCGAGCGAACGATTCTTGGAATCGCCGGCACTTGGATTCAGCGGCGATTTCAATCTCTATTTACGCGCCGCGGGCGGCGGTAACGACGGAAGTGTCGACGTCGCGGCGGATCTATCCGTGCAGCCGTGGCTCCAGTTCGACTGGGATGGTGACGGCCTTCACGATAACAACCCCACGGGCCGCGCGACGTTTGGTATCTTTCGCGGCAGTCCGCGACAGATCTATCTCCGCGAGCGCTATTGACGTCTTGGCGCGTCTGCCTGTCCTCAGGCACAGCTCTTGCAAAGGCTACATTGCTGAGCCGTTGAGGATTGTAGAAGTCCAGTCTGCTCAAAGCCTTACGTAGTTTCCGCGCCAAACCGGAGTCCGAGGCGGGATCCGCGGGCGCCTGGAACTACGATCAGGGCAGCAATCGGGCCGCCGCCAACGGCGGCCATGGGGCTAAGGAACTTGGGGGACGAAAAAACCTATTTGCGTCAGAACTTTACTTCTCGAAGGTTATGCTACCTTTGAGAAAGGTAAAGTTTTTCAGAGTTTTGTCCTGTACGGGCGGCGATCCGACCAAACGGACCGCTCCGATTCGGCCAACGCATCAAAGCTGACACATGTTTCCTTTCTCAAAGAATAAGCGATCCGTTCCGGGTCTTACCGGTATCGAGCTGCGCGACGACGGCGTCAGCGTGGTCAGCGTTGTGCGCGAACCGGGCCGGGCGCCGCAGGTGACCGCGTGCGACTTCATCCCGTGGAACGCCGGCGGCGAGCAGGCCAAGGTGTTGGCGGGCGTCGCGGCGGAGCGCGGGTTGAAGCGTCACCGCTGTGCCACCGTGCTCGAACCCGATGAGTATTCGCTGCTTCTGACCGAAGCGCCGGATGTACCGGCCGATGAGCTGCGCTCGGCGGTGCGCTGGCGCATCAAGGATCTGATCGACTTCCACGTCGACGACGCCACGATCGATGTCTTCGACGTGACCACGGCGAACGCTCCCGGCAAAACCCGCTCGATGTACGTGGTTGCGGCGCGCAACGCCGCGATCCAGCGCCGCGTCGATCTATGCGATGAGGCGGGGGTCGGCCTCGACATTATCGATATCCCGGAAATGGCGCAGCGCAACATCGCCGCGATCCTGCCCGAGGACGTTCGCGGCGTGGTCATGCTGACGCTAACCGACACGCGCGGGCTTATCACCATGACGCGCCAGGGCGAGATCTTTTTGAGCCGTCGTCTCGAGATCGGTCTCGATACATTGCGTGCGGCCAACGACATGCTTCCGTATTTCGATCAGATCGCGCTCGAAGTGCAGCGTTCGCTCGACTACTTCGACAGCCACTTCCGTCAGGCGCACGTCGATCAAATCGTACTGTCGCCGTCGGCCGGAACGATTCGTGGCTTGGTCGAGCACTTGAATCAGAACCTCAACATCAAGGCGGCGGTGTTGAATTTCGCCGACGTGCTGCAATTCGATCCGGCGGTCGCCGACACGCTGGCCGAGAAGGGGTTGATCGCGCTCGGCGCCGCGCTGCGGCAAGAGGAGAAGGCGCTGTGATGCAGCAGATCAATCTGTATCGGCCGATTTTCCGCAAGCAGGAGAAGAAGTTTTCCGCGCTGGCGATGCTGCAAGCCGGTGCCGCGATCGCGGTCGGCATCGCGATCATCTACGGATTGATCGCATGGCAGGTCCGAGATTTGCGCGCTGAACTGGCCCAAGTCGATAAGCGCTTGGCTGCGTCAACGAACCGTCTCGACGATGCGACCAAACGCTTCGGGCCCGGCACGAAAAGCAAGCTATTGGAAGACCAGGTGACCGATTTGGAAAAACAGATCGCGGCGCGGTTGCGCGTGCGGGAGCTTTTGAGCCGCGGAATCTTCAGCAACACCACCGGCTACTCCGATTTCCTGGTTGCGTTCGCGCGTCAACACGTTACCGGCCTGTGGCTCACGGGTTTTGACATCGTTGGCGCCGGCGAGGACATGCGACTGCAGGGACAGACCAGCGATCCGGCGCTGGTGCCGCGCTACGTGCAGCGCCTGTCGGCGGAGCAAGCACTCGCGGGGAAGGAATTTCGGATATTCACGATGTCGCGCCCGGTCGACAAGAGCGACACGGTGACTTCGCCGTATGTGGATTTCCTCTTTCGCACCGGCCCGAAGAACGAACCGGGTAAGTCGTGATGGACGAGATCAAGGCGCGCCTTAAGCTGTACGCGGATCGCATCGACGCCATGTCGGTGCGCGAACGCGGACTGATCTTCTTCGCCGTTGTCGTGGTGCTCTATTTGATCGCGTATAGCGTCGTGTTCGCGCCGTTGCGCGCCGAACAAGCGCGTCTGGATAAACAGTTGCGCGACAAGCTCGCGCAGGCGCAGCAAGCCGATCAGCAAGTCGGCGCGCTGTTTTCGGCGGACGGCAAGGACATCAACGCGGAAAATCGCGCAAAGCTCGCGGCGCTGAGTGAACAGGTGCGCGAGCTCGACGCGAAGATGGACCAAATGACCGCGGGCGTGGTACCGCCGAAAGAAATGGCCAAGTTGGTCGAGCAGATGCTGACGCGCAACAAGAATCTCGAACTGGTCAAGCTTGAGGCGCTACCGTCGAAGCCGCTCGACGCCGATTCGAAACCGGCGGCCGGCACAGCGGCGCCGGGCGTGACGGTCTATCGCCACGGCATGCGTGTCGAGTTCAAGGGGCGCTACTTCGACATCGTTAACTACTTGAAGTCGCTGGAAGGGCTGCCTTGGAAAGTTTACTGGGGCGAGGTGTCGCTTGAAACCGACAAGTACCCGGTGTCGAAAGTGAGCTTGGTTATTTACACGTTAAGCCGGTATCCCGGCTGGATCGGCGTTTGATGCGCCTCGGCAATATCATCGCGTGTGCCGTAACGGCGATCGCATTTTCCGCGCCGGCCGCAACGTTCGCGTTCTCCGATCCGACCCAGCCGATGGGGCATGCGGGCGCCACGTCGCGCGCCGCGCCGTCGCGACCCGAGGGACCGGTGCTGCAATCAACGCTGGTGTCGCCGCAGCGTCGACTCGCGGTGATCAGCGGCAAGCAGGTTCGGGTGGGCGATACGGTGAACGGCGCGGTGGTCACCGAGATTTCGCAGTACGAAGTGCGGATAACGCAGGGCGGGCGCGAAACGACGCTGCGCCTGCTACCCAAATTGAACAAAGAACAAGAGGCAGTGAAATGAAATCGAACATTCGCCAGTCGCTATTCGGGACCGCGGTCGCCGGGTTACTGCTGGCCGGCTGCCAGAGTATTCCGTCGAAATGGAATGACGACGTAGGCGGCAGAATCGACGCCAGCCTCGAGCAGCCGAAAAAGGCGCAATCGACTCCGTTGCCGAGCGACGTCAGCAAAGGTTTGCTGCCGCCGTTGGAAATCAACGTGCCGGACGGACGCAAGGCGCCGGTCGAACCGCGGTTCGATATTTCCGTGTCGAACGCGCCGGCGCGCCAAGTCTTCATGGGCTTGGTGGAAGGAACGCCCTACGACATGGTGTTGCAGCCGGACGTCGGTGGCACCGTGACGCTGAACTTGAAGGACGTTACGGTTCCCGAGGCGCTCACGGCGTTGCGCGAGGCGTACGGCTACGAATTTCGCCGTGACGGCAATCGTTATTTCATTCTCGGCCGCGACATTCAGACGCGGATCTTTCGCGTGAACTATCTCAACTTGCAGCGACGCGGCAAATCGGACACGCGGGTGCAGGGTGGGGAGATCGGCAGTCGTTCGAGCGGAACCGGAACCACCAATACCGCCACGACGAATACCGCCGGCAATTCCAGCGTTCAGATCGAGACGAGTTCACAGTCCGATTTTTGGAAGGAACTCGGGGACAACGTACGCGCCATTATCGGCAGCAGCGGCGAGCGCCGCGTGGTCGTGAACGCGCAGGCCGGCATCGTGGTTGTGCGCGCGATGCCGGATGAACTGCGCATCGTCGAGAACTACCTCGGCGCGACGCACGAAAGCGTCAATCGCCAGGTCGTGCTCGAAGCGAAGATCGTCGAAGTGCAATTGAGCGACGGTTTTCAGGCGGGCATCAATTGGTCCAAGGTGCATGGCAAGTACACGTTCGGCCAGGTCGGCGGCGGTACCGCGGTCGGCTCGGGTGCGAGCGAGATCGCCGGAAACGTTGGGAACCTCAACCCCACCACCGGCATCTTCAGTCCAATCTCCGGAACGAACGCCTCGGCGTTTGGCGGCATATTCAGTTTGGCGGTTAATACCGGCAGCTTTGCGGCGTTCTTGGAGTTGTTGCAGAGCCAGGGTCAGGTGCAGGTTCTATCGAGCCCGCGCGTCTCCACCGTCAACAACCAAAAGGCGGTTATCAAGATCGGCGGCGAGGATTTCTTCGTCACCGGCGTTACTAGCTCCACGACGAGTACCGTCGGCGCGACGAGCGGTCCGAGCGTCGAGCTGACTTCGTTCTTCTCGGGCATCGTGCTCGACGTTACTCCGCAAATCGACGAAGCGAACAATATCGTTCTGCATATTCATCCGTCGGTAAGTACGATCACGCAGAAGGATAAGGCGTTTACGGTTTTCGGTTCCGCCGTTACGCTGCCGCTCGCGTCCAGCAACATTCAAGAATCCGACAAC
>Ga0299906_10004279_pt1 | contig 11722 bp, 11 predicted proteins | sample RVTome_14_FD_200259 | JGI IMG/M metagenome (GOLD analysis project Ga0299906, IMG submission 200259) | Soil microbial communities from uranium-contaminated site in the Upper Colorado River Basin, Wyoming, United States - RVT145D125 (version 2) ... | reverse complement strand
AACAGCGCCGTCTGCGGATGATCGGGGCCGCGCATCAGAGAAGGCTCGTCGTGAGAGGATATCCCAAGATATGACATCGCCTCGCTCGCACCAGAGCCAACTCAAGCCTTTTTCAGCACCCTGCTAGAGGTAAGGCAGCGCTCCGGCGCGGCAAGATCGCGGCGGGAGGTTGCCGGGAATGGGCCAGTCCTGTAGGGTAGAGCAGCGAATCGGCCTCCACGGTAGAGTCGAAAACCAAGTTAGGTTGCGCCAGAGATTGACAAAACAGCGTTGGTGGTTGTCCGGCTCACGCTTGGTGTACGGTTTGTGGCGCGTCGGTCGCTCCCCCCAGACTCGTTTCAATTCCGGGGCGGCGGTCTAGCCCACCGAGTCACACCTCCGCTCCCTGTGCAAGCCTCCGGTCAGTGGTGCTCCCTGTCGACGACCTTCACGGCAGGCGGACTCGACGCCCCGCTGAGGCGCGCGACGGCTTTCGCGATTGTGGCTTTCCACCAGGGCGCGCGCGCCGTGGTTCCCCGGATGGTCAGCTGGGCGACGATCGTTGGCTGCGGCAGCCCTTGCCGGCCTCCCGGGCCGACCGTCACGTCAGGAGCTGCGAGGCGCAGTTCCGTGGGCGCGCATCCTAACAGGGCCTTGCAGCGGCCTGGCGCCGGGGATCGGTTTGCGGCCGCGCGGCCGCGGCACCATACTCTTCCTGGAGAAGCCGCGGCCGCGCCAGTTCCGTGGGCGCCCGCCGCTGAAGGCCGACTCGTTAGGCGGCTGACCATGAGATGACGGGCGATCTGGCGATAGAGCATTTCCTTGAGATCTGCGATTCCGCCTCCTGGACTCCCGGCAGAATCCCTGAGTCCACGGAACAGGAGTCAGCAGACTACCTGGTAACCGCTGAGGGCACAATCTTCCTCGCGGAGATAAAGCAACTCAACCCCAACCGCGAGGAAAGAGAAAAGGAACGCCAGATCCAGCTTGGCAAGGTTGTGGTCCACCACCACACCCCGGGTGACCGACTCCGACCGCTCATCAAGAAAGCCAACCGCCAGATTCGGGCTCTTGCAGCACCGGGACAACCTGGTCTGCTGGTAGTCTATGATACCCGCCGGGTTTCTCCGGTCGAGCCCTATGATGCTCTTACCGCGATGTATGGGCTACAGAACGTGGTCTTAAACGTCCATCCCGATCCAAGGGTACCCCCCTCCTATGCGGGGAACAGGTTCGGCGGCGGCAGGAGCGTTTCATCTAGTTACAACCGGTCCGTAAGCGCACTTGGGATCGTTCCCCAACAACCGCGTCCTGCCCGCGTCATGTACGTCTTCCACAATGCATTTGCAGCCTCTTGTTTGCCCTCGGAGATCCTTCGGATTCCGGGCTTCCGACAGTTCAGGCGTCCTCACAGTGAATCAAGCGACTTCAACGAATGGCAGGAGTTCTAGCCACAGCCGCCTAACAGGCGTTTGCACCCGTCGGGTGCGCCACGCGCTGGCACACTAGGCGGACGACGAGTACTCTAGAACGGGCGCGCGCGGCGCCCCCGCAGGTGAAACGCATGGCGTTAGCCCGCTTTAGGAGGATGCAATTCGACCGCTCCGGTATTCCATCAACGTGACCTTGGACGGGTGCTGCGATCATCGTGCAATACCCGCGGACGAGGAGTTGCATCGTCACGCGGCCGCGATCATCGACCGGGCCGATGCTCTCCTCTTTGGCCGGGTGACATACAAGATGATGGAGGAAGCGTGGCGGCAGCCGGCGCAGACGGGAGTGAGGCCCGATTGGATGGAACCCTGGATGGAACCCTTCGCCCGGACGATCGACGCGGCAAGGAAGTACGTCGTGTCGAGCACCCTGGACCAAGTCGACTGGAACGCGGAGCTCGTGCGCGGGGATCTGGACGGGGCCGTTCGGCAGCTCAAGCGGGAGTCGGGCAAGGGACTGTTCGTGGGAGGCGTGAAGCTCGCGCTGGCATTGACGGAACTGGGGCTGATCGATGAGTACGAGTTCGTGGTGCACCCCAGGCTGGCGGGCCACGGGCCGACGTTGTTCGCGGGGCTATCGAAGCACGTGGACTTCAGGCTCGTGAGCCAGCTGGAGCTCGGCGCGGGGGCGGTGGCCTTGCGGTATGAGCCGAGACAATAGCGTCGGGATTGGAGCGGGCTAACAACGCGATGCAGTCCGACGAGGCCGCACCTTCGCTCCGCTCAGCTGCGACCTCGCGGCTGATCGCGAAGCGTTAGGCCGCGGGCGCTCACCGCGGAGGTTTCCGAATGCAGTTGCCATTCTCCATAGATGAGTTCCTTGCTGTCTTCCGCGCCTACAACGTCGCCGTCTGGCCGATGCAGGTCGTCCTCTATCTGATCGGCGTCGGCTTGGTGGTGCTCGCTCTGCGCACCTCCAGTCGATGGGCCCGATGGGGGATACCAGGTGGCTTGGCATTGCTCTGGGCGTGGATGGGCGCCGCCTACCACCTCGCCTTCTTTGCGGATGTCAATCCTGCCGCCCGCCTCTTCGGCGGATCCTTCCTACTTCAGGCCGGTCTTTGGCTCGTTTGGGCTTCGCGCACCCGAGATCTCACGTTCCAGGCTCCAGGCGTCCGTCGGCTCATCGGCGGGGCCCTCTTCGGGTACGCATTCGTCGTCTATCCGCTGCTGAACTTCGCCGTCGGGCACGCGTATCCAACCATGCCCACCTTTGGGGCTCCGTGCCCGACGACGATTGCATCCCTCGGCCTGATGACGTGGGCAACGCCGCGGCCGCCATGGTATGTCTGGGTCGTGCCAGTGTTGTGGGCGCTGGTGGGCACAAGCGCTGCGTTCACGCTCGGCATCCGCGAAGATCTCGGTCTTCTCGCCGCGACAGTTCTTGCGATTGCGGCGCAGTTGTCGGCGCGTCGCGCGCCGGCCCCGGCCTAACACAGTGTTGCAGCGGACGGGCGCCCGGGGTTCCGCTTCCGAAGGCGCGGCCGCGGCTTCATGTTTGTCCGAGGCCGCCGCGGCCGCGCCGGCCCAAGCGGGCGCCCGCCGCTGAACACTTGGACGTTAGGCGGCATCTTCACCATCCCATGTCACCCCGAACTCGAGAGAGGCAGCATGCCGATGGATCGGGTCCGACGTGTAGCCATGGCCGCGGCCCTGTTCTGCGGCCTCACGGCCCCAGGACCAGCAAATGCCCAGACCGAGTCAACCGTCGCCGAACTCGATGCGTTCTGGGCCGGGGTTGTGAAGTCAGTCGTGGAGTGGAGTCTCCCGGCCCAAAAAGCCACTTACCATCCCGATGCCGTTGGGGTGTACGGCACCGCCGACTCGTACACCACCAGCTCGATCTGGGCAGGATTTGCCAAGCGGGAAGTCGATACCAGCGCGGTAGAAGCCCCCAATCGGCGCCGCATCCTCGAGTTCCGGTTCTCGTTGCGGGTTCACGACGCCAGCACGGCGCACGAGATCGGCCTCTACCACTTCTGGGCCGAAGGCGGCGAGCACTACTACGGCACGGTCGACTCATACCTCGTCAAGAAGGACGGCCGCTGGCTGATCCTGGTCGAGATCCAGCTCGAGCCGCCGGTGACCAAGGCAGACTGGGATGCCCTGCAGCCGCCGGGTCCCGGTGATCCTCCCGAAGGAGGCTTGCAATGAGAGCCATGTTCTTCCTAGGCACAGCACTCGCCCTTGGCTGCCAGACTTCCCCGCCCGCACCACCGAGCACCGCGGACGACGAAGCGGCCATTCGCGCGGTCATGCGGGGATTCGACAGCGCCTGGAACGCCGCCGACACCGTGGCGCTGCACGAGTACCTGGAGGAGGACGCCGTGCAGGTCCTTGTCGGTGCCGGTCAGGTCACCGAGGGCCGCTCGGCGGTGCTCACTGCCTGGGCCGACTATTTCCAGCGGTTCCATTCCGAATACCACATGACGGCGCAACGGCTCTGGATCTCTGGCCACTTGGCGGTGGTCCTTGAATCGGACTCCATCACCGCCACCCCGGTCGCGGGTGGCGACACCACCCGGAATGCGGGCAAGGGCCTGATGGCCTTCCGCCGCGGCGCCGATGGCCGATGGCGACTGGTGGCCACGAACTGATGGTCACGGGCCCCCCTGTCGGGCCGCCGCCTAACAAGCGCATTGCAGCGGACGGGCGGCGAAGCTCTGGCTCGCGAAGGCGCGGCCGCGGCTCTTTCGTTATTCTGCGGTTGCCGCGGCCGCGCAAGTTCTGAGCAGCGCCCGCCGCTGAACGCCGATCGTTCTATGAGAGCGATTGTCAAGGGCGGACTCAGGTCTCGCTGATCGCGCGGGCTTCGTTTCCCTGGCAATCAGCCCCCCACTGCGCTTGCGGGACGAAGGCAGCTGGCGCTTTCGGGTTCGCGGGTCAGTCCGCTTCCGCATTTGGTCACCTCGGTTCGGCGCCTGATCCGACGGGATCGGGACAAGCACTGGGGTCCCCGGACAGCAGACCATGGTTCTATATGAGACTCGGCCTGGGGCCGGCCTGACGCTTCTTCGGGTCTTGCGAGGGGGCCTACAGTTAGGCGAGTGCCTCGGCAGACTGCGACCGGGCCGACGATCTGCGTGAGACTGCCCCCCGCACCGAGATCCGGGCATCGGGCGCCGCTGGCGAGGAGACCGTCCCCCGACCAGCCGCTTGAGCGCCCGCCCCTACTGTGCTTGCCGCGTCAGTTGTGTCGGATCGTAGCGTGCTCCTGTTTTCCAAAGCCGCAGCGTGAGCGCCGCGAACTTGCGAGTGAGGGTCACTCGCGCCAACTCCGGCCGCATCCCGCGGGCGAGCAGCCGCTGGTAGAAGTCCTGGAGCGGGCCCGGCCGCGCGGTGGCGGCCGTGGCGGCGCCCTTGAAGACGTCCTTGAGCACCCGGTTGTGATTCCGGTTCAAGCCCCGCGTCATCGGGGCCCGGCGCCGGCGCACCGGCTGGCCCTGCTCCATCCGATAGTCGGCGCTGGAGTGGGTCACCACGGCCAGGCCCGCGTAGGCCCACAGGTGGCGCTTGGTCCGAAACCGCCACGGCGTCTGCATGGTGGCGAGCAGCACGGCCACCCGCACCGGGCCGAGGAAGGGAACCGCGCGCAGCACCGGCCAGGCCGGATCCCGTCGGGCCTCGGTGAGCATCGCGGCCTTGGCCCGGGGGCGGAGCTCCCGGAGCACGTCGAGTTCGGCATAGAGGGCCTCGGCCCGAAACCGGGCGCCCCGGTCGGGGAGCTGGGCGAGCCACTGGGCGCGCTCGCGCGGCTGATAGACGCGGGTGCCCGCGGCCGGGATCGCCCGGGCCCGGAACAGGGCCTTGAGCCGAAGCATCACCCGGGTCGCGTCCTCGACCAGGTTCCGATAGGTGCGGGTCAGCTCCTTGAGGGTGGCCCGGCCGGCCGGGCCGTGAAACACCGCCCGCAGCCCGCCGCAGCGCAACCGCTCGGAGAGCTGGTCGGCATCCACCCGGTCGCCATGGTTCCCCCGCCGCTTCTCCCCGTGGCGATCGCAGACCACCACCCGGTGCACCAGCGGGGTCAGGAGATCGTGGAGCCACTGGGCCTGGGTGCCTTCCTCGAAGGCCACGTGCACCAGGCCCCGCATCCCGCGGAACAGCTCGGTCAGGGCCCGGGGCTCGGTCGGCACGATGGACCGAGCAATCACCTGGCCGGTCTCGGTGCGAACCGAGGTGACGGTGGTTGCCTGATGCACGTCCAGCGCGACATACTTCGTCATCCGTTTCATGAGGGCCGCTCCTTGGTGGGATCCATGGGTCGTGGTCGACTTCATGGTACCACCAAGGGGCGTGCTCTCAATATCCGTTAGGCGGCCCTGGGTGTGGCGGCGCCTGCCGCAACCAGCGGGGCGCTCACACTACCAACTGCATCGCATGCGCTCGAGCTGACGAAGGCGCTCGAGGCATCGAAGAACACTGAGGACGACGTGGTCCCTGTTGGCGGTCAACTCTCCCTTGTCACAACTTCCCCCGCATGACCGCGGTCCCCCCTGAGGTCTCCGCCGCACTGGCCGACCGCTACCTGATCGAGCGCGAACTCGGCCAGGGCGGGATGGCCACCGTCTACCTCGCCGAGGACCTCAAGCACCAGCGCAAGGTGGCGATCAAGGTGCTCCGCCGCGAGCTGGCCGCGGTGCTCGGCGCCGATCGGTTCGTGCAGGAGATCCGGACCACGGCGAACCTGCAACACCCCAACATCCTCCCGCTGTTCGATTCGGGCGAGGCCTCGGGGTTCCTGTACTACGTGATGCCGTACGTCGCGGGAGAGACGCTGCGGGACAAGCTCAACCGCGAAAAGCAGCTCAGCATTCCGGAGGCCGTTCGGATCACGACCGAGGTGGCCGAGGCGCTGGACTACGCGCACCGCCACGAGGTGATCCACCGGGACATCAAGCCGGAGAACATCCTGCTGCACGACGGACGCCCGATGGTGGCGGATTTCGGGATCGCGCTGGCAGTGAGTGCGGCGGCGGGCGGACGCATGACGGAGACCGGGCTCTCGCTCGGCACGCCGCACTACATGAGCCCGGAGCAGGCAACGGCCGAGAAGGACATCACGCGCCGCTCGGACATCTATTCCGTCGGCGCGGTGCTTTACGAGATGCTGAGCGGCGATCCGCTGCATACGGGTTCCTCGGCGCAGCAGATCATCATGCGCATCATCACCGAAGAACCGCGGCCCGTGACCACGCTTCGCCACACGGTGCCGCCGCACGTGGCCGCGGCCGTGGCCAAGGCGATCGAGAAGCTGCCGGCCGACCGGTTCGCTTCGGCGCGCGAGTTCTGCGCGGCGCTCGCCGATCCGGGGTTCACGCACTCTGTGGAGCTGGGAGGAACGCGCGCGACCGCCGCACCCGCGCGTCGCGTTTTCGGTTCGTGGCTGAGCGATGTGCGCTCGAAGGTCGCGGCCGGCCTGGTGGCGGTGCTGGGTGCTGCGCTCGCGTGGGTGGCACTCTCCCCTCGCGCCGAGCGTGACGCGATCGCGGACGGTCCCTCGTATCGCTTCGTTCTTCTGGACTCGGTGGGGTTCGTCTGGCCCGTCGTCGCGCCCGACGGTTCGGTGTGGATCGCGACGCCGGCCGGCGCTGGCTTGAACCGCCGATTCAGTGTGCGCCGGCCGGGGGCCACCGAGTGGTCCGAGATCGCGACGACGGATGTCGTGGGAGCGGCCTTCTTCGCGGTGTCCCCGGATGGGAAGCGGGCGGCGTTCGCCCGAGCCGTTGCAGCCGGGACCGAGATCCGCACGCTCTCGTCCGAATCACGCGAGGAGACCCTGCTGGCCACGGTGAGCGGGCGGGGCCTTGCGTGGGTGACGGAGTGGAGCGAGGGGTCCATCTACGTCACGGCGTACCTGCCGACTGCCCTCCTCGGCGCCGTGAATCTCCGGCTCCCCGAGACGGGCGGCGCCCGCGTGGACACGATCCCGCTCCCGGCGCCGGAGGGCAGGTTCGCCTCCGGTATCAAGACGATCCCGGGAAGCGACGTGGTCCTCTACAGCGAGGCGGTGCCCGGCGGGGCGATCGGCGCGACGGGTGGACGGATCCTTGCGTTCCGCCCGCGAACGCGGGACACGGTATTCGTCGCCGACGGGATAACGATGGCCTGGTCACCGACGGGGCACGTGCTGGTGGGACGGGAAGGCGGATTCGTTGACGCAGTGCCCTTCGACCCCAGGGCGTTCCGAGTCACGGGACCTGCTCGACAGGTCCTGGCGGGCGTTTCGGGTATCGGCCCGGTCATCCGCTTCGTCGGATCGCTGGCGGGGGCGCTCGCCTACTTCAGCGGAGGCGTCGACGACAACTCGGCACCGCAGTTCGAACTGCGGTGGCGTGGCCTCGATGGCTCGTCGGAGCGCATTCCCATCCCCGCTACCGACCACGTCGACGCCGCGGTCTCGCCCGACGGCGCGCGCATCGCGTACGTCCGGCAGGGCCGGATCTGGGTCTACAATGGTCGCAGCGGCAGGGACGCTCCGCTCGCCGACGACACCCTCGGCACGGACGAGCACGATCCGGCCTGGTCGCCGGACGGACGCCGCCTGGCCTTCAGTTCGACAAGGGCCGGGGCGACGGACCTGGACCTGTACGTGCAAGCCGCGGACGGGTCGACGCCTGCAACGCGGGTCGGCCGCACGCCGGGATTCGACATGCGCCCCCAATGGGTGAACGACAGCACGATCATTTTCGCGGCCGAAATGCCGGCGCGCAGCGGCCAGCTGCGCGCTCAGGCGGACATCTACTCGGTGGTGGTAGGCCGCCCGGGCTCGGAGAAGGCGCTGCTGGAGGGTCCGTTCGGCGAACACGTTCCAGGTGTCGATCCGAGCGGTCGCTGGCTCCTCTACAGGAGCCGGCAGGACAGCGTCCGCGCGCTCTACGTACGCCGGTACCCGACGCTTGAAAACCCCGAGCGAGTGGCCTCGGACGACGGACTTCAGACGCCGGTGCTGGGCCGCGCCGCGTGGAGCGCGGACGGCCGATCTGTCTTCTTTGTGTCGGCGCGGGATTCGCTCATCCTGGTGACGCTCGATCTCTCCGGTGCACAGGCGCGCGTCGTCTCACGCTCCGCCCTGCTCTGGCTGGGACGCGGCCACGTCGCGATCGCCGACCGCCACCCGAGTGACGGAAGGCTGCTCCAGTGGGTGCGTGTGGGGGCCGAGGCGGCGCCGAGACCGACGAAGCTCGTGCTGATCGCGAACTTCGACCGGGAGATCAGGCGGATCATGGGCGAGGGACGGTGATCTCCTCGCCTGCATCCGAATCGTCGACGGCCTCGACTGCCCTGCGGGAGATCCCGGATACCGACCGTGAATCCTTTACGCGCTCCCCGAGTGCGACTTTTTCATTGCCGTCCGGATGCAATCGGTGACCCAGGCGCCGATTCGGCGAACGGGCCGCCTAACCTGGGCGTGAAGCTGTCGAGCCGCGCGTACTCCAGCCCTCGCCGATGCTTGATCGCCGTGCGCCGCGCGGCTCGCAGCTTACGCCCGATCCGTTGGGCGGCTGCTCAGATGAAGGAGGCCAGGATGCCAGATCTTTGCGTGGCAGGCGGAAGCTGCGGCACGCATGCTCGCTCCTTCGCGAGGCTTGCGGTTGTCGCGGCCAGCCTTGTGGCGTGCAATCCCGACGCTCCGCCGCGATCGGTTGTCGTTTCCGGTAGCGACTACGCGTTTGCCGTGCCGGACACCATCCCGCCGGGCCCCACGGCGTTCAGCTTGGACAACACCGGCAGAGTCGACCACGAGGTGGCAATTGCCCGTCTCAAGCCCGGCGTCACACTCGCGCAGGCCTGGGAGACCATGCAGGCCGGCGGCGATGCCGACGCACTCGTGGCCGAAACCGTTGGTGTGCTGTTTGCCCAGCCCGGACACGGGAGTGCCGGACGGCTTGTCGTCGACCTAGTGGCGGGCAGCACCTATGCGCTGATGTGTTTCCTCCAAGATTCCCCCGATGATCCTCCTCATACTGCCCTTGGAATGATGGCGAGCTTTGCCGTGCCCTAGGGCGGGCCGGCAGGAATACGACAGGTACCACGAGCCGCAGTCGGCCTAGCCATTGGGGGGTGCAACCCTCATCGCAGGATTGGCTGCGCTTTGGGCCGCGGTGTCAGGGCCGACGACCCGACATCCAATTGCCTTCACGTCGGGGCACCGCCAAACACGAGCTTGCACCGGACGGGCGCCTCGGGCGCCGTTGCCGGAGTCGCGGCCGCGCCCCATGTTTGTTGAAGGCCGTCGCGGCCGCTCAACTCCGTGCGGCGCCCGCCGGTGAGGCGCCAACGTTAGGTGGCCCTTTCTGAGAGGAGTCAGGGAATGGCCGAGCCGGCTCAACTTCTCGATGAGAACCGTACACATGCTGCGCGGATCGCCTATGCGATGCTCCGATGCGAGGAGCCAATGGCCTGCCCGCTCAAGGCGTACACGCCTCCCGGCATGCCCGTCGTTGGCACGGAGGCTTATGTCTTCACCCCGTCGTGGCGCGCGGTCAGCCGAGCAGACATCGTGCCGTTTCTTGCCGGGCTTCCGTCTCCGGTGCTCCTGTCGCCCACTACGACGCGTGGCATGATCGCCCTAACGCTCGTGCACGAGCTCAGCGGGGAGCGGCGGCGCTGGGCGGAGAAGACCCTCAACAACGCTACCAATTGCCTTGACGGCCTCGCAAACCAACTCGGGTTGGACGAGACGTCTCAGGTTCGGCTCGACTTGCCGGGTGAGGCAGTCCCTTACTCCTTCGCGACTGTCAGACTCTGGACACAGCAGTTCGGGGTCCAGGTTGGATGGAGCCTCTCGCCGCTGAAGGACGATCCGCGGGCACAGGCGCGCCTGGTCGTGCGTCGAAGCGATGGGACGTGGTCGCACCAGGTCGACAGCAGCTAGCCAGGTGTGGGCCAGCTAACTAGCGCGTACACCTGCTGGCCGCGCGCGCGCTGCTGGGCCGGTGAAGAACGAAGTACCTTGAAGGACGGCCACAAAGCTGCGACACCGCGCGGCCACAGGTGACGCGCAACGCGCTAGCCCTCATCCCGGTATCTCCTTGCGTTCAACGCCACCGGCCTTGAGATTGAAGCATGGCGAACCCGAAGATTGACTTCAGCCATCTGACCCCGGACGAGCGCCTCGAACTCATTGGGGAGCTTTGGGATAGCCTCGACGACCAGGCGTTCGAGGTTACCCCGGCATTCGCGGCCGAGCTCAATCGCCGACTGGATGAGATGCGGAGGATCCCGAGCGCCGGCCGTTCGTGGGAGGAGGTGCGCGCCGACCTTCGGCAGCGCCTGTTGTAGTGCCTCGCCTTCAAATCGAACCCACCGCCGATGCCGAGATCGTCGAGGCGTTTGAATGGTACCGGGCCCGCTCCCCGGTTGTCGCCTGATCATTTAGCGACACCTTGGATGCTGTCTTGGACCGGGTGGCTCAAGCCCCTGAGCAGTTTCCGCGAGTGCATCGTGACCTTCGGCGAGCGTTGATCCCGCACTTTCCATATGCGGTCTTTTTCCTTGCCGGGCCAGGCGTTATCCCAGTAGTGGGCGTCGTCCATGGCAAGCGTCACCCGCGCCGGTGGCAAAGTCGTTCATGAGGGCTAAGGCCTCGCAGAGAATCCGTGTACGCAGCGCCTGAGGTGATCGATACGGAGCGACTCGTCCTGCGACGTCCGAAGCCGGATGACGCCGCGGCCAAGTACGAGTACAGCCGCGATCTGGCGGTTGCTCGCTACATGGACTGGGTGCCACACGCGGACCTGCGCGATGCCGTCGCATTGGTTGAAGACGCGGCTGCTCGGTGGGAGTCCGGCGAGGAGTTTTCGTGGGTCATCACGGTGAAGCCGGCCGACCTGGCCGTTGGTAGCGTCGGCTGCCACGTGCGGGACCATGCCGCCGAGCTGGGGTTCGTCCTGGCGAGACCCTATTGGGGCCAGGGATATGCGACCGAGGCGGCCATGGCGGTTTTCGCGTGGGCGGCCGGCTGCGAAGACCTGTGCCGGATTTGGGCGACGTGCGATGTGGAGAACACCCTATCGGTTCGTGTACTCGAGAAACTCGGGATGGTGCGCGAGGGCGTACTCCGGCGGTGGGCAATTCGGCCCAACCTTGCCCCTGGAGTTCCTCGAGATGCGTTTGTCTACTCGTGGATTCGCGAGGCCTAACAGGTTGCGGAAAAACCGACCACTTCGACGAAAGTCAGCTTGGGGAACGAGGTTGATGCTTCTATCACCGTCGCGGACGTACTGCCGAGCCCCGGGGCTGGAGCC
>Ga0299906_10004278_pt1 | contig 11723 bp, 10 predicted proteins | sample RVTome_14_FD_200259 | JGI IMG/M metagenome (GOLD analysis project Ga0299906, IMG submission 200259) | Soil microbial communities from uranium-contaminated site in the Upper Colorado River Basin, Wyoming, United States - RVT145D125 (version 2) ... | reverse complement strand
GCGGCGCCTTTTCGCGTCTGGCGGCGTTGCGGCTCCTCGCAATAGCGGTGCTATTCCTCGTCGCCGCGCCTTGCCAGTCACGAAAAGTCACTCGCGAGAAGGGCCGATTATTTACGACGGGGTACACCAGGACGGTCCCTGATGACGGAAGGTGCAGGCAGCCTTATCACCGTTGGCTGGCGGGAATGGGTGGCGCTGCCGGACCTGGGGATTGCACGCATCAAGGCCAAGGTGGACACGGGCGCCAGAACCTCGGCGTTGCATGCATTTCACGTAGAACCCTTCGACAAGGACGGCGACGACTGGGTGCGCTTCAGGATTCATCCGCTGCAGTACCGGACCGACTCCGAGGTAACCTGCGAAGCTCCGATCCGCGACCAGCGAGTCGTTTCCGATTCCGGAGGACACAAGGAGAGCCGCTTCGTCATCGAGACATCGCTGACCCTGCCTGGGTTATCATGGCCGATAGAAATCACGCTTACCTCGCGAGACGACATGCGGTTCCGCATGTTGCTGGGAAGGACGGCACTCATGCATCGCATGATCGTCGATCCCTCCCGGTCGTATCTGACCAGGCCCCGCAAACCCAGACGGAAAGGAAAACCCAAATGAAGATCGGCATTCTTTCCAGGAACAGGAAACTGTACTCGACGAAGCGCCTCGTCGAGGCGGCGGCAGCGCGTGGGCACGAGGTTCGCGTCATCAATCATCTGCGGTGTTACATGAACATCGCAAGCTTCAAACCGAGCATTCATTATAACGGCGAACTGCTGCCGAAGTTCGACGCGATAGTTCCGCGCATCGGTGCGTCGGTGACGTTCTACGGCTCCGCTGTGGTTCGCCAGTTCGAAATGATGGGCACGTTTTCCCTTAACGAGTCGGTTGCGATTTCGCGTTCGCGCGACAAGCTGCGGTCGATGCAGCTTCTTTCGCGCAAGGGCATCGGCCTTCCTGTCACCGGGTTCGCGAATTCGCCCGACGACACCTATGACCTGTTGCAGATCGTCGGCGGCGCGCCGGTTGTCGTGAAGCTGCTCGAAGGCACGCAGGGAAAGGGCGTGGTCCTTGCTGAAACGCGCAAGGCTGCCGAAAGCGTGGTCGAGGCCTTTCGCGGCCTGAACGCCAACTTCCTGGTGCAGGAATTCATCAAGGAGGCCGGCGGTGCGGACATTCGCTGCTTCGTGATCGGCGACAAGGTGGTCGCATCGATGATTCGTCAGGCACAGGAAGGCGAGTTTCGCTCCAACCTGCATCGCGGCGCCTCATCCAGGCTCATCAAAATCACGCCGGAAGAGCGTTCCACCGCGGTTCGCTCGGCGAAGATCATGGGGCTCAACGTTGCCGGCGTGGACATCCTGCGCTCGAATCACGGGCCGGTCGTCATCGAAGTCAACTCCTCGCCGGGACTGGAAGGTATCGAGTCCACAACCGGCAAGGACATTGCCGGGCTGATCGTTTCGTATATCGAGAAGCACTGGAAAGCCGGCAAGACACGCACCAAGGGGGCGGGCTAGGCATGCGCCGGCCGGCTGCGGTGAGCGTGAGAATTTTCGCCGTTCTCGGAATGGCAGTGGGAATGGCAATTGGCGGCTGCGCGGCAACCCGGCCTCAGACACTGCCCGGAGATCCGCGTGAACAAGTGATCGCAGCGGAACAGGCCTTCGCCCGGACAATGGCCGATCGCGACCACCAGGCTTTTGCCTCGTTTGTCGCGGATGATGCGATCTTCTTCGGAGGTCCCGAGCCGTTACGCGGCAAGCAGCAGGTCGTTGACGGCTGGGCGCCGTTCTTTGAAGGTTCCGACGCACCTTTCTCATGGGAGCCTGCCGAGGTTGAGGTGCTCGACTCCGGCACGCTGGCGCTGAGTTCAGGGCCGGTGCGCAATTCGGATGGGGAGTTGGTTGCGCGGTTCACGTCGATCTGGCGGCGTGAAGCGGACGGGACGTGGCGCGTGATATTCGACAAGGGATGTGACGTATGTCGGGATGGTGAGCGGTAGAATTCCGGCAGAGGAAGCGCGCATCCCGGTGTGCCAGTTCATCGCACCGCGACCTCGAACATTCACTTGCTCAAGGATCAAACGGCCGCAGCGCTTTTTCTTATCGATCCTGCAGTTCCAGCCACTGCTTGAGCGTATCGGACAGCCCCGCAGCGTTGGCGAGGCGAGTGAGCCGCCGCCGGTTCAGCAATTCGAGGTCGACATCGCCAGGCGCTGGCGGCGTTCGCTTGCTGCGGGCACTGCGACCGAGATAAAGCCAGTCGATCAGGGCCTTTTCCGGTGTCGCGCGCGGATGCTGGAAGCGTTCGGCGGGTTCGAGACGGTCAGCCGGGCTTCCGGCTTCGAGAATTCGACGCGGTATCCCATAGAAATGGACAGTGCCTGCCGTGGTGCGTTTGCGCCCGAGCTTAGGCGGTGGATATCCTGCGTCGAGCGGGGCAACCGCCGTGACGGTGCGTGTCGGATTATTGAGTACGCCCGCATCGCCCAATACGGTATTCAGCGAAACGACGGCGTCTCTGTGAATATTCGGCACGGCGTCGGCCAGGCGCCCGGGCGAGCCCCGAAATCGATTCAGGTAAAGACCGCGTTGCACGGCCCCAAGCCTGCCTTCCTCAATGGCACGCCGGATCCACCAGGTCAAGGTGCTGTCCGGCACCGGATGGCTGCCGCGTGCGGTGTGCGCGCAGCGTTTGAGCAGATCGCGACTCAAAACCGGCGGGGCATCCGGTTGGGATAGCGCCGTGACCAGGCGTGCCTGCCAGATAGTCACGGTTCCGCCCGAGGACTGGAGGCAAAGAGGCGTTCGGCATAGCCGGCAACGCGCGCCTTCATCGCCGACCATTCCCCTTCATCCATGCGATCAGCGATATGCGCCGGCAACGAATCCCGCAAATCGGAGACGAAGCGATCCCAGCTCAACGCTTGAAGGCGGTCTGCGATCGTCTGCAACAATTCCTGATCTTTCAGCCCGGCACGCTTGACCACCCACTGCACTTGCTCTGCCGACGGCAGCCGCCCTGCCGCAATCAGCAGATCCAGGTCGTAAATATCCCTTGGGGCCTCTCGTCCCAGCAGCGCCGCCAGTTTGGTCGCGATCAATGCCGGCTCGTCGTAAATGTCCACCCAGTACAGCCCAAGGCCTTTGGCGGCTTCGGGCGAAAATCGTTTCTGAACGACGGTGCCGGGTGCAGCGCGTGACGGGTCGCGCGACACCTCCACCTCCACGTGGAAGCGCTCGCCGTGACTGTCCCGGAAGTTGATCTTCCAGCGCGGGCTCAACTCGGCCTTCCCGGGATGGGAAATCGTGAGGTCTCGAAGCGGCAAGCCGCGAGCCGCCCCGGCTATCGCGCGTTTGACCGCACCGTGGAGCGCCTCGGGAGTACGCTTCGGGTTGGTAAAATCGAGGTCAACGTCCTTGGTCAGGCGCTGCTCGCCATACAGCGTGCGCATTGCAGCGCCGCCCTTCAGGACAAAACCGCTGCCTTTGTTCAGGAAGAATTCCCGGATCAGGCGCTCGATGAATTGCTCGCGAAGCGTGGGCATGGTCGGATGTATTAAGTTCTTTATGCCAAGGATACTAGCATAAATTACTTAATTGTCCCCGCAGCACGAAGCGGCATGCGTCTGCTGTCAGGTTGTCGTTCAGCGTGGCGATTCGCCGCCACTACTACAAGTTGTTGCTTTTATTGGCTTACTGGCGGAGAGGGTGGGATTCGAACCCACGGTACGGTTGCCCGTACTCTTGATTTCGAGTCAAGCCCATTCGACCACTCTGGCACCTCTCCTTAAACTCAAGCTTCTCGCGCGTGCCACGCGAAGTCTACTGACTTACCTCGGTTCATTCCATGCGCGGTCGACGATGACTTATCAATGCTCCCCATGCCGCTCAATGCAGTGAGCGATCCCGCGGCGCTGTCGCTTCGACCTCGAGCACCCGAGGCGCGCTTTGCGACGCTGTTATCGAAACGCTTGCCCCGGTCGTCAGTAAGATTTTGTTTTTCATGCTATTTCCGCCTGGAACAGGGTCCGGGGCGCTTGTTATTGGTCGATTTCCCGCGAAAAACGCCTTAAGACCCGGCGGCGGCTTCCATTTTAGAAGACTCCCCGAGGGGACGCAGGTCAAAAATGAACCGGCATTAAGTCCAAAACGCTGCTTTGGGAACTTGTCTGAGGTAGCCTATTAACTCGCGGAACCGGCGCGCTTCCCTGATCAGAACAAAAAGGGACAGTGCTTGCAGACACGTGGCGGCCGCCCGCAGACGTCTTCATTCTGACCGCGGCAGTTTTAGAGAGGCCTGGCGCGCGGGTACGGAATGACAGTTCGCGCCCCAGCGACAGCATCACACTGCGGAGACCCTATTTGCGACTGTTCATCTACACGTTGTTGGCGGCGCTGCTCGGCACCTGTTCATCGCCGCCGCCTTTGCTCGACCAGATTCTGGACCTGGGTCAGCTGCGTGTTGTCACCCGCAATACGCCGACCACCTATTTCGTCGGGACTGAGGGCCCTGCAGGTCCGGAGTTCGACCTGGTCAAGGGTTTCGCCGATGAGCTCGGCGTCTCGCTCGTCATCGAAACGGTAGAGAGCGTGTCCGAGGTAATGCCGCGACTTCTGTCGGGCGATGCGCATGTTGCAGCCGCAGGTCTCTCGCTGTCGGGCTCGCGGCGCAACTTCGTAAGCTACGGCCATCCCTACGACTCCGTCGATATGCACCTCATCTACAAACTCGGGACGGGCCGGCCGAGGTCCATCGAGCAGGCAGCGGGCCGCACGATCGAGGTTGTCGCCGGCAGCAGCCATTCGGACATGCTGGCATCGCTCAGCCGGATCTACCCTGCCTTGCGGTGGTCGGAGAACGGCGACGTCGAAGTTGCCGACCTGCTGCAGAAAGTCGCCTCCGGAGAACTCGATTTCACGTTGGCCGACAGCTCGGATTTCAACATCCAGCGGCACTTCTATCCGGAACTCCGCGTCGCGCTCGATCTGCGGATCTCCGGGCCGATCGCCTGGGCATTCCGCAAGGATGACGGCGACAGTCTTTTACGGCGCGCTGACGAGTACCTCATAGAAGCCCGTCGTCAAGGCATGCTCGCACAGGTACATGACCGCTATTACGGTCACACCGAGCAATTCGACTACGTAGGCACCCGCGCATTCGTTCGACATTTCGACAGTCGCTTGCCCCGTTACCGGCAGGCCTTCGAAAACGCCGGTAACACGCACGACATTGACTGGCGCCTGCTGGCAGCGATCGGTTACCAGGAATCACACTGGCGTTCGCACGCGGTTTCCCCGACGGGTGTGCGGGGCATCATGATGCTGACGCAGGCAACCGCGGACTATCTCGATATCGAGGACCGCCTGGACCCGGAGAGCAGTATCTTCGGAGGCGCCGAGTTTTATGCCCGCCAGATGGAACGGATTCCGGACACCGTCGACGAGCCCGACCGGACCTGGATGGCGCTTGCGGCCTACAACGTCGGTTTCAATCACCTTCTCGATGCGCGTCAGATTGTCGAATGGGAGGGCGGCGACCCGGACGCCTGGGTGGATGTCAGCAAGACATTACCGTTGCTGGCCAGGGAGCGCTGGTATTCCCGCGTCAAGTACGGTTACGCACGTGGCTGGGAGCCGGTGCTTTACGTCAACAACATTCGCAATTACTACAACATTCTGCGCTGGATAACGGCCAACGAGGATCGCGACAACGCGGAACGCGGGATAGACGATGAGTTCGTCGATGAGAGTTTGATCGAGATTGCGATTAACGATCAGGCGATGTGAGGGGGCCGCACCCGCAATGGCGGGCTCCTACAGCACACGATGAGTGCGGATCATGGGCTGCAGGAGCCCGCGCCGCGGGCGATCCCCTCTTTCAGGCTACATCAACCCCGCTTGGCAGCAAAAAAACCGCTAAGGAGTTCGCCGCACTCTTCCGCGAGCAACCCCCCGTTCACCTCGATACGGTGGTTCAACCGCCGGTCATTGCACAGATCGACCACACTGCCCGCGGCGCCCGCCCGGGGGTCATACGCACCGAACACAAGCCGCCGTATGCGTGCGTGCAGCATGGCGCCGATGCACATCGGGCAGGGTTCCAGGGTAACGTAGGCCGTCGCATCGGAAATTCGATAATTGCGGACAGCCTTCGCCGCTTCGCGCAGCGCGATGATCTCGGCATGCGCCGTAGGATCGCATTTTCTCACGCTGTGGTTGTGCCCGGTCCCCGCTATGCCGCCTGCAACCACAATGACCGCACCGACCGGCACTTCGCCGGCCGCCAGTGCTTCCCTGGCCTTGTCCAGCGCCGCGCGCATGTGGCGCACATCGGTCTCCGGCCATACGCTGTTCATATGAAGGCCTCGGGAGTCAGGCCGAAGGCGTCATTCCCACTCGATCGTGGCAGGCGGCTTTCCGGAAATGTCATAGGTTACGCGCGAGATGCCGTCGATTTCGTTGATGATCCGTAAGGACACGTGTTCGAGAAACTCATACGGCAGACGCGCCCAGCGCGCGGTCATGAAATCGATCGTCTCGACGGCGCGCAGCGCGATGACATAGTCGTAGCGCCTGCCGTCCCCCATGACGCCGACCGACCGCACAGGCAGGAACACGGCAAAGGCCTGGCTGGTCTTGTCGTAGAGATCCTTCTTTCGCAATTCATCGATGAAGATCCGGTCGGCACGTTGCAACAGCCGTACGAACTCGCGACGAACCTCTCCGAGCACCCGCACACCGAGGCCGGGGCCCGGAAATGGATGGCGCTGCACGATTTCGGGAGGCAGTCCGAGTTCCAGCCCGATTTTGCGCACTTCGTCCTTGAACAGCTCGCGCAGCGGCTCGACGAGTTTCATGCGCATCGTGTCGGGCAGGCCGCCCACATTGTGATGCGATTTGATGACGTGTGCCTTTCCGGTCGACGCACCCGCAGATTCGATCACATCCGGGTAGATCGTGCCTTGCGCGAGCCAGTCGATGTCCTCGAGCTTCCGCGCTTCTTCTTCGAACACCTCGACGAACAGCCCGCCGATGACCTTGCGCTTGTCTTCCGGGTCGGCTACACCTTTAAGCGCCTCGAAGAACCGGTCCGCGGCATCGACGCGAATCACATTGACGCCGAGATGCTCGGCGAAGGTATCCATGACCTGGTCGCCCTCCCCTTCGCGCATCAGACCGTGGTCTACGAATACGCAGATCAGCCGTTCGCCCAGGGCCTTGTGCAGGAGCGCTGCGACCACGGATGAGTCGACCCCTCCCGACAGGCCGAGCAGGACCTTGCCGCTGCCAACGGTTCGCCGCACGTCAGCGATAGCGTCCTCGACGATATTCGCAGCAGTCCAGTCGCCGGCGCAGCCGCAAATGTCGCGCACGAAACGGCGAATGATTTCCTGACCCTTCGGCGTATGCGTCACTTCCGGGTGGAACTGCACGCCATAGTAGTGACGTTCCGGGTCCTCGATGGCCGCGAGGGGGGAGTTGATGCTGCTTGCGGTGACCCTGAAACCCTTCGGCGCCACTTCGACACGGTCGCCGTGGCTCATCCAGACTTTCAGGAGCGGCGCCGCGGACTCGTCGGGTGCGTCGCTCAGTCCCTCCAGCAGCTTTGAACCGGCAGCGCGGATCTCTGCATAGCCGAACTCGCGATGCGAGTGAGGCTCGACTTTGCCTCCCAGCTGCGCCGCCATGGTCTGCATCCCGTAGCAGATGCCGAGCACCGGCACGCCGAGTTCGAACACCGCTTCCGACACCTGCGGATTCTTCTCGATGGTTACCGATTCCGGGCCGCCCGAAAGCACGATACCTTTGGGACGCCATGCGCGCAGCGCGTCATCGTCCATATCCCACGGATGGATCTCGGAGTAGGCGCCGCACTCGCGAACCCGGCGGGCAATCAACTGCGTGTACTGACTGCCGAAGTCGAGTATCAACACCCGCTCTGCGTGAATGTCGGTCTGTCTGGCGGAAGCCGCTTTCGCTGCCTGTCTCATTTAATGGCGGTGTCAGCTGTTACTGGTCAGTTGTTACTACGATAGTTCGGCGCTTCTTTCGTGATCGTCACATCGTGCACGTGACTTTCCCTCATGCCGGCGCTGGTGATCTTCACAAACTTCGGGCGCGTGCGCATTTCGTCGATGTTGTGGCTACCGGTATATCCCATCGCTGCGCGAACGCCCCCCATCAACTGGTGCACGATTGCGACGACACTGCCCTTGTAGGCGACACGGCCTTCTATGCCTTCCGGCACCAGCTTTTCCAGTTCTTCCGTGGCGTCCTGGAAGTAGCGGTCGGAGGAGCCGTGTGCCTGGCCCATCGCGCCCAGCGAACCCATGCCGCGATATGTCTTGTAGGAACGGCCCTGGTACAGTTCGACTTCGCCGGGCGATTCCTCCGTACCGGCGAACAGGCCGCCGATCATCACGGAGTACGCGCCGGCAACCAGGGCCTTGGCAATGTCGCCCGAATAGCGGATCCCACCGTCCGAAATCAGCGGCACGCCCCGATCCTTCAACGCGCCGGCCACTTCGGCAACGGCAGAGACCTGCGGCACGCCGACGCCTGCGATGACGCGTGTCGTGCAGATGGAACCCGGGCCGATGCCGACCTTCACCGCATCGGCTCCGGCGTCAGCCAGCGCAAGCGCCGCTTCCGCGGTCACTACATTGCCCGCAATGATCTGCAGGTCCGGGAACCCCTTCCTGATCTTCCGGATGCGGTCGATGACACCCTTCGAATAACCGTGGGATGTGTCGACGACAATCACGTCGACGCCGGCCTGTACGAGGGCCGCAACCCGTTCGTCCGCATCGAACCCGGTGCCGACGGCGGCGCCGACGCGCAGGGCGCCATTGCTGTCCCTGCAGGCGCGCGGGTAATCCGATGCCTTCTGGAAATCCTTGGCGGTAATCATGCCGCGCAGTTCGAAGTCCTTGGAGACCACCAGGACTTTCTCGATGCGATGGCGGTGAAGTAGCGACAGAACCTCGTCGTCATCGGCGCCCTCGCGAACGGTCACGAGCCGCTCCTTCGGCGTCATCACGGTCGACACCGGCGCATCCAGCCTGGTTTCGAAACGCAGGTCGCGATGGGTCACGATTCCCAGCGTTTCCCTGCCTTCCACCACCGGCACGCCGGAAATATTGAGCGAACGGGTAAGCTGGATGACCTCACGAATCGTCGCGGTCGGCGGAACCGTAATAGGATCGCGAACGATCCCGCTTTCGAACTTCTTGACGCGGAGCACCTGCCGCGCCTGCTCTTCGCCGCTCATGTTCTTGTGGATAATGCCGATGCCGCCTTCCTGCGCCAGGGAAATAGCAAGCCGCGATTCGGTGACCGTGTCCATTGCCGCCGATATCAGCGGAATGTTCAGCGTTATTGCCGGGGTAAGCCTCGTGGAGAGATCGACTTCGCGTGGAAGGACGTCCGAATAATCGGGTTGCAGAAGGACATCGTCGAATGTCAGTGCTTCCTTGGCGATACGCATGTCTTCGAAGTTACCCGGACCACCAGGCGGCGGGCGCCGCTGGTTAAACGGGCAATTCTACGCGGCTGCCAAATGCGGGTAAACCTCAATTCCCCTTATATTTCCTGCGGCACCCATTGAAGGGTACCATCCACCGGGAGCAGCTGGTGCGAACCTTCGGCACGCCGGTCATTTATACTGCCGCGGTGCACGACATGTCCCAACAAATCGTCGCCGAAGCTGCAATAACCGTTTCGGAGCTGAATCGACAGTCCCGCATGTTGCTCGAGCGCGGCATGGCGCGGGTGTGGGTCCAGGGCGAAATCTCCAACCTTGCGAGACCCGCGTCGGGACATTTCTACTTCAGCCTGAAGGACGAGACAGCCCAGATCAGGTGCGCCTGGTTCCGGCAGCGGCAGCGTGCTCCGACGCGGCGGATTCGCGACGGGGATCACGTGCTGGTCCTGGGCCGTGTCAGCATTTACGAGGCCCGCGGCGACTATCAGTTTATCGTCGAACAGGTCGAACCCGCCGGCGAAGGCGAGTTGCGGCTCCGTTTCGAAGCTTTGAAAAGGAAACTGGCGGCCGAAGGTCTGTTCGACAGCGAGCGCAAGCGCCCTCTGCCGCTGCTGCCCTACCGCATCGGGGTCATCACCTCGCCGTCCGGCGCCGCGATCCGCGACATTCTGACGGTCCTTAAGCGCCGCTTTCCCGCCATACCGGTCGTGATCTACCCGTCGCCGGTACAGGGCGACGCCGCCGTGCCGGGCCTCATTGCGGCGCTCGAACTGGCAGCGCGCCGAGCCGAGTGCGATGTTCTGATCATCGGACGCGGCGGCGGCTCTCTCGAGGACCTGTGGGCGTTCAACGAGGAGGCGCTGGCGCGGGCAATCAGCGACTGCCCGATCCCCATCGTCAGCGGCGTCGGCCACGAAGTGGACGTCACGATTGCCGACTTTGCCGCCGACGTGCGCGCGCCGACGCCCTCCGGCGCGGCCGAGCTCGTGGCTCCCGATCAGCTGGAATGGCGGCGTTCCTTCGAAGGGCTGGCGGCGCGGCTCGCGCTGCAGATGCGACGACGGATGGAGAACGCGTTCCAGACCTGCGACTGGTTGTCACGGCGCCTCAACCAGTGCAGCCCGGCCGCCCGGTTGCGCCAGCAGTCCGAACGGCTGCGCGACCTTTCCCGGGCGCTCGCCGGCGCGATGCGGCATGACTTCACGCGCCGCGGGCGCCTGCTGGACCACATTTGCGGCCGCGTTCTCGCCCGTGCGCCCTCAAGGCGGCTGGAGCAGACCTCCCGGCACCTCGCCGAACTGTATGCGCGGCTCAAGCGACATGGCACGGTCTCCGTCGAACGACTGGGCACGCGCCTTAAAGTGGCCGAGCGCGCGCTGCAATCAGTGAGCCCGCTTGCCACCCTCACGCGCGGATATGCCATCGTTACGGACACGGCGACGGGCCGCGTGCTGATGGACGCCGCAGGCGTCGCTCCGGGCACCGTCGTTGACGCGCGCCTCGCCCGCGGCAGCTTGCGCGCGACGGTAACTCGGACAGGGCAGGCACCTGACGATGACGCTTGACAGGCAACTGGCAGTCACGCTGATCCTGCTGTGCGCCGCCAGAGCGGCGGAAGCGATCCCGCAGCACGCGCCGCATCCCGGCGGCGTTGCGGTAATACCGATTGGCGCAGCAAGCGCATCCGAAGGGCCCGTGCCGATAGCGATGTTCGGTGACAAGCGTGCTCTGGTTATTCTGCATGATGACGAATGGGTCGCAATCGTAGGCATACCGCTCGACTACGAAGGCAGCGCCGCACGCCTTTCCGTCTCGCTTCCCGGGCAACCGGTGTCGGAGTATCCGTTCGAGGTGACCCCGCACGCTTACCGTGAACAACGCCTTACGGTGGAGAACCAGAGTTATGTGGATCCGGACCCGCTGCAGCTCGCGCGAATTGCGGCCGAGCGTGAACGCATCGATACCGCGCTCGGGGCCTGGCGCGAATCCCGGCTGGTCGACGTCGAGTTGCTGGTGCCGGTCGCCGGACGGCGCAGTCCAAGCTTCGGCTTTCGCCGTTTTTTCAACGACCAGCCGAGAGCCGCTCACAAAGGCATGGACATCGCCGCGCCGCGCGGTTCGACCATCCTGGCTGCGGCCGACGGTGTCATCAGCATCGAGGGGGATTTTTTCTTCAACGGCAACACCGTAATCGTCGATCACGGTCAGGGCCTGCTGACGATGTACTGCCATCTGGACGC
>Ga0299906_10004277_pt1 | contig 11728 bp, 15 predicted proteins | sample RVTome_14_FD_200259 | JGI IMG/M metagenome (GOLD analysis project Ga0299906, IMG submission 200259) | Soil microbial communities from uranium-contaminated site in the Upper Colorado River Basin, Wyoming, United States - RVT145D125 (version 2) ... | reverse complement strand
TCCGGCGACCCGCGACATCACGCGTCTGGTGATGCCGGCGCTATGGCGCAGCAACGCGGCGGGGGAGCGCGCGCCGTGGCTGCTCGCAGCCGAGCCCGAGCGCATCGACGCGCGCACGATCCGCGTGGCCCTGCGCGAGGATGCCGTCTGGAGCGACGGGAAGCCCATCACCATCGAGGATCTTGAGCACACGCGTGCGCACGCGATCGCCGAGGGCACGCACGGATACGACCGGATCGAGCGCATCCAGGCCGAGACGCCCAAACGCGCGCGGATCCGCTTCCGCGACGCCGCCCCGGATCCGCTGGATCTGTTCTCCGACGGCCTTGGCGTGCTGCCGGCGCATATCCCCGTCGAGCAGCTGCGTCGAGCGTGGCCCGTCTCGGGCGGCCCGTTCACGCTGCGCCGCTGGCGGTCGGGTCTGGACATCCAGCTTGACGGCAACCAGCGCGCGTGGGGCGGCGACGCCCCCCTGCTGGATCGCATGAGGATCGTGTTCGTGCCCGACGCGGTCGGCGCACTGGAGCTGCTCGAGCGCGGCGAGGTCGATGTGCTCGGACCCTATCTCGCGCCGGACTGGCAGCGGCGTCTGCGAGAGGTCCCCGGCGTCGAAGTCAGCGCCGCGACGGGCCAGACCTGGTCGGTCCTGGTGATGAACACCGAGCGCGCGCCGCTCTCGGATCGGCGGGTGCGGCGCGCGCTCGCGCACGCGATCGATCGCCGGCGGATCGCTCGCGGACTGGTTGGCCCGGAAGGGGCGGGGCTCGAGGAGGCCCCACCGGGTGGCGCCGGTGGCTTCGGCGTCTACGGGAACCCGGCGCAGGCCCGCGCGCTGCTCGACCGGGCGGGTTGGTCGGGATCGCCGCGGCGGAAGGGCGGGTCAACGCTCGATCCGACCGTCGCCTTCGTCGGTGAGGATCTGATATGGGTCGTGGTGCGCGCGATCCAGTTCCAGGCCCGGCAGGTCGGGTTCGACCTCCAGGCTGTTCCTCTCGACACCCGTCAGCTCTGGGAGGAATGGCTCGGCAGCGACGAGCAGCGCGCGGCCGTGCTCGTGCTCCGCGACCCCCCCAGCGTGCTCCGCTCGAGCATCGGCGTCCGCGACGGTGATCCGGCGAGCAACCTCCCGGTCCTCCCTTTGTTCGCGGTGTCGGTCGTGCTGGCGGCCGCGGACGGCGTTGCCGGGGTCTGCGCGAGCGCGTCGCCCGACGGGCCCTTCTGGAACGCTCACACGTGGTCGCTGGGGGAAGCCGCCGCCGGCGTCTGCCCGACGCGCTTGCCATCCGCGGCGTGAGCCGCCGGTTGGTATCCTGGCTCTTCGCGCACGCGGGTGTGCTGGAATAGGCAGACAGGCATGGTTGAGGGCCATGTGGGGGCAACCCCGTGGAGGTTCAAGTCCTCTCACCCGCACCAGGTTTGACCAGCGGAAACAGCGAAGCCCCCGGCCGTCGCGCCGGGGGCTTCATGGTTGGAAGCCGCGCTAGAAGCCGCGCGATTCGGCCGACTGCTCCTTCCTGTCGGTCACAGCGCGCACAACGCCGTGAAGCGGCAGCGCGCCTCTGATCGCGTCCGCCAAGGTGCCCATCCCCGGGATCTCCTCGATGGGGACGTGGAGGGAGACCGGGGACAGAGGCTCCCAGCCGTTCTCCGTCTCGTCCCAGACCACGACCTCAAGCCTGAGTGCGTATCTCTCCGTCATTCCTGACCTCCTTGCTCGGCGGGAACGAGCTTGACGGGCTCAGCGATCGCGCCGGCGACGTCGGCCGCGAGGCGCCCCTGATCGGGGAGCACGTGCGCGTAGGTGGTGAGCGTGATGGCCTCGTTCGCATGCCCGAGCCGGCGGCTGACGACGTGGACGGGGACGCCGCGACGCAGCAGCAAGCTCGCGTGGCAGTGCCTCACGTCGTGGAGCGTGAGTCGCCGCACCTTCGCCGCGGCGACCACGGCCTGGAACCGATCGTTGAGCGTCCGCGTCGGTCCGATCCGTGCGCCATCGGAGTAGGTGAACACGGCGTGCGCGTCGCGCCCGAGGCGGCGTGTTGGCTGATCCTTCCGCCAGGCACGCAACACCGCGACCGTCTCAGCGTCCAGGTCGATCGTCCGCCGGCCGCGAGGTGTCTTCACGTCCTTCAACGTCGCGCGCCCCTCGACGATCGTGTACTGCCGACGGATCGTGACCGTCCCGGCGTCGAGGTCGATGTCGGGCCAGTCGATGCCGAGCAGCTCACCGCGCCGCGCGCCCGTCTGCCCCAGCAGCCGCCAGAGTGGCCAGAGTGCGTCCTCAGCGGCTGTGGTGAGCCACGAGCGGTACTCGCCCTCATCCCAGACCGCACGTTCCCCGCGCGCGCTGGTGCGGCCTCGGGTGGCGCCTCGTGCCGGGTTGCGGCCGATCAGCCGCGGCACCGCGTCCTCGAGCGCGCGATGCAAAGCGTCGTGGGTGTAGGGGATCGCCTTCGCGTCGATCGCGTCGTAGGCGCGTGCCACGTCGTGAGCCTCGACGTCGCCGAGCTTGACCTTCCAGATCGGCTGCGCCTTCAGCTTGTCGATGCCCCGCCGGTAGGTCGCGGCCGTGTTCCCCGGGTTGCGCGTGCTGTAGGTGCCGATCCATTCGTCGAGGTATTCGCCGAGGCTCACCCGTCCGGTGGGACGCTTGATGCCCTGCGCGCGGTTGGCGAGCTGTTCGGCGCGCCATGCTCGCGCATCGCTGAACCGCGTGAAACTCTTCGACGGGTTGTGGCGCTTCCCGTCCGCGTCGATCCACCAGGGCGCGGTCGCCTTGTACGTCGTCGCACCGTTGGGCCACTCGATCCGGTAGATGCCCTGAGCCTTCGTCGGCGTCTTGTGTGCTGGTTTCATCCTGCCCCTCCGATCCCGGCATCCCGCAGGAGCCGCTTCCCCTTCGCCGTCAACCGTCCGCCGGGCTGTCCCGGCGGTGCCTTGGTAAGCAGACCCCGCGCACGTGCGCGGTTGAGCCACGCGCGCCATTGGTCTGCGGTTTCACGTTCTCGCCCTTCGCGTTCGGCCTGCTCGACCAGGTAACGGACCGGTGCCCTGGACTCAGCCGCGTGCGCGGCGACGTAGGCGGCGGCCTTCTCCGCGTAGAACACGTCCGGCCGGCCGCCTCGACCGGGGCGATGGACTTCTCGACGCCACGCCGTCCCGAGCACGCGGCTGACGGCGTAGGCGCCAAGGATGCGCTCGACCTCCGTGACGATCGCACCCAGGCCGCTCCGTTGGAGTGCGCGGCTCGTGAGGTCGCCTGCCTCGTCGCGGATCTCGAGCTCGACCCGCAGAAGGTCGCCCCCGGCGCCACGACGCAGCCGCAGCCGCACGAGCGCGTCACCGTCGGTCGGCGTGATCGCATCGACCCACGCCGGGGGAGCAGGGTTCTCGATCATGAACGGATCAGAGGTCGTGTCGCCGATCCACTCGAGGCGAACGCCGGCATCGTGCCCCTGTCGCCGCGCGCGCTTGAACGTGGGCGCGGCGGCCGCGGCCCAATCCTCGCCGACGTCCCGCGACTCGAGGGTCGCTGATGTTCCGCGCCCCTCGAGTCGGACGTGGAGAATGTTCACCCTTGCGGTTTCCGTCGCGCCCTTCACAAGAGGGGAGGGTAGCGGGTAGCGTCCGGAAAGGCAAGGACGCGATTCCGCTCCCGAGGAGGTAAACGCCGTGGGACCTGAACTGCTCAGCGCGCGCGAGGTGGCCCGTACCCTCCGTGTTCGCCAGGAGACGGTGCTCGCCTGGCTTCACTCGGGCCAGCTACCCGCCATCCGACGCGGAAGCCGCTGGTATGTGCTCGCCGCAGACGTCGATCAGTTCATCCGGGACCGCGCCCGCGAGGAAGCCGCGGAACGACGCGACGCCGCCTCAGTCTGATCCCCGGAAAACGACGGCACCGCCGGCGACGGACCGGCGGTGCGGGAGAAACCGAATGACCGCGGCAATCATAGCGCACGACGCCGACTCCGACACCGACGACCTCTACGAGGCGAGCCCCATAAGGCGGAGTCGCGCGTCTCGAGCGGAGATGGAAGCGCGCCACGATCGGCTCGTCGAGCTGGCCGAAGAGCATCAGCCCTGCTCGGTACGGCACCTGTTCTACCGCGCCGTCGTCGATCAGATGCCCGGCATCGGCAAGGACATCAGAGGCTACGCGAAGGTGCAGCGCGCCGTGCTCGCCCTCCGCCGCGCTGGTCGCATCCCCTACTCGTGGATCGTCGATAACTCACGGGCGGCGTTCCGGCTCGACCTCTGGAGCGACACCAGCGATTTCCTCGAGGACATGGCCGGTCTCTATCGACGCGACCTGTGGGACCGCTCCCCGCACCGCATTGAGGTCTGGTGCGAATCCGACTCGATCGCCGGCACGCTCCTCGACGTCACGAGCCGCTGGCGCGTTCCCCTGTACCCGATCCGCGGCCAGTCCTCGGAAACGTTCGTCTACAACGCCGTCGAGTCCTGGCTTGCCGAACCGGCCCGGCAGCCCGTCGTCCTCTACGTCGGCGACCACGACCCCGCCGGCATGGAGATCGAGCGCGCGCTCGCGAGCAAGATGCGCGCCTTCTCGGAGGGGAATCTCGACGAGGAGCCCGATTTCCTACGTCTCGCCGTCACCTGGCGGCAGGTCGAGGAGTTCGACCTGCCGGGCACGACCCCGAAGAAGGAGTACGAGTTCCCGCTCGCCGTCGAAGCCGAGGCGCTACCTCCGCATGTTCTCCGCGGCCTCGTTGACGACGCTATCGCTGCCTACGTGGATCCCGACGAGCTCCAAGCCCTTCTCACAGTCGAGCGCGCCGAGCGCGCATCGCTCAAGGAGTTCGCGGAGGCGTTCACGTCGTGACCGCCGACCTCGACGCGATCGCGCGCGAGGCGTGGGAAGCCGCCCGCATCGCGCATCCCGGAGATTTCGCGACCTCACGTGACGCGCGCGCCCTGATGGTCCAGAAAGCGCTGCAAACCCGCGTCGACATCGTGACCCTCATCGAGGGCTACGAACGCGAAGCGAACGCGAACGGGCGCCTCGACGCGGCCGTGAACACGGTCTCCAGCTGGGCGCCGATCGACCTCGGGCCGGTCCTGTCCGGCGACCGCGTCGCTGAGCCGCCGTCGATCCTGCTACGCAGCGACGGTCATGGCCTGCTCTACCCCGGCAAAGAACACCTCATCAGCGGCGAACCGGAATCCGGGAAGGGATGGCTCCTGATGCGCGCGGCCGCCGAAGTGCTCGCCGCCGGCAAGCGCGTCCTCTACTTCGACTTCGAGGACAGCGAGGAGACCGCCGTTGAACGCCTGCGCGCGCTGGGTGTCTCCGATGACGTGATCGCGTCACGGTACCTGTACGTTCGGCCGGCTGAACCGGCGACGCTGGCGTCCGCCCAGGCGGAGATCCGCTCCTTGCTCGACCTCGACCTCGGCTTGGCCGTTTTCGACGGACTCACCGAAGCGCTCAGCCTGCACGGCCTCAAGCTGCAAGACAACGCCGACGTCGCGAAGTTCTACGGCATGGTCCCACGCCTGTTTGCGCGCGCCGGCGCAGCCGTCGGGACGATCGACCACGTTGGACGCGACGTCGAAGCACGAGGCCGGTTCTCGATCGGCGCGCAGCACAAGCTCGCCGGCGTCGATGTCGCCTTCGGGGTCGAAGCGGTGAAGCCCTTCGGCCGCGGCATGACTGGCCTGCTCACCGTCCGCGTGCACAAGGATCGTCCCGGCTTCATCCGGCCGGTCTCCGCCGGCGACCGCGCGGCGGACGTGAAGCTGATCTCCGCCGAGGACGGCGCGGTCACCGTCAGCCTCTCCGCTCCGATCAGAGACGTGGCCTTCCGTCCCACGAAGCTCATGGAGAAAGTCTCGCGCGCGTTGGAGTCAGCCGGCGAGCTCAACGTGCGCGCCCTCCGTGGCGCCGTCCCGGGCAAGCACGACGCACGCGACCTCGCGATCGCGTTGCTCGTCAACGAAGGCTTCGTCGAGATCCGCCGCCAGGGTCAGGAGCGGTTGCATGGCTCCGCGCGCAGGTATCGGGAGGCCGACGATATCGAGGAGCAGCGCGAGGCGATCGCCGCCGAAATGGTCCACGGGAGCGGCGACTGATGCCCCAACCGTGCACCGTGCCCCAACCGTGCCCCAACCGTGCCCCTTCACGGTGCAGGGGAACCGTGAACCCGTGCCCCGTGCCTACAAGGCACGGGCACGGTTCACACCCCTGCTGCCAGCACATCTATAGATCCCGAACCGTGAACCGTGAACCCATCCGTTCGGCGAAGGGAGGACGTCGTGAAACGGGCACGTGATGAGCTGGCGGGAGGAAGGCGAGCCGTGAGTGCGGCCGACCCGGACCCCGAAGGGAGACGACGATGACCGACCCGATCCAGATCCGCCACGACGGCCAATGGGGAAACACCGAAGCCGAACCCCCCTGGGAGGACCGCGAGGATTCGCCTATCACCACCTGGGGCGACCCCGACGGAATCCACGGCCTCCTCGAGGTCTACGCGCACGAAGGCGCGGCGTGGCTGGTCCGCTGGACCCGAGAGGACGCCGGCGTCGCATTCATCGCCGCCACCGACCGCGACCTCATCGCGATCATCAGCGAGATCCTTCCCCTGCTCCAGGCCAGCCTCGTCGTCGACGTGATCGCCGGCATCATGAGCGAACTCATGGACGCGAACGGATTCGTTGACGAACTGATCGCCGGCGCGCTCACCCGCTTCAGCGGCGAACGCGACGAGTTGAAGTGGCGCCAGGAGGCGATCCGCGCCAGGCTCAAGGCGTCTCGCAAGGCGGCCCTCCAGTCGACCCCCGCGGCCCCCACCGAGGCGCGGTGAACCCTGCGGAGCTGGCGCGCCTGCTGGGCCTGGTGGCCGCGAACCTCGAGAAGCAGTTCCCCGATCGTGTGAGCATGTCGAGCGGGATCGTGCGTCAAGGCGCTGAGGCGCTGCGCGCCTGCCGCTGCGTTGACATCGCGCCCGACGAGCCCGGATGCCGCGGCTGCGGCGCTGACCTCAAGCAGCCGACACGCGGCCGGCGCCGTAAGTTCTGCGAAGCCTGCTCACCGAGACGCGCGCGGAAAACTCGGGAAAATGATCCACTAATCAGCGACGAACGAAAGGGGCACCTATGAGCGTCGAGAGCGAGCTGTACGCGGTGTTGAAGGAAGCGATCGGCGCCGACCGGTCGCTGACGCGCGACGAGCTGATCCGCGCCGGCGTCCCCTCCCGCTACGCCGGCGGGATCGCGCGCGCGTCGCGGGACATCGAAAACGTCGCCGGCGCACGCGCCGTCGCGGCCGAGTGGGCGGCCGACATCGAGGGCTATCACCGACGGTTCGAGGGCATGTCGCCGGCCGAGCAAGCTCAGGCGGTCGGCCGACTGTGAGCGCGACGGTGGAGACGATCGAGCTCGGGCCAGTCCGACGCGAAGGCCGCCTCGTCGACGCCTTCCCGGTCTATCGGGACGTGAAGGTGGTCAAGGCCAGGACGCCGACGACGCACGATCTCGCGTTTCGCGGCGGCGGACGCATCGGCGAAACCTCCGCCCTGCTGGACCGGCTGGGCATCAAAGCGCCCTACCTCGAGCGAGCGCGCGAGCTGTTCGACCGGACCATCGAGCTCTACCGCGGACGCGCGCGATCGAAGGGCGACATCGAAGCCGAAGCCGACGTGATCGCACGCGACGTTGGACGCGGTGGACTCACGATCGCCGAGGGCGACGAGGCGGTCGTCATCGTCGCCGCCGCGAAGGTCGACCAGGAGGCGCTCGCCCAGACCCGCATCCGTCTCAGGGATCGCGCCGCGCTGATCTCCTGGCGGGAAACCTGCGGTGAGCTCCGCGAGCACGCCGATGAGCTGCTCGCGGACCTGCGCGCCGTCCACGAAGCCGTGCTCGACGCCGCTGCGAAACGCAAGGGGCGCCACGCCGACCCTGACTTGTCCGAGCGATACGAGGACGTCCACCGCTGCGCGCGCGTCCTGCGCGGCTGGGTGCATGACGGGCTCGACGGCACCCTCGGCCCCGGCGCGTGGCGGTACCGCGACCCGCGCGCCGCGCACTACTGGCGCTTGGACCAGGCAGGCCAGCCGCAGCGCCGCGGCTCAGAGGTGCGCGCCTTCGCGCGCGTCCAGGGCGCGAGCGGCGACACGACGTTGGTGTATCGGCGCTCGATCGGCGTGACCGAGACGCTGATCGACATCCTCGCCCACCGCGATGATTGGCGGCCCGACGTTCTCACCGCCGCGGAAGTCCTGGCGGTCAGCGATGCGATCCACCAGACACAGGACCTGGCGTGACGATCGTGCCGCAGGTCCCCGGGGTGGTCAGTCCTTGGGCGGCGGCCCCCGTGGGGGCCTGCCGTGCTGACCACCCCCGGGCGCCTGACCATGGAGGGGGCCACCTTCCCGAGCGCACCTGCCGCCCCCTGGCCGCGAGGGCCGCCCGTCTCCACGAGAGGGACCGGCCGCAGTGGGCGGCCGGGCGCGCAGAGGGGCCTGCACCGACATGAGCACCACGAGGAACACGAGCTGGACCGGCCGCTACCGATCGTTCGGGGGCGCGCTCAAGAAGCGAGTCCTCACACGTGCCAACCACGAGTGTCAGCTTCGCTACCCCGGGTGCCGTGGCATCGCCACCCTCGTCGATCACATCCTCGCTCAAGCGTTCGGCGGTCCCCACGACGAGACGAACGCGCAGGCTGTCTGCATCGCATGTCACGACGTCAAGACCAAGGAAGAGATCGCGCGCGGCAAGGCGCGCAAACCGCAACGCGCGCGCCCGTCGTCGCGGCATCCGGGGTTGCTATGACCCCCCTGGGGGGTGACCCCCCCTCCCCCCCTGTCTCGGCCAGCGGTCGGCATACGGCCGGAGAACCCGCGCGACCTGAAACGAACGGACCCCCATGAGCCCCAACCCTAGGAAACCCACCCCGCCGAAAGGATCCGGCCCCGCCGGCCGGCGACTTTGGCGCGCGGTCGTCGACGAGTGGGACTTCGAGGAGTGGGAGCTTGCCTTGCTTCGCGAGGCCGTGCGGACCGTCGACACGCTCGATCAGCTCGCGGCGATCGTCTCCGAGGCGGGCTTGCTCGTCCAGGGCCACGACGGTCCGCGCGTCCACCCCGCCCTCGTCGAGCAGCGCCAGCTCAAGATCGCGCTCGCGCGCATCCTCGCCGCTCTGCGATTGCCGGATGGCGAGGAGGGGGACGAGTCGAGCGGTCGGCGGCAGCGTCGCGCCGGCGCGCGGGGCGTCTACAAGCTCAAGGCCGTGAAATGAGACGGCGGCATCGTCGTGATGATCTCGATGTTCGCGCGATGCTCGCCGCGCGTGAGCGTGAAAGCATCGAGCGGCATCCGACTTGGCCGCGTGTGCGGCTGGAGCTGCTCGAGGCTGGCGAGCCTGTTCCGATCGAGGCGTGGCGCATCCCGCGGGCGCTGCGTGGGGGTATCGGTCTGAATGAGTCGGTGATCGTTGAGCCCGACGGCTCGATCACGCCGGAGTCAGGGCCGGGCAGCGCCGGCTTCTGATGCGACGGCTCGGTCGCGTGCGCGTTGCCGGCCTGCTTCGATGCGCGCCTCGCGTTGATCGCGTCCCAGGCGGGGCCAAGCTTCGCGGTCGAGGGCGTCGAGAACTTTCCACGCTGCCCGGCATGAATCCGAACAGTAGACGCGAACGTCGCCGCCGCTCCCGTTCGTCGGGACTTGCTCATCGCAGATCTTGCAGAGACGTTCGCTGGTCAGCCGCGCATGTTCGCGGGTACGGCCGAGACGTCGCGCGCTGGAGCAGCCTTCGCTGCACGTCTTCGCGCCCGGATATTCGAGGAGCCGCTGCTTGGGGATGGGCTGGCTGCATTGTTCGCAGGCTGGGCCGTCGTCGAGCATGCTTTCTTCGAGCGCGTCGAGCCATGCGCGCTGCTCGGCGGTGCCCTCCGTCTCGGCGGCGAGGATGCCGCAGATGATTCGCGCCCATGCGCGCGCTTCGCTGAGGTCGCCGTCGTCGACGACGGTCGCGAAGTTGCGTGAGGCCGCTTCGAGGATCTGGGGCCAGATGCGCGCGGTCGGCACGCGGACCATCATGCCACCGAGGCCGGAAATGAGCGAGCGGCGGGAGTGACCGGGCCGGCCCGGTCAACCCTTCCACAAACGAGAGAGGCGCCGAAGCGCCTCTCTCGTTGGTCGGGGCGGCTAGTTCGCGCTGCGCGTGGAGGCAGCGTCTTCGAGCTGCTGCTGGAGCAGATGCCGCTTCAGATCACGGTGCTCCTCCCGCCAGAAAGCCGCATCGTCGCCGCGGAGCCATGCGCTCGCGGCGTGCATGTACCGAGGATCCGCGAGGGCCTGTTCGCGCGTCATCAGCTCCATGGAAGCGCTGCCGCCGCCGACGACGTCGTCGGCGGTGGTGGGATCGCTCGTCTCGGCGAGGACGATGTAACCCTCGGGGGTGTTGTGCAGGATCAGCCATCGCGGCTGCTGGCGCGTGAAGGCCTCGACCTCAAGGCCGGAGCAGCGGTCGTTCAGCTCCGACGAGATCCTCATTCGGCGAATACGCGCGTTCGCGCGTCGGTGCGTGCACGGAGACGACGACGGTGAAGGCGGACTCGTCGAGCTCCTCGATGCGTTCGCCGGCGCATTCAAGCCACCAGCGGCCGTCGTCCTCGACGACGCGTGACTGGTTGTACCTGGTGACGATCGGATACGAGCGTCCCATCCCTTGCTCCCCCTTCCGGCGGCGCGCGCCGCCCATCGGCCGCTCGGGTCAGCGGGCGACCGGAGGCTATTTCACGGGGGCGACGGGGTGAAGAACGTGAAGACGGGGCGCGCTAGAAGCCGCGCGGAAGCCGCGCGACCTTCGGAATCGCACGGTAGCGCGGGGGCTACGCAGGGAAGCGTCCGCGGGTGAACGCGCAGGTCACGCAACACATGCGGTTGCGCGCGGAAGCGTCGGGAATCGCACGGTTAGGGTTGAGGGCCATGTGGGGGCAACCCCGTGGAGGTTCAAGTCCTCTCACCCGCACCAGGTTTGACCAGCGAAATCGACGAGGGCCGGTCCTGGTGACCGGCCCTCACAGATGATGGATTCGGAGAGAGGGAGGCGATGACGATGAGTCGCGTGACAGCCGTTCTCTTACTTGGTCTCCTGACCGTGGCGGCGTAAATGACGCCACCGGCCCAGTCGATTCCGCCGCCCTTGAGTTAGCCTGCTCGAACCCGCAGCAGATGTCATTCCAAACAGGTGCGACGCCCGGACAAGAGTCACCAGCGACGCCGATCGAGGCGGTTGAGCGCATCCTTGACTCGGCTCTCGCCGAGAATGTGCCGGATGGAACGCTGCATGAGGTTGTGGACAGTTCCTCGATCGTCCTTCGTGAAGGCGGCTCGACGCTTGCGGTGTTCTTCGTCAATCATCTTTCGGAGCAGGCTGGGGTGGCTTCGGGGTGGGCGGCTTCAGGGTGGGCGGCTTCAGGGTGGGCGGCTTCAGGCACTGCTAGCTTCTCGGCGCGTCGCACCAGCTCCGGCGCGAGCCGGCGGGTCCTCACCTACTCCCCGGCGGCACAGCCAGCGCTGCGGCGATCTGGGCGACCACCCCGTCGAGCTCGTCACGCATCTGGGTCGATGTCACGTGGATCACGCGCCAGCCCATCGCAGTCAGCGCGTTGAGTCGCGCCCGGTCGCGATCGAACCGCGCGCGGCTAGAATGCCATTGGTGTCCGTCGGCCTCGATCGCGAGCTTGACGTCCGGATA
>Ga0299906_10004276_pt1 | contig 11729 bp, 6 predicted proteins | sample RVTome_14_FD_200259 | JGI IMG/M metagenome (GOLD analysis project Ga0299906, IMG submission 200259) | Soil microbial communities from uranium-contaminated site in the Upper Colorado River Basin, Wyoming, United States - RVT145D125 (version 2) ... | reverse complement strand
CGTGATGCGCAACCCGCAGTGGCGGGAGCCGACGAGAGCATCGAGTACCGAGTACTGAGCCTCCGCCAACGAGGCGGAGACGCCGACCTCTACTCGCTGGTCGCCGCCGCCACTTTGTCCACCAGGTGGCTCGGCAGCTCCTGGTAGTGGTCGTGCTCGACGCTGAACGTGCCCCAACCCTGGGTGATCGAGCGCAGGTCGATGGCATACCGCATGATCTCGGACGTCGGCACCAGGGCAGTGATCGTCTGGCGACCCTTGGTGGCCATCTCGGTTCCCTGCACCTGGCCGCGGCGGGCCGCCAGGTCGCCCATGATGTCGCCCTGGTATTCGGTGGGCACCGTGACCCGGACCTTCGAGATCGGTTCCAGGATGACGGGCCCCGCCCTCTCCATGGCGGCCTTGAATCCGAGTCGCCCTGCCATCTTGAAGCTCATCTCCGACGAGTCGACCGAGTGGTACTTGCCGTCGTACAGCGTCACCTGCACGTCGACCACGGGGAAGCCGAACACGCCGCCGTCGCGCATGGTCTCGTCGACGCCCTTCTCGACGGCTGGGATGAACTGGCGGGGTATCGAGCCGCCCTTGATCGCGTCGACGAAGGCAAAGCCCTCGCCACGGCCGGTCGGGGCGAGCCGCAGGAAGGCAACACCGAACTGGCCGTGACCCCCCGATTGCTTCTTGTACTTGCCCTCGGCGTCGGCCGATTGGGTGACGGTCTCGCGGTACGCCACCTTCACCTCGCTCGTGTCGACCTCGACGCCGAACTTGCGGGCCAGCTTCTCGATGGAGATCGCCAGGTGGGTCTCGCCCATGCCGCGCAGCAGCGTCTGGCGAGTCTCCTCGTTGCGTTCGACGAGCAATGCCGGGTCCTCCTCCTGGAGGCGGCGCAACGAGTTGGCCAGCTTGTCCTCCTCGCCCTGGGTGCGGGGCTCGATTGCGAGCGCCAGCACGGGGTTGGGGCGGGTGATCGCTGCGATGCGGACCGGCTTGCCCTTCACCGTGAGCGTGTCCCCGGTCGCCGTGTCGGTGAGCTTGGCCACGGCCCCGAGGTCGCCGGCGGGGAGCTCACTCACGAGCTGCGACTCCTTGCCCTGGAGCGTGGCGATCTTGGCGAACCGCTCCTCTGCGCCGCTGCGGCTGTTGAACAGATGGGTCTCCGGCTTCACGGTGCCCGAGAAGACCTTGAAGAGCGAGATCTGCCCGACATAAGGATCGGCAACGGTCCTGAAGACGAACACCAGGGGATCGCCGGTAGGCGTCCCCTCGATCTCGACCGACTCGCCTCCTGCGGTCACCGAGACCCGGTTGCGGACGGCCGGCGACGGGCCGATCTCGACGATGAGACTGGCGAGGCGGTCAACCGCGATCGGGCCGATGGCGCTGCCGCAGACGACCGGGAACACGGTGGCGTCGGCGACGCCCTTCGCCATCGTCGTCTCCAGCTCCGCCACCGACGGGATGTCACCCTCGAGGTAGCGCTCCAGCAGGGCGTCGTCGGCCACGACGATGCCCTCCACGAGGTTGTCGTGGACCTGGTGCTCCTGCTCTTCCATCTGGTCGGGGATGTCGGCTTCGACGCCCTGGCCGCTGTCGTACAGGTAGGCACGATCCGACAGCAGGTCGGCGACACCATGGAAGGCGGCCTCCTCGCCGATCGGCAGCTCGAGGGGGGCGATGCCGGCTCCGAAGCGCGCCCGCAACTGTTCGAGAGTGCGGTTGAAGGAGGCCCGCTCCTTGTCGAGCTTGTTGATGAAGATCATCCGGGGCACGCCCATGTCCTCGGCGATGCGCCAGATGGTCTCGGTCTGCACCTCGACGCCCTCAACGGCGCTCACCACGAAGACGGCGAGGTCGACGACCCGCAGCGCGGCGTGGACATCACCCACGAAATCGGGATAACCCGGGGTGTCGATCAAGTTGATCTTGTGGTCGTGCCAGGCGACGGGCGCCATCGCCAGCGACAGTGAGGCCCGCCGCTTGTGCTCCTCCGGGTCGTAGTCCATGACGGTGTTGCCGTCCTCGACCCTGCCGAGACGTGCCAGCACCCCTGCCCGGTACAGCATGGCCTCGGCGAGTGTTGTCTTTCCGGACCCGCTGTGGCCCACCAAGGCGACGTTGCGGATCCTCTCAGGGGGGTAGGTGTTCACGTATCAGGGCTCCCAGATCGGCGAGGAGGTGGCCGCGAAAGCCTAACCGGGCCCGCGAACACCTGGCCAAGGCGCCCCCCCGGAGAAGGGCAGGTGCGGCGCCGGTGCCCGGGGTGGGATTCGAACCCACACGTCCTTGCGGACACCCGTTTTTAAGACGGGCTGCGTCGACCGATTGCGCCACCCGGGCACGTCCCCGGCACCATAGAGCCACTGACGTCGACCTGTGAGCGGGAACCCGACCGGCCGCCGCCCCCGATCACCGGCTTCGCCGGTGCTGCGGCGATGACGTCCCCCCACGGCTACCCTCAATGAACTCGCGAAGTGTGCCGATAGAAGGCCGGGCCGCCGGGAGTCGTCGGCGGCGCCCTCCCGACCAAGCCAGGAGCCGATGATCTCCCGTCGATCCCCTGCCCCGCCCGCCGGACCAGGACCGGAGGGAGTCGACGACGTCCCCAAGCGCCCGATCGGTCGCTACATCGTCGGCCTGGTCGGGATCGCCATCCTGGCGGTCGTCGCCACGCTGCTCACCGCGTCGCTGCTGTCGCGCCAGAAGTTCGACGCCGCTGTCACGGGTGAGGCCACGACTCAGGTGATCCGGGCCACCAGCCTCTCCGAATCCGCCTCGGACCTGCTCACATTGGCGGAAAACCCCGAGGAGCCGGGCGATGTCGAGGAACTGCGCGCCGAGCGGGCTCGCACGGTGGAGAGGCTCGAGATCGAGTACGCCCACTTCGTTGCCACCCACGAGGCCCTCATCGACGGCAACCTCGCCCTAGGGCTGCCCGGCAACAACTCGCCTCAGGTCACCCAGCTGTTCCTCGGCCTCAAACCCGTCTTCGAGCAACTGCGCGACGCCACGGCCGACGTCATCGTGGCAGGGCGCTCGGGTGCCGCCGTGCTGCCTGGGGAGATCGAGCCGGTGCTCGTGGCGGCCGACGCTTTTCGCGACCCGATGCTCGACATCGTCCAGACCTATACCGAGGAGTCCCAGGCGAGGGTGGAGAGCCTGAAGCGGACCCAGTACCTGCTGCTCACGATCACGATCATCGTTCTGGTGTTCGAAGGCGTCTTCCTCTTCCGGCCGGCGGTGCAGGAGTTCCGCAGGGAGTGGCGCCAGCGGGCGCAGGCCCACATCTCCGAGCGTAAGGACGACCAGCGTAAGCTGTCGTACCTCGCGAGGTTCGACCCGCTCACAGGCCTCATCAACCGGTTCCTGTTCGGGGACCGCTTGACGAACGCCATCTCGAGGGCACGGCGCGACGGTGGGATAGTGTCGCTGATGTTCCTCGATCTCGACGAGTTCAAGGCGGTCAACGACCGCTTCGGCCACCACATCGGGGACGGTCTGCTCAAGCAGGTCGCGCAGCGTATCGTCGCCTCGGTGCGCGAGAGTGACAGCGTTGCCCGCCTGGGAGGCGACGAGTTCACCGTCGTTCTCGAAGGCAGCCACCGGGTGGAGGACGCCGGCCACGTCGCAACCAAGATCCTCGAGGCGATGCAGGAGCCCTTCCACGTGGGGTCCCACGAGCTGCGGCTCACGGCCTCGATCGGCATCGCCCTCTATCCGGTGGACGGCCAGAGCGCCCAGGAGCTGTTGCGCGACGCCGATATCGCCATGTACAGCGCCAAGGCCGCCGGCAAGAACACCTACCAGTACTTCACGCCGGAGCTGCGCGAGAAGACGTCCGAGCGCCTCCACCTCATCGACGGCCTGCGCCGAGCGGTGGAGGCACGCCACGAGCTCGACCTCGTCTACCAACCCAAGGTCGACACCGCAACGAACACCATCACCGGGGTCGAGGCCCTGGTGCGTTGGCACCACCCCGAACTGGGGCTGGTGCTGCCCGACCGGTTCGTCCCGGTGGCCGAGGAGACCGACCTCATCCTGCCCATCGGAGACTGGGTGCTGGAGGAGGCCTGCCGCCAGATGCGCACCTGGCAGTCCCGGGGCATCGACATCACGATGTCCGTGAACGTGTCGTCCCGCCAGCTGAAACGCGGCGACCTGGTCGAGTCGGTGGCGAAGGTGCTCGACTCCACAGGCCTCGACGCCGACCGGCTCGAGATCGAGCTCACCGAGGGCACCCTCGTCGAGGACACCGAACTGGCGGCTCGGGCGCTGGAGGAACTGCGCGAGATGGGGGTTCAGGTCTCGATCGACGACTTCGGGACCGGCTACTCGTCGCTCAGCTACCTGAAGCGGCTGCCAATCGATCGGCTGAAGATCGACCGCAGCTTCATCCGCGATATCACCGTGAGCGAGGAGGCCGCCACGCTGTCGGCCGCCATCGTGGGACTGGCGCAGAGCCTGCGGCTCGATGTGGTGGCCGAAGGTGTCGAGACCGCCGAGCAGCTCACGATGCTCGAGCGCCTCGGCTGCTACGGGATGCAGGGATTCCTGTTCTCGCGCCCGGTTTCCGCCGACGACGTGAGAGCGCTCATCGAGCGGGGCCTCCCCATCATCACCCGCACCCCAGTACACGCAGGCCGTGTTGCAGCGTCCTGAGCACTGAGCGTCAATCCACGGGTCCAGGTACGAGCCGTGGATTGAGGCTGAGCCCGAGTCCTCGGGTTACTGTTGACGGGCCGAAGGGAGGTTGGCCCATCTCACGTCTTTCGCGCCCGCTGGTCGCCACGGCGTTCACCGTCGCCGCATCGTCACTCGTTGCGGTGGCGCCCGCCGCCGAGGCGCTGGCCGCCACTGCCGGAGTGGACCTCGTCCTCGTCACCGGAGGTCTCTCCACGCCGGTTGACGCCGCCGCCCCGCCGGGCGACGACCGCATCTTCGTGGTGGAGAAGGCCGGTACGATCCGCATCGTCCGCGACGGCGTCGCGCTGGGCACTCCCTTCCTCGACATCTCCGGCCCGGTTCTCAGCACCGGCAACGAGCAGGGCTTGCTGGGGCTCGCTTTCGACCCCAACTACGACAAGAACGGGCGTTTCTACGTCGCCTATACGGGCGACGCCGGCAACGGCGACAGCTTCGTCGCCCGCTACAAGGTCTCGGCCGACCCCGACCGTGCCAATCCCGGCTCGGGCAAGGTGCTGCTGCGGGTCGACCAGCCGTTCACCAACCACAATGGCGGCCAGGTCGCCATCGGCCCCGACGGCTACCTGTACGCCAGCTTCGGCGACGGCGGTTCCGGGGGTGACCCCAACGGCAACGGGCAGAACCGCAACACGTTGCTGGGGTCGATCGTGCGCATCAACCGGGTGAACGGCGATCCGGCCCCCGACAACCCGTTCGTGGGCACCGCCGGCGCCGACGAGATCTGGCACTACGGGCTTCGCAACCCGTGGCGGTTCACGTTCGACGCCGCCACCGGCGAGATGTTCATCGGAGACGTCGGCCAGAACGCCTGGGAGGAGGCCGACGTCGCCCCAGCGGGGGTGGGTGGGCGCAATTTCGGATGGAACGAGCGGGAAGGTCGCCACTGCTACGTCGCCAACTGCCAGACGGCCGGCCTCACCGACCCGGTAGTGGAGTACGCCCACGGGCCCGACCCGTGCAGCGGCTCGATCACCGGAGGCAAGGTGTATCGGGGCAACGACCTGCCATGGCTGCGCGGCCATTTCTTCTACGCCGACTACTGCACCGGCATCTTCCGCAGCTTCCGCTGGGAGAACGGTGCGGTGCGCGACCTCACCAGTTGGAACGCCGCCCTCGGGCCGCCCGGCAACATCCGCTCCTTCGGGACCGACGGCCGCGGCGAGCTGTACGTGGTCGCCGGCAGTTCCCTCTACAAGATGATCTCGACCCGCCACCCGCAATGCGACTTCGACGGCGACGGCCGCGCCGACCTCGCCGCCGGGGTGAGGGGGAAGGACGGTCCCGGTGCCCCCAATTCGGGCATGGTGCAGGTCTTCGCCGGGTCCGGTGCGGGCATCGCCGTGGCCGACGATGCCCGCTTCAGCCAGGGAAGTGGAGGCGTCGTCGGCAAGCGCGAACGCGGCGACGAGATGGGCGCCGCCCTCGCCTGCGGTGACTTCGACGGCGACGGGTACGGCGACCTCGCGGTCGGCGCCCCCGGAGAGAGGATCGCCGGCCTCGCCAAGGCGGGGGTGGTCCACGTGCTCTACGGCGGGCCGGGTGGCCTCTCCGGCAACGGCGACCAGATGTGGCGCCAGGGGGCCGGAGGCGTCAAAGGTGAGGCGGAGAAGGGCGACCGGTTCGGCGCCGCCCTCACCGTCGGCGACTTCGACGGCGACGGCTTCGACGACCTGGCCGTCGGCTCCCCCGGGGAGCGCATCGCAGGCGCCCGCGATGCCGGCACAGTCAATGTGCTGTACGGCACGGCCTCCGGCTTGAGGGCGGCGGGCAACCTGCGTCTCGACCAGGCGGTGGACGGGGTGACCAACGACGCCCAGACCGGCGACGAGTTCGGTGCCGCGCTGGTCGCGGGCGACTTCGACGGTGACGGCCGCGCCGACCTCGCCGTGGGTGTTCCCGGCGAGGCAATCGGCGCCACCCGCAGCGGGGCGGTGCACGTGTTCGCCGGCAGCGCCTCCGGACTCACCACGGACGACGCTCTCTGGCACCGGGGCAAGTCCTCCGTCGACGGCAACCCCGCCACCGACGACCGCTTCGGCGCCGACCTCGCCGCCGGGCACGTCGACGGCAACGGCTTCGCCGACCTGGCCGTGGGTGTTCCCGGCTCGGCCGGAGGCGGCAGCGTCACCGTGCTCCACGGCGGGCCCGGAGGCGTGACCGGACGCGACCTGCGCCTGCGCCAGGGTTTCGGCGGCCTCCCCGGAGCCGCCGAGACCAACGACGCGTTCGGGACCTCGGTTGCGCTGGGCGACTTCGACGGCAACGGGTACGACGATCTCGCCGTCGGTGCCCCGGGAGAGAGCCGCGGTGGAAGCCGGCGTTCGGGCGATGTGACGGTCGTGTTCGGGTCGGCTGAGGGGCTCGCCGGCGCCAGCGCCCAACTCTGGCACCAGGGCAGGGCGGCACTTGCCGGCGACCTCGTCACCCGCAACGCGTTCGGGACCGACGTGAGCGCCCTGGACGTCGACGGCGACGGCCGTGATGACCTGGCAGTCGGCGCAGAAGCCACCCTGACGACGCGCAGGGGAGCGCTCCACCTGATCCCCGGTTCGGCCGGAGGGCTCACCGGAGCGGGTGACCTCCGCTGGAACCAGGACACGGCAGGGGTGCTGGGCACCGCCGGAAACGGCGACAGGTTCGGGGTCGACCTCCCATGAGCCTGCCGTTCGAGGAGTTGGCCGACGGCGTCTTCAGGCGCCGTTACCCGTCGCTCGACCTGAACGTAGGTGTCGTGCTCGGTGGCGACGGCGTGGTGGTGATCGACACCAGGGCGTCGCACTCCGAGGGTGACGAGCTGGCGAGGGAGCTGCAGGGCCTGACGCGGCTGCCGGTGCGATGGGTGATCAACACCCACTGGCACTGGGACCACGTGTTCGGCAACGCCGCGTTCGCCGGCGCCGAGGTCTGGGGCCACGTCGTCAACCCGTCGCGGATGATCGACGGACACGAGGAGGCGAAAGCAGATGCCGTCGCCTGGCTCGGCGAACAGGTGCGGGCCGACGTCGATGCCGTGGAGGTGGTGGTGCCGAGCGTGCTCGTGAGCACGCAGGCCGCTCTCGACACCGGCGGCAGGACAGTGGCGATGGCGTGGCTCGGCCGCGGCCACACCGACGGCGACCTCGTCGTGGCCGTGGTGGGCACCGATGTCGTCTTCGCCGGCGACCTGATCGAAGAGGGCGGCCCGCCCAACTACGGCGACTCGTACCCATTCGCCTGGCCGTCGACCGTTGCGGCGATGACCGACCGGTTCGGCGGCAGGTTCGTGCCCGGCCACGGCGAGGTGATGGACGTGGTCGCCGTTACCGCCCAGGGCGACGAGCTGGCGGCGGTCGCCGAAGCGTGCCGCCGTGCAGTTGGTGCAGGGCTGGCGACGGCACCCAATGGGCCGTACCCGCAAGACACGATGCAGGCCGCGTTCCGTAGGGCAGTGCTCGAACACTCCCAAGCGGCGCCGGACGCGATAGCCTGACGGCCCGTGATCATCGCCCGCGGCGTGGCCATCGATGCCGGTGCGCGCCGTCTCCTCTCCGATGCTTCGTTCTCCATCCAGGCCGGTGACAAAGTCGGCCTGGTCGGACCGAACGGCGCGGGCAAGACGACCCTGCTGCGCACCATCGCCGGCGAACGTATACCCGACGAGGGCACGGTCGCCCGCAGCGGCGTCGTCGGCTACCTGTCGCAGGAAGCGGCGCTGCAGACGCTCGACGACGGGCGCGTCACCGCGCTGGAGCGGGTCCTCACCGCTCGTGAGATCGGCCATCTCGAACGACGCATGGAGGACACCCGGCGGGCCATGGAGGAGACGACCGGTGCCGAGCGGGACCGCCTGATTGCCCGCTTCTCACGGCTCGAGGACGAGTTCACGGCGCGCGGCGGCTACGTGGCCAAGGCAGAGGCGAAGCGGTTCGCGGCAGCGCTCGGCATCGGCAACGACGAGCTCGGGCAGTCGGTGGTCACGATGTCGGGAGGCCAGCGCCGCCGCGTGGAGCTCGCCAGGATCCTGTTCGGCGAGACGGATGTGCTGCTCCTGGACGAGCCGACGAACCACCTCGATCTCGACGCCAAGGCGTGGCTCATGGATTTCCTCACGAGCTATCAAGGTGGGCTCCTCGTGGTGAGCCACGACCTGCCGCTGCTCGACCGCGCCATCACCTCAGTCCTCAGCTTGGAGCACGCCACCCTGGAGCCGTTCCGCGGCAACTACTCGTATTTTCTCGAGGAGCGCCAGCGCCGCCGCGAACAGCGACTGCGGGAGCGCAAGCACCAGGACGAGCGAATCGCCCGCCTCGAGGAGGGAATCCGGCGCTTCAAGGGATCGACCGAGGCGATGGCGAAGCGGGCCCGCTCCTGGGAGACGCGGGTCGTCAAGATGAAGGCTGCCCGCACCGAGGTTGCCCGCCGCGGGCGCAGAGTGGCCGTCCGCTTCCCCCAGCCGGTGCCGTCGGGCCGAACCCCTCTGCGCGCCGGTGCCCTGGCCAAGGCCTATGCCGACAACGTGGTTTTCGTCGACGTCGACGTCGACGTCGACCGCGGCGAGCGGATGATGATCATGGGCCTCAACGGCGCCGGCAAGACCACGCTGCTGCGGATCCTGGCGGGAGTGGAGACGGCCGACCTCGGCGAGGTCGAGATCGGCCACAACGTCTCAGTCGGTTACTACGCCCAGGAGCACGAGCAGATCGTCGCGGGTACCAGCGTGCTCGACCACATGCGGGCGGTGTCCGCCGAGCCCGACACGTCGCTGCGCTCGATCCTCGGCCACTTCCTCCTCGCCGACAAGGTCGACCAGGACGCCGGCACCCTCTCGGGCGGCGAGAAGACCAAGCTCGCCCTCGCCCAACTCGTCGTGGGGTGCCACAACGTGCTGCTGCTGGACGAACCGACCAACAACCTCGACCCCCAGGCGAAGGAGTCGTTGCTCGATGCCCTGGTCCGCTACGAGGGCACGCTCGTCATCGTCAGCCACGACGTCGGCTTCGTGGAACAACTCGTCCCCGACCGCGCCATTCTCATGCCGGACGGGACCACTGCCTGGTTCGACGAGTCGATGCTCGAATTGGTGGCTCTGGCCTGAGCCAACGATGGAGCCTCAATCCACGGGTCCAGGTCCGAACCGTGGCTTGAGGTGGAGGGGGGCCGTGAACCACCCCTGCCCTTCGCTCAGGCCGCTATTCGAACTCGCCGCCGGTTCGCAGCCCGGCCGTGAGCAGGCCATCCTCCAGGCGGGCTATGACGACCCAGGAGCTGTCACCGCGGGTGAACACGACGCTCAGCGTCTGGGCGTCCAGGTACGTGCAGGTGGCGGCGTAGCCCGGGCGCCAGGTGAGAGAGCGCAGCCCGATGGTGTCGCCGCCGCGCTGTACGACGACCGTGCCGCCGGGGGTGGACACCGCCTGCACCGATCTGACGTCGCCTGCGGCGCTCAGCCCTCCGTCGACACCGCCGGGCGCCGTGGGGTCCTCTTCGGTCGTTTTCCCCTGCGCCAGATCGGCGTCCAACTCGTCGCCGGCGGCCCCGTCCGGTATCCCGGACCGCTGCCCAACGACCTGCTCCTCCTCGGAGGGCGTCGCCTCTCTGCAATCGAAGCTCCTGGAGGCGAGGAACTCGCTCGGATCGGAGACGCTCTCAGTGTCTACGGCTGGAGGCGCAGGATTGGGCGCGGCCACTGGGCGCAACGGTCGGTCGGTGACCCGGCCGCCCGCCACTGTGACCGCCGCCGATGCCACCAAACTGGTGACGGCGGCCGCCAAGACCCAGCCGGCGACGAGAAGGACTCTCTGCCGCATTGAGAACATGCTGAGCCCTGCCTCCTTGTCTCCCGGTGAAAGATACCCTAAGGAAGCCTGAACCCATCCGGCCTCGGCGCACCATGGGTCACGATAACATCACGCCGGCGGCCACCTCGTGGAGCGAGCCCATGGCCACCGGGTGCGTCCGCGCAGCACGCCCGGCCGGCGCCGCGTCGGGGCCGCCCGGCTCGGCCGCACCGCCGCCGGCCGCCCGCACCGTCGGTTTATGGTTGCGCTCATGCCGGCCTTCCTCTTCACCGATCTGGAGTCGAGCACGCGGCTGTGGGAGGCTCACCCCGATGCCATGCGGGGCGCCCTGGCCAGCCACGACGCCATCCTGCGCGAGTGCGTGGACGCGGCGGGCGGTAGCGTCGTCAAGACGACCGGCGACGGGATCATGGCGGCGTTCGCCGCCGTCGCCGACACCATCGCCGCATGCCTGGCCGCCCAGGCCCGACTCGGCGCGACGGCGTGGGAGATCACCGGACCGCTGCGGGTGCGGATGGGGATCCACGCCGGCGACGCCGAGCACCGCGACGACGACTACTACGGGCCGACCGTCAACCGCACGGCTCGCATCATGGCTGCCGGTCACGGAGGGCAGGTGCTGCTCTCGGGCGCCGCCGCAGCACTGGCCGGCGATGCCCTGCCCGCCGGCGCCGCCTTGCGCGACCTCGGTGAGCACCGGCTCAAGGACCTCACCCAACCGGAGCACCTGTTCCAACTCGTCCACGCCGACCTGCAGTCCGACTTCCCACCGCCGGTGACCCTCGACCTGAGGGCGAACAACCTCCCGGTACAGGGCACGGAGTTCTTCGGCAGGGAAGCCGAACTGCTGGCCGTCGGCGCCATGCTGGACGACGCGTCCACCAGGCTGGTCACCCTCACGGGGCCGGGCGGCGCCGGCAAGACCCGGCTCGGCTTGCAGGTGGCGGCAGAGCGGCTCGACCGGTACGACGACGGCGTGTTCTTCGTCGACCTGTCTCACGAGCGCGAGCCGGAAGCGGTCTTCGATGCCGTTGCCCGCGTCCTCGGTGCCACCCAGGCAGGACAGGGGGATCAGCTGCAGGCCCTGCTCGGGCATCTGCGTGACCGCCAGGTGCTGCTGGTTCTCGACAACTTCGAGCAGGTGATCGAGGCGGCGGCCGGCGTCGCCGATCTGCTGGCCGGATGCCGACGGCTCGCGGCGGTCGTGACCAGCCGGGAAGCGCTGCGGGTGCGCGCCGAGCGCGTGTT
>Ga0299906_10004275_pt1 | contig 11729 bp, 11 predicted proteins | sample RVTome_14_FD_200259 | JGI IMG/M metagenome (GOLD analysis project Ga0299906, IMG submission 200259) | Soil microbial communities from uranium-contaminated site in the Upper Colorado River Basin, Wyoming, United States - RVT145D125 (version 2) ... | reverse complement strand
GTTGCATGATGAAATTCCCGCTTTCATAGTCGAACCACTAATTTCGTGTATATGCCGCGCTGAATTTCCTTAGGTGCTGGCGATGACGGTATAAATTCCATATGGGCATCGTACAACAGGTTTTGGCCCACCACATTTAGCTCGACTAACTTAGCTAAACGCCAGCCAACCCGCATATCAAGGCCAACATATTCGGAGACATAAGGCTGCGGAAGCATGGCGACATAACGGAGCACCGCGCCGAATTCGAATTTACCCGGAACGTTTATCATGGGCTGAATTAATACCTGGTGCGCGGGGTCGTTACTTTCTGCCGATCCATTGTTACTGTCGGCGCTGTTTGTCTTCACAACCAGATCCTTTCGCAGGAACGTATAGCCACCGCGTAAACGACACCAGCTATTCATCTGGTAAGTGGCTGACAATTCCACGCCATAGGTGTTTCCCTTTACGCCATTGCCAAAAGTAACCGGGATATTAAAAGGAGGCGGACCGGGCTCCACGCTTCGAATGTTATCATACGTATTATAGAACGTCGATAGGGAAATTGAAAGTGCTTCGCGAGACTGCAAACGCCACCCTACCTCATAGGCTACGACTTCTTCGGATTTCGCATCGCTACCAACGATGAACGGCAGATCGGGTGCCAGGTATAGGAAGAATTCACGGTCAATCCGGGCAGGATTCCTTACTGCCCGTGAAACTGAACCCCATACCGTTTGATGTCTACCCGTCAACCAGGTCAAACGCAGATTGGGTTGAAGTTGAAACTTGGTGTAGGTATTGTGCTCTACCTTCAGCCCTGCCGACAGACGCAGACTCGCTTTGATAAGTTCCCATTCATCCTGAATAAACACGTTGTACAGGGACAATGACTTTCGCGCCGGGAGAAATGCGAATAGCTCGAGATTATTCACCCGGTGATCCATGAATCGGAATCCGAGACCATATATTATTTCGTGCCGGTCGCCAATCCCAAAACGGTGTTGACTTTCGATATCGTATGTTCTTAGCTCTTCGGAAAACCCTTTCCTAAAGTCTCGCCAGGTTTGATCAAAATATGCCTGCCATTGGAAATTTGATCTCTGCGAATTTAATCGTGTCCAACGCGCCACAACATTGGTCCCCCTTGCGAGTACAGGCATCCCACCGTCTGGATCCGGCCGGTCGTCATAATGATTCGACTGGAATGTTATGGCATCTTTTTCACTCAGATCCCAATCAAAGCGTAAACCGGTTTGCGCCATCGTCCACCCGTCGGCTGCATCGACACTGTCCGGATAAATTGTTGCGTGTCGCTTAAATGCTGTGCCATATACCCGGTAAGTTAGTTTGCTTCCAATATTTCCACCGTATCGAACGCTGCCTAAGCCACGTAATTCAGTACCCAAACCCGCTTCAACGAATAAGCCTCCCGTATCTTTTGAACTTTTGGTAACAATATTAATTACTCCGTTGACAGCATTTGCTCCCCATAGCGTACCTCCCGGTCCACTGATGACCTCGATCCGGTCAATGTCCTCCAGGATCAAATTCTGTACATCCCAGAATACCCCGGCGTACATAGGCGTATAAACAACGCGACCGTCAATAAGTACCAGGAGTTTGTTAGCCAGTACATTATTGAATCCCCGCGCACTAATAGCCCATTGGCTTGCGTTCACTTGAGCAACCTGCAGATTCGAAGCCAGCCTCAACAATTCCGGCACGCTCGTAGCACCCGAATATCTTATGTCGTCCTGTGTGATCACTTGAATGGCCGAAGGTGTTTCTGTTAACTTCTCCGGACGCCTGGAAACAGAGAAAACTTCAATATCTAACAACTCCTCCATACTCAGCCGTTTCAGCTCCTCCGGAGTTGACAGATTGTCGGGTTCTTGAGCGGAAACACACACGGGAACAGCGCCAAGGCACAAAACTAGTATGCACATGGCAGGTGAAAAACCAACCTGTCGCGAAAAGCGTTTCCGGTTCCAAACACAACGAACAGGTCGAATCTCCATGGCACGTCCTACGTTTTATCGATCACCATCCAATACAAACCCAATTCTGAAACTGTTTTTGAAAAATTATCAAACTCTATCGGCTTAACGATATAACTATTGGCACCCAGGGCGTACGCTCGCTGGATATCGGGGTCGTTCGACGACGACGTGACGATAACGGTGGGAATCAATTTGGTCCGCTCATCCGATTTGATTTTCTGTAGTACCTCCAGACCACTCAACTTTGGCATTTTGATATCAAGTAGAATTACGTTAGGTACATCTCCTGGATCTCTTCGCCGATACTGACCTGTTCCAAAAATGAATTCCAGGGCGGCAACACCGTCAGAAAGGTGTACAAGACGGTTGGCAAGGTTCATTTTTTTTAGCGCCCTAATCGTCAGATCAGCGTCAAAAGGATCATCTTCGACAAGCAAAATCTCAACTTCATGGTTGTCCATCACACGCGTTAAAAATTGAAAAAAAGCCCATCAATCCTTCACAGGATATCATGGGCTCAGAATTGACAATCGAATCTACTAATTATAATTTTTTGCCACAACGTCTGGCCTAACAAATAACCCGTTAGAAACTGCCCGTCGTCCTGAAGCTTATGCGTTGGTGAATTTTTCTTAGGGTTTACCCTGATAATAGTTGCGAATAAATGAAATAACATGGGTAGAAGATTTTGTTTTTGATTGTCATCTCCCAACCCAAGTCGCCGTTCCGTTTCTGTCATGACCTAACATGTACGCTGATTTGTGTCCGACAGCTCCAAGGAAACGATTTGAGCGACCGCTTTCTTTGACAGGACTCAAATACACGGTGTTTCACAAGTAAACGATGTGGAAACATCAGGCTGGTGTCGTTCCCGGGTATACTTCCTGGATTTAAGTCTCCTGTACCGATTTGCTCCACCGTGAGCCGTTCAACGTTCAATAAATTGCTTCAGAGACCATCCTCGGGGAAACCCTGATTTTTAAAAATCCGGGCGAAACCTGATGTTTTGGAGCCATTCAGGTGCAAGCTTTGCAAAAAACAAAAAAAACAAAACCCGTATGAACACAAGAACCCACTCTTACGAAAGAAAAAAACGCTTTGAAAACAAAGCAGTCAGCTCACGGCAAAACAATGTCACCCGACGACTTCTTGCGACGCTAATGCTGCTGGTAGTCTGCTCCTTATCTTACGGACAAACGTCAAATAAGAAATGGAAAGAGGATCTTAACTCGACGCTGGAAGAATTCCAATCGTGTGCAACCAGTAAATCAGATAAAGCACCATGCTCCTCATTCATCGCCGAATCGATAAACGTGGTGTATCCGCTAAACGGCGTGTATTTGGATGCCAGTGCCAGTGCTGTTCCGCTGTTGATGTCGTCGCATAAACAAAACGCACAATGGACGATACTTGGCAAAGCCTACGAACAAGACGCACTTGCCCGGGCGCAAGATTTAGCCAACGATCAGCGGGCCGTGATTGCTGTGTATCAATTGCCGGGTGGCGATGTCCTGCACATGGCGCTTATTCTTCCTGGTAACCTTAGCTTTTCGGGTAGCTGGGGTTTCAGCGTTCCTAACTCTGCTTCATTCTTCCTGGCAACACCCGAGAAATCCTTCGTTGGAAAAGGACTCTCGTATTCATTCGCCAAAAGTATGATCAAAGATGTTACCCTGTTCGTCAGGAATTAAAAGTGTTCTCAGCAAACCAAGATCAGCCTGATGCCGAAATGTAATTTCAGGCACGCACTTTTTGATGGAAGTCCGTTGCGGTCAACGGGGGGTGGATTGATGGATCGTAGACAATGACCTATACTTGGAACTGACTTGCACAAGTATTAATTTCGAATGGCATACCGACGTCAAGCATCATCCATGCCGATAAGGTTGCAAACAAACAGCCAACCGCTAGAATGTTCTATGCTAAGCTTGCAACTATAAACAATGTGCATATGATGAAGCACTCAGAGCTTACCTTTCAGGCCATTGTAGAAGCAACGCCAAATGCCATAATACTTGTCAATAAGGACGGCGAAATTGCATACGCCAATCATCAGACCGAAAAACTATTTGGGTTTTTAAGAATAGAATTGATTAGTCAAAAAGTAGAAATGTTAATTCCAGATCGTTACCGGGAGCATCATCCCTCGTTTCGCACCAAATTCTTTACTGCCCCGGAAACCAGAATGATGGGATCGGGCAGAGAGCTCTTTGCGATGCGAAAGGACAAATCGGAATTTCCTGTTGAAATAGGATTGAACCCTTTGGTAACCATAGAGGGAACGATGGTACTTGTTTCCATCATAGATATCACTGCCCGAAAAAAAGCAGAAGAAAGGTTCAGGTTGGTGGTAGAATCGGCGCCTAACGCCATGATACTTGCCAATAAAGATGGAGAAATCACCCTGATCAATACGCAGACTGAAAAATTATTTGGCTATCAGAGGAATGAACTGATTGGAAACAAACTGGAATTATTGATTCCTAAAAACCTTAGAAAAAACCATCCACGTTTAAGGGAGTCCTTTTTTCATTCTCCATCCGTCCGTCCTATGGGTGCCGGAAGAGAGCTGTTCGCAATTCGGAAAGATGGCACTCAATTTCCTGTTGAGATCGGCCTTAACCCAATTGAGACAGATCACGAAACCGTAGTGTTGGTTTCAGTCATTGACATTACGGAAAGAAAAAGACACGAGGCAATGCTGGTGACGGAGTTGAAAAACAAAGAACTTGAACAGTTCAATTATATCGCATCGCACGATTTACAGGAACCTTTACGAACGGTATCCAATTATGTTCAAATCCTGGAAGAAGATTTTTCCAATCAGCTTAGCGAGGAAGCGAAAAAACATGTGCAAACTATTTCTCGTGCTACAGTACGTATGAGCACCCTGGTCCGCACCTTACTTGAGTTTTCAAGGCTTGGCCGCAACAAAAAGATGATCTCTGTGGATTGCCAAACGATCGTAAAAAACGTTGTATCAGATCTAAATAGCCTTATTAACACAACAGGGACAACAATCCTGATAGAAGAACTACCGGTTATACAGGCCTATGAAACGGAATTAATGCAATTATTCCTCAACCTGATAAACAATGCAATCCAGTTTAGAAAAAAAGATGCGCCGCCTGAAATAAGAATAGGTTCTTACAATAACCCGGACGACCAACTCGAATTCTATGTTGCTGACAACGGGATGGGTATTGAATCGAAATATTTCGATCGGATTTTTCAAATCTTTCAACGGCTACACACCGACCCGGAAGGAAACGGAGATGGGATTGGCTTGGCCAATTGCAAAAAAATCGTAGAAATGCACGGTGGCAAGATATGGGTAGAGTCAGAACCAGGAAAAGGAAGTACGTTTAGGTTCACTATTGAAACTGCTTAGACATGAAAAAGAAAGTACATTGCATTATGCTGGTGGATGATAACAATGACGATAACTTTTTTCATAAACGCGTTATTCTAAAAAGCGAAGCGGCAGATATTGTATTAATCAAGGAATCAGCAGAAGAAGCCCTTGAATTTTTAAAAACAAATCAACACGATGATCCAAAAAATCACCCCAACCTGATTTTTCTGGACATTAACATGCCGAGAATGAATGGATGGGAGTTTCTTGAAGAGTACAGGAAACTGGATAAAGAATTCCAAAGCAAAATAGCCATCGTCATCCTTTCTACTTCCGATAACCCGGATGACCATGCCGCTAAAATGGAAAATATAGTAATGAAATTCAAAACAAAACCTTTGACGAAAGAAATGTTAGACGAAATTTTAACGCAATATTTTTCACCCTCAGCCATGACATAGTAACATTTGAAAAAAACCAAAAACTGGTTCAGGTGTTGTGCGATAGACGGCGCGCCGGGACACCCCGACCTTTCATCGCCCGGCTTTAATCCACCCATGGTTGTTGGTATTGAACCTTCAGTGACGGCCGGATTCACTTATCGAATCCGGTTGATTGAATACCCTGGAAGGATGTTTCAACGCTCATCTTTAATCAGGTACTAGTGGTATTTGAATCTCGTTTTTGTTCCCATAAGATTTGCCTCCCGTACAATTCCCTTTCTGTCTATTATCCTTATGGTGTTACCCGTCTTCTCGATGAGGTGATTGTTACTGAATTCATGCAGGAGCCTGACCAATGTCTCTTTCGCCGTACCCACCATACTGGCCAGGTCCGTCCGTGAGAGCCGAATTTCTGATGCAACACCGGACTTACCCGTTGTCTTGAATTTTTCATCCAGCAAAAGAAGGTTATAGGCCAGCCGTTCCCTGACCGATTTAGTGGCGAGATTTGTGATAGCGGTCGTGAACAAAGTGAATTCATGACCCAGGGCCTTTAACAGTCTTCCGGACAAGACGGCTGAACCCTGCAACACCGACAAGAAGCTTTCCTTCGGGATAAATGCGATCTCGGCTTCTTCTATAGTGGCCGCAGAGTCTGTATAACGCTCGTCACCCAACAAGGCGTGGTAACCCAACAGCTCGTGCTCACCACATATGTAGAATATTTGCTCGCCACCTTTCGTCGTGGTCTTGAATTTTTTCGCCCGGCCGGAAACGACGTAGAATATTCCCGCAGGTATACCCCCCTCACGGAAAATAACCTCACCCTTACGATAGCGATGGGTTACACCCGACATCGTGAGTGTATCGCGCTCCTGCCGGCTTAGTCCCTCGAAAATATCGTTGGACCTCAACCGAAAGTTCTCTGTGTTAAGTTTCGATAGCATGAATTGAAGATCAACTGCGGCAATATAACGGTATAAAATCAATCAACATATTGACTTTTGTCAATATCGCCGTTGACGGATTTCAACACGATTTGAATACAAACTGCCGAATTTAGCGGCTCGCCACTCAAAGAGGATGATTGAACCATGGTCGACTATTGTGAAAATGTGCTCAAGGCGATTCGGTCCGCCCCCACCGAAAAAACGCTGGACGGGTTAGTCCGTGATTCTATTACTGGGTTTATGCGAATACGGAATGGGCAGCTTGGATCAAATTATATTATGAACATGATTGGGTTCCTTCATTCGGCTGCAGATGATGCCACAGCCGATGAGCTGAAAAACATAAGTCACGCCATCGAGTTGTTCAAGTGGCATCAGCTTCGCGATCCGGACAAACTTCTTCATCACAATAAAATGATTTGACCCGGAGCTTACCAGTCGACATGCTATCAATATCTCAACTTGAATTGGTCGAAGCCTGAACCCGGTGTACGGTCATATACCTCACAAGGACAGACCTAATATGTGGCCGGGGTCCACCTCACCCTAAACTTATCAACATGAGACAACTCAAGATTTTTAAACAAATCACCAGTCGCGAAAACGATTCGCTCGATACCTACCTGTCTGAAATCAGCAAAGTGGCCCTGATCACGGCAGAGGACGAAGTGCATCTTACGCAGCAAATCAGGTCCGGCGACCAGGCAGCATTTGAGAAATTAGTTAAGGCGAACCTACGGTTTGTTGTTTCTGTGGCAAAACAATATCATCATCACGGGTTGTCTTTAAGCGACCTGATTAATGAAGGAAACGTCGGACTGATTAAAGCAGCGCAACGCTTTGATGAGACACGCGGCTTCAAGTTCATCTCTTATGCCGTATGGTGGATAAGGCAATCAATCTTGCAGGCGTTGGCGGAACAATCACGTATTGTCAGGATACCCATGAATCGGATTGGTATGCTTAGTAAGATGAATCGAACACTTGCCGAGTTGGAGCAGCAATTTCAACGCGAACCGTCGGCTGACGAATTGGCGGACTCCATGGCGTTGAAACCGGAAGATATTTACAATACCAAAATAGCAGCGTCGAGGCAGTTATCGATCGACGCACCCTTCTCGCAATACGAAGATAATTCTTTACTGGATGTTTTGGAAGACACATCGCAGACACCAGACTCAGGCATGATGGGGTTTTCTCTGCAACAAGAGGTACAGCGATCGCTATCTTCCCTTACTGCACGGGAGGCCGATGTAATTACCCAATACTATGGCCTGAATGGAACCCCGGCGCTCTCCATGGAGGATATCGGCGAAATGTTTGGCCTAACCCGCGAGCGGGTTCGCCAAATCAAGGAGAAAGGACTTCGTCGCCTGCGAAGCGCAACCCGCAGCCGGGCGTTGAGATCTTTCCTGGGTTAACAACAAAGTAAAGACCGGATGAAGACAAGCTAAAATGACAAAAAACTGATGCAACGTTAAATGAAGGCCTACCAGGGCATGATCTGCCAATTAAGGCTCAGTAGTTCAAGAATTCTAAAAGTATCGTTGTGTGCATTCGTCCATCACCTCATCGTAAACATATCGCAAGCCAATGGTAACTCATAAAGGGCAGTCGTTTTTGCCACCCCTGAAGCATGACTTTAAATCGAGTATTACTGTCTTTTTCGTCGCTCTTCCACTGTGCCTTGGTGTATCACTAGCGTCCGGCGCACCCGTGTATACCGGACTGATCTCAGGTATCATTGGTGGGATGTTTATTCCGCTGATCAGCAAGTCTGCGCTGAGCGTAAGCGGACCGGCTGCCGGCTTAACCGCTATATGTTCGGTGGCGATAAGTGACTTTGGAGCGCTAGACCTGTTCTTTCTCACAGTGGCCATTAGTGGCCTCCTGCAAATATTGTTGGGTGTCCTGAAACTTGGTGGGTTTACGCATTTCATCCCCTCATCCGTTATCAAAGGAATGCTGGTAGCCATTGGTGTCATTTTGATATCCAAGCAAATTCCAATCCTGATCGGCTACAGCAAACCTGATTTTTGGCGCGACAAATTTTTTAACATCCTGACTTTCCGCCACGGCTTCGAGCATGTCAACGATCTTTACGATCAGATTTCCCCGGGCGCCATCCTGGTGGCAACAATCACATTAGCCTTTTTGATCATCTGGAAACGAACGGCAGCGAATAGTCTACCCTATTTACCCACCTCGTTCCTGACCGTCCTTGTCGGATCGCTGACAGCGGCTGTATTGAACACGAAATTGCAGATGCTGGCCTTGAGCCCGTCCCAGTTCGTCTCTATTCCTGCTAACCTGTTCCAGGAAATCGATTTTACAAGTCGTGCCGCTTTCCTATTAAACAGGGAAGTCTGGCAGACGGCCATCGTGATATGCTTTGTGGCAACGCTGGAAACTTTATTAAGCATTGAGGCGATCGATAAGCTTGATCCTGTCAATCGTATTACACCGCAGAATAGAGAACTGGTTGCCCAAGGGGCGGGAAATCTTCTTGCAGGCATATTGGGGGGAATTCCCATAACGTCTGTTATCGTCAGAAGCTCCGCTAATGCAGAAGCCGGTGCCAAGACCAGGCTTTCGGCAATTTTACATGGCGTATGGTTATTACTTACGGTCTTGTTTGCCGCCAGGCTCGTTAGCCATATTCCCTATTGCGTATTGGCGGTACTCCTGATCAGGACCGGTTACAACCTGGCCAAACCATCGATGGTCGCAGCAATTTATCGCCAGGGTCGAGAACAATTTCTGCCGTTCATTGTCACCGTTGGCGCTATACTTTTTACCGATTTACTAATAGGTGTAATAATCGGACTTGCATACGCAATCTACTTTCTAATCAAACACACCTACAGGGCCGGGTATCTATTGAAAGAACGACACGTGAACGAAAAAAAACATTTGAGGATCGAACTTGCTTTGAACGTCAGCTTCCTAAACAAACGAAGATTTCTCGAGTTGCTGGATCGTATCCCTCCGGATACCGTTTTAGAGATAGACGGCACCAACAGTGTTTACATCGACAATGATATTCTGGAAATATTTCACGATTTCAAGAGCAAGGCACATAATCGTCGTATAGAGCTTTCAATGAAAGGTATTCGAGATATCGAAACGATTGAGCTACACTGAGCTTATAAATTTATAGCCTGTTGTATGCCGAGGGACAGAGTTGTTGGTGAAGAACACCAACAACGGCGGGAGAACACCAACAACGGCGGAAGGCTCCATTATCTTTTCAAATTATCATACATAGCACCCACCGATCGCGCCGTCGATACTTTGTTTTCTCCATACACAGGATGATAATCCAGGGTGATGGACTTGATCAGTTCTTCTTTCGTCCTCCCCTGCCCGATTCCGGCCCGGACTTGCCGGAACAGGTCGGCGAGGTAATCCCGCTGCCATTTCAAGTTCTTTGTTGTTGCCGGCTTGCCATGACCCGGAATGACCATCACGGGGTTCCAGCTCGCGAGTGTATCCAGTACGTTGAGCCAACGATCATAATCCACATTCGGGTCGGCCACGTTGTTACCCCAGGGATTTCCGTTTACGAAAAGGTCGCCTGTCACCAGGATCCGCTCCCTCGGAAGCCAAACCACAACATCGCCGGCGGTATGCGCTGGTCCCATCATAATAATTTCTACCCGGTGCACACCGTCGTCAAAGGCCAAGGAATCGACGAACGTTACTGACGGAAAGACCTGCGTATAGCCCTCCAGCGGTTGGCCGCTGTAATTCTGATCCCATTCCCTTCTGCCCAGGGTCTTCATCTCCTGACAGGCAGCGGCACTGGACACAATCACCGCCCCCGCATCACGAAATATCCCATTTCCAAAAGTATGATCGTGATGATAATGCGTATTGACGACAAATCGAACCGGCTTGTCCGTAGTCTTGTGGATTTCCTCCAGGATATCTTTGGCTCCCCACGGATAGTTGGCATCCACGACGACAACGTATTCATCGAATACAATCCACACGCAGTTGGCAGAGCGGTGTCTTAGTTCATCGCCGAAATAATAGAATACATCCGGGGCGATTTCCCTGACCGGTACGTCCTGAGAGAAGGCCAGGCTTGTGGCACATATCGCGATGGCTAATAGCGTCTTCCTCATCAGATTCTTTGTCGGGTACGGCCAAAGCTATCGTTTCTTTGATGGAATTTAAAATCAATGTTGGTGAAGGGGGGTGAAGGTTGTTGGTGAAGAACACCAACAACGGCGAGGGAAGCACACCAACAACGGCGGGGGAAGAACACCAACAACGGCGAAAGAGGTCTCGAGCGGTCACCTTCGCAGCGCTCCGGCGACGAACGATTCGAACCGCCTTTCCGAGGTCTCGAGCGGAAAATCCGCTATACACATGGATACACAAGAGGCCTCAAATTTACTCAAAAACGAAATTTTTAAGATGATAGCGGCATCCCATTGCCCTTCGTTGCGTACCGTTATACAGGCAAAGTGTATCAAAAGTGTATCAATCCTCATCTCAAACTTAAAAGCTTATGGCGACCATAAACGTTTTCATTCGCAAATACAAAGACAACAAGCTGTCCCCTATCGTCCTGGAATACTCCCATCTTAAAAAAAGATGGAGGACTACTACAGACATTCTTGTTGATCCGACAATTTCCGCTATTGCCTTTGACGAAGACTTACAATGTTTTAAGATAGTGTCAACCAAGCGCCTTAATGAAACGCAAAGGACTAAGCTGACAGATCAAAACAAAAAGCTAAACGAGCAATACCAAAAGTTGAATGATTCCTTTGAGACTGTTAAGACCAAAGAAATTAAACTTGACCTAGAAAACGTAAAAAAAGAATTCACCAAAACTACCGTTGTCAACGAGCAAAAAACGGTGGAAGTATGGTACACTGATTTCATCGCTCAAAAAGAAAAAGAGCTAGGCTCTGGGTTAAAAGGTTATAAAAGCGCCTTTGAACACTTCAAGAAGTATGGCAAGAAAAAAGGAGCGTTATTA
>Ga0299906_10004273_pt1 | contig 11730 bp, 9 predicted proteins | sample RVTome_14_FD_200259 | JGI IMG/M metagenome (GOLD analysis project Ga0299906, IMG submission 200259) | Soil microbial communities from uranium-contaminated site in the Upper Colorado River Basin, Wyoming, United States - RVT145D125 (version 2) ... | reverse complement strand
TCAAGAAGATCGAGGAGACCATCGCCAAGATCGATGCCGGCGACTACGGCTACTGCGAGAGCTGCGGCGTCGAGATCGGGTTGAAGCGCCTGGAAGCGCGTCCCACCGCCACCCTGTGCATCGACTGCAAGACGCTCGACGAGCTGCGCGAGCGCCAAGTCGCCAAGTAGACCTGCGCCTCCCTGCAGGCGCGCACGCGCGCCCTCCGGCAGGCGCGGATTCACCCTCCTGACCGGCTTTTGCCGGCCGATAACAGCAGTCGCGGCGTGCCTTGAAACGTCCGGCAGGCTTGCACTATAGTGCCCCGGCCCCCGGGCCCGGCAGCGTGCTGTCGTCCTCGAACGACCCGCCCCGCGGCGCCGGGGAGATAACCGAGTGCCCGAGGTTACCGACGCGGTACATGCATTTGCCATGAGGAGAAGATCTATGCAGCGATGGCATGAAGGCGCCAGACGCGCCGCGCTGGCCGCGCTCGCGGCGCTCGCCACCACGGCCTGGGCGGACATGCACGGCGGCGAGGTGAACCACGATCGCATCCGCAACGCCGACAAGCGCCCGGGCGACTGGCTCACCTATCACGGCAGCTACAAGAGCTGGCACTACAGCGGCATCGACCAGATCAGCAGCAAGAACGTCGACAAGCTGCGCGTGGCCTGGACGCACGCCATGCCGCGCTCGGTGCGCGGGCTGCAATCCATGCCCCTGGCGGCCAACGGCATCCTGTACTACTCCGGCTCCTACAACCAGGTGTTCGCGCTGGACGGCAGCAGCGGCGAGGTGATCTGGTACTACCGCCAGAAGCTCAACGAGGACCTGGTCTCGAAGCAGACGCACTCGCCCTACAACCGCGGTCTCGCCCTGGGGCTGGGCAACGTCTACATGGGCACCCTGGACGGCAAGCTGGTCGCGATCGACATGAAGACCGGCAAGCTCAACTGGGAAACCAAGCTGATCGACTCGGAGCGGCTCACCGTCGGATTCACCGGCGCGCCGCTGTTCGTCAAGGACAAGGTCATCATCGGGTCGCAGGGCGGCGAGTGGCCCTACCGCGGCCCGATCTTCGGGGTGGACGCGCGCACCGGCAACGAAGTGTGGAAGTTCTACACCGTGGGCGGCAACGACGGCAGCCGCTCCGACGCACGCAACACCTGGGGCAACGACAGCTGGCGCACCGGCGGGGGCGGGGGCTGGATGGCCGGCGGGTATGACGCCGACAACGACACGGTCTGGTGGGGCACCGGCAATCCGGCCCCCCTGTACGATTGGTCCGGCGCCGATTGGCTGACGGCCGGCGCGCGGCCCGGCAGCAATCTCTACACCACCGCGGTGATCGGGCTCGACCCCGATTCGGGCGAGCTGAAGGCCTACCACCAGGAGCTGCCGCACGACGCCTGGGACTATGACAGCGCCGTGGGCGAATTCCTGATGCTGGAGCGTGCCGGCAAGAAATACATCGTGCACCCGAACAAGAGCGGCTTCGTGTTCGTCTACGACCGCCAGGGCAAGGTGCAGAACGTCTGGCGCCTGGTGAAGAACATCAACTTCGTGCAGGACATCAAGACCGACGGCACGCTGGTCGGCCGGCGCGACTTCACCGAGGGCGAGCACAAGAACCTGTGCCCCTTCATCGCCGGCGGCATCAGCTGGAACGCCGGCAGCTACAACCCCAAGACCGGGCTCTACTACAAGGTCGGCAACGAGTGGTGCATGGACCTGACGGTGAAGAAGACCGAGCCGATCCTGGAGCCCATGGCGCAGCTCAACATCGGCGCCGACTTCAGCCTGGTCAATCCGCAGGGCGAGAAGGCCCACGGCCACGTGTCGGCGCACGACCCGCTGACGGGCGCCAAGAAGTGGGAGGTGCGCTTCCCCGAGCCGCCGCTCGCGAGCCTGCTGTCCACCGCCGGCAACCTGGTGTTCGTGCCGGATGCGCGCGGCATCCTGCGCGCGCTGGATGCCAGCAACGGCCGCGAGCTGTGGAAGCACAACAACGGCCAGGGCCACAACGGTGGGATCATCAGCTACCTGGGCAAGGACAAGAAGCAATACGTGGCGGTGGCCACCGGCTGGGGCGGACTGGCCGGGGACGACTACGCCAACTTCTTCGGCCCGCCTTTCAATACCTTCCCGAAAGACTCCGGCGTGCTGGTGGTGTTCGCGCTGCCGTAAACCGGCGCGACAGCAAGTGCGTTCATCGGGCGAGCGCTTTGCGCTCGCCCTTTTCGTGTGACGCGATGAAGCCGCTGGCATTCGCCGCAGTGCTCGCCGTGCTGGGCACCGCGCCCGGCACGGCGCGTGCAGCCGACCCGGGGCAACCTGGCGGCGCCAAGCCGCCGCGCGATCCCGCGCAGATCTTTGCCACCACCTGCGGGTGGTGTCATCATAAGGGCGGGCGTGAAGCCGGCAAGGGGCCGCAGTTGATGGGCACCAGGTTGAGCGACGGCGACATCGTCCAGCGCATCAGAAAGGGCAAGCAGGGCTTCATGCCGGGCTACGAGGGCGCCTTCAGCGAGGCGGAACTCGAGGGTCTGGTGCTCTACATCCGCGCGCTCCAGCCGCGTTAACCGCCGACGGGGCGCATGTGCTTGCACCGAATCAGGAATTCCCTGATGCACGCGGGCGCTTGGCCAGCGCGGCGATGCGCGCCGCGTCATGAACCCGCCGGGAGATCGTGGAACTTATGCGGCCACACCACGACAAACGAATAGAGCGGGCCCGAACCCGTCGCTGCCTCCGACCAACTCGAGCACACATGACATTGCGATGAAGCAGACCGAAAAGATGTTCAATCCCCGCGAGATCCGTCACCGACTGGGCATGAACCAGCAGGAGTTCTGGGGGCGCATCGGCGTGACCCAGAGCGGCGGATCGCGCTACGAAAGCGGGCGCGCCATGCCCAAGCCGGTGCAGGAACTGCTGCGCTTGGTGCACGTCGACCAGATCGATGTGAGAAAAATTACACGCGGCGACTTCCAGGTGATCGCCTACCTGAAAACCCGCGAGCCGCAGCTCTACAAGCGGCTGCGGCAGCAGGCCGCGAGCGGCGGCAACTCGGTGCACAAGCGCGCTCGGCACCGCTGAGGCGCTGGCGTCGCGGGTCCGGTTCCTCCGCCCCGCGGCTCGCGCCCGCGGATCAACTACGCGCGCCCTGCGCGCCGGCGTATACTCACCGGCCCGGGGCGCGTACGCGCGCGCCATCGGCGGTGCGGACGATCCTTGCTCGGGGCATCGGCGTCCGGCACGAACCTGTCGCGTCCACACCAATAGCCGGAGGAACCATGAAAATCACCGCATCCATCGGCGCGCTGGCGCTGCTTGCCGGGCTCGCCGCACCCGTCCTGGCCGACGACAACATGACCGTGGCGAAGGGCAGCGTCGCGCCCGGAGACGGCCACACGGTCACCCTGAAGGGCAATTCCCTGCCGCTGGCCGGAAGCCCGGTCAGGGTCGGCGAGCCCCTGCCCGCGGCCACCCTGGTGAACGGCAGCATGCAGCCGATCAACATCGCCGAGGCCAACGGCAAGGTGCGCATCATCAACGTCGTGCCGTCGCTGGACACCCCGGTGTGCGACGCACAGACCCACGAGCTGGTGGAGAAGGACCCGGCGCTCGCCCAGGCCATCGAGCTGGTGACCGTCAGCATGGACTTGCCGTTCGCGCAGCAGCGCTGGGCGCGCGCAGCCAAGGTCAAGGGCGTCACCTTCCTGTCCGATCACCGCAGCGGCGACTTCGGCATGAACAACGGCCTGCTGATCCAGCCGCTGCGCCTGCTCGCCCGCGCCGTCATCGTCACCGACAAGGACGGCGTGGTGCGCTACCTGCAGGTGGTCCCGGAAGTCACCGAGCTGCCCGACATGGACGCAGCGATGAGCGCGGCGAAGGGCCTGATGTAAGGGCATCCCACACCCGCAAACGAGAGGCCCTGCTCCAGGCAGGGCCTTTTCGTTTCCGGCGAACCGATCGCGTATCATTGGCACTGGAGGGTTGGCAGAGCGGTCGAATGCGGCGGTCTTGAAAACCGTTGTGGGGCAACCCACCGGGGGTTCGAATCCCTCACCCTCCGCCAGAGTGGCCTTGACAACGCGCCCACGCTTCACCGGGCGCGTTGCGGTGCAGACTAACCTCGCGCAAGCGAGGTTATGTCGGAGCCAAAACCAGCGACGGGCAACCGTCCGTGGGTTCGAATCCCACCCCTTCCGCCATGCTGGCTCAGAAAGTGGCGCTATGTACTTGAGGTTGAACTTCAACTTTACGATCCCACCTTCCAGCATCTTTCGCGAGCTCGAAGTCATAGCTCCCTACAAAGGTCGAGGGGATCAACTTGGTCTCGTCCAGCCAACGGCCTATCGCCTGTGCCGCGACGACATGACCCGCAGCGGTCCAATGACCATCGAGGCGGTAATTCAGGTGGTGGGCAGGAACACGGCTGACCGCAACGCGGAATACGGGAGTGAGATCGAGCATCGGCAGGCTCCGGGCTCTCACCCATTCGGCGAGGCGTATCTGCAGCACTGAGTCACTCACGGGCCACCGCTTGTTGATTTTCATGCCGGTGGCGACCCAGGGATCCCAGAGTTCGAGCCTTCTAGGGTCGTACTGATAGTCGAACGGGGCAAAGATGACTCCGGAACGAATACCACGCGCGTTCGCGAGTTCGATAATCTTATCGAGCGCGGTGATCATAGCCCGTAACTTCGTCTCGGCAACAGGAGTGGCGATGTCCAAGTTGTTCACCAGAAAATCCGAGTTCAACAGCCCACGCGACACGCGGCCTTCATTCAAGCGTCCCGCGTCGCGCCGAATCTCGGCAAGGAGGCTGGCCTCCCATGCCGCGATCCTGTCCTCGGGAATTCCCCTGCGACGAGCCTCCTCTAAAATTCGGTCGAGAACCGGTCGTTCCCGCTCCGCTCGAACGTACGCCAGTCTTCTTGCGCGCTCAAGGATCGTGTAGGCATGGGGCAGCAATGCATGAGCCAGCCGTTTGACACCCTTCTTCTCGCCTCGCTCGTAAATTCTGGAAAGATCCTCGGGCGAGAAGTTCTCCGACATATTCTCGACATCGTTGGCCATCACGACGATTAACAGCAGATCGGGCCGGTACGCCAGGCCGACATGCAAGAATAGCCGCCAATACTCGAGCGGCCCTTTCCCGGAGAGGCCGCCATTGATGAGTCGAACTTTGGGTTCGGTGCGCCGCTGTTGGTAGGCGTGCTCGAGCACGGATCCGAAGGTCTGATCGAGTTCGACACCGTCTCCCTCGGTGAATGAATCCCCGAGCAGCAGAATGCGGAACTCCCCGGGTTCCTTCTCGACTGGAATCTCCGCATACCGAAGGCCTCGGCTGTTGGTTGCGAAGGTGTAGCGGAACTCTGCGGTCTCGCGCACCTCCTTGAAATTCGGCGGGTGTGTCAGCTGGATCGGAACGGCCGGCGGATAGCCCAACAACCCGAGGAGTCGGTCGGCGCCCACGAGCAGCACGACGCTAACCGCAACGATAGCGAACGTGCTCGCTGCGGCGCGCCACCAGCGCCCTCCCCGACCAACGGTGGCGCCCATATCGCGTACTCCTATCAATCCAATTCGAAGCCGCTCTCGTAGTTCCGTTTCAGCGCCGCGTTCTGTGCTTCTTTCCTGAGGAAGCAGTTGCCAACCGCTAGACATTCGATCTCGGTGCCCATGAAGCAGCGGAAGGCATCCTCGGGGCACGCCACGATCGGCTCGCCGCGCACGTTGAAGCTCGTGTTGACGAGCACTGGGCAGCCGGTCAGCCGATTGAACTCGCTGACGAGCGCGTGGTAGCGCGGATTAGTGTCCTGGTGCACCGTCTGAACGCGCGCGGAATAGTCGATATGCGTCACTGCCGGGATGTCCGAGCGCGGGACGTTCAGTCTGTCGATACCGAACAAGTCCTGCTGCTCGCGATTCATGGCTTTCCGCCTGCGCTCGACCACGTCTGCGACCAGCAACATGTAGGGGCTGTCGCGGTCGAGCTCGAACCACTCCGCGACATGCTCCCGGAGCACCGAGGGGGCAAACGGGCGGAACGACTCACGGTACTTGACCTTGAGGTTCAGCACCGATTGCATGACTGGAGAGCGAGCGTCGCCCAAGATCGAACGGGCACCCAACGCCCGGGGACCGAATTCCATGCGGCCTTGGAACCAACCGAGCGCTTTCCCTTCAGCTAGTGAGCTTGCTGAAATGCGGGTGATCTCCTGGTCGGAGAGGACCTCAAACACCGCTCCTGCTCGCATAAGCCGCGCCTCGATGTCTTCCTGCTCGAAGGCGGGGCCCAGATAGGCCCCTTTCATCAGGTCGCCATGGCCATCCAACGCTTTCCGCGGCTGGCCGCAATGCAGGTGATACGCCACCAACGCCGCGCCAAGCGCTCCACCGGCATCGCCAGCGGCCGGCTGGATCCAGATGCTCTTGAACTTGCCGTCGCGGAGCACCTTGCCGTTGGCCACACAGTTCAGCGCCACGCCGCCTGCAAGGCACAGATTCGGGCTGCGAGTGTCCTTGGCAATGGAGCGCGTGAGCCGCAGCACGGCCTCCTCGGTCACCGCCTGGATCGAGGCCGCCAGGTCCATCTCGCGCTGCGTCAAGGGCGTTTCCGGCTTGCGAGGCGGTGCTCCAAAGAGAGCATCGAAGCGCTCGTTCGTCATCGTCAAGCCGGTGCAGTAGTCGAAGTAGTCAAGGTTCAGGCGGAAACTACCGTCCTCCTTCAGGTCGATCAGGTGTTCGTAGATCTGTTTGACATACTTCGGCTCGCCGTATGGGGCAAGCCCCATCACTTTATACTCGCCGGAGTTCACCTTGAAACCGGTGTAGTAGGTGAATGCCGAGTAGAGCAGCCCCAGCGAGTGCGGGAAGTGGATCTCCTTGTGGACCCGGAGATCGCTGCCGTCGCCGAGCGCGAAAGAAGTGGTCGCCCATTCGCCCACCCCATCCAGCGTGAGCACCGCCGCCTGTCGGAAGGGCGAGGGGTAGAACGCGCTCGCGGCGTGCGAAAGATGGTGCTCGGAAAACACGATGCGTTCGGTGAGCTCCTTCCTGTCGGCGCCGAGCTGCGTCAGCTCCGCAGCAAGGAGGTCCTTCAGGAAGAGCTTCTCGCGCAGCCACACCGGAATCGCCATGCAAAAGCTCTTGAAGCCGCGCGGAGCGAAGGCGAGGTAGGTCTCCAACAGCCTTTCGAACTTCAGTAGCGGCTTGTCATAGAAGGCAACCAGGTCTATATCCGAAAGCCCGGCCCCGGCTTCATCGAGGCAATACTCGAGCGCGTGCACCGGGAAACGCGCGTCGTGCTTCCTGCGCGTGAATCGCTCCTCTTGGGCGGCTGCGACGATCTCGCCATCGGCCACCAGCGCCGCCGCACTGTCATGGTAAAAGGCCGAGATACCAACGATACGCATTCGCAGCTCAGAACAAGGTGTAGATAAAGGGCGCCACCACCGACCCCTGTGCAAGAATCAGCAGCCCCCCAAGCAGGAACATCACTGCCAGGATCGGCAGCAGCCAAAACTTTTTACGCACCTTCATGTAGCGCCATAGCTCGGTGACGAGGCTGATCATCGTTCTCTCCCTGACGCTACCCCACTAGAACTGGTCCTTGAACGTCTCGCGCGCTGGTCCCGGAGGCTCACGAGGCACCCAATAGCTCCGTGCTCTCGGATCAGAGCGCAGCTTCAATGGGTCCTTCCTCAGCAGACGCATCACGCCGCCCATAGGCGTAATGACACCGAAGAATACGATCGCTAGGGCGATTGGGCTGGCGACTTTGTGTAGCAGCAGCCCCAACTTGAGCCAGAGCCTATTCAGCGGCCCAAGCATTGATGGCATCACGAGCGCCACCAGCAGGAACGCCCCGGACACCCCGAGGCACCACCATCGCGCCGGCCGCCCGTAGAGTGCCGGCCACAGAGCCAAGAGAGCGAAGGCGAAGGCGAACACGAGGCCGAACGAACGGTTGGAGGTCCGAGGTTGAGTTCGGCCACTGGTTAAGCGGGCGGCCACTTCGATCCTCCCTCTGGCGGCACTAACCCATCGGTCGCAGGCTCGCCACGGGCGCATCCCCTTCTCGCGCCCTGCTCAGCGGCTGGACCGCTGGTACTTGAGTAGGCCGAGCACGCTTCCCGCGACAGCCGCGTTGGCCTGAGAACGGCAAGTGACTCGAGCACGCGAGAGGGGCAATAGCTCGCAAGCAGAACAAGCGAGCAAGAGACTACTGCGTTCCATGCGCCCTCCTCCGATTTACCGTGAAGACCGGAACGATGTGTCGCGCCAGACGATGCGGGCATGCATGGCGGCGCATGCTGTTCTGACTGCCGGCACGTTTTGGCGCAAGCAGCGAGCCTGAATTTCACCGCCCGCCACAATCAATGGCTTGTGCGAAGTGAGTGCAGCTGCAGGAGGCGCGCTGTAAAGACGACCGACGCCGCGCGCCCCGGCCTGGGAGACCGCAGGCGCGTCGTTTGCCCAGGACCGTTGGATGTGGGGAGCTACCGCTCACCCTCCGCTCTCTCTCGCGAACAACGCCACCGACTCGACGTGCGACGTGTGCGGGAACATGTTCACCACGCCGGCGGCTCGTAACCGGTAACCCTTCTCGCGCACCAGCACGCCGGCATCCCGCGCCAGCGTGGCTGGATTGCACGACACGTACACCAGCCGGCGCGGCGCGTCCTCGCCCAGCGCCTGCACCAGCCCGTGCGCCCCGTGGCGCGGCGGGTCGACGAGCATGCCGTCCAGCGGGCCGAGTTCCTCGAGCACGCGCTGCGGCGCCTCGAACAGGTCGGCGACGCGAAACCGCGCGCGCTGCGCCAGTCCGTTGCGCCGCGCGTTTTCCTCGGCGCGCTCCGCCAGCTCCGCGCTGCCCTCCACGCCCACCACCTGCGCTCCGCGGCGCGCCAGCGCCAGGGTGAAGTTGCCCAGCCCGCAGAACAGGTCGGCGAGGCGCTGGCCCGGACGCGGATCGAGCAGGCCGACGGCACGCCGCACCAGCACCTCGTTGACCGCGCGGTTGACCTGCGTGAAATCGCTCGGCCGGAAGCACAGCGTGAGATCGAAATCCGGCAAGCGATAGGACAGCGGCCGCAGCCGTTCCGGTTGCAGGGGGTACACCGAGTCCGGCCCGCCGGGCTGCAGGTAGATATCCGGGCCGTAGCGCTCGGCGAACGCCCGCAGCAGCGCGAGGTCGTGCTCGCCCGGGGGATCCAGCACGCGCAGCACCAGCGCATCGACCGCCTCGCCCGCCGCGACTTCGATCTGCGGGATGCGCGCCGCGAGCTGCATGGCGCCGAGCAGCTCGCGCAGCGGCGTGATGAGCGCCGAGATGCGCGGAGGGAGCACCACGCAGGAGTCCATGTCCACCACCAGGTGCGTGCGGCGCTCGTGGAAGCCGACCAGCACGCCGCCCTTCTTCGCGACCTGGCGCACGGCGAAGCGCGCACGCTGGCGATAGCCCCACGCCGGCCCGTGGATGGGCGGCAGGATCTCCTCGGCGTGCACGCCGCCCAGGCGCGCCAGACTGTCCTCCAGCGTGCGCTGCTTGATCGCCACCTGCGCGCGCTCGTCGAGATGCTGCAGGCTGCAGCCGCCGCAGCGCTCGAAATGCGGACATGGCGGGGCAACCCGCTGGCTGCTCGCGCGCAGGATGCGCGTGGCGTTGGCCAGATCGAAGCTGCGCTTGCGGCGCCAGGTCCGGATCTCGACCGACTCGCCCGGGAGCGCGCCGTCCACGAAGGTCACCTTGCCGTCCACGCGCGCAACGCCGCGCCCTTCCTGATCCAGGGACTCGATGTGGACGGCAGCGCTCAACGCTCTACGGTGCCGCGGTCGGGGGTGCGGCCTCGGCCGCGGCGCGCCCGGCGCCCCACGCGGCGAGGAATTCCTGCCAATGCACGGCCCCCGAGCGAGCCAGCGTGCCGCGCACCAGCTCCAGCTCGCTCTGGTACTGCTGCATGGTGAGCACTCCGCGCAGGAGCTGGAAGCGCAGGAACACCAGGAAGGTGTTGGCGGCGTCCATCTCGCAGTAGTTGCGCACCCGCACCAGTTCGCCGCGCTGCACGGCGTCCCACACCTGCCCGCCGTCCATGCCGAGCTTGCCGGGGAAGCCGAGCAGCTGCGCAATCTCGTCGAGCGGCGCGGTGGCGCGCGGCTGATACATGGACAACAGGTCCATCAGATCCAGGTGGCGCGTGTGGTAGCGACCGATGTAGTTGTTGTAGCGGAAGTCGCGGTCGTCGTCGCCCAGGTCCCAATAGCGGCGCGCCTGCACGCCGTTGACCAGCCCGCGGTAGTGCAGCACCGGCAGGTCGAAGCCGCCGCCGTTCCAGGACACCAGCTGCGGCGTGTACTTTTCGATGCCGTCGAAGAAGCGCTGCACCAGGCCGGCCTCGGAGCCGCCCGGCTCGCCCAGCGACCAGACGGTGAAGGCGTTGCGCTCGCGCAGCGCGCAGGCCACCGCCACCACGCGCTGCAGGTGCAACGGCAGGAAGTCGCTGCCGGTGACCTGGCGGCGGCGATGGAATGCCATCTGCGCCACGTCGCGGTCGCTGATGCCGGCGGGAATGCGATGCAGCAGCCGCAACCCGGCGACGTCCGGGATGGTCTCAATATCGAAGGCGAGGACAGGTGTCATGGCGGGACCGGATTGTGTAAGGATTGTATCCCACGTGGCCGGCGCGCCGAACGTGCTACCATGGGTCGCGCACGACAAGACGGGCGGCATCGAAAAGACGCCCCGGGCATCGACCAGATCTTGAGGAGACAGCAAGCGTGGGCAATCCAGCGCGCCTCGAGCCGGCCCCGCCCGAAGGGCCAGAGATCCCCGACTACGTCCGCCATCACCGGCTGCGCGAGTGGGTGATGCAGGTCGCGCGGCTGGCGCGGCCGCAGCGCATCGTCTGGTGCGACGGCTCGGATGCCGAGTACGCCGCGCTGTGCGACGAGCTCACGCGGGCCGGCACGCTCGTGCCGCTCAACCCCGCGAAGCGGCCCGGCAGTTTTCTCGCCCGCTCCGACCCCTCGGACGTCGCCCGCGTCGAGGACCGCACGTTCGTGTGCAGCATCCATCGCGCGGACGCCGGTCCCACCAACAACTGGATGGAGCCCGGGCAGATGAAGGCCCGGCTCACGCGCCTGTTCGAGGGCTGCATGCGCGGGCGCACGATGTACGTGCTGCCGTTCTCGATGGGGCCGATCGGCTCGCCCATCTCCCACATCGGCGTGGAGATCACCGACTCCGGTTACGTCGCGGCCAGCATGCGCATCATGACGCGCATCGGCCGCGGCGTGGTGGAGGCGCTGGGCGAGGACGGCAGCTTCGTGCCCTGCCTGCACTCGGTCGGCATGCCGCTGGCGCCGGGTCAGCCCGACGTGCCCTGGCCCTGCAACCGCGAGCACAAGTACATCGTGCATTTTCCGGAGGAGAATGCGATCTGGTCGTTCGGCAGCGGCTACGGCGGCAATGCGCTGCTGGGCAAGAAGTGCTTCGCGCTGCGCATCGCCTCGGCCATGGCCCGCGAGCAGGGCTGGCTGGCCGAGCACATGCTGATCCTCGGCGTCGAGTCGCCCGCCGGCGAGAAGGCGTACGTGGCGGCCGCATTCCCCAGCGCCTGCGGCAAGACCAACTTCGCGATGCTGATCCCGCCGCCCGCCTTCAGCGGCTGGAAAGTGACCACCATCGGCGACGACATCGCCTGGATCAAACCCGGCGCCGACGGCCGGCTG
>Ga0299906_10004271_pt1 | contig 11731 bp, 11 predicted proteins | sample RVTome_14_FD_200259 | JGI IMG/M metagenome (GOLD analysis project Ga0299906, IMG submission 200259) | Soil microbial communities from uranium-contaminated site in the Upper Colorado River Basin, Wyoming, United States - RVT145D125 (version 2) ... | reverse complement strand
CTTCTCGGCGTCAACCAGCACCTTGTCGAAAAGCGCTCGGTTCAGGCGACGCCTCATCGGCTCGTCACAGAGTCGGTAGAGCTTCTCCGGATTCGAGATGTTATCGAAGAGCCAGTCGTGAGCTTCCCCGATCTCGGCATGCTCCCCCTGCACCTTGGAGACGATCTCACGCGCCTTCTTCATCTGATCGCTGATGCGCCGCTGCTCGATCTCGACAAGGTCGGCCTCGATCTTCTTGCGGTAGTAGAGGTCAAGCAGGTCCAGACGTTGTGCCTGAAGCTCCTCCAGGCGCTTGCTGGCCCGCGCGGCATCCTTGGTCAGCCGGTCGTGATCGGCTTTGAGCAGGGCCCGGAAATCCACCCGGAGCTTCTCGGCGACCTCAGGATCGAACTGCTGGGTGCGGTAGAGGGCCATAACCTCCTTCTCGACCTGTTCGACCGGCAAATAGGGCTGGTCGCAATCATTGCCCTGCGCCCGACCCAGGCAGAAGAAGTAGGGGTAGATGCCGCCCATCTTGCCCCTTGAAAGACACATCGAGAACCGCGACCAGCACCGCGGGCAGTAGATGCTGCCCTTGAGGTAGTGATGATGCCGCTGGACCTTCTCGCCGTTGGCATTGACCTTCAAGGTGGCCTGGACCCGGTCGAAGAGTTCGCGGCTGATCAGCGGCTCGTGCTTGCCCGGATGCTCGACGCCGCGGTGCATCACCGAGCCGGTGTAGTAGGGGTTGACCAGGATGCGCGCCAGGGAGTTGCGGGGCAACGGCCGTCCGGGACCGTTCTTGGTGGGCCTGGATCGCAAGCCACGTTCGCGCGCCTCCTTGGCAAGGGTTGAGATGCTGTAGTTGCCGGTGGCATACGCTTCGAACAGCCACCGGATCATCGGCGCTCGATCGGGATCAGGCTCGATGGTGCCGATCTCCTTCCCGTCGTAGATGCGCCGGACGTTGACGTAGCCGAAGGTCGCATACCCAGGGGTGCCACCGAGCTTGACCTTGCGGGCGATGCCCATCTTGACGTTCTCCGACAGGTTGTCGACCTCGTAGGCGTTGATCACCCCGAGCACCCGCTTGAGGAGTTTGCCACCGGGTGTCTCGTCGATGTGCTCGGTGCAGGAGACGAGCCTGACGCCCCGCTCGCGCAGTTCGAGTTCCAGGGTCGCATCAAGCAAGGGGCTGCGCGATAGGCGCGAGAGCTTCCATACGATCAGGTAGTCGATGTCGCCGACGGTGCGGATACGGTGAAGAAGCCGCTGCAGACCCGGGCGCTTGTCGGTACGCCCGCTGAAACCGGGATCGGATTCCTCGACCACGACCTCGGTCCCTAGCTCGGCGGCTCGTTGCGTCGCCTTCTCGCGCTGCGCGGGGATCGAGTAGCCCTCGGGGTCGCCGTCGCGCCCAACCTGACCTTCGGTCGAGACGCGCAGATACAGCGCGGCGCGCTTGGGGGCCTGCTTGGCCGGTGCGCTCATGCTGCCACCTCGCAACGAACCGTCCTTTCGACCAGCCCAAGGTTTGCAAGCCGGTAGCGCATCGCCTCCCGAGAAACCCCGAAAAGCCGGGCCAGATCCCGGACGTCTTGGGTACCGTTGCCCCAGGCACGCTTCACCCATCGTCGCGGCATCAGCACGCAGGCTGCGAAGTGATCGGCGATCTGCTCTTGTCGATCCGCCGAGGACACCCCCCGAACGCTTGGGTACGCGACCTCGACGAAGGGGCTGTCGATGACGTGCTTGAGTTCGTGGACGCTGGAGAACTTCTGTCGGTTCAAGGACTCGTCGCCGTTGAGCAATATCTGCCAGCGGCCGTCGCTCCAGGTGGTTGCGCCGGAGACCCCGAAGGGTGAGATCGTCTCGACCTGTACGCGCGGGAACTTCGAGACCAGATCGTCGGGCACCGGAGGCCCCTCGACCTCTCTCCATTGCAGGAGCCGGTTGGCTTGAAGCTCCGCGACACGGATCGACTCGGCGAAGCCGAGGGGGCGGTTCGGCATCAGAGCGCGAAGGTCATGTAGAACGCTTTGCATGGCCACCCCCTTTCTTCGAGCGCCGCTGGGCAACTTGGCGGAACTGCGCTTCGACCTCGGCAGCCTCGGCGACGGTGAGCCCGTACTTCGAGCGCAGATATACGGGCAGCGTGGGGAGCCCCTCGGTGCGCGCGTAGCCAGCCTCGGCGTACAGATCTTCGAGCGGGATATCCAGGGCGCGGCTGATTCGTTGCAGCATCTCCGGCTTCGGCGAGGCGTAGTAGCCCGCCTCAACCTTCGAGACGTGCGCGAAGTTCACCTTGGCGACATCGGCCAGCGCCCGCAGGCTCATGCCTTGCTTCTCGCGAGCCTTGCGGATCATCGCGCCGAGGCGCTTTGATTGCGGCGTTACTGTTCTCTCATTCGGCATAACATATTCCTCCGTTATTACTAGCAAGAATGTATCATATTGTTGCCCCCAGGGCAACACCTTTCTTTCCCGACCTGAGCCAGGGGTGATTCGACATTGCGGGTAGGTTGGTGGAGGGGTCTTGATGACCCCTCCACACGATGGCGGCGCATCGACCCTGCTTAGGTCGTTCTGCGTCGGCCTCCTTTGCGGGAGGCGGGCTCGGCCATCTTGCCCGAGTCCGTTCCGGCCAGCAGCGACTGTATGGCGCTGCGTCGGGTGGCTGCGTCGGCATCGATCGCGTCTAAAGCCTTTTTGGCCTCGGCTGAGAGATCGACCTCCTTGCTCTTGCGAGCGATGTGCTCGTTCAGAGCCTCGCGCAGCTCGTCCGTGAGCGTGTGCCCACGGAGTTGGGCCAGGAGCCGCAGCGTTTCGTAAAACGCCGGCTCGACCCTGATCGCAATGGTCCGTTGGTCCATTGCCCACCTCCTCGGTGTTAGCGGTCCGTGAACACCTTTTGTGTTCACTCTCAAACCGCATGGCACCGACGAGGCTCATGCCGCTCTCTGTTCAGGCTCGGATGCCGACGCGAGCGCTTGTGCCAGGCGGTCCCGCGCGATCCCGACGTAGGTCGGCTCGATCTCAACGCCGACGAAACGACGCCCGAGGTTTGCTGCCGCGACACCGGTCGAGCCCGACCCCACGAACGGGTCTAAGACGATGTCTCCGGCGTCGCTGCTCGCAGTGATCAGGCGCTCAAGCAACGCGACCGGCTTGGCGTGAGGATGGAAGGTCGCGCTTGCGCGCGGCACCGACAGCAGCGTCGGCAAGCTGCGAACGCGGTAGCGTGGCCGACCTTTCTCGAGCACGAGCACCGATTCGTACGCACCGCGAAAGGTCGAGCCGAACCCCGCTTGGCGCTTGTCCCAAGCAAGCACCTCCCGAACGCGATATTGCGAGTAGGCGAGGAAGAAGTGTTGCAGGAAGCCAAGGTGCCGGGCGCCGCAGAAGACGAACGCGGCGGAGTCGTTCTTGAGCAGGCGGTAGGTGGCGGCGATCCCTTGTAAACCAACCAACGGATGCTCGTCACCGGCGATGCGGCGACCGGCAGCGCCATACCGAACGTTGTTGCCATACGGCGGGTCACTGACCACCACGTCGACGCACCGCGCCCGCCATGTCGCAAGCAGCTTCGTCGCGTCGTCGTGGTAGACGCGATCGAGGGTCGGAACCGGGCTACGCCTCATGAATCCACCCGCTCGCTAAACGTGGCGACCGCCTCGTCGTAGAGCCTGACCGAAAAGATCTTCCATGATTCGGGTGGTTGAGAGGCCGCGACGTCGATCAGCTTCCCCAGGCGCCGGGCGTTCGGTGCGAGGAAGAGCACGCGTGGGAACGTGCCGTCCCAGCGAGCTTGCTCGCGTCCGGCGCTCCAGTAGCTGCGGTAGGCGCGGAACTTGGTCTTGAGGGCCGTCGTCGACTCGGTGCCAAGATCGACCTCGACGAAGGCCAGCTCCTCGACCTCTCCTCGCGCCACCCGCACAAACGCGTCGGGCTTGAGGCGTAGGCGCGCACCGCCCGATCCGAAGAAGGTTCGCCAGCACTCCGGCTCGGCCTCGAAGTCGAGCAGCCGGAAGGCGCCGGAGCGGTCGGCCTCCTCAAACAGGATGCGCAGTTCGCTGATGGCGAGCGTGTGCGCCACGTACGGCAGGCCGGGTTCGCTCGGGCGACGCCGCCGAGCGCCGTCGTCGCGAGCGGCGAGCCATTGACCGGCCGGACCCAGCGCGTAGATGCCCGAGGCGCTGCCAGCCCGCACCCCGCCGACACGCCGGTCGAGCCGGTGAAGGACGCCAAGGTCGGTGAGCCCGTTGCATCGCGAGTTGGGCACGACGGGCGTTGGAGGAAGCGGTTCCTTGCACGAAGTAGAGGCGACGGATCATCGGCAGGGTCACCAGGCGGAGCTTGGCAACTAGCGTCACTATCAAGCGGTCACGGTCACCGAGACTCTGCTCGATGGCAGCCAGCCTGGAGGTGGTGAAGTAGGTAGTGCGCTTCATCTGGCACCTCGCGCAAGGCAGTGAGTCGTTGGCGAAACCGGCAACGACCTGGCCCCTGACCGGCCATAACGCGCGAGCCTGCTCGACGCGAGACGAAAGCCGACGCGAATCACCGTGGCCTCCTGGTCCCGACGCTGCCGGTGCCGGGCCGCTCGCCATGACGGCGTCTGATGTCGGCTTCGATCTCGGCGCGTGGTCGCCCGTACCGCTCACGCGACAGCGCCCGCGCCTTGTCGCCTGCGCCAGTGGATGCCGGAGGCGGTAGCGTGACGCCGGTGGCCGGCGGCAGTACCTCTGCATCGACGCAAACCTGCGCCGCGACTTCGTAGCGCCCGAGACCCTGGAGGTCATCGGCGGATAGATGCGGCCGCAGCTCCTGGGCAAAGACTCGCGCGTCAGCGGCCGACAGGCCGAACGCGATCTTGGTGCGGGCGTTGGCTCGCAGATCGGCCCGGAGCGGAGTCGGAACCTGGCCGAGGTGCTGATGCGCCGCCACGACGCCGACACCCAGGCCGCGTGCTTGAGCGAGCATGTCCGCGAAGGAGAGCGGAATGCTCAGGTAGTCCTGGAACTCATCCAAGACGACCAGGGTCGGTCGCCGCTCGGACGACGCGAGACTGACTCGAGCCGACAGCGCCTGCCAGACGCGCAGCAACACGATGGAGCCGAGCAGCGCGGCCGAGTCGTCTCCGATGAGGCCCTTCGAAAGCGGGATCGCCAGGATCGATCGACGCGACAGCACCTCGGCGACGTCGAGGCCTTGGGACTGCCCGACGATGTCACGCAGCGCGCGGCGGGCCAGGATGGCGCGGACCTTGTTCAGCGGTGCGGCGATGTGTTGCGCGCGCTCTGCTGGCGAGAGCGCCTCGAACGCTCCCCACTGCGGCCCAAGCACGATGGGATCGTCGAGCTTGGAAACCAAGCGGCGTCTAAACGATTCGTCTTGGAGCAGCAACGGCAGCTCGACCAGGGTCGCTCCAGGCGTGAGCGCCAAGGTCATGAAGCAGGCGCGCAAGATGTCTTGACTGCGTGGGCCGACGTTGCCGGTGCCCCACAGCCGGACGAAGACGCCGACGAGGTGGTCGGCGATGCGATCGGCCTCGGAGGCGGCACCCGCGAACAGGTTCAAGCCGATGGGCGTGTCGTCGGCGGGGTCAAGCAACACCAGGTCTCCCGCGCGATGCGCCGGAATGAGGTCGATCACGTCGCGGACGAGATCACGCTTGGAGTCCAGAATCACGATGGTCGCATCGAGATTCATGTAGGCGGCGAGTAGGTTGGCGAGAAGCGTCGACTTGCCCGAGCCGGTCGCGCCGATCACCCAGGCGTGATACCGAAGCGAGGACAACCCGAAGGTCAGCGGCGCGTCCGAACCGTGGTAATTCGAGCGTGCGAACGCGGGGCCGCTCGTCGGCAGGGCGATTGGCGGCGGCAGTTGGCGCGACCGACCGAGATCCAGCCCGGCAAGGGCTATCTCTCCGAGCGGAAAGCTAAGGAGGGCAGCGAGTTCCCGCGCGTTGAGGTATGCGGGGTAGGAAACAAGCGGCGTGGCTCCTTTCGCCATGCGCCGAGCGACGATCAGGTTAGGGAGAACACGACGCCGGAGGCTGACTCCGGCAGCGTTGAGGGTGTGAAATCCACCCAACACACGTCGGAGCAGATGGCGGCAGCGGGCGACGTCGTCCGCCCAGATTCCGATACGCGCGCTGCACATGAAGTGCGGCCCGATGAGTTTGTCGCGCTCGGCGCGGTCTCTGGGTGCTTGCGGCTTGCGACCGGAGAACAGTTGAAGGACGGCGGTTGCGGGATCGGTGCTCGCCTTAGCATGAGACTTGGTCACCACCGGCCCCGGTGACGTCGCCGGACTGATGATCCGCTGCACGCTGACGCGCTCGCCCGTACGAAGCGGCCGCAGCGTTGCGAGCAACGCTGCCGAGATGGACTCTGGCTGCTCGACCGCCAGCATGCGGTGAGCGTTGGAGAGCCGAAGCTCGGCGGCTAGCAATGGTCGCGCTGGATCATGGGCTGCCTGCTCGACTCGCACCGAGGGAATCGAAGCTCTGAGCTGGGCGAGCACGTACTCGGTCGATCCGGCTTCGACGTGAAGCGTGAAACCGATCCTCTCCTCCGATGCGCCTGTTTCCCACACGACGGCAGGAAGGCCGAGCGCGCGCCGCCAGCGCGGAAGCTGGATACCCGCGAGCCCTCTAACGAACGCCTGCACCGCCTCGGCGCTCAGGTTTCGCGGCAGTCCGATGCTGTAGGTGAGGCGGCTCGCCGCACGGTGTCGAAGATCGAGATACCGGAGCCCGAGCAACCCTGAACCGCCGGCCGCAGCAACAGCAATAGCTACGAGGACAATGTCAGGCATCGGGCGCCTCCTCTTGTGGGCTGCGGTCGGTCGTGTGCTCCGCCTTGCGCGCTTCGCGAACGCTGCGGGCAAGCTCCACAAGCGTCGTGACGACGCCAGCGGTGTCGATGGGCTTGCGCGGAACGGTGGTAACTCGAATACGAGGCATGAGGGTTCTCCCTTGGGTTAGGTGGCTGGGGTGTTGCCCAGTGAGCAACACTAATAGTCACTATGTTGCCTAATGGGCAACATGTCAATAACAAAATGCGGTCATCGGATGCATGTCACCGTCGCCCGCGACGGAGCAGGGCATCGAGGAACACGAACAGCAACGCCAGGGCGATCAAAGCAGGAAGAAGGTTCGCGATGAGCTGGGCGCTGGCGACGAGCGCGACAGCGAGGACTGCGACGGTGCCAAGGGTCGCCGCTATGCGTTGCAGCATCGGACATACCTCACGGGAACTCGACGAGCCGAGCGCTGTAATGGCCGGTTGCGAGGGTGGCACCCGTCGCGCGGAAATAGCTGTGCCAAAACCGCTCGATGGCGACAGCGCGGGCGGATGTGAGCGTGCCGTTCGGGTCCACACCCGCGCCGGCTACGTACACCCTTACTCCTGCCAGACGCGGCAGCATCCCGGATCGTCGCAACGTTGCCAAGACCGATCGCGTTGCTTTGACGTCCAGGGGCTGGCGGTAGAAGTCGTAGCGACCGGCGTGCTCGACCATATCGCTGAACAACACGAGGTAGCGCCGCTCGTTCTTGCCCGCACGCGCGAAGATGCGCTCGGCGAGCAGCAGGGCGGAGAAGATGTCGCTGCCTCCCTCGGACGGCCTGCTCAACACCTCGCGGGCCTGTGCGACGGCCGCCTCTAGCTGCTTGGCCGCATGTGCCTTCTCGAACAAGCCGTTCCCCTCGACCTGCGGCGGTGGCGTGAAGGACACAGCGACCGGTGTGGTCGACATCGCGCTCGGGTTGCCGCCTATGCTTTCCGCATACACAGATCCGCCCTGTGCGGCGACGGCTCGGGCAAGGATGCTGAACCCGTCGAGTTGGGCGGCGCGGATCGAGGGGCGCGAGCCGCTACCGGAGAGGTCGAACAACACCACGGCGCGCCACGGACGCGACGGCGCCGCGGAGCACGCCAGGCAGACGCTCAGCAACGCGAGACTCGGAAACAGGACGCGCTTCATCGGTGCTCCTTTCCATTGGAGGCAACGCGCATCGCGGCGACGGCAACAGGCTCAGTCTTTGCGACCTGCGAAACGAGGTCGTCGTATAGATCGGGGGACCGCTCGACCCACCTCCCGAGCGGGATCGGAGGCATGGGCGCGTTGGCGAGGTCGGGGTTCACGCCATCGATGTGGTGGCGCAGGTTCGCGGTGCGGTACACGAACCTCAAGTAGTCGAACCAAGCGGCGCTGCCGAAGGCTTTCTCGCGCGCTTGAGCAACGGCCAAGTCGCGCGCGGCCAGTGGTTTGGCGAGCGCCTTCTCGGCCGCAAGCTGGCGGCGCTCGGCAAGGCGGCGTCTACGTAGCGCACGACGATGAGCGCGCGCAGCCCGTTCGACCTCGTCGTCGGACTCGTTGTGAGCGAGGAAGCTTGCTGCCACCGCAGCAAGCACGATCCCCAACTGGATCAGGGAGAAGGCCGACAGCGACCCTCGAGACAAGCTGATGGCAAGGCCAAGCTCATGTTGGATGTCTGTGACGTAGTCGGCGCGGAGCTGGCCGAGTAGCAGCACGCCAGCGATCAGGACGACAAGCAACACGATGCCAACTGTGCATTCCGCGATACGTCGAACCCGCGGAGTGAACAGAGCAAGACGAGCAGCGATCACGCCAACGAAATGAGCGAGGGTGACGAGCATCATCCCGATCCCGCCCGCGAGCAACAGCGTTTCGGAACGCGGCAGGCCGAGTACATCGAACGCGCTGCTATTGAGCGGGAGTTCCACCAACGCTAGCGCCACCGCGAGCGTGAGATAGAGGCTGCGTGGTAGGAGACGCCGATGGGAGGGATTCGCTTGTGGGTTCATGGGTGCTCGGAGGCTGAATTGCTGTTCGATCTCGCGCAGGGCGATCTCGGCGGCCTCGGCTTTGACGGCGGATTCGCCCCCGCGGGCTATCGCGTAGCGAAGCGTTCGGTTCGCAACTTCACACGCAGCTTGCAGCTTAGTAATCCGGTGCAGATGCTCCGCGCCGATCTGAGCCTGAGCCACCGCTGCGAGCGCGTCTAGACCCCACTCCGCGGGGCTACGCGAGTGCTTCCACGCGTGACCCGGAACACCTGATCTAGCGTCAACGCGACCCTCTACCCGAGCGTAGCGGCGTGTGCCCAGTTGCAGTCTCATCCGAAGCTCCCTCCGCTCGAAACGTGCTTTCCTGCAGTCCCTTGCCTGCGAACGTGCTCGTGCTTGACAGAGAACCGATTTGGTGAGAGCCTTTGCCCCGCTGCGCTCAAGACTCTGGCGCGGGATCTTTCCCTCGCGATAGCCCCTTCTTCGAGGGCCTCTCTTCGTTCACTCCGTGCCTCCTTGCCGAGCCGGTGTGTGCATCCAGGAACCATGCACACACCGGCTCACAAGGAGGACGATCCGATTGGAGGAACCGAGGTTCAAACTCAGAGACATGGGGCTGGAAGCGAGTTTGCGTCGCTGGCGTCATCACCGCGTGCGCAAGTGGTTCAAGGTCATCCTCATTCGCCTCTCGCTGCGTTTGATGCGTGCCACGGGCGTATGGTGGGAGGACTTCGCGCGACTGTCGCATGCTGGCAGGATCGTCGTCGAAGGTATGTGGAATCGGCCCATGCCGATCGTGTCCGATGAGGAAGTGGCCACTGCCGAGTTGATCCTGCGGTCACTGTATCGGTGCCGACGTTCGGACATTGTCGAGTACTGGGAACAGATGGCGGAGGGTCATGCGCGGCAGATGAAGGAGATGGGGCTCGAGCCTCCGCCCCCAAATGATTGAAGCCCACATTCCGCAGCCTGGCCCCCCGAAAAGGGGGGCCTTCTTCGTGCAGGTGCAGCGCCCTAGGGTGCCGAAGACCGATCCGAACCGCCCGGGAGGCGTTCAGATGACCGACACGCAACGCGACATGACATCACCACCGCGCACGGGGGCGCTGGGCTGGATGCTGCTGACGATCATCAGCCTCCGGATTGTCATAGCCGGTTACCGGCTTTTTCGCACCCCGAGCCCCTTGGATCAGGCACATCCGCTCGCGCTGATGCTTCTAGCCGGGCTCGCCGTTTGGGTGATGGGGCTTGCCTGGTACACCTGGCGGAGCCCCGAGTCGAGCGTTCGTAGCATCAGGCTGGCGGTGGTGGATATCGCGGTGATGATCTGTGGCGGGCTCGTGTTGAGCTTGCTGCTACGGCCTGGAGCTTTCAATGACAGCGCAGGCAGCGTGCTGACTGCGATCCTGGTGGCCGCCACGGCGATGTGGAGCTACGGCCTGGGCGGCCGATTCGCAGCCGCTGCTGCCCTGGCAGTGGTGCCCCTGAACATTCTGGCCTTCGTCCTCAATCGCGTCGAGCTCGGCGACGTCATCTGGAAGGCGGTGGGCTCCGACACGTTCGTGCTATGGGTCAGCATCGGTGCAGCGTATCTCGTCGGGCGGGTCCACGGTTCCTCTCGACGCTCTCGATTCAACGCGCTCGCCTACGCCGCCGTTCGCTCCGAAGGGTTGCGGATCGTATCTGATGCCGCCGAGGCCCTCCCCGCCGTCGCGCGAGACCAGGAGCCCGCCCGCATTGTGGCGGCCGCCCAGGACGCTCTTGAGAAGGTGGCGCGGCGTTGGAGTGAGTTTCAAGAGTCGAAGGCATTCGCGATGCTGCCTCACCGCCGCTGGTCGGTGAGGATGCCCAGGGTGCGGGGTCGCGATGACCGAATGGATGACCGGCTCACGCTCCTTGCCCTGATGTTCCGCGTGGCGGCGCCGTGGGCAGCGTTGGTCCTCGCGCCAACATCGGCAACGAACCGATTCACTATCGCCCTCGCGGCATGCGCCAGCGTGGCGAACCTCGCACTGAGTCGGCTCGTCTGGATCCGCGGTGCGCGGCGCTTGCTTCTCCCCGCGGGCTTCGCCATCGATGTGATTTCGGCAACTCTCCTGGTGCTCATCGCCGCAAAGGTGATACCCAAGGGGCTGCTCGCAGCGGCCTACGCGGACATCTTCGGCCCCTACCTTTGGGCGATGGCGATGCTGTGGATCGTGCGCCTCGGCCCCCGCGTTGCGTTGTGGATAGCAACATGGTGGCTGGGCATTGCAGCCGCGAGCTTCCTCCTCAACCAAGCAAGCCCTGCCTCAGAGCAGGCGCTGCTCGCTCGCTCGGTGTACATCGGGATCAACATCCTGATCGCCATCGTGCTTCATCGCCTCTCCGCAGAGCGCTTCAGACAGGCCGAGGCCGAGTACGTCGCTGCGCTCCCCTACGAACTAATGGAGGCCATCCTCACCAAGATCGGGCAAGTCACCGCAGATTTCGCTCGATTCTTCAGGCATCTCGCCGACGGGGCGCGACCACAAGTTGATCAAGACCCAGAAGTGCTCCGCCGCCGTGCCTTCTACGCGTACGGCGAAATCCAGGAATGGCTTGCCGCGGCCAGACGCGGAGACTCGCTGCTTGCGCGGATACACCAACTGACCGCCCTGCAGGACATTCGGAGCAGCAAGCCCTTCATCCTTACGTTTCTTGCGGACCAATCCGCGATCGAAGAACGCTTGGGAACCACGCCATACCCAGAGCTGATCCGCTTCCTCGAAGAGGCGTTGTCCGTCGCCGATTCAGGTGAAAGCCCGGTTACAGTCAGTATCGACCTTCACCCCGAGCACGTCTCGGTGCGCATCCACGCCGGCGACTCGTCGCAATGGGCTTCCTCTTTCCTTCATAGCTCCGGCACCGTGGTCGATCGCGTCCACGGCACCGGAGCCCGCATCAGCCTCAGC
>Ga0299906_10004269_pt1 | contig 11731 bp, 15 predicted proteins | sample RVTome_14_FD_200259 | JGI IMG/M metagenome (GOLD analysis project Ga0299906, IMG submission 200259) | Soil microbial communities from uranium-contaminated site in the Upper Colorado River Basin, Wyoming, United States - RVT145D125 (version 2) ... | reverse complement strand
GCGGTGCAGCCGTAGCAATGGTCCTTGACGACGATGGGGTTGCCGTCGAGGTTCTGGCCGGTGAGCTGACGCAAATGCACCCGCGGCTTGCCGTTCAATCGCAGCGGCAACCCGAGCATCTGGTTGAAGTCGCAGTCATACACGTGGCCGCGCCAGTCCACGCTTACCAGGTTCCTGCACATCACCGACTCGAGGTTTTGCGGCTGGTAGGCGCTCTTGAGCAGGGCCATGTAGTGCTCGAACTGGCCCTTTGAGACGAGCGTGCTGCCGAAGCGCTGGATCGGCATGTTGGTGAGCACGTAGAGATGATCGAAGACGACGCCGAAGCGTTCGGCCAGGTGGCGGCGGTAATCGGCTTCGAGCCGGTCCTGCGCCGGCGGAAGGGTGGGCCCCTGCGGGTTGTAGACGAGGTTCAACGCGAGTCCCGAGCCCTCGCGACCGTAGCCGAGCGCGTTGAGCGTCCTCAACGCGCGGATACTGGATTCGAAGACCCCCTTGCCGCGCTGGGCGTCCACGTTTTCCTCGAGGTAGCACGGCAGCGACGCAACAACCTCCACCGCGTTTGCGGCGAGGAACTGCGCGAGGTCTTCCTGTCCGGGCTGTTCCAGGATCGTCAGGTTGCAGCGGTCCATCACGTGCACGCCGAGATTGCGCGCGGCGAGCACCAGCCCCCGGAAGTGCGCGTTGAGTTCCGGCGCGCCGCCCGTGAGGTCGAGCGACTTGACGCGTGAGGACTTCAGGAACGCGATCACGTCCGAGACGGTCTCGCGGGTCATCATTTCGGTGCGGGTGGGCCCGGCATTGACGTGGCAGTGCAGGCAGGTCTGGTTGCACTTGTAACCGAGATTGACCTGCAGCGTGTCCAGTTGCTTGCGGCGAATTAATGGAAAATCGCTTAATTCAAGCCGGGGCAGGGTGGCGTGCATTCATCGTTCTCCGGGTGACGACACTATTCGCGCTGACGGCTATTTTAGTCCGAGCGCGTGGTCGATTTACGCCCGGCCGACGCCGCGGCCGGCAAGATTAAGGATATACGAAACTGGCGTTGCGCCGGATGTCCGGCCCCCTTGAGCGGGGGATTCATAAAATAGCCCGGGGCCACCCGGGCTATTGTGTTCTGGAAAACCGAAGCGGGGAAGCCCTCACATCAGCATCTTCTCGATCTGCTTCACGTTCTTGAGCGAATCGGTGACCACGATATAACTGCCCGACCGCACCGGGCTCACGGCCGCGGTCCGGTCGCGATACGCGACGACCACCCGCGGGCCCAGCGACTGTTCGGGCACCAGGATCAGCGTGACCTGGCCGAACGGCGTCTGAAGCACGAGGTGCTCGCCGTCGCCGCCCGGCACCGGGCACTTGCCGAGATAGCGCACCGTCGTTCCTTGGGACGGCAGGTTCAATCCCAGCCGCGTCAGCGCGCTTTTCATCACCGCCGGGTCACCGCTCACGTTAGCCTTGAGCAACTGCGGCTCGTGATCGAGCACGTAGGAGATCGCCGCTACGGCCGCGTGCCCTTCACCCACGGCGGCTGCCGTCGCAACGCGCTCTTGATCGCCGCTGTCCGCGCGATACAGCTGGATCGCCGCGCCGAGCGCGATGACCAGCGAGGCCGCGAGCGCCCAAACACCGAAACGGGACCCTCCGAAGCGCGCCGGCTCGCGCACCTTGTGGCGCAGCAACACCCGGTCCGCCAGCGCCTCCGGCACCGGCACCATGGCCGCGTCGTGGATCCTGGCGTCAAAGTCTTCCACTTCGCGCGCCAGCGCCGCGCATTTCGCGCATTGTGCCATGTGCTGGTCCTGGTTTCGTGTTCTTTCCCGTGGATTGGCGAGAATCGTCCGCCGAAATTCAAAGCAAGTCATCATCGCACCTTCTCCTTGCGCTCGGTCGCGCGCCCGGTCAGCTTGCGCAGCGCCAGCCGGGCGCGCGTCAAGCGCGTCATCACCGCCCCTTCGCTGATATCCATTTTCGCGGCAATCTCCGAGCAACTGAATCCACTCAGTACCTGCAGCAGCAGCGGCTCCCGATAGCTTATCGGCAATGCCTCTATCGCGTCGCGCATCTCGAAACTTTCATGGGCGTTCATGCTGCCGCTGTCCACGATCTCATCGAGTTCCTGTGTCCCGTCAATTTCGATACGCTTCCTTTCGAACTGCCGCGCATGCTCGTTTCTCAGTATGGTATAGAGCCAGCTTTTCGCCGCCTTGTCATCGCGCAGTCCGTCCAACGCCTGCCAGGCCCGCGTGAAGGTTTCCTGCACCAGGTCTTCAGCCTGGAAGCGTTCGCGGCACAGCCAGTATGCGTAGCGATAGAGCTCCGTGGAATAACCCCTCACCAGGCTCTCGAACTTCGATTTCTTGGTTTCGAGCATCATCCTGTGCGCCAATTAAGGGAGGACGGAGGCGCAGCCGCAGCCGCGCCACCCGCAAGACTGCCGGTACCACATGTGGCAGTTGCTCGCCACAAGGTCAATCGTTATCGATGGAACTCGCCGGGAATGGCGCCTGAGGCGCCCGGTAACCACCAGGCCAATCAATGCTGGGTGCCGCACCCGTTGCGGCGCATCCCGCCAGCGTGATTCCGATCAACAACACCGTCGCCAGTTGCCGTAAACGTGCAATCATGATGAAACCTCCGCAATTCGTTGCAAAAGGCTCGACTATCCGGATACAACCGGTCGTCTCGCCGATCCCCGGAAGTCCTGTTTCGGCTTTCCGGGCGCTTCACACGTGTACTTCAAGAGACCGTCCCGGTGCGGAAAACCTTTCAGGCGCGCCGGCGGGTCTGAACGAATCAAGGCGCTATCGTGCGGTGGACCCGAGGTGCTTTGACGCCGGCACGAATTCACGCTGCCGGGAGCTTCTCCGGCCGGTATTGCTCGTCGGCGCGATCCCATACCAGCGACTTGTAATCGAAGTCCGTTTCGAGGGTCGGCTTCACGACCCGAAAATAGGGCGAGATGTCGAAGTCGCGCGGCGCGAACAGGCTGTAATGGCGAATATGCAGGATCTCCTGCACGCAGTCGTTGCAGCCGGGACGCGGCGCCGGGATCGTTTCGACGCGCGGCAGGATCGGGTAGCCGACCGATTGGAACAATTGCGCGATCAGCGTGGAGCAAATGGCCCGCGTCGGCTCGCCGCTGCCGAATGCGAGCATGCGCCGTCGCCAGCGCTGGGGAACTGGCGGGGTTGGCAGAAGATAGCGCGCCAGATCGAATACGTTGCGCAGATCGTAGGTGTGCCCGATGCGCGCCACGGCCGCTTCGACGATCCGCTCGCAATCCGCCTCGGCGAGCCCTACCGGACGGCAAATGCGAGTGTGATATTGGTCGTACCTGCTGAGCGGCACGGCCCGAACGCCCCCGACCAGGTCGGCCTCGATCAGAACCGGCGCGTCAGGGTCGTCCTTCGTTTGCGCAAGGCGACGCCCGATGAAGAGCGCGGCATGCGACCACGTGGACTGCGTCAGGTACTTGATCGCGACGCTGATGCGGGTATTGCCTTCCACCAGCAGCACGTCACCTGCGCGGAGCGCCTGCTGCAGCTGCCCGGGGTGGTAGGTTGCCAGCGGCTGATAACTTTTGCTCGCCTTGGTGAGATAGGCAGCGAGCGCATGCCCCAGAAACCGCGGAATCGTTTGCATCGGCGCACCCTGTGGCCGTCAGCGTCTGTCACGCACGGGCGGCACGCCGGGGGAGAAGATCTCCGACTGCGGATTGAACGCCAGCCAGGCGAACGCGAAGTGCACGCCGCTATCGGCCGGATTCAGGCGCTCGCCCTTCAGTGGTCCGGCGACCGCCTTGCCGAAGATGTCCCACTCGGAACCCGACTCGCGGTCCACGATACGCGAGCCGCGGCGCTCGAACGACAATACGCGCTCGCCCAGCTTGCGGCTGTAAGCGGCTGCTGCGGGTATACGGCGCGAGTCGCGGATGATCTCCGCATCGAGCGCGGAAAGCATGCCCTCCTGGCTGAAAATCGCGATGGGCTCGCTGCCCACCTCGTCGTTGATGACGGAAAGCGCTGCAATCGCGGGAAACGCATAAATTTTCACTTTGCCTCCCTGAATCACGCCCAATACGCGCTCCATCGCAGGCAACCGCGGGTCTATCGGGTCATGAAACAGAAACGGGATATCTCCTATACGGTCGTAACCCCGGTACGGATTCCTGCCGTAGGGCCTGACGAATCCGGTCTGCCGCGACAGTACGCGTCCCCGCGGATAGGCTCTGCGAAATTCGTCGAATGCAGTAATTGCTGCCGGGAGCTGGACGAGCGTCATCCCGGCGTTGCGGCCGACGATGCCCTTGCCGGTGAACTGCTGCCACCAGCTCTCGGTCTGGCGGTCATACATGACCAGGTCGCTCTTGCGCAATTTGCCGGTCGTGCCGAAATCGAGCACCGCGCCCGCTATTCGCCGGTCGAACACGAGAGACGCGTTGCACAGCGGGCAGAACGTGACGGCGACCGGGATGCCGCCCACGGTGTCGTTGACGATCTCGTGAAACATCAGGATCTGCAGTGGATAGGCGCGTGTATCCCCGTTGTGCTCGAACACGATCACGGGCTCGCGGCGATCAAGCCATTTGCCTGCTTCTTCGGGCGTCACGAATCGCGGCTGGTCGATCGCCGGAATGCCGTCCTTCGGCGGGCCTCCGGACTGGATTTCCTCAAGGGAAACGGTGCGCTTGCTGAAATCGGTGCGCGGCCATTCCCCGGCCCACCTGGGGTCCGCCTGCGCGCCCGCGGCGACTTCGAGCAGCGCCACGCCGAGCGCGAGCAGGCGGCGCGTGATGATCTTCATCAGTTCTTCAACCCGAAATACGGCCTCAATCTCACGCCGATCGCATTGCCGCCCAGCGCGGCGACAATCCACACCCAGCCGTGGAGACTGGTGGAAGCGACGCCGGAGAAAAACGCGCCGATGTTGCAGCCATAGGCAATCCGCGCGCCATAACCCATCGCCAGCCCCCCGATCACCGCCGCGGCCAGCGACGCACCGGAAAACGACGCACGGGGGCTGAATCGTCCGGCGATTCCCGCCGCCGCGGCCGCACCGAGCACAATTCCGATGTCCGTTACCGTAGTCACGTCCTCGAACAGGCTCGCCTCGAGGGCCCGGTGCTGAAAATCTCCGTTCCAGAATGCGCTGTCGTCGGGCTGCCAACCGAGCCGCATTGCGGCTTTCGCTCCCCACAAGGCGAACGCCCACGTGATAGACCAGGGATGCCCGGCAACGAGCAGCACGAGGAACGCGAGCACGGCAAGCAACGCCGCGCCGATCAGCAATTCATGATTGCCGCGAGGAACGTCACCTTGGTGCGATAAGCGCCCCGCACGGCTCGGCGCGAACCGTCCGAGCCATGCCCAGATCGCGGCGAGGACACCCAACTGCAGCGCGAGCGCCCAAGTCCAGCCGAGGAGATCGCCGAGAACGGCCTCACCATGCGACGGTAGCCGTTCCCACCCACTCATGTGCAGGCTCGCCCAGAATGATCCGGCGACGAAGAAGGCAAGCACGATCAACATCCTCGCGCTTCCACCGCCGGCCGCGAACAGCGCACCGGAGCCGCAGCCTCCGGCAAGCTGCATGCCGATACCGAACATGAACGCGCCTGCCACGACCTGCACGCTTACCGGCGCGAACGCGCCTGAAACCGGTTGCCCGAAGGCGGAACCCGCCGCCAGCACCGGGGCGAACAATACGGTGGCGAGGGCCAGCATCAGAATCTGCGCCCGCACGCCTGCGGTGTCGCGGTACAACAAGAATTCCCGGTAGGCCGAGGTAAAGCCGAACGACGTCAAAAGCAGCACAGCACCGAGCGCCATCCCAAGGAAGAGGAGGGCGGGCATGCGCCAGCCCTGGCCCGTCAGCGCGAACAGCAACAAGCCGACCGAGGCGAGCGCGGCGGCAGTACATGCATGCTGGAAACGCGGCGACGCCGCGCCTGCGGCCTCAACCGCCGGCGGCGTCACGGACGATGTTCCGGAATACGGCATCGAGCTCCTTCGCCATCTCGTCGAGGGCCGGGCTGCCGTACGGGGCGAAGACCGCGCTCGGCACGCGATAGGTTAGACTCGCCGTACCGTCCGCGTTCTCCGTGACGTACAGACGCAGCGGCGCTTCGATGCCGGCCGGCACGCTGGCGCCCAACATGCGCACCGCATAGTCGTTGCGGAACACCATAAGCACGGCATTGCCGGGAATCTTCACTCCACGCGCGGCCGCGCCGCGGCTCGCGCTCGCCTGTGCCACCAGTCCCATCTTGTTGGCAGCGACCGCTTTCTCGACCCGGCCCACGAGCGCATCGAAGCCGTGCTTGGTCCTGAGCGTCGTCGTGCCTGTATACGGCGCGCTTGAATCGGCGGCTTGAAGCCAGAGCGGCGATAAAAAGGTTGCCGCAATCAGCCACCACCACGCACGGGAGCGATTCAGTCTCGCCATCACGGTTCTGCTGTCTGCCCGCTACTTCACCACCAGCTTGTAATCCGGCGTCGTGTTGAGCGGGCAGGAATAGACATACCTGCCTGGCCTGAGCTCAATCGCGTAGTCCTGGGTTTTCCCCGGCAGGAGACCGCCGCCGGAGACGCTGGGCAGGGCCACCCGGCCCGCGACTGACGCACCCCGCAGCCAGAATCCCAGCTCGTAGGGCACGTTCTTGTTGGTCACGCGAAACACGTATTTGCCGGGCTTGAGTTCAAGCGGTTTCGCCTCGGCGACCCGCTGCTTGCCGGTCTTCGCGTTGATCGCCTCGCAGTCCTTGATCGAGCGCGATCGGTAGCCGCGGTCCGTGCCGCCTTCACTCTCCAGGAACTGGCACGGCACCTGGGTCAGATCAACGATCTGGGCAGCTGCCACGGGTCCTGCGGCGAGGCTCAGCACGAATGCGGCGAGTCCGTTACAGCAGGAAAGCATGCGGGCATCAAGCAGTCGCTTCATGTCGTCGAATCTCCGTTGGATAACGCAGCAACGCCATCAGGTCGAACAGCGGACGCCGGCACGAGCGCGCACTTCGCGTATCGTTTCTTCGACTGAGATCGGCAGATGACCCGTGACCTCGAGTTCCCGGTTTTCGAGCACGTCTCTGTCGGGATGGGCCTTCGCCCAGGCATCGATCACCGCATCGCGGTGGGTCAACAAGGCCTCGATGTGCGGCTGGAACAGCACCACCATCGCCCCGATCCAGCGATTGACCGGCCACGATGGATAAGCGTGGTCTATGCGAAAGCGGGGCAGCAGCCCGATCACTTCCCCGGCCGGTAGCCAGGCGCCGCCGCAGACCCAGTGGTTGGTCGCGAACAAGCCGATCGGCCAGCCGTAGGCATTCATGGAGATCCCTATCAGATGCACGGCCTCTCCCGGATCGGAGCCGACCGCTGCGGGCGAGTCATCCCCTTTTTTGGGGGCAGCGCCCACTCTCAGAAACGTGTGGAAATGTCCGTGCTCGTCGGCGCGGTGAGCGTGGTAGTAATACTGCGAGCAGGACTCACTATCGTAGACATCGTCCGTGGGGTAGTGCTCATACTCCACGAAATCACCCTGACCGCGCAGCACCTCGCTTACCAGGTTGATGCCCCCGCGCTCGAGCACGCGCCGGCATTCGAGCACCTCCACGCCCGCCATCAACATGGCACGCAGGCGTTGGCCCGGAAGCGCGTCGAGCTCCGGCGCGCGAAGCTCGGGCACGCCGCCGATCCCCGGCGCGAGGTCGACCTGCGGGATCGGCGAACGGTGAAATACGGCCGACTGCTTCACCTTTTTGGCGCGCACGGATTCCGGGCGGCGCAGGGATTGGTCTTTGCCGCACACGGATTCTTTGCCGCGCATGGATTCTTGGCCGCGCAGGGATTCGGCTTGAACTTCTTCTGCACCTCGAGCGTGTAGGCGGTCAGCGCCGCCAGCTCCTTCGACTCCCATTTGAGAGGCTTGGCCGCCATCGGCACGATCATGCAGAACTGCACCATCTGCTCGGCCGTGATCCGCTTCAACCCGGATTTTTCGCCCGCCATCGCCACCGCATGCGGATAGGGCTTGGCGAAGCCTGGGCTGAACGCGGCATTATTCACGTGACAGGTGTTGCACGCGAGGCCGTTTGTGCTGAGCTTGGTGTCATTCCACAGCGCCGCGCCGGATTTGACGAGCTCGGCGCGATTGCCCTGATAGGGTTTCGTACCCTTCGGACGGGTAACCCGCTTGGGATCCACACGGTCACCTGCGCCGCAAGGACTTTTCGCTCCGCATGGGCTCTTGGGGGCGCACGGATTTTTCGCCGCGCAGGGATTCTTCGCCGCGCAGGGGTTTTTCGCTGCGCATGGATTCCTTGCCGCGCACGGATGCTTTGCGGCGCAGGGATTGGCGGCCGAGCGCGAGGCCCTCGGCCTTGCGCCGCACGGGCTGCAGGGACCCGCTGCAAAGCCGGCGGGCGCACCGAGAGCTGCTGACAACACGCCGGCCGAAACCAGGGACCGCGTCGTCGGTTTGAGGTCGAAACGCATGCTCTATCTCCTTGATCGGGTTATACGTTTCTGTTGAGAGTCCTGACGTCGTATCTGCCGGCACACTGCGATATTGCCGCTATCCGATAGACGGCGCGGACAGACACGCTCCTTGCCCCATCAATGACGCTAGACCGGAGTAACGCCTAAAACCTTACAGGGTTGTAGTTTGGAATCTCGTGCGGGGCCCGAGGCTTGACAGCGCCGGCCTCGCGATCCTATTCGCGTCACGAGGCGGGCTGCGAGGTGGAGATCGGAAAAATCGTTGATATCTGTTATTCTGGATCGTATAGTACAGAACGAATCTGGCCCCGGAGGTTCCGCCTTGGCACGACCCCGTGAGTTCGACACCGATGCCGCGCTGGAACGCGCGATGCAGGCGTTCTGGGCTAAGGGCTTCAAGGCGACCACGCTCGACGACCTGTGCGCGGCGACGAAATTGAGCCGGTCGAGCCTCTATGCTGCCTTCGGGGGGAAGCGCGAGCTGCTGGATCAGTCGCTGCGCCGCTACGAGGAGCAGGGCATAGCGCGCATCACCGCGGCGCTGTCCCGGCCCGTTCCGGTTCGCGAAGCGGTCGCCGCGTTCGTGGACGGCCTGATCGAGCGAATTGTCTCCGGCTCGGGCAGAGTCGGTTGTTTCATAGGGAATTGCGCCGCAGAGCTCGCGCGGCAAGACCGCGCGATGGCGGCGCGGGTGCGCCGCAGTCTCGAGCGAATCGAGGCCGCGTTTCGCGAGGCGCTCGCGCGCGCGCAGGCACGCGGCGAGCTGGCGAAAACCGCGGATGTCGACGCGATCGCCCGGTTTCTGGTTGCCGGCATACAGGGCCTGCGGCTGGTCGGGAAGGCTAATCCCGACCGTGCCGCGCTCGACGACATCAGGGCGGTCTTGCTGCGCTGCCTCGACCCATGAAAGGAGAAGCGATGAACCAACGCATGAGGCCCGACCCGCGGCTCGCGCCGCTCCCCGTGGACGCCAATCCGGATCTCAAGGAGGCGTTCCAGAACAACATCAGGAACCTTGGCTTCGTTCCGAACAGCACGCTCATCATGCAGAGGAAGCCGAAGCTGGTTAAGGCTTTTGCCCAGCTCTCCGCCGCGGTGTGGGATCCGGAGGGCGAGGTGCCGGTCGGCTTCCGGCGGCTGGTGGCGCACGTCGCGAGCCGGGCCCACGGCTGCCGTTACTGAATGGCGCACACCGCCGGGGCGTCGCTCCGGCTCGGCGTGAGCGAGCAGAAACTCGCCGCGATCTGGGAGTACCGCACGAGCCCGCTCTACACGGAAGCCGAGCGCGTGGCACTCGACTTCGCGCTCGCCGCGGCTTCCCAGCCGAACGCCGTCACGGACGAGCTGTTCGGGAGAATGAAGCAGCACTGGACGGAGAATCAGATCGTCGAGATCGTCGGCGTCATCGCCCTGTTCGGTTGGCTCAACCGCTTCAACGACACGATGGCGACGCCTCTCGAAGAGGAGCCGATCGAAGTGGGCGAGAAGTTCCTCGCGTCCCACGGCTGGAACGTCGGCCGGCACGAGCGCTGAGTGGAGTGGAACCGCGGGCAGGAGCCCCCAAGGGAAAGAAATCACATGGCCCGATTGAGCGACTTCTCCGAATCCGAGAAACGGCATCACCTCGACAAGATCCGCGACCTGCCCGACTTCGGACCGACCCCGTTCGTGAAGGGGCCGCGGCTCGGCGCACGCCGGGTGGCGATCGTCACGACGTCGGGTCTGCACGTTCACGGCGACCGGCCGTTTCAGGTGGGTTCGGCCGACTACCGGGTCATCCCGGGTTCTGCCGCCGCCGGCAGCCTCAGGATGAGCCACGTGTCGGTTAATTTCGACCGCAGCGGGTTCCAGGAGGACGTGAATGTCGTGTTCCCGCTCGACCGGTTGCGCGAGGTTGCGGCGGGGGGTGGCGTCGGATCGATTTCGGACTTTCACTATTCCTTCATGGGCGCCGCCCCGATACGATCGCTCGAGCCCAAGGCCCGCGAACTCGCGAGCCTGCTGAAACGGGATCGCGTCGACGCGGTGCTGCTGACCCCGGTCTGACCGAATTGCACGTGCGCCGTCGGCGCACTGGGCCATTACATCGAGCGCGAAGGCGTTCCCACCGCGCAGGTGAGCCTGATCCGGGAGCAGACCGCAGCGATCCGGCCGCCGCGGGCGCTGTGGGTGCCGTTCATGCTCGGACGGCCTTTCGGGGCGCCGAACGAACCGGATTTCCAGCGCGGAGTCCTGCTCGCGCTGCTCACGCTGTTCGAGCGCGCGTCGGGACCGGTGCTGGAGGATTTTCCCGAGGATGCCCCGGAATCGCACGCGCGTGAACGCGATTTCGTCTGCCCCGTGTCCTTTGCCGCCGCGATCGTGGAGGAAGGCGATCTGGCGGGGGCGATGCGCCTTGAAATCGCGCAATTGGCGCCGTGGTATGACCTCGCGGTACGGCGCCGCGGCCGCACGACGGTAGGGATCTCGGGGATGGCGGTGGAGGAAGCCGCAAGCCAGGTCGCGGCCTATCTCGATGGCGCGCCCCGACCTCCCGCGGTGCCGGGAATATCGGCCGGAGTCGCACTGAAGCGCGCCTGCGACGATTTGAAGGCGTACTACTACGAAGCCGCGGCGGCGCAGCCGGGGAATCTCTCGCCCATAGCCATCGACAACTGGTTCTGGCGAGAGACAGCCGCCGCGAAGGCGTTGCTGGCGATCCGGGAGATCTGCCTGCAGAGCGCGGACGAGTCGCTCAAGCCGCTTGGCGGGCTCGGCCTGATTCCCCGGTTCGTGACGGATGGGATGAAGGTAGCGCGGCCGGAGCAACATTAGACCTGACCTCGTGCATCGGTCGAGACGGCGCGCCGCGTCGCGGCCACCGGGTTATGCCGCGCGTTGACCGCAACCGTCTGATTGGGCTACTCTTTCGCGTCGCTCCACGCGGGCGGCCCGCCCATGTCCAAGGCTCCCAAATCCCAACCACCGCAATCGCTCGAAGCCGCGCTGGCGGAACTGGAGAAAATCGTCTCCAGCATGGAGGAGGGCGAGCTGCCGCTCGAGCGCTCGCTCGCGGCCTACCGGCGCGGCGCGGAGCTGCTGAAGTACTGCCAGGCCGCCCTGCAGGATGCGCAGCAGCAGGTGAAGGTGCTCGAGAACGGCGTCCTGCGGGACTTCAAGAGTGACGGCAGCGACGACGACCGATAGAACCTATCTCAGCCACGATTCACATGATGCGTTGCGGCCAGGAC
>Ga0299906_10004268_pt1 | contig 11736 bp, 18 predicted proteins | sample RVTome_14_FD_200259 | JGI IMG/M metagenome (GOLD analysis project Ga0299906, IMG submission 200259) | Soil microbial communities from uranium-contaminated site in the Upper Colorado River Basin, Wyoming, United States - RVT145D125 (version 2) ... | reverse complement strand
TCTTTGCCGGGTTTGGTAAACGAGAGCAATGTGACCATTTACAGGTACGTCGGCAACGTGTTGTGGCGCGTTGGCCCGCCCTTTCAGGTGTTCATGATGAGCGCCGGGGAGGCCTATCCGCAGTACCTGACCCTTGGGATCGGCAAGAACCTGGAAGAACGCATAAGGCGCCTGATTCGGTCATCGCCATTGCGTACCAGGGTGGCGGTTTACACGATGGTACCGAGTTTCAAACAGGCTTTGGAGTTGCGTGAGCAGTTGGCTGCTGATCTGGATGCGGCCTTTCCCGGCGCCCGTGGGCAGGGGGGCTGGTACAACCTGGCGGGTGAAGATACCCGTGGGGCCACGGCGCTTGAGAAGGCGACATTGCTGGTTACTAGGCGAGTGCAGCAAACCCCGTACGCGACCAATCTGTACAGGTACGAACCGGCGGTGAAGCCGGAAGCGATACGCGGGGTCAGGGAGAGTGTGGAGGCGTTGCGCGATGGCATTGAAAATGAAATAGTTTCGCACTGAGCGCTTTACTTGAGGGGTTACCCCATGCTAATATCCATACTAAGCAAAGCTGTCACCTACAACCGCCCCCGAGGCGGTTTTTTTTGTGCTTGAAGCGGGGGACCGGATGAGCAAAGTATTGGATGCCCTGACAACCTGGCAGAAGGTGGCGGCTGCCGTGATGATTACCGCTGCCCTGGTTGGCGGCGGCAAGACCGGCATTGAGGCATGGCTGATGCCCAGAGCCGAAGCCTCCCAGACGCACGAGGAGCTGGTCTGGCGCGAACTCAGGGACGTGCGCCAGCAGCTACGCAAGTCGAAGATTTACCGGGCGCAGGTAGCGTCTGACCCGAAGATAAATGAACAACAAAAGTCCACGTTGTTGGCCGAGATTGATGCCGACATCGAGGACATGCTGAAAGAAGAAGCCTGCCTCGAAGCGGGCCAGCTTCGCTGTAATTAACCGTGTCGCAACGGAGGAGGAGGACGGGGTCTTGTCCAATTTAAATGACCACAACCTATTTCAACGGAGTTGACCGGGTGCCACGTTTTGTCACGACCTTGATTCTGGTGGCCGCGCTTGTGGGGGCTTTCGCGGCTTCCGCTTGGGCGACTACCACGTACATGTCCGGCAATTTCACCGCCGGCAATTGGTTAACCCTGGTGGGCCTGTTGCTGACCTTCACCGGCATGATCGTGGCCGGCGTGTACTGGATGAGCACCCAGGCGGGGCGCTCAAAGACCAATACTGACCTGCTGATGCGCCTTGAGGCGCTGCTTACCGCGCATCTCAAGAAGTTTGATGAGCACATAGCTCATGATGCCGAGGTCTACACGGAGATTCGCGACCGAATTGAGGATGTCAACAAGCAAATAGCGTCAATGAGGGGCAATGAATGAGGTTCCTTGCGCTGGCATTGCTGCTGGCGGGCAAGTTCCGCGGACAACGAGGATGAAGGCATGTTCAAAGTTCAGTTTATCAACCTGGCTGCCAACCTGTCGGTGGCGGTCGTGGGCTTCATCTGCGCGTGGCTCATGCTGCGCAGGATGGACAAGTCGATCAAGATCTCTGAGAACAATCTTTACCGTGGGCTCAGTTTCTCGAAGGACATTCTGCCGGCGTTGCTGGCCGGAAATTATGCGATTGCGATCTATTACGGCTTGCGTGTTGCTGGCGCTTTGCTGTTCCTCGGCCTGGTCTTTTCACGGGTTCCAGGATAGCCACCACGAAGCCTGGTATCACCAGTACGCCGGGCTTTACATGGGCGAGCTGGATGAGCCTGGGATGAGATTGATTGCCCAGTGCTACCAGGAATCCCGACTGGACGCCAACGCCTACAACGAGCGCAGCGGCGCGGCTGGCGAGTGCCAGTTCATGCCCAAGACGTGGAATGACTGCATGAAGGCGCAGAACCTGCGCAACGTGTCAAGGTTCAGCCGCCGGCACAACATCAAGTGCGCGGCCAGGCACATGCGCCAGTTGCGCGTTTTCTGGTCAAGTCCCCGCCCCATACTGGAAAGATGGAGGCTTCAGGTCGCGTCCTATAACGCAGGACAAGGGCGCGTCCTCAAGGCACAAACCCTGGCCGGCGGGGCTCTGCTCTGGCGTGACATTGCGCCGTCCATGGTCAATGTCACCGGCCCTGATAACTCACGCGAGACGCTGGGTTACGTTGCCAGTATCGAGAAATGGTTCGCGCTGCTGCAGATCGAGGAGGAACATCATGGTTGAGTTCATTTTTCACATAGTCGCAACCGTCGCCTGTGCTATCTACATCGCCGACAACTGGCAGCGGCTTAAAAACGCATTCAAGGCGCGGTCGGGAGACTAGGCTTTGCTCTACGGACTGGGTGGCCTTGGCCTGTTGAGCCTGATCCTTGGCGGCCTACTGTGGCTGTCGGATGCCCGTTTGGACAAGGCACGCACGAAAATAGCCACGCATGAACAGACCATCGCCACCTACAAAGAAACCAACACCGCCAACCTGGAAACGATTGACAGCCTGGAAGCGGCCAATGCCGCATGGGCTGATCTGTGGGATGAGCACGCCGGCAACTGGGACGAAGAACGCGCCAAGCTGACCGCTGAACTGGCAAATGAACGCGCCGCACGCGCCCGGGACCGGGCCACGGCCAACGCCGAACTTGAGAGGATTCTCGCCAATGACACCGATGCCGCAACCTGGAGCGCTCAGCCTTTGCCTGACAGCATTGCTGATTGGGTGTGTGAGCACCTCACCGCCGGCTGTGCGGGTGGAGCTGAAGGAAGTCAAGGTTCCGGTTCCGACGGCCCTTGATGACGCATGGATGGCGCCTTGCAATCTTGTGGTGCTCGCTGCGCCGCCGCGCTCGAACGATGAACTGCTGCAAGCGGTAGCCGAAGCCAACGCCGAGGCGCTGCGGGACTGCGATGGACGCATGACCAAGATTCGGGCCGCGCAGCCATGAGCGACTACATCAAGGCCGATGTGTGGGTGATGACCGTGTTTGAGAACGGGCTGGAGCGCACGGTCAAGACCTGGGCGCACCGTAGACCGACAGCCGATGAACCGGAAGCCCGCAAAATCTGCGCCCATAAGCTGAGAGCCCGGCTGATTGCCAGGGTGCGAAAACAGATCATGAGTGGAGGAATAAACGCATGAGCAAGCAACTGACCGTGGCCAATCTTGGCACGTCCGCGGAATCCACAGCCGGCGACATCACGTTCCAGATCCCGGGCTGGATGTTCCGCAACAACTCCAAGCCGAGCCTGGTATGTGCTGGAATCACTGGCGCGGAGACCGTGACGCTGTGGCACGCCGATGGCGTCGGCTTCCAGCAAACCTACGATGATCAGGCAACACCGGTAGCCGCCCAGCTTGATCCGACCAACAACAAGACTTCGATCACGTTAAACACGCCCGGCCTGTTCTCGGTGACCCATTCGGCATTGGCAGCAGCACGCAAGCTGAGAGTGCTGTTCGGCTGACATGCGCGGAATACAGCTTGCCGGTGGCATCAACCGGACAGATGAACAGATGGAGTTACAGCGCCAGTTCCCGACCCTGATCAGCATGTGCAAGCGCGGCCTGTGCGCGGTCAGCCCGCAATGGTGCTATCTGCGCCCGGGAACGAACGCTGTGCCGGTCAAGATACCAGCGATGATGGCCGAGCGCTTCTTCGCCAACCTGTGATGGCTGCGAAGAAAGCCAGCCGCAAGAAAACAGCCCGGAAGAAGGGGAACGGTAAAAGCTTAGAGGGTGAGTACCTGCCCAACAAAGGCGGGCGCCCGACCAGATACAACAAGACCTTCCCTGAGCAGGCTTACAAGTTGTGTTTGCTCAAATGCACCGACGAGGAACTGGCCGAGCAGTTTCATGTGCACGTTGCGACGCTGTACGAGTGGAAGAATAAGTACCCCGAGTTTGCCGAGGCCATTCGGCGCGGGAAGACTCCGGCTGATGCGGAAGTAGCGTTTGCAGCCTATCAACGAGCGGTCGGCTATTCGCACCCGGAGGAAAAGATATTCCTGCATGAGGGGGAGGTGGTCCGGGTCAATACGGTCAAGCATTACCCGCCGGACCCGAAGGTCCTGAGCCTGTGGCTGCGCAACCGGCAGCGTGAGAACTGGCGGGAGGAAAAGCATGTCATGACCGAACGCCCGTTGCAGGAATTGACCCTGGAAGAGCTCGAAGAACTGGAAAAGCGCTTGGAGCGCGAGAAACAGGCGTTGCTCGGGCATGATGGTGGTGCTGAAAATCAATGACTTACGCTTCGGTGATAGGCGTTGCCTATTAAAACAGGAGTGAAGTGCGAAAATTCTCGGGTAAGTATCGGGCTTGGTATAGCCAAAGCCTATCAATAGCGCGGCTGGATTGTCTGGCTGCAGCAATGGCGCGGAGAACGCGCGGGAGTGAGTGAGATGAGCAACAGAGCGACCCGGAGCGGGCTGTACCGCTCCATTCAGGCGGCGGCATTGTCCCTGCCTGGTTTGAAGAAGGCCATGGTGGACCTGGTGGACACGCTTGCCCTGAAGCAGGGCGAGGAACTGGCTACCGAGGCTGGTACTGGAATTACCACCGGCACGGGCACGATCTACCAGTCGTCTGTGAAAGAAGACGGCGGGATTGTGACCACCCGTATCCTGCTGGACCTGACCGGACTGACTTCGGCCGACAGTGACCTGGATGTGATTGGTGTCGAGGATACCGCGCTGCCCTGCCACATCGGCCAGATCACGGCGGCCGAGAACGGCACGATCTTTGGTGGCACGATTCAGTGCCTGGAAGCCCCCTTGAGCCTTACGGACCTCGGCATCTATTCGGCCGGCGACGGGACGCTTGTCTACGAAGATCTCATCACCAGCGAGAGCGACGAGGTTGTGATTGTGACCCCGGCGGTTCAAGCGGCATCCGATGGTGCAGTGCCTATTGCGGGCGTCCCGCCAGCCAATTCGTATTTGTACGTTGTCAACGGCGCGGCTGACACGCCAGACATTTTCACCGCCGGCAAGTTCCTGATCGAACTGCTGGGCTACCGCGCTTAATCGGCGTGACTGAATGAGTCCCGGTTGGCGTTGCTGGCCGGGGCTTTTTAATTCCCGCAGGGTAGATCAATTTGGCAGATCGTCGGATTCATATTCCGGAGGTTGCCGGTTCGAGTCCGGCCCCTGCAACCACCAAGGGGCCACTTAGGAGTACCGCGACATGAAGATCAACAAATGTGACCTGTGCTTGAAAGAGTACGCGGAAGGGACGTTCGAGTCGGTGCCTCCGTCCCAGTGGGACCCACTGGGTTTAATGGAACTGGTACCCGCACCTTTGTCAGTGCGCAAGGCTTTCGATGGTGTTGAACTGATTTGTCCGCCGTGCGATGAGCGCTTTAGCGTGGTTTGGCGGGAAGCACAGGATCGCATGGTAGCTGTGGCGCGGAGGATTCGGGATGGTTGCGCCCGAAGCGATGACTCATGCGAGAGGGCTGAAGTGCGGGTCCTGGCATGAGCGGCTGGATATACGTCCAGGAGGTCAAGTCCGGCAAGACTGTGATCCGCGTCATACGCGCTGATCAGGTGCAGCAGGTGCTGGTCGAGGCCAAGCAGATTGGTGGTAAGGCCATGCGGCGCTGGTCACTGGTCCTCGCCAGCGGTGCCCCGTATGCCTTGCCAGACGATGCGACAGTGCTGATTCACCAGACCGATCCGCAGTTCCTGGCCTTGCTGGAAAACATCGCCAAAGTCCTGCAGGTCTAGTCCGTGGCCAGCCCGGAGCGTGTGGACCAGGCGCTGCTGGAAAACAAGCTCGCCGGTATCCGGGTATTGCAGGAGCAGTTGCACCGGCTGAAATTCCAGAAGTTCGACCGGCTGTTCCCTGATGAGGGACCACTGCGCCGGGAACTGTACGCAAAGCACATGGAGTTCTTCGAGGCCGGCAAGTCACACATGACTCGCACGCTGTCCGGGGGCAACCGAGTTGGAAAGACTGAGGGTTGCGCCTATGAGGTGGCCGCTCACGTCACCGGCAACTACAAGCCCTGGTGGCCTGGAAGGGTAATCACGAGACCGTTTCAAAGCCTAGTGAGCGGCACCGACGGCAAAAAGGTGCGCAAGTCCATCCAGAAGAAGCTGCTGGGCTGGCCTGGTGGCGAGAAAGGCAGCGGATTGATTCCAAGGGACCGCATTGAATGGGACCTGTGCCGCTTGGATCACGGCACGGCCAACCTGTACGAGTCCATCTTCGTCAAACACAAGGATGGCTACCTGAACGAGATCAACGTCCTGACCTACAAGGCCGGGCGGGAGGCCTTTGAGTCCACCGAGCCGATGCTGATCTGGGAGGACGAGGAACCGGACGTGCTGTTGCACCGCGAGAACATCCAGCGGCTCATGACCAATGACGGGTTCCTGATGCTGTCCTACACGCCGATCAAGGGCCTGACCGAATTGACCCGCGAAATGCGGTTGCGCGGCAAAGACCCCGAAGATGAGCAGGCATGGTACGGCCAGATCGCGTGGGACGACGTGCCGCACATCACGCCGGAAATGATTGAGCGGTACAAGTCTGAATTCCCGCGCTATGAGATGGCGGCGCGGCGCTATGGGGAGCCAAAGATGGGAAGTGGCGCGATATTCACGCGGCCTTGGGACGAAGTGAGTGTCCCCCCGTTCCGAATTCCCGACTGGTGGCCACGGTTCTATGGCCTGGACTTTGGCTGGAAACATCCGACCGCCGCGCTGTGGTTCGCATGGGACCGTGAAGAAGATGTGATGTACGTCTACTCCGAGCACCGCGTTGCCGAGGCGGTACCGCCAGTTCATGCGGTAGCCATTCAGGCGCGTGGTGACTGGATTCGGGGTTCGGCTGACCACAACGCTTCCATCGAAAACGGGAAGCGGATGATTGACATCTACAACGGTCTTGGCTTGCACCTTGTGCCGGCTGACAAAGCGATGGAAGCCGGGCTGCTGGAAGTGACTGACCGTTTGGCGACCGACCGCCTCAAGTTCTTCAACACATTGCCAATGACCCAGGGCGAGTATGAAACCTATCACACTGACGAAAAAGGCAAGATCGTGGGCGAGGCCGACGACCTGATGAGCGCGCTCCGCTACGGCGTGGTGAAGGGCCCGCAAATCGCCAAAACCAGGCCGCCCAAGCGGCGCCCGGATAGTGGCGTTAAAGCCGTGAAGTTCTCTGAAAGGAAGCTGTTTTGATGGCGGATACCCCGAACTACGCGGAGAACATCCGTTCAAGCTATGGCGACGCCCAGAGCCAAGGGGCGCAGCCGCATGGACAGCAGAGCCTTTTGATTGATCTGGCGACCCGGCTGGAGCCGTTACGCGACCGGGCAATCCGGCACAAGGGGCCGATCGAGGACCGCATCATCGAGGCGCTGCAGCAGTACAACGGCTGGACCGATGGGGCAAACGAGAACACCAAGAACAAGCCGCTCAGGGGGCGCAAGACCGCTGACGAGGCACCGGTGGTGCACATCACCCGCCAGATCACCGACCAGATCACGGCCAAGATCATCAACATGCTGTTGCCCTCGAACGAGCGCGGCTGGGACATAGGGCCAACGCCCGACCCGGAGTTGCAGGAAGCGCTGGCCAACCCGGCGGTGATGGCCAAAGCTCCGGTGCTCAATGGTATGGGGCAGGCGTTGCCGCCCGAGTTGATGATGGGCGAGCAGCAGCAACCGCTGACCACGGCCGATATCGCCGCCCAGGAACTGGCGGAGGCTGAGAAGCGCTGTGCCGGTATGCGCACGGTGATGGACGATCAGATGACCGAGGCCAAGTTCCCGAAGTTGGGGCGCCAGTTGATCAGGTCGGCGTGCAAAGCCGGTTCCGGGTTCGTGCATGGTCCGATCATGACCGGGCGCACCCGGGTCAAGCGCGTCCGCGCCGAGGGTGTGGATGAGGCTGGCAACCCGGTGGCGCAGTGGACCAAGGAGATTCAGGAGGACACCCAGCCGGACTTTGCGTTCGTGGACCCGCTGGCGTTTTATCCGGAGGACGCGGAGAGCCTGGACATCGCGGAATGGGCCTGGCTGTGGGAGTCAATGAGTCCGTCGCGCGTTGAGAAGCTGAAGCGCTGGCCCGGGTTCATGGGCGAGCAGATAGACGTGCTGCTGAAACTCAAGCCCGATCACGGCGAGCTCAAGTCACGCCTGGCCAAGCGGCGTAGTGTCGAGGGGCTGCTGAGCGAGCACGAGGCAAAGAACTATTCGATGTGGCGGTATTTCGGGCCGGTGCCGAATGCCACGCTTGCCCAGCTTGGGGAGATGGAGATACCGGAAACGGCTGACGAGGATGACCTGAGCCGCAGCACCATGGCCGAGGTGTGGATGAGCCAGGGCATCGTGATCAAGGTCAAGATCACGCCGATGGAGGAAACCGACCGGCTGCCGTTCTACGGCATGTGCTACCAGGAAAGCGAATCGTCCATCTTTGGCTATGGGGTGCCCGACCAGGTACGCGATTCCCAGGCTGTGATTGATGCGTCCTGGCACATGGTCCTGCACAACGCGGCGATCAGCGCCGGGCCGCTGGTGATCCGCCTGTCCGGGGCGCTAAGACCTTTGGATGGCGACAACAACATTGATGGCGGGCTCAAGCAGTTCGAGGTGGACACCACCGAGTTTCCCGACTTCAAGAACATGGACCAGGTTATCAAGGTGGTCCAGATTGACCCGCGCATTGACCAGTTGATGGCGATTAACGAGCGGGCGATTGAGCACGCCCAGCGTGAGACCAATTTCCCGGTGATGGCTCAGGGCGAGCCGACCGAGCCGGTCACGACCGCTTCCGGGCTGGCGATGCTCATGAACGCCCAGACCGTGCATCAACGGATGGTTGCTCAACGGTGGGACGATGACGTGATGATCCCGGCGCTTGAGGCTTTGTACGACTGGAACATGACCTATCACCCGGACGATGCGATCAAGGGCGATTTCGAGATCGTGGCGCATGGCGCGACCCGGCTGGTAAACAAGGACATGCAGGCCCAGCACCTGCAGGTCATCGCCGCGCTGTCCGACAACCCGCGCTTCCAGCCGTTCTCCAAGGATTACGAGTTGTACAAGGAGTTGGTCAAGGTATCCGAGGCCGATGTGGACAGCCTGGTGATTTCCGACGACGAATACGAGGCTTTGAAACAGGCCGAGCCATCGCCGATGGAGCAGGCGGAACTGGCCGAGAAGCAGGGCAAGGCCCGCAAGGCCAATGCCGAGGCAGCGGAGATCGAGGCGAAGCTGCAGCAAGGCCCTGAGCAGGGGCCGGACCTGGAGCATGTCATTGCCATGGAGAAGCTGAAGCTGGAGGACATAGGCCAGGTGCGCAAGCTGCAGGAGAAGATGATGGAACTTGAGTCCGCGGAACTGCGCGCGCTGGCCGCTGGCGAGATCGAACTGGCGCAGATCGAGGAACGGCGCCGGGAGCGCGAGGGCGATGTGGACCTGAACGCGGCGCTCAAACTGCGCGAGATCAACAGCAAGGAACTGCTCAAGGGCATGGACCTGCGGCTTGGCCTTGAGCGCGAGCGCAACCGCAACCGCAACCTTGACATGGGGCGGGATTCATTCTGATGGGAAGGACTCCACTGCAATTGGCGCATGAACAGCGTGACAACGCGATGGTCGGCCACGGTTATGCCGTCAACCTGTTACGCGAGCGGGACCGGGAGATTCAGCGCCTGCGCGACAACAATGCCCGGGCGATTCGCCAGAACTGCCGATTGTCCAGCGAGAACGCCGCGCTGGCCGCGCGTTTGCGTGAGGTAAGCCCGGGGGATGCGGTGCTGATGCAACTGCTGGAAGGCTGATGATGAAACCGAAGATAGACCATGAAAGCGAAACGTGGGCAGCCGTGCAGGAAGCGGCGCAAGAGAGGCTATTAGAACTGCGCCGGGCGCGGGAACACCCGGCTGCTGAGTTGCGTGATCTGGACCGGAAGTTGGGGGGCATCGCGGAACTTGAGCGGCTGCTGCATCTACCGCAGCGGCAGAGCGTTAAGGAGATTGATGTGCGCGGCAATCACGGGTTCACGGCGCCCCGGATTCACAAAGCGCTGCCAGAAGAACCGGAGTAAGGAATGGGCAAGCCAAAGCAAGATGAAGTCGAGGGGCAGGAAGTTCCCCAGGCTCAGTACGACGAGGATGCATTCAACAGGATGGTCGAGAGCGATTCCCGGGCCACCCGGGACGATGACGACGGCATTCTGGACACAGCGTTTGACGAGGCAAGCCAAGAAGGCGCCGAGGGCGGTGACGGTGAGGAAGCCGACACCGAGACTGAGGAACAGCCGGAAGGCGCAGCCGATGAAGATGGCGAACAAGCGGACGATCCGAAGGCCAGCAAAGAGGCCGGGCCGGAATTGCCGGCATGGATTGAGACAATTCCAGAGGATCAACGCGACGCCGCCGTCACCGAACTGATCGGCATGTACCAGGCCATTGATAAAATGCAAACCCGTTATCAGGCCCTGCACGGGCAGTTGGCTCCGACCCAGCGGAAGTTGTCGAAGCTGGAAGAAGTGGTTCACCATTTCTCCACCGCAACCCGCCCAGGGGACGATCTACAGACCCGCCGCAAGGCGCTGGATAACTGGATTGTGAAACACGGCGAGGACTACCCGGACGAAGCGGCAGAACTCAAGGACGCCTTTGAGGCCTACGCTTCGGCGGTCGAGCCCGACGCCAAGAAATACCGCACGAATTTGACCAGAACTGACGATGATGACGTGGTGGACACCTCGTTACAACGGCGGCTTCTGGAACGTATGGATGGCGAGGCGGCGCAGATCAATGCCGACCCGCAGTTCGCCAGCTTTTTGAAGGCACACCCTGACTTGCAAGCCCAAGCTCAAAGCATGTTCGCGCATGACGTTATCGAAGTACTGGATACGTTTCGTGATCAGATGAAGTGGCGGCCACCGCTGCGGGCTGATGAATTTGTAACTCCCAACCAAATGCTCAGTTCCCACCTGTTACCCGGATGGGCGGATGCAATTGGTTTGAGCGTTCAGCAGATTGCCCGCATGAGCGAGGTGGACAAAGGCAAGGTGTTCTACAACTTCAAGAAGGATCTGGAACAGGCATACGTTCAGGAAACCGACGATGACGACGATGCTGGCGATGACGGCAACGACGCTCAGGCAAGGAAATTGGCGGAACAAAGGAGCAGGCGCTTGCAGGATCGCTCACCGAAGACTCGCAAGACCGGCACCCGTGGGGGTGCTGGCGAGTTGACCGGCGAGGCCCTGTTCGATTCGCTTGACGTGTAGCCAACGGCCTGGAGGGGGAACCTGACGGGCCTTGCCAAAAGGACAACACCATGGCTTTTAAAGCATACCAATCCGGGGTAGTGCCGGACAGTAATACCTACCACATGAAGCGTACCCTCAAGTCAACCGAGGCGTACGTGATCATCCCGCGTTATGGCATGAAGTGGAAGTTGCCGCGTAACAAGGGCGAAACCCTGTCCGCTGATCGCTACGAGGAATTTTCCTACGACGCGACGGCGGCCACCGAAGGCGTGAGCCCCACTCCGCTGTCGTTCACCATCACTCCGGTCCAGGTCACCATCGAGCGGTTCAACGATTTGCGCCGGGTCAGCGCCAAGAAGCTGCACCTGTCCCCGCAGGACACGCTGAACAACGTCGCTGACAAGCAGGCCAACCACCTGCAGAACGTCAACGAGTTGCTGGGCTGGAATGAGTTGATCGGCGGCACCAACGTCGAGTACAACTCATCCGCGCACACAGCG
>Ga0299906_10004267_pt1 | contig 11738 bp, 8 predicted proteins | sample RVTome_14_FD_200259 | JGI IMG/M metagenome (GOLD analysis project Ga0299906, IMG submission 200259) | Soil microbial communities from uranium-contaminated site in the Upper Colorado River Basin, Wyoming, United States - RVT145D125 (version 2) ... | reverse complement strand
GGCCGCCCCTCAGGCGGCTTTTTCTTTCCAAGGAGCAGAGAATGGCCAAAGAAGCTGGCACGAATGTGCTTTTGCAGGTCTCGGCCGGGTCGCCGACCGAGTTCATCACAGTGGCCGGCCAGCAGTCGACCGAGTTCGTCGGCGACGTGGAGACCGACGACATCACCGACAAGTCCCACGCGGGCTGGGGCTCGACCATGAACGTGCTCCGGCGCGGCACGGTCAACTGCCAGGGTAAGGCCGACTGGCCGGACACCAATGGCCTAGATGCGGTCCGGAACGCCTGGGAGAACGGCAACGAGATCGAGGCGAAGATCATCCTGAATGTCGCCGGCTCGCACTATCGCGGCCAGTTCCACGTCACCCAGTTCAACGCCTCCGGCACGCACCTCAATGCGACCGAATACAACTTCACCCTGCAGAACGCCGAGACGCTCGTCTACTCGGCCACGTGAGGCCCAGGGAGCCAATAAGTGATGGAGCTCGTGAGCACGAACGACGAGGTGGCGAACAAGGCGCGCGGCGAGGTCGAGATCGTCCTCAAGGGCCGGACCCTCAAGATGCGCCCGACCCACCAGTTCCTCGCCGAGATCGAGTCCTTGCGCGGCATGGGAGTGATGGCGATCGTCCAGCGCTTCCTCACCCGCAACTACGGCTTCGCGGACGTGGTCGACATCGTCTGGGCGGGCCTCAAGGCCGGCGGGCTGCAAGTGCGCCGGGACAAGGTCGCCGAACTGGTGTTCGAGACCGGCATCACGGCGCCGGCCTCGGCGGCCATCGAGCTCTTGTCGAACGCCCTCGGCTTCGCGGATGCGAAGACCGATGACAACGATGCGGAGGGCGACGACGGCCCAGAGGGGGAAGGGGACGCGGCGAACGGCTGACGCATTACCCGTTCGACCGCTACCAGGCGAAGGCGCAAGGCCTGCTCGGCTGGACCGCCGACCAGTTCTGGGCCGAGACGCCGAAAGACACCCTCGCAGCCCTCGAAGCGTGGCGTCGCGCCAACTGCGCACCGACCGAGGCCGACAAGCGCCGCGAGTTCGTGAAGTGGCGGAAATCCGTAGAGCAAGGACTGACTCGAGATGACGAGAGCATTTGATGGCGACTGAACTCGACCGCCTGATCGTCCGCATCGAGGCCGATGCCGCCAGGCTGAAGTCGGGCCTTGCCGACGCTGAGCGGGCGACCAATCGCGCCGGCCGCCGCATGAGCGACGGCTTTTCGCAGGCCGATCGCGCGATCGGACGCACCATCGCCTCGATCGGCAGCCTCCGCAATGTGCTGCTCGGTCTCGGCGCGATCCAGGTCGGCCGCTCGATCATCGGAAACTTCGCCGCCTTCGAGAAGGGTCTGATCGGCGTCGGCAAGACGACCAATCTCGCCGGGGCTGAACTAGCGGATCTCGGGCGCGACATCCAGGATCTCGCCCAGCGCGTGCCCGAGGCGACCACGACGCTGCTGGAAATCGCCAAATCGGCGGGGCAACTCGGCGTTCAGGGCCGGGCGAACATCGTCAAGTTCACCGAGGTCATCGGCAAACTCGGCGGCGCGACCGATCTCTCCGGCGAAGCCGCGGCCAGCACCCTCGCGCGCCTTCTCAACATCACCAACACCGGCGTCGGCGACATCGACCGGCTCGGCGCGGCCATCGTCGATCTCGGTAACAACTTCGCGGCGACAGAGGCGGAGATCGCCGACGTGGCCCTCAGGGTTGCCCGCGGCACCGCGCCGTTCCGGGTGTCGCTTGCCGACACGCTCGCCATAGCAACCGCGCTGCGCGCCGTGGGCGTCGAGGCCGAAGCCGGCGGCTCGGTCATCCTCCGGGCCTTCCAGCAGATCAACAAGGGACTGGAGCAGGGCGGAGACGAGCTGGCGGCGTTGGTCGCCATCACCGGACGGTCCGTCGAGGAACTGAAGGAGCAGTTCGGCCGCGACGCCACCGGCGCCTTTCTGCAATTCATCGAAGCATCCGGTGAGATCGCTACCAACAAGCTGCCAGCCTTCCTCGAACTGCTCGGGCTGGATGGCGTTCGCGCCGCCGGCGTCCTGCAGGCGCTCGCGGGCCGATCCGACGAGCTGCGCCGTGCCCTCGAAGTCTCGAACCGGGCTTGGAAAGAGAACGCGGCCCTCACGACCGAGGCTGATCGCGCGCTCGAAGGCCTGTCTGCCCAATGGCAGCTGACTCAGAACGCGGTCGATGAGTTGGGCACGGCGATCGGCGCTATTCTCGCGCCGAGCATCAAGGATCTGCTCGGGGATCTGCGCAGCCTCGCCGGCACCCTGACCGATGTCGTAACGGAACTGGACGCATTCTTTGATCGCATCGCGAGTTCGCCCATCGGGCGGTTCGTATCCGAGCTGAACAAGCTCGATCCGACGCGCCTGGCATTCGAGGCGCTGACCCGGGCGGAACCGGAACCCTTCCCGGCGGAAGGCATCACAATCCCGCTGCCGCCGCCGCTGCCCACGTCGCGGCAGGGGACGCGAAACGCGGCCCTTCCCGGCGGCGGCGATAAGACCGCCGAGAACGCCCGCAAGCAGATCGAGGCCTCGATCCGGGCCCTGGAGATCGAGGCGCAGGTGGCCTCGACCGTGGCGAGCCAGCGCGAGGAACTGGCCGCGATCCTGGCGCTGGAGAATGCGGCCCGCGAAGCCAACATTGTCCTGAGCGACGAGCAAATCGCGCGGGTCAAGGCGGCCATCGGTATCGTCCAGCAGCAGACCCGCGAGGAAGAGAGGCTTGCCAAGGTCCAAGCCGCCGAAACCCAGATCGGCGAGGATATCGAGGAGCTGAAGCTCCGTCTGCAGTTCGCCGGCCGGGAGACCGAGGAGTTCCGGGTCAAGTTGCGACTGCTGGAGCTGCGCCGCGACCTCGAAGGCCAGATCACGCCGGAGATGGAGGCACAGGTCCGACAGGCCGAGCAGCTCCGCAGCCTCGAGGAATCGCTCGCCCACATCCGCGCGACCAACGTCAACGTCACGGATCAGCTGACGAGCGCGACGTTCGATCTGGAAAACGCGGCCGGGCAGTTCGGACAGACCATCACCTCGGCGCTGGAAGACGCCATCGTCGACGGCGCGAGACTGTCCGATATTCTGCGGGGCCTAGAGACGGATGCGAGGCGCCTGCTGACGCGCATCGTGGTCCTGGAGCCGATCGAGCGGGGTCTGAGGACCGGCATCGGCGCCTTCCAGACGCAAGGACAAGGCGGGCCGGGCGGCCTCGAAGGCCTCATCGGAGGCGGCTTGCAGAGCTTCGCGGACCTCTTCCCGTCGCCCGTCGCTGGTGTCGGGCTCGGCGCCTTCAACCGGATCGATCCCTTGGCGCGCCAGGATGTCGGAAGCACAGAGCTGGAGGCGATCTTCGGATCGCTGTCGAGCGTCGGCGAGGAGGCATCAACGGCTCTTGCGGGGCTTGAGGTCGCGACCGGGGCCGCCGGCGGCTCGCTGGAAGGCAGCCTCGCTCCGGCGGCCGTGAGGGCCGCGACGGAGACGCTGAGCGAGACGGCGGCGACCACGACGGCGGCAACGGCTCTGGCCAATCTGACCGCGGCGGCTACCTCAGCAGCGGCGGCCTTGGCGACCGTGGCCGCGTCATCCACCGCCAGCTCCGCAGGAACCGCCTTCAACGCCTTGAGCGTGTTGGGGCCAGGCCCGCACGCTGCTCATGGCGGGCGCATTAGCGGCCCCGGCGGCTCGATGGCGGACCGGATTCCGGCGATGCTCTCCGATGGCGAGTTCGTGGTGCGCGCCGATATGGCGCGGAAACACGCAAACCTGCTGGAAGCGATCAATAGCGGACGCCTTCAGAACCTGCGCCGGTTCGCCGAGGGCGGCTTCGTTCTGCCGACACTGCCCGACCGGCGGCCGACCGCGAGCGCCGCGCCGCCAAGCGAGACCATGGGTCTGCGCCCGATCATCATGCATTTCCACGGTGTCAGCGACCTACGAGAAGTCCGACGGAATGCCCCTCAATGGCGCGGGCAGATGCGCGAGATGATCGACCGCGCCGAAAAGCGGGATTCCTAATGGCGCATAGGAATGATGTGATTTTGTCGGTTCGGGTGCGTTTCGGCTCAAGCACAAGCCCGATATTCGGGCTCGATCAACTCTTTACGCGGTCTGGTCATCGACACGTCAATCAAGTCTGGTCTTCGCCTCTCCGCACGCTCGCCCTCAGCTACAAGATGTCGATCCGGGATATCTATGACATCTATGAAACGGCCTTGGCGCTATTCGGACCGCGCGACACCTTCCTCACCCGCGATTGGAGCGACTGGCACACGGCCGCCACGAACGACATGCGCGCCGCTGGTGTTTCCGGCGTGACGGCGCTCGACGCGCCGTTGATGAACCCGAACCTCGATCCCATCGACAACCAGGGCGACGGTTCGACCACCGTGTTCCACACCTACAAGAATTACGCGAAGGGCGCGGGCGCGAGCCTCGACGAGCGCATCCGTCATCCGGTGGACGACGCCAACTTCAAGGTTGCGATCGCCGGCATTGCGCAGGGCGCGGGCTTCACGGTGACCGAGAACGGCGGCCTCGTCACCTTCTCGACGCCGCCATCGGGCTCGCCGGGTGAGACGCTGACCTGGGGCGGCCAGTTCTATCGCGCTGTCCACTTCGCGAACGACGACATCGAGCAGATCCTCAACAATCTCGAAGTCTCATCCTACAACGCCGTCGTCCTGCAGGAAGCGCGGGGCGTCTGATGGCGCGCAGCATTCCCGGCGGCATCGATCTCACCGAGGACACCACCCTCGCGTTCTGTCTGCAAGTGACCGACCGACTCGGCAATGTGACGGGTTACACCGAGCACGACGAGACGCTCAGCATCAATCTCGGCGACGGTAACGGCGCGGTCGATTACGAACCGGAGGCTGCCTTCGGGCGTTCGGCGGTGGAGAGCCGGTCGGCGGGGCGTGTCGGATCGATGGACCTGATCGGCTTTGTCGACGACGCCGGCGTGACCGAGGCCTCGATCTTCGCCGGGATCTACGATTCGGCGCTGGTGAAGCTCTTTCTCGTCGACTGGACCCAGCCCGCAGCGGGCGCCATCCATATCGAGATCGGCGAGCTGGAGCAGACCCACGTCGAGGACGACAAACTCACCGTCACCTTCAAATCGCTGCTCGACCGCTACAACGCCATCGAGTTCGGCGACATCTACGAGGCCGACTGCATCCATCAGCTCGGCAGCCAGTCCTCGGACATCCCGCCGCCGTTCGCGCACATCGGCTGCCGGGTGCAACTTGATCCGCCCGTATGGAGCGCCGGGCTGCAGGTGATCGCCCGCGCCGCGCGCAACGCCAAGCCGACCGGCTTCGAGGAAAGCGGCAGCCCGACCCAGGCGAACACGATCCAGCCGACGGATCTCGCGACCGTGGGGCGGTTCTTCGAGGCGCAGTCTGGCGGCACGACCGGCGGCAGCGAGCCGGCGTGGGGCACGTTGCCCGCGCTGGGGGCCACCTTCGCCGATGGCTCGGTCACCTGGATCGCCCGGCAGGCCTTGCGCGAGCCGGTGACGATCCTTTCGGCGACCGACCAGAAGACGCTCATCGTCGACTACAATGGCGATGCCGAGGACAACTGGTATCGCCGCGGCCGCCTGCTGTTCACGACCGGCGCCAACGCGGGGATCGAAAAGCACATCAAATCCCAGGTGGCGAGCGGCTCGCCCGATCAGCAGACCATCACCTGCTGGCTGAACTTCCCGCTCGCCATTGCCGCAAGCGACCAGGCGGTGCTGATCGCCGGCTGCGACCGGCAATTGGTCACATGCAAGGACAAGTTCAGGAATCTCGACAACTTCGGCGGCTTCGCGATCTTCGCGCCGAACACCGACGAGGTGTTCAAGATCCCGAAGCAGACGTCATGACCGGGAAACACGTTCAATGGCGGCGTCCTGGGGCGACGTGGGTACTCGCTATCGGCACCCCGAAACGATGGCCGCCGATCGAGTTCCAGCGCCTGTCTTATCCGGGTGTATGGGCCATACGTGTCTGCTCGGTCGCGCTAAGCCGCTTCGTTGCGGGCGCGACGATCACGCGCGTCCGGCCAATGGCATGATCTCACCGAGCAGGGCCGACGTGATCGCCGCCGCGCGCGCCTACGTCGGCCGGCCGTTCCGCTGGGGCGGGCGCTCAGCCAGGGGACTCGACTGCGTCGGTCTGCCGCTCGTGGTGGCGCGGGACCTGAAGGTGGCCGGCTGGGAGAAGCTGTGGAACGACCCGGAGTGCCACGCCTACGCCCGGGTGCGTGCGCCCGGGTTCCTGCGCGCCAAACTCGACACCTTCTGCCAGGAGGGCGTCCTGGTGCGGATCGACCGGGACAGGCTCCAGGCTGGCGACCTGGTGCTCAGGTTCGGCGGCTTCGGCCACGATCACCACGTCTCGATCCTCGCGGGTGAGGGATGCCTCGTGGAAGCGCGGCAGCACCCGCGTGCGCTAGTCGTGGAGACGATCGTCACGCCGCTGGAGCGGCGCAGCTTCATGACCGGCTATCAGTTCGCGTCGGTCGAGCACTCTCACCACAGAGACACCGAGGCACCGAGGAGTCATTCATGAAAATCCTTCTCTGTGCCTCTGTGGTTTAACGCCCGATGCAGCTAGCCATCGCCGCTGGCGGAGCCGCCCTGGGCGGGGTGGCGGGCGGGCTCGTCCCCGGCGTCGGCGTGCTGCTGGGCGTGCAGCTCGGCTTCCTCGGCGGCGCCATCCTCGGCGGCATCCTCTTTCCGACCGAGGTCGACGCCGGGGGCCCGAGCCGCGACGACGTGCGGCTCTCCTCGGCCGCGACCGGGCGCTTCATCCCGATCCCCTACGGCACGGTCAGGATCGGCGGGCAGTACCTGTGGGTCGACGAGCCCGTGTTCAAGACCAAGACCGAATCGGCCAAGGGCGGCGGCCCGGAGGTGAAGACCACCACGATGCAGCTCACCTGGGCGGTCGGCATCTGCGAGGGGCCGATCGCGGCGGTGACGCGCATCTGGCTCGACGACGAGCTGGTGTTCGACATCTCCGACGGAAACCCGGACGGCCCGGCACTCTCTCAGCTCCTCGTCTCGGGCGATCTTCCGTCTGGCGTCGTGCTGACCGACACCACGCAGACGGTCGCGGTGCAGCAGTTCGGACCGATCCGGATCTACCTCGGGGCCGACGGCCAGCCGCCGGACCCGCTGATCGTCAACGACCCGCGCATCGCCGAAGCCTTCGGCGCGGTCGCGCCCGAGACCTCGGCCGACTTCGTCCCGCCGTTCCAGGGCCTCTGCTACGCCGTGTTCGATCACATCCGCGGCGAAGCCATCAACAACCACTTCCCGCAGTGCGAGTTCGAGGTCCTCACCAAGGCGGGCGACCTGTTCACGGCGACGGAGTACGAGCCGGTGCCGGCGAGGAGCCGCGAGAACCGGCTGAAGGATCTCATTACCTTCGTGTCGGCCTCCAACATTGCCGACCCGATCTACCGCTGGAACACGATCGACAAGAACCCGGACGACCCGGAGATCTGGAACTTCGCGCCGGTGACGGCCCAAGGCGGCGATGACATCGTCATGCCGCGAAATGTCGGCACTTGGGACGACCCCGACCTGCTGGTGCTCGCCCAGGGCGGCACCGGCGACTCGCGCTGGTCGACCCACCACATGCTGACCGGCGCGGAGGTCTCGCCGCGGAAGAACTACGCGTTCGTGCCGGGCTCGCAGCCGATCGGCGGCTGGTGGTGGCCGTCGACGGCGGCGCCGACCCGTTTCGTGGGCGTCGGCGAGACCTCGGACAAGATCTTCAGCTTCCCGATCGCCTGGGACGACACCATCGCCAACATGGCCGAGATCGCGATCGGCATCGCCGACCCGCCGGTGCCGGGCACCACGATCGCGACCGCGAGCTTCGAGATCAAACCGGGCTTCGTCGGCCCCGACGGGCTCTTGTACATCACGACGGGGGAGACGAACACCAGCCATCAGGTGATCATCGCCCTCGATCCGGTGACCCTCGACATCGTGCGCGTCTGCGAGCCCTACAAGTCGAGTCCGGCCTCGAGCGACCCGTTCTGGTCGGACATGATCCTCACCTATGATGCGGTGACCGACAAGATCGTCATCGCCGCTGAGGGCTACGGCCTCAGGCGCGTCGACCGGGCGACCATGACCGTGGACGACGTGCCCGACATCCAGATCGGCGCCGCGTTCTCGACCGGCGACAACGGCCAGGCGATGAAGAACGGACCCTTCGCCGGCATCCTGTGGCTACAGACCGGGGCCGGGAACGTCTACCGGGACTTCGACATCTGGAACATGCTGCCGGGCCCGTGCGGGTCGATCAGCGCGACGGGCGACTACGGGGTCACGGTCGGCACCAGCAACGAGATCCCTGTGTTCGACCCGGTGAACGGCGGCATCTGGATCAACGACTTCTTCAACACCGACTGGCTCGCCTTCCTGCCGGTCTGCCGCAAATCGCCGGTCTGCCCGACGGCCGAGGAGATCTCCAAGGACATTTCCGACCGCTGCGAGGTGCCGGCGGCGCTGCGCCAGACGACGCTGTGGGCGAACGACATCATCTGCGGCTACCTGATCGGCCGGCGCATCTCCGGCCGCGAAGCGCTCGAGCCGATCGCCGGCGCGATCAACGGCGACTTCCGCACCCAGGACGGCGTGGTGCAGTTCATCAAGCTCGACACCGCCTCGATCAAGACCATTCCAGAAGATGATCTGGGCGCGGCCGAGACCATCGACGCCAAGGTGCCGGGCCGCGACATCCAGTGGCCCTATGAGCGCGAGCTGCCGGCGCGGGTCGATGTGCAGTACGTCGACCGCGCCATGGACTACAGCTCGAACACCCAGGGCTTCGACCGGCCGCTGGAGGGCTTCAAGGGCCGCAAGAAGGAAACCGTCCAGATGCCGATCGTGTTCGACGCGGACTCCTCGCCGACGCCGATCCAGATCGCCGAGCGCCTCTTGTACCAGTTCGACGCCAACCGGCGCCTCCACGCGCTCGCGCTCACCTGGAAGCATCTGAACCTCAACGTCGGCGATGCCTTCAGCTACGTCCGCGGGCCGTTCACCCACACCGCCCGGGTCGAGAAGTGGGCCCTCGCGGAGAACAACAAGATCCTGATCGAGGCGAAGGACGAGGATGTCTCGATCAACGTGGCCAGCGGCGGCGCCGGCAACACGGGTTCCGCCATATTCGAGACGCCGACCCTCGGCGCCGGACTCTCCACTGAGCTGTTCCTACTCGATACCTCGCTGCTGCGCGACCAGGACGACGCGGTCACCGGCATCCCGCTCTATGCGGCGGTGGCGCCCGCCGGCAGCGCCGACTGGCCGGGAGCGAATCTGCTGCGCAGCGACGACGCCGGCGCGACCTGGAAGGCGGTGGCCACGTTCGGCGCCGACCAGGCGGTCGACTGGGGCATCGCGGCCACAGCATTGGCCGCGCCGCCCAACAACAGACTCGGCGTCATCGACCGCACCTCGACGCTCACCGTGAACATGCGGCGCGGCGTGCTGCCGGCCTCTGCCGCAGAGACGGATCTCGACGAGGACCGCAGCCTGAATGCGCTCCTGATCGGGCGCGAGGGCCGCTGGGAGGTGGTGCGCTATGCGACGGCAGTGGATCAGTCGGGATCACCGGACGAGGGCGGCGACAGCTACGTCATCAGCAGCCTCCGCCGTGGGCTCAGGGGAACGAACCTCAACATCGGCAATCATCAGGCGGGCGACTTCGTCATCGTGCTCGATACGGCGAAGATCGTGCGGGTGAATCTCGATACTTCGGAGCTGAACGTCGCGCGGCTCTACAAGGCGGTCACCTTCGGCGTCGATCAGGCGTTCGTATCTGCGCGGTCCTTCACGCTCGCGGGCGAGACTAAGCGCCCCTACACCCTGACTGAAGTGAAGGGGACGCGCGCCATCGCGACCGGTAACTGGACAGTGACCGCGGTGCGGCGCACCCGCGTGGGAGGCGGCTGGATCGACTTCGTCGAGCCGCCCCTGGGCGAGGACTCGGCCGAGTTCATCCTCGAGGTGCTGGATGGCCCCGGCGGCAATGCGGTCATCACCAAGTCGGGCCTCGTCACGCCGAGCGTCACTATCACCAACGCCGAGTTCGCGGCGGCCGGCCTCGGCACGGGATCGCCTAACGACGACATGGATTCGCCGTTCGCGATCCGCGTTAAGTGGTATCAGGTCTCGGCTACGATCGGCCGCGGCAGCAGCGAGGAGATCGTCTTGACCTCACCGAGCCCGGGTAACTGAGCATGGCCGATATAAACCACTTCACCGGCAACTCCCGCGCCGGCGATATGACCGAGAGCCAGGACGACAAGTTCCTGAAGCACAACGATCATGTCGACCTGCTCGCGGACCGCACGCAAAGGAAAAAGAACCTCTATGTCGGCCTTTCCAGCGGCAGCACGCTCACGCTGGGCGCCCAGGACTACACCGAGAACAACGTGTTCCACCTGCGCGCCGAGCCGGGATCGCCGACGCTGGACAACGACTTCGTCTTCCTGGTGCCCGCGATCCAGAGCCGCTTCTCGGTCATCAATGACACGGGGTTCGTCTGTTACGTCGCGACCAGCGGCTCGCCGGGCGCTCAAGTCGAGGTGCCGGACGGCGGGCGCGCCGATCTCCACTGTGACGGCGAAACGATCCTGGAATTGAAGCGCGACGTCTACGACATCGGCTTCTTCATTCCGAGTTATACCTTCGGCGCGATCGCCGGGGGCTTCGTGGCGGTGCGCGCCTTTCGCCTGCCGGCGGGTCTGCCCGGGTCGCGCGCCTATGCGTGGACGCCGTCCGGCGCCGGCGAGAGCGATCGGGTCATATCGATCCAGAAGGATGAAGTGGAGGTCGGCACGGTCACCTTTTCGGCGGCGACGAATGCGGGTGTCTTCAGCCTCGCGAGCGATCAGACATTCAATGCCGGCAATCGTCTGCGGCTAGTGCACGGTGGCGAGCCGAGCCCGTCTGAAGCCAACACGCTCGCCGACATCAGTGTGCTTCTGAAAGCGATCGAGCTCTGATGCCGCTCATAATGATCACGGCAGGACCGCTGCAGGCACCGCCGGGTCCATTGGAGACGCAACCCGACGGCGCGATTCTTCTATCGGGAGATATGCAGAGCGGCAGCCCGGCGAGCGACACCCTGCTCACCTCCGGCGACATGCAGTCGGGCAGCCCGTCCTCAGATAACGAACAGACATCTATTCCATCAGAGGGCGACGGTGGCGGCGAAGGGGTCCAGTTGCCGGCGTTCTTCATGGCTCCAGCAGCGAGCGGCGGAGATGACAGCAACCCTGGCACTGAAGACGAGCCGTTCCTGACGCTGGAGAAGGCGCGCGATTCGATGCGCGGGAGTTCGACCAAGCGCACGTATCTCCGCGCGGGCACCTATAATCGCACGGCTGAGCTCACTCTTACATCCAGCGACAATAATGAGATCTGGATCGCCTATCCAGTCGAGACGCCGATCATCGACGGCGGCGGCGGTGCAGTTCAGTTCTTGGATGCGAATGGTGCGAATGGTCTGACCTGGAAAGGGATAACTTTCGCCAACAGCAATATACCTTTTGCTTCTGGCGAGCTTTGTTTGTTAGTTGGTTGTCCCAACTGGATTGTTGAGGATTGTCATCACGACACGCTTGCAGATCGTATCTGGCGTTTGCAAAGCGGTTCTGATGGTTGCAAGTTCCTCGGAAACACTTTCGATTCGTGTACTGATAATCAT
>Ga0299906_10004266_pt1 | contig 11738 bp, 16 predicted proteins | sample RVTome_14_FD_200259 | JGI IMG/M metagenome (GOLD analysis project Ga0299906, IMG submission 200259) | Soil microbial communities from uranium-contaminated site in the Upper Colorado River Basin, Wyoming, United States - RVT145D125 (version 2) ... | reverse complement strand
CGTGAAACGTGCGCACGCGCGGGGAGCGCCCGTCGTCGTGTGGACGGTGGATACTCCCGAGGAGCTCTCCCGCGTCGACCGAGCAGGGGTCGACGCGGTTGTGACGAACGATCCATCGATTTTCGTATCTACACTGACGCCGTGAGAAAAGCGGGGAAGGCAATCGGGATCGGGCTCCTCGCAGCCCTTGCACTGGCCGGAGGCGCGGCCGCGTTCGCGCTCGCCACGGTTGCGGACGCCGGGACCGCGACCCCGCAGCAGACGACGGAGCCGCCGACGACGACCACCGAGCCGCCGACGACGACGACGGTACCGACCCCGTCTCCGAGGCAGCCGGGCATCCCGAGCGGGGTGACGATCGGCAGCGTCGAGGTCGGCGGGCTCCTGCCGTACGAGGCATCGGCCGTCGTGCGCCAGGCATACGCGCGGCCGCTCATCCTCATCGCGACGCCGACCCGGCAGTTCCGCGTGCGGCCGTGGCACCTCGGCGCCGAGCCGTACATCAAGAAGGCCGTGAACCGCGCGCGCTGGTCGCGGCCGGGCGCGGCGATCTCCCTCGACGTCAGCGTCTCGCGCGAGCAGGTCCGCAAGTACCTCAAGCGGCTCGGGCGCCAGCTCAGCGTCGCGCCCGTGAACGCCAGCATCGTCCTGCGGGGCGCAACCGTACGCGTCATCCCGTCGGTCGAGGGCCGGCGCCTTCCGCTCTTCGAGAACGCGCGCACGATCCGGTCCGCGCTGGCCCGGAACAGCCGCGCGCCGATCTCGCTCGTGCTGGGCACCGTGCAACCGAGGCTCACCGAAGGCGATCTCGGCGCCGCGATCGTGATCATGCGCGAGTCGAAGCGCCTCCGCTACTTCGACGGCGCGAGGCTCATGCGCACGTTCGGGGTCGCCACGGGGCAGTCGTCCTTCCCGACTCCGACCGGCAACTTCGAGATCGTGACCATGCAGCGCAACCCCTGGTGGTATCCGCCGCCCTCCGACTGGGCTGCTGACGCGGACCCGGTCCCGCCGGGCCCCGGGAATCCCCTCGGGACGCGCTGGATGGGGATCTCGGCGGCGTACGTCGGGATCCACGGCACGCCGGACTCGGCCTCGATCGGCTACTCCGCCTCGCACGGGTGCGTCCGCATGCGGATCTCCGAGGCCGAGTGGCTGTTCAACCACGTCGAGGTCGGGACGCCCGTCTTCATCGTCTCGCGGTAGTGGCTGCGCGCCGCGCGAAGCTCGTCGCCCAGGGCATCGCGATCGGGCTCGTGGCGCTGCTCTTCCTCCTGCTCGTGTGGGCGCTCGTCACCGAGGAGGGGGGCGACCTCGCGAACAAGGCTGCCCGCGGGGAGCTTCCGGAAGCTCCCGAGTTCGCTCTGGAGCGGCTCGACGAGGAGGGCGAGCTCGGGCTCGCGTCGCTTCGGGGCAAGGCCGTCGTCGTCAACTTCTGGGCGTCGTGGTGCCTACCGTGCAAGGAGGAGGCGCCCTACTTCGAGCAGGTGTGGCGCGACCGCCGAGCGCAGGGAGTGGTCTTCGTCGGGCTCGACTCGAGGGACTTTCGCGGAGAGGCGCGCGACTTCGTGCAGGACTACGGCCTGACATTTCCGATCGTGTACGACGGTCCGGGCGACATCTCGGCGACATACGGCGTGACGGGCTACCCCGAGACGTTCGTGATCGACCGCGAGGGGCGGGTGGTAGACGCCATCGTCGGCGCGGTCGACTCCGAGGAGGACAAGGCCCGACTGCGCGACGCGATCGACCGGGCGCTCGAGGCGTGATGCTGCGCGCGCTGGCCGCGGCCGTGTGCGCGCTCGCGTGCGGCGCCGGGGCCGCGGCGGCCGCCGAGCCGCCGCGGGCCGCCGACCTCGAGGCCGAGCTCGTGTGCCCGGTCTGCGAGACGACGCTCGACCAGTCGAACGCGCCCATCGCCGAGCGCATGAAGCTCTACATCCGACAGCGCATCGCGGCGGGGGACACCGAGGACGAGATCAAGGACGCGCTGGTCGCCGATTTCGGGCCGGGCGTCCTCGCACGGCCTCCAGGGGGCGGGTTCGGCCTGCTCGCCTGGCTGCTCCCGCTCGCGGCGCTCGCCGTCGGGGCGATCGTCGTGGCTGTCCTCGTGCGCGCGTGGAGCCGCGGGCGCACGCCGGCTGCCTCCGAGCCGCCGCTCGACCCCGAGCTCGAGCGCCGGGTCGACGAAGAGCTCGCACGCTTCGAGCGCTGACGCTTGAGCCTCACCTCGATCCTCGTCGCGTTCCTCGCCGGGCTGGTCTCGTTCCTCGCGCCGTGCGTGCTCCCCCTCGTCCCCGGCTACCTCGCGGCCGTCTCGGCAGTGGATGCCGAGAGGTTGGGGCAGCCCGGCACCGCCAAGCGCGTGGTCGTGTCGAGCATCCCGTTCGTGCTCGGGCTCATGACGGTCTTCGTCCTGCTCGGCGTGGGAGCCGGGCTCGTCGGCGGCCGTCTCTTCGCCAACCAGTTCCTGCTCGAGAAGGTCTCGGGCTTCGTCCTCGTCGTCCTCGGGCTCGCGTTCATGGGGCTGCTGCCGTGGCCGGAGCGCCTGCTCGGCGCCGGGCTCGTGCAGGGAGCGCGGAGTCGCGGGTCGCGCTTCCTCCTCGGCGGCGCCTTCGCGGTCTGCGCGGCGCCCTGCATCGGCCCGGTGCTCGCTTCCATCCTCGTGCTTGCGGGCTCGTCGGAGTCCGCGTTCGAGGGCGCGGTCCTGCTCGGGTCGTACTCGCTCGGGCTGGCGGTGCCGTTCGTCCTCGCGGGCGCGGTGTTCTCGCGCGCGATGGGCGCGTTCCGCTGGCTCCGCGACCACTACCGCGCGATCCAGGTCGCGGGCGGAGTCGTGCTCGTCGCGCTCGGGCTCCTGCTCTTCTTCGAGCGGTTCTACGTGCTGCGGATCTACCTGAACCGCTTCCTCGAGTGGCTCGGGCTCGAGCCAGCGTTCTGACGCGGTGCCTAGACGTCGACCGGGCCGAGAGCGAGCTCGTCCGCCGCGACCCTCTGCTGCGCCGCCTGCACCTGCCTGAGGACGCTCGCGACGTCGACGCCGCGGTGCGCGGGCGCGTATCGCCCGAGGCGGCGCGCGGCCTTCTCGAGCTGGCGTTCGCACCCCGGGCGGTTGCCACGCCCTGCGTGCAGCCACGCGACCGAGACGTGCACGAGCCCCTGGAGGAAGTCGCGCTCCTCGGCGGGCGCCTCGCGCCACTCGTCTTCGAGCTCCTCGTGCGCCTCGAAGTACTCGCCGGTGCGGATCAGCTCGAGCCCGCGCTCCAGTCCCATCACACGATTATCTGCGTCCGCGAAGGTGGTAGATTCGCGGCCGTGGCCACGATCCTGCTCGTCGGGGTCGACCTCTTCTTTCGGAGCAAGCTCGAAGGGCTACTCCCGGCGCACCGCTTCGTCACGACCGACGCCGTCGATGCTCCCGATCTCGTGATCGCGGACATCTCCCGCGTGGATGCAGAGGAGGTTGCGGACGCGTGGCCGGACGTGCCGATCCTGGGCTTCACGAATCACACCGACCGCGCGGGCCTCCAGCGGGCACATACCGCGGGCTTCGACCAGGTGATCGTGAAGTCCGCTCTCGTGGAGCGTGCTGCGCAGCTTGTGGACGAGCTCGTCGCGGCGACAGAGGCCGGTCTGGACGGCTGACCCCTCTCGTTACACTCGCCGCGTGACGTACATCATCGCCGAGCCCTGCATCGACATCAAAGACCTCTCGTGCGTCGACGTCTGCCCGGTCGACTGCATCCACGAGTTCGAGCGGATCCTGATCATCGACCCCGAGGAGTGCATCGATTGCGGGGCATGCGAACCGGAGTGTCCGGTGGAGGCGATCTTCCCCGAGGACGCGCTCCCGGACAAGTGGAACGCGTTCGTCGAGATCAACTACGCGTTCCCCGAGCCCGAGAAGATCAACGCGCTCACGAACGCTTACGCGACGGAGCACAACGTCCAGAACCCGCCGCTGGAGTAGGGGCGAGGCTCGCCTCGCCCGCCCGCCTTACGCGGGCAGCAGGTAGGCGCACGGCCGCGGGTCGCCCGGCAGCGGCGACGGCGCGATCTTCGTCACGCGAAAGCGCTGGTTCCCGTCCTCGACCTCCGCTCCCACCTCGGGCGGGTCGCCCGGCCGCTCCTCGAGCGTGTAGCCCGACGCGGACCAGAGGAAGAGAAGGTGCGCGCCGCGGCCGTTCTCGTCCATGCCTTCGAAATGCTAACGACGCGCAGCCGACGGAGGCAGCTCTATGCGCACCTTCGACCCACGCGGGTAGCGGACCTCCGAGCTGAAGCGGGCATTCAGCGTCGCCGCGCGCTCGGCCAGCGCCTCGAGGACGGCGCTTCGCCGCTCAGGGGGCCCATCGTCCGAGACGACGAGCTCGGCGCCGCCACCCGCGGTCGCCTGCAGCACGACCTCGATCCTGGTCGGAGCGCCGCGGCGCACCGCCTGGTCGATCGCCTCGCGGAGGATCTGGTAGAGCGCCGTCTGCGCGTGCTCGCCGAGCACGTCCCCGTGGTCGACGTCGAGGTTGATCACCACGTCGTGCCGGACCGCGTACCGCCTGCTGAGTGCGCCGACTGCGGCCGCGAAGCCGAGCTCGCGGAGCACTTTCGGCTCGAGGTCGTCGCAGAGGGCGCGAAGCTCGCGGCTCGCGTCACGTGACAGCTCGAGCCCGCGAGAGAGGATCTCGTCGGCTCGCGCGCCCTCGCCCGCCCGGAGCGCAGCGAGCCCGGCGTCGACGATCTGCGCGATCGCGGCGAGGTGCTGCACGGGGCCGTCGTGGAGCAGCTCGGCGAGGCGGCGGCGCTCCTCCTGCTCGGCGAGGATCCGCTCGGCGAAGAGCGCGCGCTCGGTGTCGGAAGCGCTCAGGGGCTCGGCGTTCAATCGATCATCGCCTCGCGGAGCGCGATGGCGACCGCTTGCGTGCGGGTGTCCGCCTCGAGCTTCGCGAGGATGTGCCGGACGTGGCTCTTCACGGTCTCCTGGCTGATGAAGAGCTTGTCCGCGACGTCGACGTTCGACATGCCGTCGGCGAGCAGCTGCAGGATCTCGCGCTCGCGCGGCGTGAGGATGTCGGCGCTGCCCTTGCCGGAGACGAACTCCGCCATGAGCCCCGGGTCGACGAAGGTCTCGCCCGCAGCCACCTTCTCGATCGCCCGCAGGAGGGTCTCGTGCGGGGTCTCCTTGAGGATGTAGCCGCGTGCGCCCGACTCGAGGCCGCGCTGGAGGAGCGAGCGCTCGCCGTACGCGGTGAAGACGAGGACGGCCGTCCCGGGGACGCGCTCGAGGAGAAGCTCGGTCGCCTCGAGCCCGTCCATGTCCGGCATCCGCAGGTCCATGATCACGACGTCGGGGCGGCGCCTCTCGGTGAGCGCGATCGCAGAAGCCCCGTCCGACGCCTCGCCGATGACGCGGATCCGGGGCGAGCGCGAGAGCGCTAGGCGGAGCCCCTCGCGTACGACCTCGTGGTCATCCGCGAGCAGGCACGTGATCTCATCGGCCACGCAACGATTCTACGAGGCGCCTCGGGCGGTTCCTGCTTTTTTTTCGAGCTTCCAACGCGGCGAACGCCGATGTCGCGATGCGGCACTGGAAGCTCAGAGGGTCAAACTCAGCTGCTCCGCCCGAGCCGGCTTCGTGCCTTGCCGGGCCGAGCGGCGGCGCGGCGAGGGGATCGAGCGGGAGATCGAGCGCACGTGCTCGACGACCGGCTTGGTGACCGCGGCCGGCAGGTACGCGCGCTCGGCGAAGAGCGCCTCGTAGCGTGCGACCTCCTCGGGCCAGTCCTGCGCGAGCGCCTCCAGGAAGTGCTCGCGGACGCCGGGTCGCAGGTGGACGACGCTCGCCCAGATCCCTCTCGCGCCCGCCGCCCGAGCCGCTCGCACGACCTCCTCCAGCTGCTCAGGGCGATCCGACAGACCGGGCAGGATCGGCGCCATGCCGACGCCCACGTCGATCCCGGCCTGCGAAAGACGCCGGACCGCCTCGAGCCGGCTCTGGGGCGGGGCGGTGCCCGGCTCCGTCGTCCTCCAGACGCGGTCGTCGAGCGTGGGCACCGAGAAGTACACGCTCACATCGACGAGCGCCGACGCCTCCTGGAGCACGTCCACGTCGCGCACGACGAGCGGGCCGCGGGTGACGATCGAGAACGGCGTACCGGAGCGCGCGAGCTCGAGGAGGCACGCCCTCGTCAGCCGGAACCGACCCTCGGCCGGCTGGTACGGGTCGGTCGCGGTCCCGAGCGCCACCTCGTCCCGCTCCCACGACGGCCGCGCCAGCTCCCGGCGCAGCACGTCGGCGACGTTGGTCTTCACGCGGATCGAGCGCCCGTAGCGCTCGTCGGCAGGCCGGTCCGCACGCTGCTCGAAGTGCCGGACGTAGCAGAACGTGCACCGGTGCACGCAGCCCATGTACGGGTTCAGCGACCAGCCGAACGGCATCCCGCGCACGGGGTTGAGCGCGGACTTGCAGGGCTCGAGCCGGTACTCGGCGCGCATGTGGCAGAGTGTAGAACATACGTTCGTACGCGCGCTCGGCGGGCAAGCTACCGTTCCGCAGCTCGTGAGGCTCGTCGCGACGGCATTGGCTGCGGCACACGCGATCGCGATCGGCCTCGCATCGGTGCTCGCGCTGTTCTTCTCCAGCTTCCCGTGGGAGAACCTCGAGCCGGAGGACGAGGCCGACTTCGATCGAATTGCCGCGCTCGTGCTCGTCGGCTTCGTCCTCGCGGCGGCGACCGCCGTAACCATCGCGATGAACAAGGTGCGCTGGGCCGTGGTCGCGTTCGTCGCGCAGTTCGCGGTCAGCATGGGTGCGCTGAGCATGGCGCTGCCTCGTTCGGATCACAGCGACGGGGTGCTCCTCGCGTTCGCGCTCGGTGTCGAGCTCCTCGCTGGTGCCGCGCTGACGGTCTCCGCCCGTCAGGCTGACGCCCATGGATGAGCTCGAGGGCGGGATCCGCCGCGTCACGCTGTCGCTGCCGACGCGGCCGGGGCACGTGCACGCGTATCTGCTCCCGGGCGACGAGGGGTGGATCGTGGTCGACTCCGGCGTCGGGCTCCCGGATGCGAAGGAGACGTGGGCCGCCGAGCTCGCCCAGGTCGACGGGCCCGTGTCCGCGGTCTTCATCACGCACTTCCACCCGGACCACATCGGCGCCGCCGCCGACCTGCACGAGCTGACCGGGGCTCCCGTCCACCAGGGCGCGCTCGACTACGCGCAGTGCGAGCTCGTCTGGGGGAACCCGGCCTGGTCCGAGCGGCTTCTCGACTGGTTCCGGCTCCATGGCGCGCCCGACGACGTCACCGCGGAGCTCGTCGGGCAGAGCTCGGTCTACCGGCCGTTCATCCGCTACCAGCGCGATCCGCTGCTGATGACGGCCGGCGAGCGCCTCGACGGCTGGGAGCTCGTCGCGGCGCCGGGACACGCGGACGGCCAGCTCTGCTTGCTCAACGACGGCGTGTTGATTGCGGCAGACCACCTCCTCGACCGCATCACGCCGACGGTGGGGCTCTGGCCGGCGAGCCGGCCCGACCCGCTCGGCGACTACCTCGCGGCGCTCGAGAGAACCGTCGACCTCGATCCCCGGCTCGCGCTCCCCGGACACGGCGAGCCGATCGCGGATCCCGCGGGACGGGCGCGCGAGCTGCAGGAGCATCACCGCGTCAGGCTCGAAGAGACCGTCGCCGCTCTCGGCCCGGAGCCGCAAACCGGCTACGAGCTCTCGTTCGCGCTCTTCGGAGACGACCTCAAGCCCGTGAGCAGGCGTTTTGCGATCGCCGAGACGCTCTCGCATGCCGAGCGGCTCGTGCTCGAAGGCGCAGCGCACCGGGGCGAGGACAGCGGGACCGTCACCTATACTGCGGCCTGATCGATGGTGGACGACCACCCGCCTAGTACCGGCGCCCCTACTGGGGCGTCTCTTGTCAGCGAGCAGGTTCCCGGAGCCGGATGAGCACGCCCCTCCGGATCGTGGTCGTGTTCCTGCTCGTGATGGGGAACGCGATCTTCGTCGCCGCGGAGTACGCCCTCGTGACCGCGCGGCGGGGTCGCCTCGAGAGGTGGGCGGAGCGGCGCGGCGGCCGCGGCGCGCGGACGGCGCTGCGGCTCATGGACGACCCGGTCCGCTTTATCTCGACGGTCCAGGTCGGGATCACGGTCTCCGCGATCCTGCTCGGCGCGATCGGCGAGCCGCTGCTCTCCGACCTGATGGAGCCGCCGCTCTCGACCACCGTCTCGTTCCTGATCGCGTTCGCGATCCTCACCTACCTGTCCGTCGTGCTGGGCGAGCTCGTGCCGAAGGCGGTCGCGTTGCAGAAGGCCGAGATCCTCGCCGTCGCGCTCGCCGTGCCGCTCGACTGGCTCGCGCGGATCACTTACCCGCTCGTGTGGGCGCTCCAGAAGTCGGCGAACGTCGTCCTCCGCATATTGCGCGTGCGGCCGGCGCCCGCCGGGATGATCGCTTACACGCGCGAGGACATCCGCCACAGCGTCGCGGCGGCCGAGGACGTCGGCGAGCTCCAGCAGGCGGAGGAGGAGATGCTCTACAAGGTCTTCGACTTCGCCTCGAAGGAGGTCTCCGCGGTGATGGTCCCGCGGCCCGACGTCGTCGCGATCTCCGCGGACATGCCGCCCGAGGAAGCCCTCACCACCGTGGTCGACTCGCCGTACACGCGGTACCCGGTGTACCGAGAGTCGCTCGACGACGTCATCGGCGTCCTCCACGTGCGTGACCTCTTCGCGGCGATGCACGACCTCGGCATCTCGGCGGTGAAGCTCGAGTCGATCGCGCGGCCGGCCTACGTCGTCCCCGAAACGAAGGACCTCGCCGCGCTGCTCGCCGACTTCCGGCGGGAGAAGCAGCACATGGCGATCGTCGTCGACGAATACGGGGACGTGGACGGGATCGTCACGCTCGAGGACGTCCTCGAGGAGATCGTCGGCGAGATCGAGGACGAGTTCGACCTTCCCGACACCTCGATCGAGCGGATCGACGAGACCCATATCCGGATCGACGGCACGTACACGATCGACGACTTCAACGAGGAGTTCGGGACCAAGCTCGAGCAGGACGGCTTCCACACGATGGCCGGGCTCGTGTTCGGCGCGCTCGGGCGTGCCGCCGAGGTGGGCGACACGGTCGCGGCCGACGGCCTGCGCCTCACGGTGCTCGAGGTCGAGGGGTCGCGGATCCTCAGGCTCGAGGTGGAGTTCGGCGTCGAGCCGCAGACGGACGGCGAGCCCGAGACCGCGTAAGCGCTCACGCGTGAACCGCTCCGAACGCTCTCCGCTCGGGCACCGCGACTTCGCCCTCTACTTCGCGGCGCAGGTCACGGAGGCGTTCGCGCTGACGATGGCGACGGTCGCGATCGGCTGGCAGGTGTACTCGGTCCGGGAGAGCCCGCTCGACCTGGCCCTGGTGGCGCTCGCGGAGTTCCTGCCGCTTCCGCTGCTCGCGCTGCCCGCGGGGCATCTCGCGGACCGCCTGCCGCGACGGCAGCTCTGGGCTTCCATGATCGCGCTCGACACGCTCGTCCTCTGCGGGCTGCTCGCGGTCACGCTGTCCGGCGCCGGCGAGGTCTGGCCGTTCTTCGCGCTCGCGTTCCTCCAGGGCATCGGAAGCGCGATCGGGGCGCCGGCGAGCCGGGCCCTGATGCCCTCGCTCGTGCCGCAGGAGATCCTCGTCGCGGCGCTCGCGCAGCGCTCGATCGGCTTCCAGCTCACGGTCGTCGCGGGGCCTGCCGTCGGCGGCGTCCTGTTCGCGATCGAGGACTCGCTCGTGTACATGGTCGGGATCGGGCTCTCGCTGGTGGCGCTCACGCTCGCGCTCTTCGTGCGGTCGGGGCGGGTGCCAGCGGGTGACGGCGCGGCGGATCTCGGCGACGTGCTCTCGGGCGTGCGCCTGATTCGCCGGACGCGGGTGCTCTTCGGTGCGATCTCGCTCGACCTCTTCGCCGTGCTCCTCGGCGGCGCGGTGGTGCTGCTCCCGATCTTCGCGAAGGACATCCTCGAGGTGGGGCCGACGGGCCTCGGGCTCCTCCGCTCGGCGGCGCCGGCCGGTGCGTTCCTCGCCGCGCTCTTCCTTGCGCGCCGTCCGATCCGCCGCCGCGCCGGGCCGACGCTGTTCCTCGTCGTCACGGGTTTCGGCGTGTCGATGGTCGTCTTCGGGCTCTCGCGGGAGATGTGGCTCTCGATGCTCGCGCTCGCGCTGGGCGGCGCGTTCGACCTCGTGAGCATGGTCCTGCGCGCGACGATCCTGCCCCTCGTGACGCCGGACGAGGTCCGCGGGCGCGTGAACGCGGTCGAGATGGTGTTCATCAGCGCCTCCAACGAGCTCGGGGCGTTCGAGTCTGGGGTCGCGGCGGCGCTCGTGGGCGCAGCCCCCGCTGTCGTCATAGGGGGCGTGGCGACGATCGTCGTGGCCGGGCTGTGGTGGAAGCTCTTCCCGGCCCTCGCCCACGTCGACCGGCTCGACGAGCTGAGACCGGTGGCGCTGGAGCCCACCTGACGACCGTGAAGGAATCCGGCGCTCGTGTCGTCTAAAGGAGAACATGACCGCCGTGACGGCCCGGGACGACGTAGGCACGAGCGAGGAAGCGGAGCTCGCGCTCGCCGACCACGATGCCTTCGCGAGCCTCGTGACCGTGTCCGGCGGGCTCGGCCGCGTGGCGGAGTCGCTCGAGCCGCGCTAGCGCCGGGCTGCTGCGAGCAGGCGGCCGGAGCCTTCGTTCCGGATCGAGGCGTCGACGAGCTCGATCGGGTGGAGCGCGGGCAGCGGGCGCCCGGCGCGGCGGAGTGCCTGCGAGACCTGCACGAGGCAGCCCGGGTTCGCGCTCGCGTACGCCTGCGCGCCCGTCGCGAGCACGTGCGCGGCCTTGCGGTCGCCGAGCTCGCGCGCGGCGTCGGGCTGGATGACGTTGTAGATCCCGGCCGACCCGCAGCAGAGGTCCTGCTCCGCGGGTTCGGCGGCGTCGAGACCCGGGATGCGCTCGAGCATGTCGAGCGACGCGAGCGGGAGCCGCTGGGCGTGGCGGACGTGGCAGGGGTCCTGCAGGGCGACGCGGATCGGCAGCGGATGCCGCGGCGCGCGGGGGCGGGTGGCCTCGAGAAGCTCGCCGACGTCGCGCACCTTCTCCGCGAAGGTCGCGGCCTGCTCGTCGCCGAGGAGCCAGCCGAGCTCCTTCAGGTGGGAGCCGCAGCCGGAGGAGTTCACGACCACGAGCTCGACGTTCTGGAACCTCGACACGAGCCTGCGGGCGAGCGCCTTCCCCTCCTCGAGCCGGCCGGCGTGGACCGAGAGCGCGCCGCAGCAGCCCTGCGGCGGGGCGACGACCTCGAACCCGTCGGCGGCGAGCACGCGGACGGTGGCGGCGTTCACGTCCGGAAAGACGGCGCTCTGCACGCAGCCGGTGAGGACGCCGACGCGGGCGAGCGTCGGTCCCACCGCGGGAGTCACGGGCGGGATCTCCGCGCGAGCCCGCCAGCTCGGCGCCATCTCGACCAGCGGCCGGAAGCTCCGCGGCAGCGGCGCCAGCCGCCCGAGCGGCGCGAGACGCAGCGCCGCGCGCATGCGGCCGGGGTGGGGGAGGACGCGGAAGAGCAGGCCGCGCAGGAGGCGGTCGCTCCACGCCCGCTCGTGCTCGCGCTCCACGGCCGCGCGCGTCGTCTCGATCAGCCGGTCGTAGCGCACGCCCGACGGGCAGGCGCTGACGCACGCCATGCAGCCGAGACAGCGGTCGAAGTGCAT
>Ga0299906_10004265_pt1 | contig 11739 bp, 10 predicted proteins | sample RVTome_14_FD_200259 | JGI IMG/M metagenome (GOLD analysis project Ga0299906, IMG submission 200259) | Soil microbial communities from uranium-contaminated site in the Upper Colorado River Basin, Wyoming, United States - RVT145D125 (version 2) ... | reverse complement strand
CGAGCAGGCGAGCCTGCTCGGCCCGCGCATGGTCCTGGCGGGCTTCCTGATCGACGGGATTGCGTGGCCCGGCAACGTCGTCGCCACGAATCCCGACGAAGGCCGGCGAGCCGTGGACGTGCTCGAGCGCCTCGGCGTGGACTTCGTCAAGGTCAAGTCCCTCCTGGCGCGCGACACCTATGTCGCCATCGCCGCCGAAGCGCGGCGACGACGTATCGCGTTGGCCGGGCACGTGCCCGGATCGGTTCGTGTGGCCGACGCTTCCGACGCCCGCCAGAAGAGCATCGAGCACCTCACCGGAATCGCGCTGGGCTGCTCTGCGGACGAGACGCAGCTCATGGAGGAGATGGCGGCGGCCTTCGCCACGCGGGACCGCGAGCGCTATGCACGCGCCGAGGCGCGGGCGACCGAGACGCTCGACGCAACCCGCGCGGCCGCGCTGTTCGCGCGCTTCGTAAGAAACGATACCTGGCAGGTACCGACGCTCGTAGAGCTGCGCGCCAACGCGTTCGGCGCGCCCGGCGACGGCTCGCCGATGGACGAGACATGCTGGAAGTACCTGCCGGCGTCGCTGCGCGAGCGCTGGAAGCGCGAGGCGACCGCGGGAGCGACAGACGCAGGACGGCGAGCCTTCGCCGGTGAGCTGGCGATGGTCCGGCGCATGCACGTAGCCGGCGTTTCGTTTCTGGCGGGGACCGACAGCGCGAACCCCTTCGTGCCGCCGGGTTTCAGCCTTCATGAGGAACTGAAGCTTCTCGTTGCTGCCGGCCTGAGTCCAATGGAAACCCTGCAGGCAGCGACGCGCAACCCCGCGCGCTACCTCGGCCGGGAACGCGAGCTCGGGACGATCGAGGTCGGCAAGCTCGCGGATCTCGTCCTGCTCGACTCCGATCCGCTGGCCGACATCGCGAGCACGCGTAGGATCGCGGCCGTGATCGTGAACGGCCGCTATCTCGGTCGCGCCGACCTCGACGCCATGCTGGCTCGGGTGGAGGCCTCGGTCCGATGAGCGGGTTGGTCAACGCCTTCGTGCGCTCGGACCCGCGCCTGCCGTTCGGCGGGATCCGGGAGTCCGGCTACGGCCGGGAGCTCGGGGTGTTCGGGATCCGGGAGTTCGTGAACGTGAAGACGCTGTACGTGGCGTGACGCGCTCGAGCACTGCCACCGCCTCGACGTGCGGCGTGTGCGGGAACATGTCGACCGGCTGGACGCGCACGACGCGATAGCCGGCCGCCACGGCGAGCGGCAGCTCGCGCGCGAGCGCCTCGGGCTCGCAGGAGACGAAGATCCCGCGCGCCGGCCGGAGCCGTCCGAAGACGGCACCAACCACCTCCGGCGGGCAGCCCTCGCGTGGCGGATCGAGGATCACGGCGTCGAACGCCCCGGGCTTGTAGTGCGGCAGGGCCCGCTCGACGGGCGAGCACACGAGCTTGCACCGCTCCTCGGGCACGCCGTTCTGGCGCCGGTTGAGCTCGGCGTCCTTGATGCTCTTGCGGCTCTCCTCGACCGCGGTCACCTGGTGGCCCCGCATCGCCACCGGCAGCGCGAACAGGCCGCCGCCGCTGTAGAGGTCGAGCACCCGCAAGCCGCGCTCGCCGGGCAGCGCCTCGAGCACCAGCCGCACGAGCGTGGCGGCCGCCGCGACGTTCGTCTGGAAGAACGATGTCGGCGACACGAGGAAGGCGGGCCCGAGCGACGTCTCCTTCACGTGGCCCGGCCCCGCTACGCGCTTCGACTCCCGGCCGACGAGGTACGGCCCGGCACGGTCGTTGAGGTTGAGCACCAGGCCCTCGGGCTTGTCCTTTCCCTCGAGCAAGGCGCCGAGCGGCGCTGCGAGGCCGGGGTCGTCGCGCGAGGCCACCAGCATCGCGACCGCCTCCGTCTCGTCACGGCTGGTGCGGACGACGACGTGGCGGGCGACGCCTGAAGTCGTGGGCCCCGAAGCCGTGACCCTGGCGGCGGCGAGCGCGTCCCGCAGCGCGAACGCGATCCGGTTCGCGCGCTCGCCGTGGACCGGGCACTCCTCCACGCGCACCACGTCGTTCGTGCCGCGGGCGAAGTGCCCCATCACGAGGCCGTCCGGCCCGGCGTCGAACACGAAGGCGGCCTTTTGCCGGAAGCCCCACGGCATACCGTCGGCCGCCACCGGCATGCCGATCGCGGGAGAGACGCGCGGCGCGGCCTTCCCGATCGCCTTGCGCAGCAGCACGTCGAGCGCGGCCGCCTTGCGCCGGAGCTGCTCCGGGTAGGCGATGTGCTGCCAGGCGCAGCCGCCGCACGGGCCGGCGTGACGGCAGCGCGGCGTCACCCGGTTGGGCGAGGCCTCGACGACCGCCACGATCTCGCACAGCACGCTCAGCCCCACGGGCCGCAGCCGCCTCACGCGCACGCTCTCGCCGGGCATGCCGCCCGGGACCAGCAGCCGTGCGCCGGGGACGCTGACCGTGGCGGCGCCCGAGCGGTCCATGCCCGAGAGCCTGACGAGCTCGTCGACCGGCGCGCGAGCGGCGCCTAGCCGCGGGCGTTCCATGCCGCGAGGTTCCGCTCGATCTGGCTCGCGTGGCCCTCGAGGTGCGCCGCGTAGATGCGCAGCCAGTCCGCGGCTGTGTAAGCACCCGACTCGGTGTGCCGTCCGGCCTTCGCCCAGTCGGCCTCGCTCATGTTCCGCAGCAGCGGCACGGTGCGGCCGCGGGCGGCGGTCGTGGCCGCGAGCGCGTCCTCGAGCGGCTGCGCGTGGTAGTCGAAGAGGCGCGCCCACGCGTCCTGGTCGTAGCCGACGATCAGCGGCTCCTTCTCGGCCAGCAGGTAGCGGATGCGGAGTGCCGCGTTCGTCTCGGAGTCGGCGCAGTGGACCACCACCTCGTGGACGCTCCATTTCCCTTCGGCCGGGCGCCACTGCAGCGCCTCTTTCGGTACCTTGGCGAGGGCTTCCCGGACCCGCGCCGGTCCCCGCGCGTACTGCTCGATCAGCTTCGGCCGCTCGGTCTGGCTCGTACCCATGCTCATCCCTCCGGACCCGCTCTCTGCCCCCAGCACGCGGGAACCCTCGCTCGTCGGAACCCGCCCAGTCTGACACGAGGTGCCTCGCAGAGCGTGTCATGTCCGCTTCCCCGCCGACCGCCACCCGGACACCGGGAGCGGGCTTGCCACGCAAGTTGCTGATTCTATTGGCGATTTGTGCGCGTGCTTCCCCGGCATCGGCCTTGCAACGTCCGCCATCGTGTGTGAACGGCTGTTGGTCGTCGACGACGACGAGCACGTGAGGCGGACCTACCAGGCCCACTTCTCGGGCGCGGGGTTCGAGGTCCACAGCGCCAGCTCGCTCCAGGAAGCGGCCGAACGACTCGCCGGAAACAAGTTCGACGCCGTGATCGCGGACGTGTGCCTGACGGGCGACGTGGGATCCGAAGGCCTCGCGATCGCCGCGTACTTGCGGCACCTGCGGCAGGACCCGCCGGTCGTCGTGCTCACGGCCTACGGGCTGCCCGACCGCGCCGAAGCCGCCGCGCGCCTCGGTGTCGACGCGTTCCTGCACAAGCCCGTGAGCCTCGTCTGGCTCGAGAGCCTGCTGCGCACCCGCATCGACGACCGCCGCCGCGGCCCCCAGGCCGAGGCCATGGCCGCCGCAGGCTGACGTCCCGGACTCTTCGTCGTCCCGCCTGGCAGTGACGACGAAGAGGCCGGATCTGGCCCGGTCGTTGGATTCGTCGATCAGGAACTCAGCGGCCCTGGGCTCTGTCCTTCAGAAAAGCAGAGCGGCGCGAGCCCGCAGGTCACTGTTCGAAGATGACGGTCGAGGAGCCTTCAGCCAGCTTCCTCTGAGACGAGGGGGCTCCGCCCCCTCGAGCACCCCCCGGTTGCAGTGGCAAAAGGATTGCAGCTAAAGGTCGGCTGACTGCTGAAAGTCGACCATACAGACCGAATCCGTGGCGTTGCGGACACAACGCCTGTGGTGCAGGGGGCACAGGAGGCGACGATGAGCGTTGAAGTCAGGCCGGCATCGCTCCAGGACGGGGTTTCGGTACTGTCGCTCCTCGAGGAGGTCGGCTACTACCCCGAGCCCGTCTCCTTCGCGCAGACGTTCCGGCGCACGATCACCAACCCGGGCTTCCTGGTGCGTGTCGCCGAGGCGGAGGACGGCCGCATCGTCGGCGTCGCGACGCTGGCGCTGCGCTACCAGCTCGGCCTCGGCGGCCTGATCGCCAACCTCGACGAGCTCGCGGTCGCCGCGGACGCCCCGAAGGGCGTCGAGCGGAAGCTGCGGCGCGAGACGCTCGGTCGGGCCCGCGCGCTCGGGGCGGTGCACGTGCTGAAGCAGGCGAACCAGCACACGCCGCCGCCGCGAGCGGCGCAGCTGCGGGCGAGAGCGGCGGCCGCGAGCCAGACCGCGGCGTAGGGTCGACGCGTTCACACCTAGAATCGCTGCGGATGGCCAGCAGCGAGACTTTCGACTTCGTCGGACCCGAGGGCCGGCTCGAGGCAGTCCTGATCACCCCGGACGAGCCGCCCGTGGCGGCCGCGGTGGTGTGCCACGCGCATCCGCTGCACGGCGGCATGATGCATTTCAAGGCCGTGTTCCGTGCCGCCAAGGCGCTGCAGGGCGCTGGGCTCGCTGTGCTGCGCTTCAACTTCCGCGGCGTGGGACGGAGCGAGGGCGCTCACGACGACGGCATCGGCGAGCAGGACGACGCGCGCGCCGCCCTCTCGGAGCTGCAGGCGCGCTTTCCCGGCGTGCCTCTCGTGCTCGGCGGCTTCTCGTTCGGATCGGTGGTGGCGCTGCGCGTCGCGGCGCGCGACGCGCGCGTGCGCGCCGTGTTCGCCCTCGGCTTCCCGCTCACGAGCGGAGGCGACGACGCGACGCTTCAGGCGCCCTCGCAGCCGCGGCTCTTCGTCCAGGGCGAGCTGGACCAGTTCGGGGCGGGCGAGGCGCTGCGCGCGATCGTCGAGCCGCTGCCGCCGCCGCGCGAGCTGGTGGTCGTGCCGGGGGCGAACCACTTTTTCGACGGCCAGCTCGACGCGCTGCAGGCTGCCCTCGCCGATTGGGCCGAGCGGCGACCCTGGGAACGCGCGGGCTGATGTGGTACACCTCCTCCCATGCGCCGACGCGCGGGCTGCAGGCCCAGCTCGATCGCTGCTCCGGCTTGGGGTTTCGCCCGGCGTGGAGAGACGAGCGGCCTATGATTGGACGAATGGCAGGCGACGACGCCGTCCTTCGCGACCTGGCGAGCCGCTACGTCTGGTGGGAATCGCCGGAGCAGGCGCTCTTGCGACCTTCGCGTTTCCTCTGCCAGCTGCTCCAACTGGGAACGGCCGAGGACGTGCGTACCGTGCGGCGGATCTTCGGGGACGATGCGCTGCGCAGTGCCCTCTGCTCCGCCCCTCCCGGCGTGCTCGATGCCCGGTCCTGGAGCTACTGGCACCTCGTCCTGTTCGGACGTCCCGCCCCGCCGCCGCCACGTCGGCCCCTGCCGCCGTGACGTTCGCACCACGCATGGACGTGTTGCCGCCCGGCCAGAGTGCGCTCTGGCCGGAACTAGCGGCGGTGCCGCGGCGGTACGTGCTCTATGGCGGCACGGCGCTCGCGCTCCGGCTCGCGCATCGGGCGTCGGTCGACTTCGACTTCTTCGCCCACGATCCCCTCGACCATCGCGAGCTCGAGGCCGCGCTCTCGTTCGTCAAGGACGGGGAGACCTTGCAGGAAGGCCCCAACGAGCGGACCGTGCTGACGCGGCGCGCCGGCGCGAGCGTCAAGGTCTCGTTCTTCGGCGCAATCAGCATCGGCCGGGTGGGCGACCCCGATGCGACGGAAGACGGCGTCGTCCGTGCGGCCTCGCTGCTCGACCTGGGCGGCACCAAGGTGAAGACGCTGCTCCAGCGAGTCGAGGCCAAGGACTACCGCGACATCTTGGCACTCCTCGATCACGGGATCACGCTCACAGACATCCTGGGCGCGGCCCGCGCGCTCTACGGGCCCCCTTTCAACCCCCTCCTTGCCCAAAAAGCGCTGAGCTACTTCGAGGGCGGAGACCTTGCCACCCTCGGAGAGGACATCCGCCGCCGCCTGATCGCTGAAGCGACCCGCGACCTGTCTGTCGCGGCGCTCGCGCTGCGATCCACCCGCTTGGACTGATCAGGGAGCGATCGCCCTCGAGCCCTCTCCCGCGGAGCTAGTGCACGCTGCGCTTCTGCTCCGTCTGCTTCGAGGCGAGCGTGTAGCGTGGGTGGGTCGCGTCGCCCTTCAGCACGCGCTCGGCCGTGAACTCGCCCACCGCCGGGCCGTGCTTGAAGCCGTGGCCGGAGCCGCCCCCGCACAGCCACACGTTGTCGAAGCCCGGGTGGCGGTCGATGACGAAGTCCCCGTTCGACGTGTTCTCGTACTGGCACACGCGCGCTTCGACCAGCGGGGCGCCGCGCATCCCGGGAAAGCGCTGCTCCATGAACGCACGTGCCTCCGCGAGCGCCTCGGCGGTCGGGACGCGCTCGCCGGTGTCGGGATCGAACGCGGGGCCGTGCTGGTCGTTGGCGATCTTGAAGCCGCGGCTCTCGAGATCGGGCATGCCGTAGAAGCCCTGCCCGAAGTCGATCCAGGTCGGCATCGCGGGCGGGGCGAAGCGTGCGTCGCCCTTCGGCACGCCGAAGAAGAAGACCTGCTGGCGCGTCGGGAAGATGCGGCCCCCGAGGGCTCGAGGCGCCACCTTGTGAAGCCAGGGTCCACAAGCGAAAACGAAGGCGCCGGCCTCCAGCGATTCGCCGCTCGCCGTCCGCAGGGTCGCGAGCCGGCCGTCTCCCGCAGGCGGCTCGATCGTCGCGACCTGGTAGTCGACCCCCTTGCGCAGCGCCTCCGCCACCACGGCCTGCACCGCGCGCCGTGCCATCAGCACGCCGCTGTCGGGCTCCAGGATCGCGGAGCCGCCGTCCACGACGGCGATCTGCGGGTAGCGCCGGACGAGCTCGCTCTCGCCGAGGCGCTCGTGCGGGATCCCCGCCGCCACCAGCGCCCGCAGGCTCGCCGCCGCATCGGGAGTCTCGCCTTTCGTCATCCACAGCACGCCCGTCCGCTGAAACAGCTCCGGCCGCCCGATCTCGCCGAAGAACGCCTTCCACATCGCGAGCGACCGCTGCGAGAAGCGCGTGTAGAGCTCGTCGGGCCCGTAGCTCATCCGGATCGCGCGCGATTCCCCGCCGGAGCTGGAGCGCGCGTTTGCGGGTCCGTACTGGTCCACGAGCAACACGCTGCGGCCCGCGGCGCGCAGCTGCCAGGCGGTCCAGGCGCCGAAGCAGCCGGCACCCACGACCACCACGTCCCAGGTCCTGCGGCTCGTTCCGGTCACGGCACCACCTCCGGCGGCGGCCTCGAGGGCGCGGAGTGTCAGGGGCGCCGCGCCGAGCGCACCCAGGAAGGCGCGACGGTTCTGGCGACGCGGCGCGCGCCCGCGGGACATGCGCGCATCATGCCACGAGCCGAGCCTCGATCAGTCGCGCAGGCCCAGGGTCGAGCTCGAAGGTGCTTCGTCCTCCGCACCGGGCTCCTCACCCGAGCCGCCGCCTCCGGGCAGCAGGCGCGCGAGCCCCCAGGCGACGAGGCCCGCGATCGCGTGCGGCAGCAGCTCGACTCCACCGCCGAGCCAGAGCGGCACGCCCACGGCGTATGCGCCGAGGACCGGCACCGTGTAGCGCCAGAAGACGCTCCGCTCGTCCCAGGCGTAGGCGGCGCAGAAAAGCGGCAGCGCCATGTGCGGGCCGAGCGCCGTGGCGGCCAGGTACTGCGCCCCGATCGCGACGAGCGTCGCGAGCACGAGGCCGCGCACGAAGCCGAGGGCGACCCGGCCGCGGTCGTAGAGGTACGGGAATCCCGCGCCGGCCAGGAGCGCCCCGAGCGCCTCGCGGCCGATCGGCGCCGGCAGGCCGAGCGGCGCCAGCACGAAGCCCGCGTAGCCGGCCATGAACACCGCGGCCGATCCGTTGCGGATCCACTTCGTCAGGCGCCGCTGCGGGACGACGAGCAGGTCGAGCAGCAGGTAGCCGATGTAGGCGTAGCAGGGCCAGACGAGCGAGAACGAGCGCGTCTTCCAGAACACGACGAGCGCGACGACGAGCGCCGGGACGGCCTCGGCGAAGCGCGGCCACGGCGCGCTCGTGCGGTAGAGCGCCTCGATCTTGCGGTCCGCCTTCACCCCGGGCAAGAGCGTCCGGTCCACGCGCTTGCGCAGCTCCGCGAGCAGCGCCTCGCTCGCCGCGTCCGGCGGAAGCGACCGGTAGGCCAAAGGATCGATCGGGTCGTGGTAGCGCACGTGGATCTTCGCCGGCTCCGGCAGCGCGCGGAAGTAGGGCCAGGCACGGAAGGCGCCCCGGATCGTCGCGGGATAGAGCGGCGCCCCGGTCTCGAGCGCGAGCCGCGCGGCGCCCCGGCGCAGCTCGGGCTCCATCCAGCCGGCGCGCGAGCGCTTGCCTTCGGGGAAGATGCCGACCAGGTTCCCGTCGAGCACGAGCTGCTTCGCCCGCGCGTAGGCGTCCTGGCCCCGCCCCGGGCGGGTGTCGACGGGAAACGCGCCGAAGAGGCGCATCACGGCGCCGAGCAGCGGGACGCGGAAGAGGCCGTCCCAGGCCATGAACAGGATCGGCCGCCGGACCTGGAGCGACAGCAGGATCGGGTCGAGATACGAGGGGTGGTTGGCCGAGACCACGGCAGGACCCGCCGCCGGCAGCTTCTCCTCGCCGATGCAGTCGTAGTTGAAGATGACGCGGAACAGCGCCTCGACGAGCGCCAGCAGCGAGCCGCGGATCACGGTCGCGAGGGCATGCTGCCCGCGCGCTTGGGATGCCGTCCGGGCAGCGCCTCGAGCTGCGGGCGCACGCTCACGAGCTCCTCGTCCAGCGCGCGCGCGATAGCGCCGGCGCCCTCGGTGGAGCCGGAGCGGCCCAGCACCTCGAGCCGCGCGCACAGCTCCGCCATGCGGCGCGCGCCGATGTTGCCGCAGCTGCCGAGGAAGCTGTGCGCCTCGCGCTCGAGCATCGCCGCGTTGCCCTTGGCCGCCTTGCGGATCGCGGCGAGGCGGGCCGGGGCGATGCGCAGGAAGGTCGCGACGATCTCGTCCATCAGCGTGCCGTCGTCGTCCACCGACATCAGGCTCTGCACGACGATCTCGTCGAGCAGAGCCCCTTCCGCCGCGGGCTCGGCCGCGGCACGCTCGGCCGGCGCCGACGCGGCGCCCACCCACTTGCGCAGCACCGCCTCGAGGTTCTCCGGCGTCACCGGCTTCGTGACGTAGTCGTCCATGCCGGACTCGAGGCACTTCTCGCGGTCGCCCTTCATCGCGCTCGCGGTCATCGCGATGATCGGCACGCGCCGCCCGCCGCGGGTCTCGCGCTCGCGGATGCGGCGCGTGGCCTCGTAGCCGTCCATGCCCGGCATCTGCCCGTCCATCAGCACGGCGTCGTAGCGGCGCCGCGCGCAGGCCGCGAGCGCTTCCTTGCCGTTCTCGGCGAGCTCGACGCGGTAGCCCAGCTTCTCGAGGATCTTGACCGCCACCTTCTGGTTGACCTCGTTGTCCTCGGCCACCAGCACGTGGGCAGCGATCGGCAGGCGCTGCTCGCGCAGGCTGTGGCGGGTCACCAGGTGCGGGGCACGGCGCGAGCGAGCCTCGTCCAGCACCTCGACCAGGCAGTCGTAGAGGTCGGCCTCGTCGACGGGTTTCGTCAGGTAGGCGGCGATCCCGATCTTCGCCGCCTCGGCGCCGTGGCCGCGCTGGCCGAAGGAGGTGAGCAGCACCAGCCGGACCGAGGCGAGCGCCTGATCCTGCTTGATTGCGCGCGCGAGCTCCAAGCCGTCCATCTCGGGCATCTTCATGTCGAGGATCGCGAGGTCGTAGCCGGTGCCGGAGGCGCCGGCCTGCTGCAGCAGCGCGAGGCCACGCGGACCCGACTCGACCGCCGTGACGCGCAGGCCCCAGTAACCGAGCTGGTGGCGCAGGATCTGGCGGTTGGTGGCGTTGTCGTCGACCACCAGCACCCGTCGGCCCGCGAGGCGCGCCGACGGCGGCGCCACCGGCGCGGCTTCGGCCTGGCGCTCGAGCCTGACGTTGAACCAGAACGTGCTGCCGCGGCCGGGCCGGCTGTCGACGTCGATCGAGCCGCCCATCAGCGACACGAGACGCTTCGAGATCGCGAGCCCGAGGCCGGTGCCGCCGTAGCGGCGGCTGGCCGAGCCGTCGGCCTGGACGAACGACTGGAACAGTCGCGGCTTGAGCTCGCCGTCGATGCCGATCCCGGTGTCGCGCACCTCGAAGCGCACGAGCGCGGCGTCGTCCCCCGACTCGTCGAGCGTGACGCGCAGCACCACCTCGCCTTTCTCCGTGAACTTGACCGCGTTGCCGACCAGGTTGGTGAGCACCTGCCGCAGCCGCCCGGGATCGCCGCGCAGAGCATTCGGCACGTCGTGACGGATCAGGCACAACAGCTCCAGCCCCTTGGCGTGCGCGGCCTCGGCAAACGAGCCGAGCACTTCGCGCACCGCGCGCCGCAGGTCGAAGTCCACGTGCTCGAGGTCGATCCGGCCCGCCTCGATCTTCGAGAAGTCGAGGATGTCGTTGATGATCTCGAGCAGCGCCCGCCCCGACTGGTCGATCACCTCGGCGTACTCGCGCTGCTCGGAGGTGAGCGGCGTGTCGAGCAGCAGGCGCGTCATGCCGATGACGCCGTTCATCGGCGTGCGGATCTCGTGGCTCATGTTGGCCACGAACTCGGATTTCAGCCGCGAGCCCTCGAGCGCCGCCTGGCGGGCCCGCACCAGCACGTCGATGCTCTGCGCGGCCAGCACCACTCCGGCGACCTTGCCGTGAGCGTCGCGCCACGGGTGCACCGTCCAACGCATGAATACGGTGGTGCCGTCATCGCGCTCGAGCGCATCCTCCGGCTCGCCCACGATCTCTCCGGCGAGCGCGCGCTCGAACACCTTCCGGTAGCGCTCCGGCATCGAGGGCCAGACCTCCGGGAGCGTGCGGCCCACCACCGACGGCTCGCCGGGCGCCAGGTAGCGCAGCCAGCGCGCGCTGTGCGCGAGGTGCCTGAGCTCGCGGTCGAGCATCGCCATCGCGACCGGGGCGTGGGCGACGATCTGCCGCAGCTGCTCGCGCTCGCGCTCGATCGCCTGCTGCAGCAGCGTACGTTCGGTGACGTTGCGCGCCACGGCGTGGAGCCCCACGTGGCGGCCGCCCTCGGTCAGGAGCTGCGCGCGCTGGCCGAGCCACAGGTCCTCGCCACCGGGCATGGCCACGGGGAACTCGCAGTAGCTCATCGGGATGCCCTGCTGGCGCTGGTCCTCGTAGAAGGCGCGCGCCTGCTCGCGGTAGTCGGGGCGCACGAGGTCCAGGAAGGGCCGGCCAACGAGGCTCGCCGCCTCCGTGCCCAGGAGCTCGCCGGTGGCGGGGTTGGCGTACGCGATGCGCCCCAGGGCGTCGATGCGGAGGATGACGTCGTCGGCGCCCTCGACCAGCGACCGGAAGTGCGACTCGCGGAGACGCAGCCGGATGAGAACCAGCACGGCCACCGCCAGCGCGGCGGCTGTGACGATCGCGGCAGCGAGGCTCGGCGTCACTCGGATTCTTCGAGGCTCCTCAGCGAGATACAGTAGGGCCCCGCCCCGCCCGGGTCAAGGGAAGGGGTGGTTCGAGGGGTCGATGGCGATCCGATTTCGTGTCGGCGGGGGCTCGGCGAACGGCGCGACCGGGAAGGGTGATTTCC
>Ga0299906_10004263_pt1 | contig 11739 bp, 10 predicted proteins | sample RVTome_14_FD_200259 | JGI IMG/M metagenome (GOLD analysis project Ga0299906, IMG submission 200259) | Soil microbial communities from uranium-contaminated site in the Upper Colorado River Basin, Wyoming, United States - RVT145D125 (version 2) ... | reverse complement strand
AGTCCTGCCGCCGTTTCGTCGAGAACCAGGTACAGGAGTCGTTCCTCAAACGGATGCGGGAAAACCGCGACGTGCCGGTACTCTGCAATCTCGTGCCTGCCTTCAGGCAGATTCGCCAGTTCTGCGGCAATGTTTTCGTCGTGCAGCGTCATGCCGATGGGGAGATTCGATGCGACGCCCTCGGCAGCGGACAGCTTCACTTGCTCAACGGCTCGCGCCAGGAAGTGATCGAGAATCGCGTCCTCGACCACGAAAAAGGCTATCGCCACGGTGATTCCCAGAACGGCACCATAAAGCAGGCCGTAGGTTGCGAACGACAGGCTGATTTTGTCAGTGAGCTTCAATTCCCGATTTCACCAGTTCTTCAGCACACATCCTGCAGCCGATGCCGCGCACAGTGCGTATCAGAACAGGACCTGCACTAGCGTCTCCCGCTCGGATAGTTGACGAAGGGGGCAATGAACCTCTGTACTCTGTCGGCGCTGCCGCTACATCGGATTTCCGGCCCAATGTCCGCCGCCGACAGCAGACGCCAATCCCGGCGATGCCTGAATCCGATCCAGTTTCCAACGCCATCGCCGAAACAGGACGATGACGAATCTTCCGGCGCCAGGAGATAGCGGTTGCGATCGCCACGAAGCCACTCGGCGGCATCGACCAGTTGATCGTCTACCGCGCTGTGATATCCCCAGTGAACAACGGGCCGATCTGCCTGAAGCAATTGCTGCTCCCTGAACCCGGCGATTGCCAGCTCGCTTTCTGGCCCGATTCTCGAGGCTGCTTTTTTCATCAATTGGTCCGCGGAACGAACAGGGTCGAGCAGGGAAAACCCCCAAGTGCAAAGGAGCAACCATGACGCAGTCACGGCAACGGTAAACGCGCCCCCTGAACGAATCAGAATTGCCGTGATCACCCAGATGCTGCCCAGCAACATCAGGAACAGCATGGTTGGCAATAATTCCATCTCCGCACGCTCCAGGCGATCCGACAAGGGACCGAGCTCGAACGAGGTTGCCCCCGCCGCCAGCAATAAGGAAGCTCCAATCAGAAGCGCGATGATGCGCAAGAGGATCACGGGTTTGTCCCGCCCAACGAGCGTGTGGACGCTGCCGCCCGCAAGCACCGCGAGGGGGGGAAGCAGCGGCAGCAGGTAGACGCCGCGCTTGCCGGGGCTAATGGTGAAAAACAGCAGACCGAGAAGTACGAAGCTTATCAATCCCCAATGCACAATGCTCCAGCCGCGCAAGTGCCTGACCCAGTCAGGAATGAGCCAGATCAGGAGCACGGATAGCGGCATCCAGAGTCCCGGAATGACGTCGGTCAGGTAGTACCAGGCCGGTTTGAAATGGCCCAGACCCCCTGCATAACGAGTGACGGTCTGTCGAAACAGGATTTCGTCGAGATATGCCGCCATTTCCTGTCGATTGTCGACGTAGGCACTCACGAACAGCGGCAGCAGCCAGAGAAATGCAGGCACTAATATGAGGAGCGGCGCACAACGAAACCGCCAGCCCGGCTTTGCGGTCTCTGCAGATCGCCTCTCATTGTGCTTCGAGGCCAGCCAGAACCCCGGCAGAAGGAATACAGGCAGGAAGCCCACACCCTTCGTGATGATGCCAACGCCCATCGCGAACCAGGCAACGGCATACCACCCGACATTGGGGCCCAGGCAGTAGTGTCGTGTAAGACCGTAGGCGCCAAGCGTAATGAGTGCGCAAACGGTCGCATCGATCTGCGCAGTCTTGGCCTGCAAGGTGAACTGCAGGGTCACCAGCAACAACAATACAGCGAACCAGGCCTGCTCACGCCCGAATAGCCGCCGGGTGAGATCATGTACCATCCAAAGCGTAGCCATGGATGCGAATAGCGATGGCAGCAGGAACGCGATGCGCATATTGCCGGTGATCAGGTAGAACAACGCCTGGAGCCACAGGAAGAATGGCGGTTTGTCGGCATAGATCTCACCACCCCGGTGCGGCAGCAACCAGTGATCATTCAGCACCATGTCCATTGCAGCCAATGCGAAACGTGGCTCATCGGCCGGCCATGGAGACCGCAGTCCAATGCCTATCGCAACAAACAGGAAGATACCGACCCAGCGCGCCGCATCCGGTCCGCGATATAGCAGGCACCGGCCACGACCGACCAGCGCAAGGGCGCAATCAGTCACGACGCGGACTTGCTGCGTCCGATCAGGTAGAGATTGCGGCTGTAAATGAATACGCCAAAAGCCTGCCCGAGAATGAAAACCGGGTCGACGCGGGCGACGGCATACGACAATAGAGCGAGGCTGCCCGCAATGCTCAGGTACCAGAACGCCGTGGGAACGACGCTTTCGCCGGCGCGTTCGCTGGCAAGCCATTGCACCAGGAACCGGGCGGAAAAAGCCGCCTGACCGCCGAATCCAACGATCAGCCAGACCATTTCAGTGTTCATGAACGGGCTCCGGCTAAACCGGCTTCCACGGCCGGTAGATGGCACGGCTGCGGAGCCAGCAGACGCCGACCAGGTCGACGATTCCGACCCAGAGTCGATTGGCGACACCGTACTTCGAGACGCCGCGAATCCTCGGGCGGTGACTGACGTTTGCTGTAAGGACGTTACCGCCGGAGAACTGAAACAGCGCCGGAATGAAACGGTGGATATGGTCGAAGTGGGGGAGCGCAAGAAACGCCTTGCGCTGGAAAATTTTGAGGCCGCAGCCTGTGTCGGGAATACCGTCACCGAGAATGCCCCGGCGGATCGTATTGGCGACACGGGAACTCAATCGCTTCACCAGGGTGTCCTTGCGGCCAATCCGGGTACCGCAAATGCAGACCACGCCTGGATTCTCCCCGTGCGCGGCCGTCACGGTCTCAAACAGGCGGGGAATGTCCGTTGGATCGTTTTGCCCATCGCCATCGAGCGTCGCAATCCAGGCACCCCGAGCGGCGTGAATTCCGGTGATGATGGCGCTGCTTTGGCCGCGTCGTGATTCATGTGCAACGACATGAAGCTCCGGCGAGCCTGCCCTTACCAGTTCCTCGAGCACCTGCCGTGTCCCGTCATCGCTGCCGTCGTCGACATAAACGAGCTCGTAGGCTACTCGCCCCTGGATGGCCGACCGAATTTCGCCGATCAGTGGCCGGACGTTGTCTTTCTCGTTGAAAACCGGAACAACGATGCTCAGAAGAATTTCTTCGGCGGTTTCGGGCGCCGCGCCCATGGTCGCTACTCCTTGCGTGACGGGCTTTCTAACCACGTCACAGACTAGCGGCGGCCGTGTGAATTTTTCGTGATTTATTCGTGGAAGCTGCGTGCCGATCAGCTCGGTTCTCTGACGAACGAGATGGCATCGATTCGGCACGATAAGGAGTTTGAACAGTCGAACATAATCGCTTTGTTGCCGATCTGACTCGAAGCAATCGTTGCTAAGTATATGAACTTAAATTATTTCTTTCAAAGATGGATTACGGCGCCGCCTGGTATGACCGCTCCGCAGGCGGTCGCAGGTGTGGCGCTTCTGATCGGTTGAGTGATGTGCCTGCGCGCGAGCGCCATCTCATTCGGATGGCTCGGCGTGCTGCTCGGGACCGGCCGGTCGCGGTCCCCGATCCGGGCCCGCCTGATGGGCCACGTAGCGGTTGAGGTTCAATAGCCGCCCAGGGGCGGCTTCCATTTGTTTGGCGTCCCCACGGCGACGAAGCTGGGCACCACTGGGTCGAGGTTCTCCCCTTGCCTTAACGTCTGCCGTCTCCACCGGGCCGCGGGTCTATTCCGATCGTAAATTCAATGACAACCAAGCTGAAATAGATGGGAGCGCCTGCAATTTCCAAGGGTTCGGACGCCTGCCAGGTGGTTTCCAAGCCACTTCACTGGCGCCATTACGCCGAAAAATCCCGGCTCCTATACGGCGAAAACTGACAACCGGATAGTCGGCAATGCGCTCGAGGACGTAGCGGAGGTCCGCGCCCGGGTCGAGGTCTTGACGCTTCGTTGATCGCCAGCGGCGTCCGATGGTTCAGACCTGTTCGCCCAGGACTACCTGCGGCACGCCGGCCCGCCTTGCAATATGATTGCACATATGCAATCATGTGCGCGGTGAGCCGGGTCATCGTCGCGGACACCGATGTTTTCGTCAGCGCCCTCCGCGGTGGCGGCGCGGCCAACGATGTGCTTGCCGCGTGTCTGCGCGGTGCGTATTCACCGTTGATGGGCGCGGCGTTGCTTGCGGAATATGAATCCGTGCTTCGGCGCCCGCAGTTGTTCGCTCGAAGCCGGCTGAGCGGCGCCGAGCGCGAAGAATTGTTCGATATCTTCCTTGCCGCCTGCCGCTGGACCCGGGTGTACTATGCGTGGCGCCCGAACCTGCGCGACGAGTCCGATAATCACGTGATCGAACTGGCAGTTGCCGGGGCGGCCACGGCGATTGTTACCCGCAATGTCCGGGATTTCCGGATCGGCGCGGAGCTGAAGTTTCCGGGGCTGGATATACTCACGCCCGCGCAGTTGCTGAGAGGTAAACCATGAGCGCACTGATCATTCGAATGCCCGCCGACAAGCGTGAGCGGCTGAAGCAGGTTGCCAAGTCGCGCAACGTGAGCGTCAACAAGCTGATGGAGGAGATGGCTACCCTGGCGATCGCTGAGCACGATGCGGAGATGCGTTTCCGGATCCGCGCTGAGCGCGGCCGGGGTCGCGCCGATCGCGGCCTGAGGTTGTTGCGCATGGCTGCCGCCGGCGCGCGCCGGCCATAGCTTTGTAGTCCATCCAGGGTTCACGACCCGGGTACCGTCGGGCCGTTCTTGGAGTTCGATAGATATTGAAAGCCGCCGTCCGGCGGATTTTTCGAGCGTCCCCACGGCAACCCGAGCTAATCCCCACACTCCGGGCGTGGACCGAGCTTAGGGTCGCGTAGCCCGACCTAACGATAGCACCGTCCATGCACCCCTATATTGCAAAACTGAGGCGCAAGGCTGCCGAAGAGCGCGCCAGGCGGGAGGCCGAAGCGGCCGTGCACGACCCCAGAGCAAAGCTGAAGGGGCAGATATTGCAGTGGTATTCCTCCCTGCCCCCCGAAAACCGCCCACCTAACTACCTAATGGAAGAGCTGGCGCGGTGGCTTCGCGCGAGACCGCAAGAACTCGGCATTGCTCTACGTGAGCTCGGATGGCGCTGTGAACGCCGGTGGCGCAAAGGCGAGGCGTATCGGCACTACTGGATACCGCCGGACGTAGAGGCCCCACAGGACGCGAACGCACAAGCTTCTAACTCCACCGTCGTACGAGACGAACCCACCACCTAACATCTAGATTCAGGTCGACGCGACGTACACGGAATGCTGGATGGTAGGCGACATGGCCGCGAATAAGAAAGAAGTACTTAGGTCGGCGGAGCGTTTCTCCGCCTCAAATACGGTGCAAGTCGCTGTTTCTCAGATCAAGCGGTTTAGGCGGGTCGCCCATACCCACGTCCTGACCCACACTTCCTTCGTCGCTTTCCGACCCGAAGCGGCACTTCACTACAACTTCAATGCTGGCATCACACCGCTCTGGAGGTGAATGTTGCCGCACTCGGCGTTTGAGGTACGATAAGCAGAGGGAATAGAAAAGCTCGCGCGAGGAGGACGGATGGCGGCACTGTTGGAGTGCACATACAAAGACATCGAAGCATTGTCACCCCCGGAACTGGTTCGCCTGCTTCGCACGCTTCTGTACGTCGAGGCGCGTGCGGCTGGAATAGCCGCAGCCGCGGTGCAAGTGTCCCTGAAGATCGATGTTGCAGATGCCGGTGAAGATGGGCGAATCGAGTGGCAGGATGGGCCCGAGCGCACCGACTGGCTGGTATCTCGATTTTGCCTGTTCCAGTCGAAAGCAACAGCCCTTACTCCTAGCAAATGCAAGACTGAGTTGCTCGAGCGCGGCACGAAGTGTTTAAAAGCCCGTGTCGAGGAAGTGCTTGACGCCGGTGGTACGTACTACCTGTTCTACGGCCGAACGTGCAATTCAACACAGCAAGCACCACGCATCGCGAAAATGCGCGAGGTACTGAGGGAGGTTGGAAAACCCTACGCCGACTCTTGCAACCTCGTCATCTATGATGCCAACAGGATCGCAGAATGGACTAACAGGTACCTTTCTGCGACGCTGCAGGTTTTCACTGAAGCGAAGAAGCCGCTGCCCCCCAGTCTGGAAAATTGGGCGTCTTGGGCGGGTTTCGCAGACTTCAGCCGGTTCGAATATATATCTGGCGATGGCGCGCGAGACGGTGCCATTTTGCAGCTTCGGGTTCACTACGGTCTCGACACGCGAAAAGTAGCCCGGATTGTCGGTTTATCGGGCCTTGGGAAGACGCGCCTCGCGCTGGAAGTGTTCCGGCCACCGGCGGATAGCACGGATATCGCACAGCAGGCACTAACCCGAGATGTTGCCTATGTTGACGCCAATGATGCAGGCTCGGATCTTCTCGCTCTTGTTCAGTCCTGGCGACGAGAGGGCGTTCGCGGCATCCTCGTTGTCGACAACTGTGATCGAGAGTTGCACGACAAGCTCGCTGTGCATGTGACGCATGTCGAAAGTCATTTGAGTCTGTTGACGATTGGCCCCGAACCAGAAGCCGGCGACTCCCTCAGCAGCGATGTGCCGCACACTCAGCTAAGTCCAGTTGACGACAAAGTAATTGAAGCAATGCTCAAGCAGCAGTACACGGGGCTGCGAGATGCGGACCTTAGTTTCATCGTGAAGGAACTTGCGATGGGGTTCCCGCAAATGGCAGTCCTGATCGCGGGCGCGCGGTTACAGAACCGCGACATTGAACATGCTGTACCCGATGTTCTCTTGCGAAAGCTGGTGGGGCTTCCTCCTGACTCGGAATCTGTGGTGTATGAAATCCTTTCGTACTGCGCGTTGTTCGCGCAGCTCGGGGTTTTTGGGGCCGCCACCGACGAACTTAAATGGGTCGCAAAGTTTGCCGGTGTCAATTCGGATCGCTTTTATGAGTGCATACAGCGCTTCAAGAAGCGCGGTATCGTGTCACAACACGGAAACTTCGTTCAGGTTCGTCCGCGGCCGCTCGCGATGCGCCTCTCGGCAGATTGGTGGACCAGGTGCTCGCCGGAAAAGGCCCAGCGGCTCATCGAGGGAGATATCCCCGAACGGTTGGCTGAAGCTCTTTGTGAGCGGGTTCGCGTTCTCGACTACGTACCCGCGGTACGCAAATTTGTCGAGGACCTCTGCGGAGAACAGCGCCCTTTTGGCCAAGCGAAAGTGCTGAATTCTAAGCTGGGTTCACGGCTCTTTCGCTCACTTGTCGAGGTGAATCCAGAGGCCACTGCCAATGCGCTGAAGCGTGCGTTTGCTGATTCGAGCATCGACGCGCTACGAAACGTCGTGGCAGCTCGCCGAAACTTAGTTTGGGCGCTCCAGAATCTGTGTTTCTGGAAGTCGACCTTTCCAACTGCAGCGCGTGTCCTATTGAAATTCGCCGCGGCTGAAAACGAAAGCTGGAGCAACAACGCGACCGGCGTTTTTCTCGGTCTGTTTAAAGTAAGGCTGTCTAGGACCCAAGCTACGCCCAATGAGCGTCTGGCGTTAATCGATGACGCTTTGGCTAACGACGATGAGCGCTGTCGCCTGCTTGGCGTTCAAGCACTTGGCAGTGCTCTTCAAACGCATAATTTCATCGCAATGGCTGGTCCAGAGCAACAGGGCAGCCGTTTTCCGCAGGAGGAATGGCGGCCCAAATACTACAAGGAGGTATTCGCCTACTGGGACGAAGCTCTCAGTCGCCTTGGTTACATTGCGCTGCAGGACAGACGCCTCGCAACCGCGGCACTAAATGAACTCGCCCATCACATCCGAGAACTCGCGTCCATTGGACGCGTGGCCGCAATGAACGACGTGTTAGTACCGCTAATTAGGAACCTCGATGGCTACTGGCCCGAGGCGCTGAGTCAGGTGCAGCACATCAAAGAGTATGACTTCGATCGAATGCCCGAGGATGGACGCAGCGTAGTCTTGAAATGGGAAGAACTGCTTCAGCCTAAGAGCTTCGACAAGAGAGTAACGCTACTCGTTACCGAAGCGCCATATGAACACCAACGAGATGCTTCTGGTGGGTTTGTTGACGTCGCTGCCGAGAAGGCTAAAGCGCTAGCGATAGAAGCAAGCGCTCGTATCGATGATGTACTGCCGTTGCTGGCCCGGCTCTTAACGGGAACGCAACGAAAGGCATATGTTTTCGGCCACCACCTTATAGAGCAGGTCGCCGAACCCGCGACGCTGCTGGACGCTGCGCTACGCGCGCTCGAAGAGGTACCTGCCGTTGAAGCAAATCCATCTTTGATAACGGGAATGCTCGCGGCGGCGCAGATGCGCACACCGGCCCTGTTCGAAGACGTCTTCAGTCATGTGGAGCGGAGCGACGCGTTACGGCCGTATGTCGGCGACTTAACACGCGGAACTAAGTTAAGGCCTGAGCATTTAGAACGAATCGGTCACTTGGTGACGAACGGGTCGCTTGATCCGCGACGGCTGCACGGGATGTCGTATGGACGAGCTCTCGACCACCTGCCGGGTACGGCCGTCGCTCAATTCGCTGACCAGCTCACATCCCAGGGCACAGCGGGCGCATGGATCGCGGTTGACATACTTTTCATGTATGCCCACGGAAGTGCCGAGAGATGGCAGCAATGCCAAACAAGTTTCCAACGCATAGCCCTAGTGCCCGGAATGTTGTCCGAAGAACGCGCTGATCAACGCTTTGACACGCATGCCTTCGGAGAGGTCATAGAAAAACTATTGAAGGCTGGAGACGCCGAGTTAGCAACACATATCGCCACCGAAATAGGCCAGTTAGCAGGCGAAGAGTCATGGCGTTATGACCTTGAACATACGCTGCGCCCGATCATCGAGATTCTTCTGACTAGGTACGCAGAGCAGACTTGGCCGATTCTGGCCGCTGCATTGTTGGTCGACTGGCGTTCCGAATTCAACCTGAGCAACTTACTTGGCGGCCGATTTGGCGTACACAACACACCGAGCCTTGTTGCTAAGCTTGGCTGGCCGTTCCTTCATGCATGGTGCGAGCAGAATCCGAAAAAACATGCGCCTTTACTCGCCTCGATGATAGATGTTGCAGATCGGCGCGAGGGGCAACCACTACGTTTTACCCCTATAGCGCTAGCTTTGATTGATACCTATGGCACGGACGAAGACGTACTTAGCAAACTCAGCGGCAATATCGGAAGCTATAGCTGGACAGGTTCGCTCGTACCATATTTCGAACAGCTGGTTGAACTGTTCACGCCACTGCTGGACCACAACATCGCGAGAGTGCGTGAGTGGGCACAGAACGAAATCTCCTATGCCAAAAAGCAAGCTCAGCGTGAGCGAGACCGGGACGCGGAGCGTGAAATCGGGTTGTACTGAAAATCCGCGAGCGTGTGAAAAGCATGCGCTGTCGCGTAGAGAACCGAGGGTCGCGTGGAAAGACAAAGTGATTCATGGAGATAGACGCGCTGCGCCAAATCATTCATGCTGCAGGTGGTCGCGACAACGCGTTAGCGTATGCCGACGCGCTGCTTGCCAAGATAAATCGTGTGGAGGCACAGGCTCAATATGCGCCATTGCTCGATCAACTCCGTTCGGCGCGCGAAGAAGGAGATTTTCGAGGTCGAGTACTCGAAGTTAATTTTGCCGACTGTTTCATACAAGCTGGCGCGCCTCTCGAATATGGTGCCAAGCAGGGTATGCCGGGCGACATTGATTTCGCTTGGCAGTTGGACAAACACAAGCGCTTTATAGAAATGAAGTTGCTCGGGCAAAATAGAGCGACGCGCGATGAAATCAATAGGCAATTAGATGAGAGTGGCGTGACCGCGACGTTTGTCAACGACGATACCAGAGATGTCGCACGGTTGCAGACGGATCTGATGCAGAAAGCGGCTACGCGGAAATTCAATCCGGCGCCGGCCGCAGACGCGCTGAACGCCGTGGCAGTCGATGTGAGTGAGATACAACTCGGTATGGTGGATAATTGCGATTGCTTGTTAGCCGCTGGCGGGAAGACGGTGGCGAAGCACTACTGCGATGCTGTTTACTTGCGCGACCCGGTTGTCGGCATGTTTGAAGAACTGCCGCAGGACCAGCTCACACATGCGCAAAGAGATTGGCTAGCGCGCGTGCAAAGGTTGCCCGAGGCTACGCCACATCCGCGCACATACATTCATGGCGCAATCTTCCTATTCCGGAAGCCAAAAGAGCGTGCGGCACTTAGCTATACGTTGCGTGCGACGCTCGTGTGGAACCCTGCCCTCGTGGATAGCGAGACGGCGGCGGGCGTCGCGAGTAAGTTGCACGCCGTGATCCCGCCGGCGACTTAGCGCACGCATTTATGGTGAAAGGCGTTGGCGGAGAGTTGCTCCGCCAACTAGCCACTCCAACCCTTTGAAACTCAAATAGGCTGCTCGCAGCACCTGCGTCTCACCCACAGTCTGACCCACATACGGGCAGCACTTGCTGCTAGATCCCCTAATTAGGTCACGAGGCGTCTACCGAGTCATCAATATCCGCTCTCAATCCAAACCGCACTTGCTCTTGAAAATCCACCAGCTAATAACAAACCCGTTTGTAGCGAGGACAAGGTACAGCACCGGCTCTTTGTAAACCGCCGTCGGTGGCATCATCAGCCAGGGAGCGACGCTACTTCCTCCTCGCTAAAAGCATGATTACACCAGCTGCAATTGCGCCAAGACCAGCCCACACCGGTACATTCACCCTTTCTTTTTCTTCAACGTTTAATTCGATCGCCCCCAACTTGGCGGTGTGTGTTTCCTTGGTGTACGTGAATCCGCCATACGCAAGCGCCAGGCTCCCCGCCACAATGAGTAATATCGCAACGATTCTGGTCAGCTTCATTCCCTCACTCTCCTTAAGAATGATTACCGGGATGTTGACTTACCCGCCATTCTCGACATGAACAAATGGTGCGTGTTTCATTTATTCAACTTGATTCTCAAAAAATACTGTATCGTTAACTGCTACGAGTTATGAGAGACGATCACGCGCTGCAAAGCCGCCAATCCTTGGGCAAAATGGGAGTCCGTGGACATTTGATGCGCCGCGTCCCATCGAAAAAGTGCGATGGACTCTTCCACGCCCGAAGGGCATGCCCTACCCCAGCCTCCTCAGGAACCGGCCGGTACTTCTAACCCACAATCTCCCAGGTGCCGTCGCCGCGCAGGCATGCCCGGCCCGTTCCAGTTTCGGTGCGACCGCGGTGGCGGGTCTGGAAGTTAAATTCACGGCACGGCCGTCCAGCGCTCTGGAAGCCTCGCACTGGGGTAAGCAAGTAGGTGGTTCCGTCGTCCGGGTTGGACCAGCGAACACTGCGATTATCGCCGGCTAGCTCGAGCGCCTGGCCCATGCAGCCGCGATCGGCGTTATCGAAGTCACGCCCGATCTGCGCGCCAATAACCGCACCCGCAACCGTCCCAACCACGATGGCAACTTGGCGGCCGCTGCCTCTGCCGATCTGTGAGCCGATCGCGCCGCCCACTACGGCGCCGAGGACGGCGCCCACCGCCTCGCGGTTGCAGTTGCCTTCCACCACACCGTAGTCGTTGTCCCATTGTTTGCCGCTATAACCGGTGTAATACGGATCGTTCTTCTTGCGCCAGCCATGCGCCGGGGCCCAAGGCGGGGGGTCGCCATACACATTCACTGGCAGCGCTATCGGCAGCACGGTCGTCATGAACGCTGC
>Ga0299906_10004262_pt1 | contig 11741 bp, 10 predicted proteins | sample RVTome_14_FD_200259 | JGI IMG/M metagenome (GOLD analysis project Ga0299906, IMG submission 200259) | Soil microbial communities from uranium-contaminated site in the Upper Colorado River Basin, Wyoming, United States - RVT145D125 (version 2) ... | reverse complement strand
GGAGCCGCTCCTCGCTGCGGCGCAGCATGTCCCGCACCGCCCGCTCCTCCGTGATGTCGCGCACGACGGCGATCACCCAAGTCTCGCCCTCGGCCTGCATCGGGCTCAGGCTGATCTCCACGGGGATCTCCTGGCCGTCCTTCCGCACGGCGTGCAAGTCGAGGCCGCTTCCCATGGGGCGCCGCCGCGGGGTCGCCATGAACGATGCCCGATGGTCCACGTGCCGCTCCCGCAAGGGCATCGGCACCAGCGCCTCGACCCGCTCGCCGACAAGCTCGTCGCGACCATAGCCGAAGAGGTGCTCCGCCTGCTCGTTGACCACCTGGATCGTGCCCCCACCATCCACGAGGACCATCGCATCCGGAGCGGACTCCAGCAGGCTCCGGAACCGCTCCTCCTCACGTCGCCGCTTGGTGACGTCCATGCTCAGGAGCACGGCCTCCTCCGGCGTCCCGCCCTCGCGCGGCACCGGCCCGAGGCGGTTGTCGTACCATGCTTCCGCGCCGTCCGGCCCCCGCCCACGGATCTCGAAGTGCTGCGGCTCCCCGGTCTCGAACGCGCGCTCGAAGGCCTCCTCCATGCGGAGACGCTGCTCCTCGTCGGGGACGTGCACGAAGGCTTTCGTGCCGATGATGTCGTCCGCCTCGATGCCGGCGGCGGTGCGGTTGATGAACCGGATCGTCCCGTCCCGGTCGACGATGCTGAGGTACTCGGGCACGTGCTTGGCCATGGAGCGCCACCGGCGCTCGGCGACGCGGCGCTGGCGCTCCTGACGCCGCTCCTCGGTGACGTCGCGGAACACGATGACCGCGCCCGTGATGCGCCCTTGCTCGCGGATCGGGGACATGATCGCCTCGGCCTTGATCGACGTCCGGTCCCGCCGCCAAAGGGTCAGGTCCCGGTCCTCCGTCGTCTCTCCCTTCGTCAGGGTCGTGTGCAGCCACGTCCCCTCGAACGGCATGTCCTGCCCCGTCTCCCCGCTGTGCATGACCAAGTGATGGACCGGGGAGCCCAGGAGGTCGCGCGCGGACCAGCCGAGGAGCGTGGTCGCCGCCGGGTTCACGAACGTCGTGCGCCCCTGGGCATCCACACCGATGACGCCCTCCGCCACGGAATCGAGGATCCGCCTCGTCTGCTGCTGCAGGAGCGCGATGCGCTGCTCCGCCCCGCCCTCCGCCGCGGCGGCCGCCGGCCCCACGGGCACCTGCCGAGGGGAGGCGCCGCGCGCCTGGAGCAGGACCCAGGCCACGAGGAAGCCCGCCACCAGGGCCCCCACGAGCGCGGTGGCCGCAAGGCCAAGGTCCACCTGGGTCGCCGCGACGGCCATCGGCTCCACGATCCAGGGGGGTGATGAAAAGGGCATGGCATAGGGACGGCGGCAACCAAGGCCCGACAGGCCCGGACGACGAGGTCGGCGGGATCGGCCATGCCTGCCCGGCGGCCGCCCCGGAGGCTATAAGTCAGGCCGGCCTGCGCGGCACGCCCATGGACCTTGCCTCCGAGACACAGGCCCGGGACGCGGTCGTCCGCCGCCTCCGCCTGCACGCCACGCGCATCCGCCGGGACGTCGTGGACATGGTCACCGAGGCACAGTCGGGGCACATCGGCGGCAGCCTCAGCGCCGCGGACATCGTGGCCGCCTTGTTCTTCCACCACATGCGGCACGACCCGGCGGACCACCGCTGGCCCGACCGCGACCGCTACGTGCAATCGAAGGGCCATGCCTGCCCCGTGCTGTACTCGGCGCTGGCGCAGGCCGGCTACATCGAGCACGACGAGATCCGCACGTTCCGCAAGATGGACAGCCGCCTCCAGGGCCATCCCTGCAAGGCGAAGCTGCCGTACCTCGAGTACACCACGGGCAGCCTCGGACAGGGCCTGTCCGGGGCCCTCGGCATGGCCCTGGCCGCGCGGCTCGACAAGAACGACTTCCGAGTCTACTGCCTCATGGGCGACGGCGAGCAGCAGGAGGGGCAGATCTGGGAGGCCGCCATGGCCGCGGCCCACTACGAGGCGGACAACCTGATCGGCATCCTGGACCGCAACGGCCTGCAGATCGACGGCGCCACCGAGGAGATCATGGCCCTCGGCGACATCGGCGCCAAGTACGAGGCGTTTGGCTGGCACGTCATCCCCATCGACGGGCACGACCCGGACGCGATCCTGGACGCCCTCATCGCCGCGGACGCGGCCGCCGGCCACGGCAAGCCGGTCCTGATCCTCGCCCACACGGTCAAGGGCAAGGGCGTCTCGTTCATGGAGGGATCGATCAGCTTCCACGGCCGTCCCTGCACGCCCGACGAGTACGCCATCGCCTCCGAGGAGCTGCGCATCACGCGCGAGGACGCCGAGCGCGCCCTCCACGACGCCGGTGAGCCCGTGCCGCCCGTGGGGCGGGAGGGCGTCACCGCCCGGCAGCGGAAGCCCGCCGCAAGGACGCAGGAGGCCCCCGCATGAAGGTGACGCTGTACCCGGAATTCACGCACCGCAAGTCGTTGCGGGACGCGGCGAGCCACGTGCTCATCGAGATCGGCCGCGCCGACGAGCGCGTCGTCGTCCTCGATGCGGACCTGGCGCTCTCGACGAAGACCATCCGGTTCGGACAGATGTTCCCGGAGCGCTTCTTCGACATGGGGATCAGCGAGCAGAACATGATGGGCGTCGCGGCCGGCCTCGCCGCGGCCGGCAAGAAGGCGGTCGCCGCGACGTTCGCGGCCTTCGCCACGGGGCAGTGCTACAACGTGATCCGCCAGTCCATCGCGTATGCCCACCATGACGTCACGATCTACGCCACCCATGCCGGGATCAGCGTCGGGGGCGACGGCGCCACGCACCAGATGCTCGAGGACATCGGCCTCATGCGCATGCTGCCGAACATGTGGGTGTTCGCCCCCGCCGACGCGACGGAGATGGGGCCCGTCCTGAAGGCCGCCGTGGGCCGCGACGGCCCGGCCTACGTGCGGTGCGGCCGCAGCGACGAGCCCATCCTCTTCGAGCGCTACGAGGAGTTCGAGGTCGGCAAGGCGCTCACGCTCACGGACCCCGGCAGCGACGTCACCGTCTGCTCCACCGGCAGCATGACGCGCTACGCCGTCGAGGCGGTCGAGGCCCTGCGGAAGGACGGCATCGATGCCGGCCACCTGCACTTCCCGACGATCAAGCCGTTGGACGCCGACGCCCTGCGCGCCGCCGCCGACGCGTCGGGCTGCCTGGTCACGGCAGAGGAGCACAACGTCATAGGGGGCTTCGGCTCCGCGTGCCTCGAGGCGCTCTCCGAAGGGGACCCCGTGCCCCTGCACCGCGTCGGGACCAGCGACACGTTCGGCGAGTCCGGCGGCGGCCAGGCGCTCATGGACAAGTACGGGCTGTCCACGGGCCACATCGAGCAGGCGGCGCGCCGCGTGATGGCGCGGCGCTGACGGCCTGCCTCGGCGGGGCCGATCGGCCTACAGACGCGGCGAGGGACCGGTCGGGCCCCGCGTGTCGGGACGCAGCACCGCGCGGGCGTGGCCCCGCACCCACGCGTCGCGCAGGCGCACGAGGTGCACGTCACCGGTCTCGTCGTGCAGGTACGTGAAGCGCTCCGGGCTCCGTCGTCGTCGCAGGGCCCGCTCCACCTCCTCGCCGCCGATGACGCCCGTCCAGTGCGCGACCTCGCGCCGCTCCAGGCATTCCTCGCAAAGGTGCAGCACGTGCCCGCCGTCAGGCGTGACGAGCCGCACGACGGCGTCGGTGGCCACCGGCGTGTGGCCGCACACCACGCAAGAGTCCATGGGCCAACCTGGGCGCTCCGCGCCGATAAGACCCGCGGGAAGGGCCTGTCGGACCCGGGCAGCCGAAACCCTTCAGGTTGCGGATGCCGATGATCAGGAAACCGAAGAAGGGCTTCAAATAAGGCCGATCCTTGCCGCGTCGTGGGCCTGCACCCACGAGTAGCGATCCCCGTTGGGCCTTCCAGCGGGACCATCGACCACCCTCTACCCGACCAACCACCCACCACCACCGGGTGCAGGCCCCTCTTGCTCACTCCGCCGCGCGCAGCGGTCGCATCGTCCGCCCCCTCGGCACGGTGAACCAGAACACGGCGCCACGGCCGGGCCCCTCGCTGTCGCAGCCGATCTGGCCACCCATCTGCTCCACGATCCCCTTCGAGATGTAGAGGCCGAGCCCCGTCCCGCCGACGTTGTGCTCCTGCGGGTCGTGCACTTGGCTGAAGGGCTGGAAGAGGCGTTGCATCTGGTCCGGCGCGAGGCCGGCCCCGTCGTCGCGCACCTCGACCATCATGGCATCGCCTTCGGGGTGGGACGACACGGCCACGCGACCGCCTCTGCCCGTGAAGCGAAGGCCGTTCGCGACGAGGTTGGAGAGGACCTGGTGGAGCCGGGACGGGTCGGCCACGACCTCGGCGCCCCCGTCCACGAAGGCCTCGAGGCGGACGCCCCGGTCCTCGGCCTGCACGGCATAGGTCTCCAGGATCTCCTCGATGACGGCCCCGAGGCGGAGCGGCTCGACATCGATGCGGAGGGTGCCGCTCTGCATGCGCGCGACATCGAGGACGTCCTTCACGAGTTCCGCGAGGCGCCGGACGTTGCGGTCGAGGATGTCGACCGCGCGGCGCTGCTTGGCGTCCTCGCCGTCGAGCGCGCCCTTGAGGACGTGCAGCTGGAGCATCAACGGCGTGATCGGCGTGTTCAGCTCATGGCTCGCCGTGTTGAGGAGCCTCGTCTTGAAGGCGTCGATCTCCTGGAGGCGCTCGATCTCGAAGCGCTGGACGAGACTCGTCCGTTCGGCCTCCTCGCGGTGCGCGCGCTCCGTGATGTCCACGGCGAGGCCCAGGACCTGCGTGACCGAGCCGTCCGGGCCGTGAAGCGGGGTCAGCGTCGTCTCGAGGACCCGGTCGGCGAAGTGGACGGTATCCGTGATGGTCTCGCCCGCCATGGCGCGCCGCAGGGTCGCTGCGGCCTCGGGGTGACGGGCCAACAGGCCGAAAGCGTCCCGGCCGACGGGGTCGCGCCATCGTAGCCCCAGGCGGTCGATGCCCTGGCCCTCGGCGAGGAGGACCCGGCCCTCCGCGCCGATGGCGAAGAGCACCACGGGGGAGCCGTTCACCACGGTCCGGTAGAGCCGCTCCTTCTCGTCGAGCGCACGGCTCTTCGTCCGCTGGGCCTCGAGACTCGCCTCCAGGCGGCGGGCCTGCTCCCGACTGACCTCGGCGGTGTAGAGGAACACAGCGAGGCCGACGATGCCGAAGAACATCACCTCGAAGGCGTCGAAGGGCACGATGAAACGCTCCCATTCGCCGGCGAGGAGGTCGGGCACCGACCACAGGATCGCGAAAAGCCCGGCGACGCCGATCGCCACCGCCGTCGACGGGCGGCAGTACCGGTCCACGGCGATCGCGCGGACCGCCAGGAGCACGAGGGCGAGGCCCACGAGGCCGATGGTGGCCGCCTCCACCGTCGCGAGCAGGCTCATGCGCCCTCCTGCTGCCGGAGGCCGCGCCCGCTGCCGATGAGGCCGTAGGTGCCGGCAAGGAGAAGGAGTGCCGCGACGATCCCGAAAACGTGCTGGTAAGCGACGGGGACGAGGTCCGGCCGGAAGTGGCCGACGAGCCGGAGCGCGAAGAGGAGGAGCGCGAAGGACACGAGGAGGAGACCGGTCTCCAGCCGGCGCCGCGCCTCCCGGTCGAGGCTCAGGTGGATCGCGCCCACCATCAGGGCGGAGGCGATGCACAGGGCCAGGGCGGCGGCCTGCAGGAGGTCGAAGAACTCGAAGGCTATGGCGCTGCACCTCCTGGGCCCTGCATCCGGCTAGGGAGTGGGTTCCAGGACCTTAAAAGGGATGGTCCGCGGGGGGGTCCACCCCCGCCCACCGGGGGCCGCCGGCCGCCTGGAGCCCGCCCAGGGGTCTCGGTCCGGAAGGGCGGGAAACGGAGCGTTCAGCGCAGGCGGACGCGGTACTGCTTCGAGCGCCCTTTCCCGATGGGGCGCACCTCGAAACGCTTCGGGAAGCGCTCGAACAACCGGTACAGCGGCGTCCTTGCGCCGAGGCCGAACCGCTTGGGGCCGAAGTCCTGGTCCACCGTGCGGGCGATCTGCCCCAGGCGGCTCACCGCCACCCAGCCGTCCTGGTCCACGTCCCCGTCGGTGCGGGCCACCTCGTAGGAGTCCACGAGCGTCGCGAGGAGGGCTTCGTCGCGCACGGCGCCCTGGGACGGCGACGCCTTCGCCTCCGCCCGGCCACCCGCCCGGCCCACAGCCCGGCCACCGGCCCCGCTGTCCGCCGCCTTGGCGGCAGGCTTCGCCGCGGCCTTCGCCGCCGGTCGTCCGGCGGGCCGCCCGCCCTGGCGGGAAGCGGTGGCGGCCCTCGCCGTCGGGGCGCCGGCCTCCCGCGCCCCCTGGCGCGGCACGAGGCTCCGCCACGTGAGGTACTCGTCGCTGATCTCCTCCAGGAGCCCGGGGTCCGGCTTGTGGCCCACGATCGTGACCTTGGCACCGCCGCGGCGGAGGCGCTCCACGAGGGGCGCGAAGTCCGTGTCGCCACTGACGATGCAGAAGCGCCGGTAGCCCCCGAAGTACAGGTCCATCGCGCCGACCGCCACGGCGATGTCCGAGCTGTTCTTGCCCTCCGTCGTCTTGTAACGGTCCATGCGCTCGAACGCGAACCGCTTGGAGGCGGCGTCCCAGGCCTGGGAGTCCCGCGTGCTGCGCCAGTTCCGGTAGATGCGCCGGTCCGTCACGCTGCCGTGGGACCGGAGGTGCTCCAGGACGGGGCCCAGAAGCTCAGGCGGCACGTTGTCGCCGTCGACGAGGACGGCGACGCCGGCGTCCGGGGGTGGCGGGGCCTCGTGCAGGCCTGCCGGCGCCTCGGTCTCCGAGCCCTGGTCCTTGCTCCTGCCCTTTCGGCGGCGGCGCATCGGGCTTCGCCATGCACGACCGCTGCTTAAGGCGTCGTCGAAGCGAGCGGGCCGCAGTGCTTGGGCCAGGAGACCGCCCGGCCCCGCGCCGGCAGGCTTCCGCGGGCCGTCCCCAACCTTGAAAGGCGGCCCCTCCTAGGCCCGGCCATGGCCAAGGCCCCCGCCGTTCCGCCGGCCACCGCCCCCGCCCCGGTCCTCCAGATCGCCCTGGACGAGGTCAACCTGGACCGGGCGCTGCAGTACGCAAGGGAGGCCGTGGCCGGCGGCGTGGACTGGCTCGAGGCCGGCACCCCGCTGATCAAGGCCGAGGGCCTGGAGGCGGTGCGCGCCCTGAAGAAGGCGTTCCCCGACCGCACGGTCGTGGCCGACATGAAGACGATGGACACCGGCGCCTTCGAGGTCGAGATCGCGGCCAAGGCGGGCGCCGACATCGTCGGGGTGCTTGGGGCCGCGTCCGACGAGACCTTCGAGGAGGCCGTGAAGGCCGCCCGCAAGTACGGCGCCAAGGTCTACATGGACCTCATCTCCGTGCCGGACAAGGTCGCCCGCGCCAAGGACGCGGAGCGCCTCGGGTGCGATTACGTGTGCCTGCACATGGGCATCGACGACCAGATGGTGGGCGCCAGTCCCGTGGAGGTGCTCCGGGAGGTCGCGACCGCGGTGCAGATCCCGGTCATGGTCGCGGGCGGCCTCAACTCGGAGACCGTCGGGGATTGCGTGAAGGCCGGCGCCCACGTGCTCATCGTCGGCGGCGCCCTCACGAAGGCCCCGGACATCACGGCCGAAGCGCGGAAGCTGAAGCAGGCCATCGCGGACCGCAGCGCGATCCCGACGGACATGTTCCGTCGCTACCGGGCCGAGGACCTGCGGGAGGCGTTCCTGCGGTGCAGCACGAGCAACATCAGCGACGCCATGCACCGAAAGGGCGCCATGGACGGCGGCATCGTGGCCCGCCAGAACGGCATCCGCGTCGCCGGACGCGCGGTGACGGTCTTCACGGCGGACGGCGACTGGGCGAAGACCGTGGAGGCCATCGACGTCGCGGAGCCCGGCGACGTCCTCGTCATCGACCAGCGCGGCGGCCAGACCGCCATGTGGGGCGAGCTTGCCAGCTGGAGCTGCCGGACGAAGGGCGTCGCGGGCCTTGTGACGGACGGCGCCGTGCGCGACATCGACGACATCCGCGCCATGGGCTTCCCCGTGTGGAGCCGCTGGGTCGTCCCGAACGCCGGCGAGCCGAAGGGCCACGGGCAGATCGGCCTCGAGATCCGCTGCGGCGGCCAGACGGTCCGCTCCGGCGACTGGGTCGTCGCGGACGACATGGGCGTCGTCGTCGTGCCCCGGGAGGACGCGCAGGAGATCGCCAACCGGTCTCTCGAGGTCCACGAGAAGGAGAACCGCCTGCGCGAGGAGATCAAGCGCGGCAAGACCTTGTCTTCGGTGCTCCACCTGAAGAAGTGGGAGCAGGTCGTCGGCTAGGGGCGCCCGCGGTGGGGCGCGGCGTCAGGGCTGGCCTGCGCCCGGGTCGAAGCGCATCGTGGCGGGCCGCATGGCGAACGCGTGCGGCACGTCGCGCATGAGAAGCGCGTGGTCCGCTTCGACGGGGCCGCCGCAGAGGTCCTCGAGGAAGCGGTTGCGGGCCGTCCTCGCCGGGGCGGCCTCGATCGTCCACGGGTCGTGGGTCTCGGCCAGGTAGCGCATCCGACGCCGTCGCGGGTCCCAGGCGCATCCGTAGGCGACGCCCAGCAGGAACCGGTCGGCGGAGGCGGCGTCGGGGAAGAGCGAACCCGCCGGTGTCGCCGGTCCTCCCGGAGCCTCGACGCAGGCCTCGTAGAGGAGGCCGTCCTCCCCTGCCCCACCCCCGTCCCGATGCATGTCCTGGATGCGCAACGACGAGCGCATGGAGGCGGCCCAGTGCCCCTCGCCCTCGTCCACGCGTATGCAGCGCCGACGGAACGGGACCCGGGTCGAGCCGCGGGCCAGGAACGTGGCGGGGTGGTCGAGGTTCGCCTCCAGGATCAGGACAGCGCACCGCCGCGTCCCGTCCGGGAAGGGAAGCCAGGCGATCGTGCGGTGCACGAGGTAATGCATGCGCAGGCCCAGCGGCGCAGGCCATGCCGTGGGCGCCATGCGCTCCAGGCGGACCGCGCATGCGGACACCCAGGCGCGGCCGGCGTGGAGGGCGGGCTCCGCCTGCGGGGGGAGCCAGGGCCCGAGCCGCTCGGGCGGGACCGGGTAGTTGACGAGGACCCGCCGGCGCACGACGCCCCGCAGGTGCGACCCGCGCAGGCCCGCCGTCGGGGCGAGGTCGAAGTCGTGCCGCACGCGGCCTCGATGGCGGGTCGCGGCAAAGCGCTTTGGACACGGGACCCGCGGGTTCCGGCGATGGCACGCACCGTCCATCAACGGTTTCCACGGGCGACGCTTTCCTGCATGGCGGTCCTAGGACGGTCCTGGAGACCATGTCCCCCAAGAACCGAACCTGGATGCTCGCCCTGGCCGCCATCGCGCTCGTCGCGATCCCGTTCGCCTTCGCTGCGCCCTGGAGCGACGGCTCCGGCAGCGGCCCCGCGAACAAGACGACGGCCGCCGGCAGCGGCGTCGAGATGCTGCAGAGCGACTTCGCCGACACCGAAGCCGGCACCACGATCCTCAGCGCGAGCCTGAAGACGAGCAAGCCCACCGACCTGCTCCTGACCATCAGCCTCGAGTGCGCCCTCTGGACCGAGGTCGTATCGACCACCATCCAGGACCACCCGATGGGCTTCAGCCCCGTGGGCCGCGCCGAAGCCCACGTCACGGTGTGGGTCGAGGTCGACGGCGTGCCCGTGAAGGTCGCCTCGGACGATCCCGACGGCAAGGTCGTCTTCTGCGACCGCGTCCACGAGCAGGAGGTCTCCGACACGGACGACAGCACCGGCAACTGGACGCTCCGGCAGTACCTCGAGACCCGCTCCGCCAACAGCTTCGAGTGGATCCACCTCGACTCCGGCTCCGGCGTCCACACGGTCACGGTGAAGGCGGACATCCAGAGCTACAACACGGAAGGGTCGTTCGCGCAGGGCGCGATCGGCAAGCGCACGCTGGTCATCGAGCCCGTGAAGTTCGCCAACGACGCGACGATCTAGCGCGATACAGCCCGCTCCTCCCCGGGTGCGCCGGGGAAGATCGACAACTGCCAGGTCGCCGTCGACCTGATCCTGGCCCAGCTTGGCAAGAGGAGCCGCGACGCGATCACGTGGCCCCTCGCCATGGACCTCTACGTCCCCAAGAAGTGGTTGGAGGGCGACGAGTCGGCGTATGAACGGGAACGCGTCACCCTCCCGGCGGACCTGGTGTTCCGGACGAAGCACGAGATCACCCTCGGCCAGCTGAGGTGCGCCCGCGAAGTCTCAGGCCGATCGGCGTTTCCGCGAGGAGGCGTCCAGCATGCCCGTCATGGAGGAGTCATCGTCTTGGCCCACCAGACGTTTCCGTGCATGTCCATCGTGAGGCGCTCCTCCGCGGATGCGGCCAGCCACCAGAAGTCGCCGGTCTCGGATAGGCCCGCGCCCTCGTACAACCAGACGCTCGTGGGGGGGGACGACATGCCGAGGCTTTGCCACCTGTCCTGGAGGACCTCCAGGCCCGCAGAGGGCCATGGCGTGATTCCGCTGCAGGGCTTACCTGGTGGAAGGCGCTCCGGCTCCGACGAGGAGTACGTCCTGCGGCCAAGCTCGTCCACGACGACCTTGAAGTCGTACTTGTAGCGCGACCCGTCCTCGTCGGCCAACTGGAACGCGCCTGAATGCGTCACGCGCTCGATCCTCCCTGTGGGGGCATCCAGGAGCGTCGCCACCGCGGTCCGAGGATGGAACAGGTACCCGACAGGGCACATTTCATGAGCCCACGGGTCGGCGATTTCGGGGTGGTCGCTGAGGTTCTCTGCGATCTCGCGCGGCGTGACGCCGTACTCCCATGGATCTTCGTCCGCTGCGACGATCGACGCCGGCACACCCTCCTCAAAGAGCGCCGGGGGCCAGGCCGCGATCGTCTCGAGAGGTCCCAGGCGTTCCATGCGCTGAGGCTTGGCCTCCGGCGATTCTACGGGAAACAGATGGCCGTGCCAGAAGCCGTACGAGTCCTCGCCCGATGCCCTGCGGACCGTGATGACGGTGCGGTTTCCCTCTGCATCGACATCCAGATCGACGTGGCCAGGGCTCCTGCCACCCAACAAGGGCCGAGAGCCTTCTGCTTCCGCCAACTGCTCCAGGCCGATGCCGAACGCGGCCAGGACCCCTCCGACGTGGTACGTCACGGTCGGATCGCAGGTCTTGCAGGCACGGAACAGCGCAACCATGCGAAAATGGCCGTCCAAGAACGCCCGGTCGGTGCTCTCTTGGTTCAGCAAGACCTCGTAGGCCCGTCGCGGAGCCCCCGTTGGGTCGGGGATGGTCACCACGCGCTCAAGCACCACATCAGCGGCGCCTCCGCGGTCATCCAGCCATACCTTGAACCCGTGGGGGGATGCCGGCTCCATGACGGGTTGGGTGCAACCCGAGAAGGCGACGAGAAGCGCGAACAGCGCCGTCAGAGGACTTGGATTACGTAGCATACCGTGGTCTTCGCCTGAAAGGCCGCTGTGGATCCCGTGCCCGCCGTCTGGGAAATGGCGCTCGTGACCCCTGGACGCCGACGAATCCTGCATGACAGTCGGCTGCATTTGCCGGGTAGGTATGCGGCGCGTAATGGGGGCTCCAAAGTGCAGAGCCCATGTCCGTGGCGGCGCAGGAGCCGCTGTCGCCGGACGTGATCGGGTTCGAATCCGCCCATGTGCATGAATGGG
>Ga0299906_10004261_pt1 | contig 11742 bp, 8 predicted proteins | sample RVTome_14_FD_200259 | JGI IMG/M metagenome (GOLD analysis project Ga0299906, IMG submission 200259) | Soil microbial communities from uranium-contaminated site in the Upper Colorado River Basin, Wyoming, United States - RVT145D125 (version 2) ... | reverse complement strand
ACGACCTCGATCAGGCTCTCGCCCATGGCCCTCTCGATGTCCTCATGGCGCTGCGCGGTCGCCATGCGCGAGATGCCGTATTTCATGATCGTCGCCAGCGCCGAATCGGTGCGGTCGGCGACTTCCATCGCCTTGCGGTAATTGCCCGCCTGGATCTGCGGCGCGAGCTGCGACCAGAGCTTGCGGTTGCCGCGTGCCACGCGGGTGAGATAGATGAACCGCTCGATGGCGACAGCGATGCCGACCGCGAATACCGCGGCGATCGGGTACAGGAACGCCCCGCCCTGCTTGAAGAAGTTGACGACAAGATCGAAGGAGTTCATGGAATGGACGCTCCAGGTGGGCTGGATGGGTTGGACCGGTTGCGCTCAGGTACGACGGCGGCCGCCGGGTGTCCGGCGGCCTGCGCGTCACTGGCGCTACTTTGCGACGTCAGGCCGCGGTAATACGTGATTTCCCTCCGGAATTCGGCAGGATCGACCGGTGCGAGCAGCTCCTCGATCAGGCTGCCCATCGGGCGGTCGGGCCCTGCCGGGGGCTCCGCAGGTTTCCACGGGACGATGCTCATGACCTTGGGCAGTTCGCGGTTGCCGGTGATCGCGGTCGAATCGAGCTTCAAGTGATCCACGACCGGATCGGTGGGCGCGGTGGCAGCAACGCGCGCCGCGGCCGGCTGCTCTCCGCGCTGCGGGGCCGCGGCGAGCGTGTCGTCGGGTGCGACCGGAGCAGCGGCCGGAGCGGGCTCGGCCGCGCACACGGCACCGAGCGCGAATGCGAGCACGACGAGCAGCCACACTTTCGCCCGCGACACGGTTCCTGGTGCGCGGATCGCGCTCATCGCTGCACCTCTGCGGTGCGCTGGGTCTGGTTCATCCGGGTGCGCAGCTCCGCGAGCCACGCGGCCGCCTCCGGGTCGGCACCGCCGTCGAGCCGCTGGTACTGTTCGTACTGTTCGAGCGCGGGGGCCGGCTGAGCGAGGTACAGGTCGAGCAGCACCGCGAGATTGCGGTGCGGCGCCGGCATCGACGGGTCCGCCGCGATCGCACGATCGTATGCGGCGCGTGCATCCTTGAATCGCCCGAGTCGCCGATAGGCGATGCCGAGTCTGTTCTGGCCTTCGGCATTCGCCGGCTCGAGGCCGAGTGCGGCTTCGAGCATCGGCAGCGCCTCGGCGGTGCGCCCCGACTCGAGCGACACGCGCGCGAGAGCGAGCTGTTCGTTCACCGCGGATGGCGCCGGCCGCGCCGCCGCCGCCGCCGCATCCGCCGGCGCGGGCGCCGCAGGATCAGGAACCGCCGCGGCGGCCGGCTCGGGATCGAGCTCGGTGCGCGCATACCGCGCGGGCTCGAGCTCCGCCAGCGCCGCATAACTCTTCTGCACCCACTCGTCGTACAGGCCGTCCGCCGCGCGCCCCACGTTGGTCTCGTGGATCTCGATCGCTTTCTCCTCGAAGGGGAAGGCCTGCTCCTCGAGCAGCACGTCGTAGGCTTCGAGTTCGTCGGCCGCGAGCCCGGCCGGCCGCTCGGAGTCGAGCAGCGCCCGCCCGAGGTGCCGGTACAGGTCGGCCATCGCCCAGGTCGCGGGGGTCGTCACGTCCGCGACGCCGTACTCCACGGCGCGCGCATAGCCGGCGAGCGCCTGTTCGGTCGCGCTCTTCTTCGCGAGCAGTGCGCGATCAAGCGGCACGGTCAGGCGTACCGCGCGCGCCAGGTCATCGTGCGGGCGCGCGAGCTCGAACGAGGCATGCGCGGCGAGATACCGGCTGCGATCCGTGCGTGCCGCGCCCGCGGCGGCGTCGGCGGCGACGAGCTCTCCGAGCCAGCGCTTGCGGCCCGCGCCGTCGCCGTCGACCTTGGCGATATCGGCGAGCGCCAGACGTGCGTCGATGGCCGGCGCGAAGGGCGCCGGAAAGCGCTCCACATACGCCGTGTAGGCGCGCGCCGCGCCCACCCGGTCGTTGGCCGCCGCGTAGAGCTCAGCGGCCTGCCACAGCGCGGTGCGGCGAATCTCGCCGTCCTCGCCGTCGCGCGCCGCGACGCGCTCGAGTTCGATCGCGGCCTGCTGCGTGCGCCCGGCCTCGAGATAGGCGACCGCGAGCTTGCGCGTCGCGTCCGGCGCGAGCTCGTGCTGCGGATGACTGGCGCGGAAGGTTTCGAGCACGCGCGCGGCGCGCTCCCATTGCTTCGCGTTGAGCAGTAGCGTCGCCGCGTCGAACTCGGCCTTCGCGCGGATCGTCGAGTCCGGCACGACGCTCGCGACCCGGAGGAACTCGTTGACCGCACCGTCGATGTCGCCCGCGGCCTGGCGGGCCTCGGCCTGGCGGTAGACCGACGCGGCCAGCCGCTCGCGGACCTCGGTGCGTTCCGGGTCGCCGGGCGGGATCCGCGCGTCGAGCTCGCGGAACGCGCGCTCGGCGTCCGCGTAGCGCGCGCCGTCGAACCAGGTATGCGCGAGCACCGTCCACGCGACCCGCTGCTGCGCGGGCTCGGCACGCGGCCCGAGCGCCAGGATCCGCTGCGCGACCGATTCGGCGCGGGCGCGGTCGCCGCCGTCGAACAGGCTGCGCGCGGTCCGGGTCAGCACGGCGGGCACCTGGGGCTCGGTGGGGAACGTGTCCGCGTAACGGATTGCCGAGTCGACCGCCTTCGCCCGCCAGGCCGCGCGCCCGTCCGCGGGCATCCCGGGTTCCGCCTCTTCGTAGGCGACCAGCGCGGCGTAGCCCGCGCGCGCCGCGCCGGGATTGGCGGCATAGCCGTAGGCCGCCCATTCGTACTCCGCCGCGGCCTCGGCGTAGCGCTTCCCGTCGAACAACAGGTCTGCGAGCAGCAGCCGGGTCGCCGGCGCTTCGGGCGAATCGTCGAAGCCGGCGAGGAAGTCCTGGTACCAGCGCACGGCCGCGCTCAGGTCCTCCGCCGACCCGCGCTGCGCGAGCGCGTGGTGATGCCGTGCGAGGTCGAGCAGGTTCGCGCGCACCGCGGCGCTCACTCGCGGGTCGAGGTTCGCGCGGTTCGCGTGCCAGAACGCGCTCTTCGGGCCATAGCCCGCGACCAGCTCGCGCTTGCCGTCGAGCACCAGCGCCGTGAAGCCGCCGCGCTCGTACGCCTCGGTCGCGCGTACCAGTAGCAGCGGCGCCTCTGGGTCCATCGGCTGGCGTTTCGCGTACGCCCGGTACGCTTCCGCGGCGTCCTGGAACCGCTCTTTCTCGAGGTACAGGTCGCCCAGCGCCGCGTGGAGCTGCGCCTCGTAGGGCGCCTGACCGTGGCGATTGAGCGCCGCCTGCAGGGTCGCGACGCCTTCGCTGCCTGCGAACCCGATGCTGAGTGCGCGGGTCGTGTCGTCGACGAGTTCGCGTTCGGGGCGCGACAGATCGTCCAGACGCCGCAGCCCGCCGCCGGCGACCAGCATCCGGTCGAGCAGCCGGAGGAACGAGACCGTGCTCTCCTCCTCGCGCGCCTGCTTGAACAGCGACCAGCCGTGCTTGTAGAGCGACTGGATCGCGAAGTCCGAATCGCCGTGCGCGAGCACCGCGGCGTAGGCGCGCTCGGCATCGGCGTAGCGTTGCGCGCTGAAGAAGATCTCTCCGCGCCGGAACTGCGCCTCGGCGTAATGCGCGCCGCCGGGATGGGTCGCGACCAACCTGTCGAGCGTCTCGAGCCCACGCTGCGGCTCCCCGATGCCGTCCCAGGCGCGCGCAAGCTGGTAGAGCACCTCGGCCCCGTTCGCCTCGCCCGGGTATTCGGCGAGCAGGCGCTGGTAGGCGTCGATCGCCTCGCGGCCGACCGCCGCCGCCGAGTTGTCGTCCTGCGCGCGGAGGCTTTCGGCGGCGGCGAGCCGCAGGTCGCCGAGCCGTCGCAGCGCCTGGGCGCGCATCCGCGGCTCGGCGTCCTCGATCGCGAGGAAATCGCGATAGCTCTGCGCCGCGATGTCGGCGTTCGCCTCGACCGGCTCGGCCGGCGTGATCGGCGCGGTCGCGGACGCCAGGTCCTTGAGCGTCGGGGGTTCCGCCGGACGTCGCTTCGCCTCGGCGCTCGTCGCGCCGAGCGTCGCTGCGACCAGCGCCGCGACCACGGCCGCGCGCACGCATTGCGTGCCGGCGCTCACGGCGTCGCCCTCGCGGCCGCGCCGTCGTAGATCGACGCGAGCGCAAACTGCGCCTGGGTGGCGTACGAGGCGAGCCGCTTCTTCTGCGCGGCGAGCTCCTGCACCGCGAGCGCGGCGAGCACCGATTCCTGCGCCTGTGTCGCCGCGTTGATGCGCGGGCCGATGCGCGAGATCCGCGACCGTAACTCGGCGATCCGAGCGGCGAAGCCGGACGTGTCGAGCGGCGCCTGGGCGCTCGCCTCGTGCACCAGGCCGACCCGGCCTCGCGCCTCGCCGAGCTGCGCTTCAACCTCGCCGAGCCCGCGCTTCACCAGCTGCAGGCGGCGCTTGTACTGCGCATCCATCTGCCAGGTGAGCGCACCGCGGAGCATCCGGGCGCGATCGACGAGGGCGTCGCGCCCGGGTCCCGGCGCGAGCGCCGCGATCCGCTGCTCGATTGCCTGCAGCGCCCGCCATTGCCGGCCCTGGTCGTCGGTCGCGAGCGCCGCGACATCGCGCGCGGACTCGATCGCGGCGACGCGCGCAGCGATCCCGGCCTGCCGCGTCGCGAACGCCGCAACGTCCGTGCGAGCAAGCATGTCGGTCTTGCGCGGCTCACGCTCCGCCGTTGCGCGGTCGCGCACCCCTATCATGTCGTCGAAGGACTCGAGCGAGGCCTGCCGGCGCTCGAGGTTGCCCTGCATGATCTGCAGGTCGCGGTAGTTCTTCAGGCCTTCCTGGAACTCGTGCGATGCGAGCAGGTGGTAGAGGTAGCGCGTGTGCGGCGCATCGGGGACCTGCTTGAGCTGCCAGAACCAGCCAACGTCGCCGCCGCGCGGGCTGGCCGCGAGGATCGCGTCGAGAAATCCGCCGCGCCGAATCGCGGCGATCGATTCGTCGATCCGGCGGCTCTCCTGCACGTAGGACTGCACGGCGTGCCGGTAGTGCTGCGCGGCCTGTCCGTTCGACGCGAGCCGGGCGTATGCGTACGGCACGGCAAGGAAAGATTCCTGCACCGCCGAATCGAGCAGCGGACGGTCGCGTAGCGCGAGCCACGGCACCAGCGCGCGATCGGGGCGCTGTGCATCGGTCTCCGCCCAGCCAAGACCGAGCAATGCGCGGTTGGTGAATGGGCTGTCGACCCGGACGCGGCTCAATGCGGCGGCGGCCGCGTCACCCGAGCGTTCCTGCAGCAGCGCGAACCCGAGCGCGAGGTTCGCGCGGTCCTTGAGCGATCGCTGTTCCTCGGACTCGGCCGGCACGCTGCCGACCGATTCGAGCAGCATCCGTCCCTGCGCCGCGTCACCCGACCGGACGAGCGCGACGCCGAGGTTGAACCGTGCGTAGGCCGCCCACGGCGACTCGTCGTCCCAGCGCCGAAGCGCCGCGGCCGCGTCGGCGTAACGCCCCTGCGCCATCAGCACGTTCGACTCGAGCAGGCGGCGCTCGGGTTCAAGCTCGCCCGGCAGCGGGGCCTGGATCCGCGCGAGATTGCGCGCCGCCTGGTCGTGGTAACCACGCTGGTAGCCGATCCGCGCGAGATAGAAGAATGCGCGATCCGCGACCGACGGCTCGACGCTGCCCGCGAGCAGCCGGTTGAAGATACGGTCGGCTTCCGTGTGCAGGCCGAGTGACAGATACATACCGCCCGCGAGCAGCTCCGCTTCCGCGGCGTGGTGTGGCAGCCGGCCGAAATCCCGCGCCGCCTCGAGACGCACGACGGCGTCGAAATAGTCGTCCTGGAAATAATGGAACAGCACGTCGCCGTAGTGCAGGTCGCGGACCTCGCGCCGCGGCGCATCCTTCGCGACCGCAGCCGGGCCGGGCCCGAGCAGGGCCGCGCAGAACGCGGCCACCACCGCCGCTGTCGCTCGCAGTCGCATGTAGCTGGGTCCGATCCGTCGGTCCGCGCCGCGGGCCCCGGCCCGCGCTACTCCCAGACCTTGACGACGAACTCCGGCTGCAGCGACGCGACGCGATCGCTGATCTTGAGCTCGACGTAGCTCGCGCCGATCGCTTTCTCGATCGTGAGCGTCGTGCCGCGACGGTAGTCGCGCTCGTGCGGTCCCTTGCCGGTGAAAAAGGCCACGAGCTCGTGCTCGCCTGCCTTGAGGTTGCCGAGGAACAGCCGCTGCACGCCGCCCCGATGCAGGGCCTGGACCTCACGCTCGGTGTACAGATAGTTCGCGACTTCCTTGTCGTCGAGCTTGATCGTCACCGAGTCGAGCGCGAAGAACGTTCCTACGTCCACAGACAGGAACACGGCCACCTGCGTGCTCGCCGGATAGAGCAGCTCCTCCTCGAGCTTGAACAAGTCCTTGTTCAGGTCCACGAGCTGTTTCTTGAGCGTCTGCACGTCCTGGTCGACGCTCCTGAACTGCGCGGCCGGCTCGGTGGCCGGCGCGGCAGCGGCAACGACCGACAGCAGCAGCGCCACGGTGAGGATGCCTGTGCCGCGTGTCGCGGCGGATACGAATGAGCGGATCATTGCCGTTGCAGCTCCCTGATACCTGCGAGGAGTTCATCGGCGGAAACATGATTGCGCGACCAAGCACCGCGCACGACGCCGTCGCGATCGAGCAGGAGCGTCAATGGCAGGTGCGAGACGTCGTACAGGCGTCCCACGGCCTGTCGCGTGTCGAGCAGCGTGTCATAGCCGACACCGAGCGATCGGACGACGGAGGCGGCACGGACCGGATCGCCCTCGATGTTGACTGACAGCAGGATCGGGCGTTCGGCAGGCTCGCCCGCCTGGACCGTCTGAAGGTCGGCGAGGGTCTCGCGGCACGGGCCACACCAGCTGGCCCAGAAAGTCAGCACGACCACGTCGCCGCGGAACTCCGACAGGCGCTGGTTCGCGCCGCCCAGGTCCTTGAGCGCGAAATCCGGGGCGACGGTGCCCGTTGCAGGTGCACCGCGCGAAACGATCGGAAAAACGAGGATGCCGGCCAGCACGGCGCCCGCCAGCGCGAGCAGATGCAGCCAGGCCGGGAGGCCCGTGCGCTCCGGCTCATGTCCCGCGCGCGTCGGCGCGGACTGAATTGTGCGTGAACCGGCCCCGGATGCCTTCGTCAGGCGAAGTCCCGGCCGCCGCGATGTACGTTCCATCCTGGCAACCCCGCTGTCATGGGTCTCACCCGAAGACCGGTGGCTTTGCGTCCCCATCTTTCGACGGGTTTGCCCTTGTCAGTCGAAAGGCATCGTCGTCCGCGCGGTGCAGCGCTGTCAACGAACCGGACGCGGCGCGTGTCGCAGTCGGACCTGCGTCACAAAAGGTGCGCGGGTCGTCCGCGCCGTCAGGCGAACCGCACGTACTCGAAGTCGAGATGCTGGCCGTTGATGCCGGTTGACGGCGGCGATATCCAGTTCGCAAACGACCCCGGCTCGACGACGCGCCCCATCAACGATTGCACGAACTCGCGATCCGCGCTGGTCGGAAGCCAGCCGTGCACACGGGTGTTCCAATCGCTCTCGCTCACGACCTGTCCTTCCGGTGAGAACCGCACACTCGCGAGGAGCCCGATCTGCCGGTTGAACGCCTTGTGCGGCACCTGCAGGTTGAAATCGATGCCGCGCTCGCGCAGCGCCTTGTTCCACGCATCGACTCCGGCAATCGAGTCCTTGACGAAATCATCGCGCAGACGCTCATTCAACGCGTTCAACGCGGGTGCGTCGCGGTTCACCAGGCGACCATCGATCACTTCCAGCACTGGGTAGGCCGCGTCGCTCAGGATGTGATCGTCCGCGAGCAGCGCCTCGCGATAGCGCCCTTTCAGGCCGGTGGTGTAAAAAGTGGCGGCATTGGACGAGACATCCGAGCCGAAAAGGTCGACCGTCACGCTCGAGTGGAAGTTGAGATAGCGCTGAATCGTCGGCAGGTCGATCACGCCGAGCGCCCGCAGCTGCGCGGGATCACCCGTTTGTTCGCGCGCCATGACCTCGGCGGTGCGCTCGACGATCCGCCGCACGCCATTGCGCCCGACGAACATGTGATGGCCTTCCTCGGTCAGCATGAAGCGTGTCGTGCGCGCGAGCGGATCGAAGGCCGACTCGGTAAGAGCCGACAGCTGGAATTTTCCGTCGCGGTCCGTGAAGAACGTGAACATGAAGAAGGACAGCCAATCCGGCGTCCGCTCGTTGAACGCCCCCAGGATGCGCGGGTTGTTGGCGTCGCCGGAGCGCCGGGCGAGCAGCGCTTCGGCCTCTTCGCGTCCGTCCCGCCCGAAGTACCGATGCAGCAGGTACACCATGGCCCACAGGTGCCGCCCCTCCTCAACGTTGACCTGGAAGAGATTGCGCAGGTCGTAGAGCGACGGGCACGTCAGACCGAGCTGGCGCTGCTGCTCGACGGACGCAGGCTCGGTATCGCCCTGCGTGACGATGATCCGCCGCAGGTTCGCACGATGCTCGCCCGGCACTTCCTGCCACACGGCCTCGCCGCGATGCGCGCCAAAGCCGATGCGCCGTTCCGGCTCTGCCGGGTTGAGGAAGATGCCCCATCGGTAATCAGGCATCTTCACGTAGCCGAACTGCGCCCAACCCGCTTGATCGACACTGACGGCCGTCCGCAGGTACACGTCGAAACCGTGAGATCCGGCGGGCCCCATCTCGCCCCACCAATTTAGAAACTCGGGGTGCCAGTGCTCGAGCGCACGCTGCAGTGTCATGTCGCCCGCCAGGTCGACGTTGTTCGGGATCTTTTGCGCGTAGTCAATGCTCATCGCAATGTCCTTAGGTCGCGCTCACACGCGCTCCCAGTCGAAATTCGCCTTTTTGCCGCTACCGAATACCTTTAACGCGCCCGCCTCGCCAACGGCGTTGGGCCGAACGAAGATCCAGTTCTGCCAGGCTGACAGCCGCCCGAATATCCGCGTTTCCATCGTCTCGGCTCCGCCGAACCGCAGCGAAGCCTCCATGCCGGTGAGCGCGTCCGGCGACAGGCTGGTGCGCTCCTCGAGTGCCATCCGGACTTCGTTGGCCCAGTCCAGCTCGTCGGGCGTCGCAGTGACGAGGCCAAGCGCGAGCGCCTCCTCCGAGAGAAGCTCCTTGCCCACGGCAGCCTTGATTCGGGCAAGCGACGGTTCGTCGCCATAGAACCGTGCTGTGAGGCGGTCGGTCTGCGCCGCTGTCAAATAACGGCCAAAGTTCATCGCGGACAGCACGATGCGCGGCGCGTCCGGACCCTCCGGCGCGTGCAGCATGTAGGTACGGTCCGCGGCCAGCGCGAGTTCGAACAGGGTGCCCGCGAAGCAGGATTCCCTTTCCATGAGCGCAAACAGCGTGCGCGAACTGACTTCCAGCCGACCCAACGTACGGCGAAGCAGCCCGGTAACCTCACGAACGAACCAGTCGTCGTGGTAACGCCCGAGAGCGTCGTCCACCGCGAGCGCGTTCGCCGACTCGCCTCGCGTGCGCAAGATCCAGGTGCCGATATCGAGATGGTTCGAGCGGAGCATCAGGATCGCGTCGTCGAGCTCGCGCGCCATCGCCAGCGGCCACCAGGCCGCGCCGCGCCGGAGGATCGCCGGCAGGTCGTCCGGCTCGCGCGTGGAGGGCGCGGCTACCATCACGGTCGCCGTGCGAGCGCGCGGGTTGAGCTGCACGTCCACGTAAGGATAGCGATAGCCGGTCGCTTCGATGACGCGTTCGAGTGGAGGCAACTCAACGCCCCGGGCATCCGACGGACGGTCGCTCGACGCGGCGAGTTCGAGTGCACGTTGCCGCACCCTTTCCGCAAACTGTTGCGGCCTTACGTGATCGTCGATGAGCCGCCACTGCTTCGCGCGCGGCGCCCGCACACCTTCCGCGAGTGTGCAGAAGACGTCGGCGTGGTCGCGCCGAACCCGGCGTTTGTCGGTCAACCGCGTCAGTCCGCCGGTACCCGGCAACACGCCGAGCAGCGGCACTTCCGGGAGGCTGACCGCCGAGGAGCGATCATCAATGAGCATGATCTCATCGCAGGCAAGCGCGAGCTCGTATCCGCCGCCCGCAGTGGTGCCGTTGCAGGCGGCAAGGAATTTGAGCCCAGAGTGGCGGCTCGAGTCCTCGATGCCGTTGCGTGTCTCGTTGGTGAACTTGCAGAAGTTCACCTTCCATGAGTGCGAGGACAGGCCGAGCATGAAGATATTCGCGCCGGAGCAGAAGATGCGTTCCTTCGCGCTCGTGACGATGACGCTGCGCACTTCCGGGTGCTCGAAACGGACGCGCTGCAGTGCATCGTGCAGCTCGATGTCGACGCCGAGATCATAGGAATTGAGCTTCAGCGCGTAACCCGGCCGCAGACCGCCGCTCTCGTCGACATCCATCGCGAGCGTTGCGATGGGGCCGTCGAACGTAAGCTTCCAATGCCGGTAGCGGCTCGGGTGCGTGTCAAACGAAACCAGCGCCGTTGGGGCCGGTTGTAAAGCAGCTTGCACCATGGCGAATATTCCGAAGGGTCAGGAGTTCGAGGCGTTGGCGGTGAGCAAACGGCGCAGCGCCGCAAGGCTTTCGTCGACACCCTGCCCGGACGTGTCGAGCGTGGCATCAGCCTTGCTGTAAAGAGGTTCACGCGCGGCCAGGATCTTCTTCAGGTCGCCCATTGCCTCGGCGTGCCCCGCCATGGGACGCATGTCCCCCTGCGCGACCACGCGCGACATGTGCTCTTCCGGAGCCGCCTGAATCCACACCGTGTAGCAGTTCGAGAGCAGTAGCTCGTAGGTCCCGGGCTCCGAGACCACGCCGCCGCCGACCGAGAGCACGATATCCTGCGGGTGCTCGATCAGTCGTTGCAGGCAGCGCAGCTCGATTCGCCGATACCCGGCTTGTCCATACAGCAGGAAGATCTCGCTGAGGCTGATCCCCGCCTCACGCTCGATCTCGCGATCCAGTTCGATGAATGGCCGGCGGAGCGACCGCGCGAGCCGCATGCCGAGCGTGCTCTTTCCGGCACCGCGCAGACCGATCAACGCGATGCGCCTGCGGCGCACCACCTCCTGCTGGCCAAATTCCGTTGCGAGCCTGCGCAATACATCCACGAGATGTTCAGGCGGCAGATTGCCGAGGAATCGCCGAATGAGCGCGCGCTCAGGACGTTGCTCGCCACCACTCAACAAGTCTGCAAGATCGATACCGAGTGCTGTCGCGACCCGCCGCAACAACGCGATCGAGGCGTTGCCCTCGCCCGCCTCGAGTTGCGCGAGGTAGCGCTCGGACACGTTGGCGCTGGTCGAGAGTGCCTTGCGCGTGAAACCTCGTTGCTCGCGCGCCTCGCGAACCGCCTGCCCCAGGCCCATCAGGAAATCGTCATCGGGGCCGATATCCTTGGTGGCTGCAGTGACCAACGCGACGTTTCTGTCAGGCGGCCGGTTGCCCATGCGGTGTTTTATACCGCGTCAACGGACTCTCAACAAGCTTTATATTGCACCTCATATCGATCACTCCGCCCGAATATAGGAAGTACACTTCTGTTTCCGAGCTTAGTCACGCTAAGTTCCGACCAGCACGAGAGGCCATTTGCACTATACTGCTGCAGACCTGCCCTTTGGACACGATGGTCCCTTCCGCCGTCAGCCCACAGCCCTTTCTCGAGGCCCGCATGTCTGCATTGAGCACGGCCGATCACAGCGTTACTCCGCCCGCGCTTCACGTTCCGCGCGAGTTCAACGCGGCCCATGACCTGCT
>Ga0299906_10004260_pt1 | contig 11742 bp, 15 predicted proteins | sample RVTome_14_FD_200259 | JGI IMG/M metagenome (GOLD analysis project Ga0299906, IMG submission 200259) | Soil microbial communities from uranium-contaminated site in the Upper Colorado River Basin, Wyoming, United States - RVT145D125 (version 2) ... | reverse complement strand
GGAACCAGACGCACCGGTTGTTCACGGAGTCGCGAGCGGAAGGATGCGCCCTGGTGTTCGCGCTACTCGGCGCAGAGCCTACCGACGCTGGCGAGCGAGTCCTTCGGGCTGCGGTCCGGTCGTTGGCTCCGAGCGACGTGGAAGCGTTCGACGACGATCAAGTGCCATTTCTGCCGACGATCGTCGGCGCGAACCCTGCTCTCGCCGCGTCGCCAGCACTCTGGCAACGGGTTGGCGTGCGAGGCTCCGAGATCCTTGCGCAACTCAGCGCCGCGAGCCTCACCGACGAAGGGCGAATCGGTGTCGTGGATGCGGTCCTGGCGTCGGGGCGCAAGGCACCCGTCGATGCGGTCGTTCGATTCGGTGGGAAAGTCGCTGTTTCCCGAGTCCTCTCGGCGCTCGCTGGGGGCCAGCTGCCGTTCTCGACGCATGGGCGGTCGTCTCTCTCGGAGCATCCAGATGGCGTGCTCGAGTGGCTCGAGAGCCAATCGGCGCTTTCTCCGAGAGAGCTGGAGGTGGCCAGTCAGTTCCTGAAGCCAACTGCGAACCCGCAGGGGCTTGCGAAGCTGTGGCAGAGAGGAACTGGTGGCTCGATGACGTCCCTTACGCCGCGCGTTGCAGCCTTCGGTCTCGCTCTGGCCCTCTCCGCCCGAGCGCTCTCCCCGCTTCTCGCTACGTGCTTCCAGCCGACGTACGACGCGCTTGCCGCGTCGCGTGTTGAGTATGAACCATGGGAGTGGCTGCGCGAGCTGGCACCGGCCGCATCCTGGTGGCGTGAATGGGACCGGTGCGAACGCATCGCAGCCGCCCTCGCTCGCCTGCTCAGGAGAGGGGACGCGTCGTTGGAGACCGTGTTCGGCATCGTCCAGAGTCGGTCGGCGATCCGGAAAGTCGTTTCCGCCTTCGACGACGACAGGGGCCGTCGAAAGTACTTGAAAGCCCTCCGCAAAGCATCCATTGCCTCGCCTGGCATTGGTACTCGCGAACAGCGGGATGCGCTTTTGGAGGACTGGTGACGGCGGCCGGTCCCGGGACCGGATGTTCTCGGTCAGTGTGATGACCACCGACCCGGATCCTGGGCGAGGGGGAGGCGTCGGAGGCGGAGGCGACGCAGCGTGTGACTGGCCGGGTGCGGATGAGCAGGGATGGGGCAACATGACCCTGCCTGTCCGGCCCCTGGGCTATCATGAGCTGCAAGGCGGGGACACCATGGCGAACGTCCACGACGTCGCCGCGTACATCCTTCAGCGCTGCGGTCCCATGACCGCGATGAAGCTCGAAAAGCTCGTCTACTACGCGCAGGCGTGGTCGCTCGTCTGGGACGAGGCCCCGCTCTTCCCGGAGCGGATCGAGGCGTGGGTCAACGGGCCAGTAGTGCCGGCGCTCTACGATCAGCACCGCGGCATGTTCAAGATCGACAGCCTCCCGAGTGGTGACCCCGCGGCACTCACCGCGGAGCAGCGGGAGACTGTTGACGCCGTCTGCGAGGCCTATGGCAAGAAGTCCTCGCAGTGGCTCAGCGACCTGACCCACCTCGAGGGCCCGTGGCGGGACGCCCGCGAAGGGCTGGAGCCGGGGGACCGCGGCAACCGAGAGATCACGATCGCGGCTCTCGCCGAGTACTACGGGAGCCTCCAGCCGGCGTAGCCGGCCAAGCCCCCCAAGCACAAACGTCCCGGGTTCGGCGCTCGCGTCGAGGAGCTGAAGAAGCACGCTCGGCTCGGCGCTGCCCCTGATGAGGCCGAGCGCTCGAGGCCGGTCTGGCGGGTGGGGCTCATCGACTGGGACGGTGCCTACGGCTGGGGCGCCCTCGACGCGGTAGCCACGGTCCGCGAGCTGTGGGCCCGGCTCCGAGACTTCGAGTCGATGACCTGGGTCGACATCGAGCGAGCGGGCAGCCACAACGTTGCCCTCGATCAGCTCTCTACCGAGGCCAGGGCGCGGCTGGCGGAGCTGAAGCTCGATGACGTCGACGAGCTGTTCTCGCTCCGGTTGGGGGGCAAGCCGCGGGCCTGGGGCTTCCGCGAAGCCAACGTGCTGCGGTTCCTCTGGTGGGATCCCGACCACCAGGCTTGCCCCGCGCCTCTGCGCAACACGTAGCGCCGTCGGTTCTCGGAGCTGACGGCTCGCCTGGCCATCTCGGTCGAGGGTTGCGGGTTCCGGCCAGGCGCCTGAGCGCACAGCGACCCCACAGCGAAGCCACCAACAAGGGGTGAAGGAGGAGACGTCCGCATGGTGCTGGCGTCGGCGGACTTCTCGAAGGAGCTGACGACGGCCGTCCTCTGGCTGAACGAGCGCGATCTCGACATCCAGTGCGTGAGGTTGAAGCCGTACGACTCGCCCGAGGGTCTGCTCATCGATGACACGGGGTACTGGTTCATGAACGTCGGCGAGTACCCGGAGGGCCGATCGTGGGAGGACAGCCGAAAGTACGGTTTCATGTCCGCCGGCGGAGGACCGAGGTGGGTCGCCGCCGTGCGCCGCCTCCCGGTCGGGACGAAGCTCTTCGCGTACCTCACCCGGCATGGCTACGTTGGCCTCGGTGAGGTGACGGCCGCCGCGGTCCCCTACAGGGACTTCGTTCCCCCGGGGGAGACGAAGACCCTGCTCGAGCTACCGCTCGTGGGCAAGGCCGATCCGACGACCCAGGACGACCCTGAGAAGCGGGACGAGTGCGTGGCGATTCGCTGGATCAAGACCCTCGACCGCAGCGAGGCCGTCCTTGCGAGCCGGGCGCTTCGGGGGACCGTCGCGCGTATCGGGCAGCCGGATCTCGTTGCGGAGCTACTGCGTCATTTCGGCACCGTTGACGGCTCACGCTGACCGACCGGGCCTCCGTCCCCCGAGGCGCCGCTACGATCGATCCAGGCGAATCCGCCTGTCCCCGAAGTTCGCACGATCTCCAGTTCGCCACCCAGGGCCTCGACGTAGCGGCGCAGTGTCGACACCAGGTGATCGCCCCGGCGTTCCGTCGTCGAGATCTGACCCTGGGTCTTCTCCAACAGCTCGGCAACCTCCTGCTGCGTCTTGCCGAGGAGCTCCCGCATCGCCCGAACGTCCATCTCGAGCAGTGCGTCTTCGACACGCTGGCTGACGCGCGCGCGGCGCTCGGGCGTATCGTCCTTGTGCTTCAGGCTCTTCCACGGCGTCGCCATGCTCCTCACCTCATCTCCGCGTGCGGGCTCAGGTCGTCTCGGTCAGGTACTCCTTCCAGATCCGCTCGGTCCGCGGGACCATCTCCTCGTAGAAGCGGTCCCAGCCCGTCTTGCCGCCGATCAAGAGGACCGCCTTCCGCCTCGGGTCGAATGCGTAGAGGGCTCCTCCTGCTCCTCCGCGTCCAGCGCCTCGTGCCAGGACTCGAACTCATCCGTGACCACGACGCAGGTCATGGCCACGATATCCTCGCCGAGGAGGTGACCGTCTCGAAGCCCCGGAGGAGCTACTGGCTGCGCTGAAAGGAGGCGGGCTGGACGGCGGAGGCGTTCGTCCGCGCGGTGCCGACCGCGCGATCGCCGACGACGCACGGCTTGCCGTACTCGCGGGCGACCAACGCCCCGTGTTGCACGGCGCCGCCCACCTCCAGGACGGCGTCGAGCGCGGCTTCACCGAGATGATCCTCGAGAACCTTGCCACCGGGGACGTCCAACAGGCGCACAAGGGGGACCGCATCACCTTCACGTCACTCCAGCCCTGGCCTGGCACCTACGTCTGCGCCGAGGGTCGCTACCGGGAGGGCGACGCCGAGATCGGCCCGGAGCGCCGGCGCCGCCCTCTTCGTCGGGCCCCCCCGGGTGTCAGGCGGAGGCCAACGAAAGGGAGCGGCGGGGGTACACTGCCTCGATGCCGGAGATCAGCCGCTTCCTGGGCATCGTCATCGGTATGTTCTACAACGATCACAACCCGCCGCATTTCCACGCCTACTACGGCGAGAACGAGGCCGGGATCGCGATCCGTGATGGGAAGGTACTGTGGGGAAGCCTCCCTCGGAGGGCCATGGGCCATGTCCAGGAATGGCGAGAGGCTCACTCGGCAGAGCTCGATGATGATTGGCGCCGCGCGCGGGCACGGGAGCCACTCGCGCCCATTGAACCTTTGGAGTAGCCAATGCCGCCACGTCTCGTAGAAGCGCGCTACAGAAGGGAGTACGTGATCTGGCTGCGTTGGAGCGATGGCAGCCAGGGTGAGGTGGACCTGGCTGATGAGTTGCAGGGCCCAGTCTTCGAGCCCCTCGAGGATGTCGAGTACTTCAAGTCCTTCTCGCTGAGTCCAGTGATGCGCACGCTCGTCTGGCCGAACGGGGCGGATTTGGCGCCAGAGTTCCTTTATGAGCGCACTCGGGTGCCCGCCTGAAGGTGTACCGCCTCGCACTGCATGCGTGAGGTCGTGCCACTCTGTCTGTCCCTCGCGATAAAAACTCGATCCGGCGTGAGTTTCCACAGGCCGCTCCCGACGTCATCGGCGTGAGCCGCCAGTCGGTCCTCCAGGCGGTGGGTCAGCCGATACGCGGGAACGGGTTCTCGATGACGACTCCCTCGATGACGCGGCCCGTGCTCATGTCCTCGGTGAGGATCCGGGTCGCGCCGGCCTTGACGGCAGTGGCGACGATGAGCGCACCCCAGAAGCTCATCTGGTACCGCTCTTCGAGCTCCGAAGCACGCTCGATCTCGGTTGGGCCCACGGTCTCCGTCGGCCAGGCGGCACAAGTCCGAACGACACTCCGACTCTCCCACAGGGCGGTGACGAGATCGGCGGCCACGTCGTGACGCTCGCCCGCCTCGACGTCGTGCGCGTAGACGAGGACGTCCGTGTCGACGAAGGACCTATCGCTCATGCAGAGCGTCGCGGTTCAGGCGACCGCCGCCGAGACGCAGGCCACGCTGCAGCAGCTCGAGCGCGGTCCGTCGAGAGGCTTCGTAGGCTTCCTCGGAGCGCACCGACTCGGTGATCGGTTCGGCCACGAGAGCGCTCACGGAGGTGCCGCGCTTCGCCGCCAGGACCTTGGCCTTGCGGATCGTCTCCCGATCGAGCCGCACCGTCAGGTTCTGCTTCACCGGTCTCCCTCCACGTGCACTACGTGTACCACATAGTACACGTGAAGGCAACGGAGGTGCAGCGGAGTTGCGCCGCTGAGCGCATCCGCTTCAAGTGCGCTGGGAATTGTCAGATACGCTGTGGACGACGCGTGGAAAAGCTGTGGAAACTCGGTCGGGCCCGAGTTTCCACAGGCCCCGGGAGTCGCCGTTCGACGACATCCCCGAGGAAGTCGTCGCTCGACGACAGATCAGCCTTGTCGTCGTTCGGCGACATCGGTAGAATGTCGGCGATCGCCTACTTCGAGGCTAGTGAATGCAGTTGCGGAATCCAAGGGACGTCGGTCTCGCCATTCGTGAGCGGCGCCGCTCTCTGGGCCTCGACCAGAAGACCCTGGCCCAGCGCGTCGGCGTGGGGCGCCAGTGGCTCGTCGAGGCCGAGAAGGGGAAGCGCCGGGCCGAGCTGGGCCTGATCCTCCGCACCTTCGAGGCGCTCGGCCTCACGCTCCGAGCCGAGCACGCGCCGGCGGGCGCGCTCGCTGCTTCGGACCCCGTCGCCGCCACGGTCAGCATCGACGCGGTGATCGCGGCGCACCGGCGCCGGCCCGGCGAGACGTCTTGAAGAGCCGGGAACTGGTGGTCCTGGTCTGGGGTATCGAGGCCGGCCGGGTTCGGCGGGAACGGCCCGGCGGCCGGCTGAGCTTCGTCTACGACGAGTCCTGGCGGGAGGGCGCCGGGTCGGTGCCGCTCTCCCTCTCCCTGCCGCTCGGCGCCCGGCAGCACGGGCATGACGCCGTCGACGCGTTCCTGTGGGGTCTTCTGCCGGACAACGAGCGGGTGCTCGATCGCTGGGCGCAGCGATTCCAGGTCTCCGCCCGGGACGCGTTCGCGCTGCTCTCCGAGGTCGGCGAGGATTGTCCGGGCGCGGTCCAGTTCGCGGCGCCGGACCGCGTCGACGAGCTTCGAGGCGAGGGCGAGCTCGACGTGGAATGGCTCGACGAGGAGGACGTGGCCAGGCGGCTGCGCACTCTGCGCGAGGACCAGGCGGCCTGGCGGCTGGCGGAGGATCAGGGCCAGTTCAGCCTCGCCGGGTCACAGCCCAAGACGGCACTCGTCTTCCTCGACGGACGGTGGGGCGTGCCGGCCGGGCGCACTCCGACCACGCACATCCTGAAGCCCCCTCTGCGTGGCTTCGACGGGTACGTCGAGAACGAGCACCTGTGCCTGGTGCTGGCGCGCGAGGCCGGGCTCGCCGCCGCGACGTCCCAGGTCCAGCGGTTCGGGGACGAGGCGGCGATCGTCGTGGAGCGGTACGATCGCGCCCGCACGGCGAGCCTCGCCGAGGCGGCCGCGGCGGAAGCCGGGATGCGCGCGGCGAGCGCCGCCGCGGGGGCGGCCGGGACGGCCTCGGACGCCCGGGCCGCGGCGACGGCGGCCTCGGCGGCGGCCGCCCGGGAGGAGTCGTTGCGAGCCCTGGCACGGACGCAACCGATCCTCCGCCTGCACCAGGAGGATCTCTGCCAGGCGCTCGGCGTCCGCCCGACCCTCAAGTACCAGAACCAGGGAGGGCCCGGCCCATCCGACGTCATGGGCCTGATCCGCGAGCACTCGTCGAGCCCGGGGGAGGACGCGGAGGCGTTCGTCGACGCGCTGACGTTCAACTGGCTGATCGGGGGGACCGACGCCCACGCGAAGAACTACTCGCTGCTCCATGGCGCCGGGCGACGCGTGCGCCTGGCACCGCTCTACGATCTCTCGAGCTTCCTTCCGTACGCGCCTTCCGACGGGCGGCGCGTGAAGCTCGCAATGAAGATCGGGTCGAAGTATGGCCTCCGCGACATCCGGAAGCGGCACTGGATCTCTCTCGCGGAGGAGGCGGGGTTGGACCCGGACGGGACGGTCGCCCGCATGGTCCGGCTGGCCTCCGCGGTCGGGGACACGGTCCCCGAGGTGCGGCGGAGGGCGACCGACGATGGCCTGAACCATCCCATCGTGGGCAGGCTCCTGAAGCTCATCGAGGACCGCGTGCGAGCCTCCTGTACCCTCCTGGCGGGCCTGTGATCTCCTGACATGGACTTCCGCATCTCCGACACCTTCACCGACAGCCTGGCGAGGCTGACCGCCGACGAGCAGAAGGCGGTGAAGACCACGGCCTTCGACCTCCAGGTGAACCCGGCGGCGCCGGGGATGCAGTTCCACAAGCTGGACAAGGCGAAGGACCGGGGCTTCTGGTCGGTGCGGGTGAGCCGCGACGTCCGGCTGATCGTTCATCGGACGCAGCACAGCCTGCTGCTGGCGTACGTGGGCCACCACGATGCGGCGTACCAGTGGGCGGAACGCCGGCGCCTGGAGACGCACCCGAAGACCGGCGCGGCGCAGTGGGTGGAGGTGCGCGAGCGCGTGGAGGAGGTCGTGGTCCCGCGCTACGTCGAGGCGCAACCCTCGCCGCTTCCCGCGGTATTCGCTGACGTGCCTGCCGACGACCTTCTGAGCTGCGGCGTACCTCTCGACTGGCTGGACGAGGTCCGTCGAGTGCCGGAGGACGGACTCCTCGATCTGTGCGGGCATCTCCCCGACGAGGCGGCCGAGGCGTTGCTGGACCTGGCCACGGGAGCTGTGCCGGCCAAGCTGCGCCCGCTCACGGCAGTCGAGACACAGGAGGCGGCCCACGAGGCGGTGGTTCCGAAGCCTGGTGCTCCCGAAGGCCCGCCGCCCTTCGAGGCCGAGCCGGACGCCGAGGCTTTCGAGCACCCCGACGCGCAGCGGCGGTTCCGGACGGTGGTCGGTGCCGAAGAGCTGGCGCGCGCCCTGGAGTACCCCTGGGACAAGTGGACGGTCTTCCTCCACCCGGCTCAGCGGGAGGCGGTCGAGAAGGACTACGGCGGGCCGGCTCGTGTGGCGGGGTCGGCGGGAACCGGCAAGACGGTCGTGGCGCTCCATCGCGCCGTGTTCCTGGCGCGGGCGGATCCGGAAGCGCGCGTCCTCCTGACGACGTTCTCGGTGCCCCTGGCCAATGCGCTGCGCGACAAGCTGCGGCGACTGGTGGGGAACGAACCCCGCATCGCCGAGCGGCTCGAGGTGCACGCCACGGACGCAATCGCAAGGCGCTTGCACGATCTGAACCTGGGCCGCTCGCAGGTCGCATCCCGCAAGGTCGTCGCAGACTTGCTCCGGGACGTTCTGAGAACGACCGAAGCTCCTGGGGTAAGCCAGCACTTCATCGAGGCGGAGTGGCGCGAGGTGGTGGACGCCTGGCAGCTCGAGACCTGGGAGGCATACCGGGACGTCGCGCGCCTGGGCCGGAAAACCCGCCTGCCGGAGAAGCGCCGCGCGGCACTGTGGCAGATCTTCGTGCGCCTGCGCGCGGCTCTCGCGGCGCGGGGGTTGGTCACGCCTGCGGCGCTGCTGGGGCGGATCGCGCGCCACCTGGCCAGCGCCGGTCGGCGGCCCTTCGACCACGTCGTAGTCGACGAAGCCCAGGACGTCAGCGTCCCTCAACTGCGCTTTCTCACTGCGCTGGCAGGCGGGCGGCCGAACGGGCTCTTCTTCGCGGCCGACCTGGGGCAGCGGATCTTCCAGCAGCCGTTCTCCTGGAAGTCGCTTGGTGTCGATGTGCGCGGACGTTCCCGGGTCCTGCGCATCAACTACCGCACGTCGCACCAGATCCGCTCGCGGGCCGACCGCCTGCTCGCGCCGGCCCTTGCGGACGTGGACGGCAACGAGGAGAGCCGGCGGGGAACCTGGTCGGTCTTCGAAGGGCCGGAGCCCGAGATCCGCACGTTCCCCACCGCCGAAGGCGAGGTCGAGGGAGTGGCCGCGTGGCTCGCCGCGCGGGTGGCCGATGGCGTGCGGCCCGAGGAGCTGGCCGTGTTCGTCCGATCCTCGGGCGAGCTGGAGCGCGCCCGAGGGGCGCTGGCTTCGGCCGGCATTCCGCACAAAGTGCTTGACGATGAGGTGGCCACGGAGGCCGGCCGCGCCTCGATCAGCACGATGCACCTGGCGAAGGGAATGGAGTTCCGGGCCGTGGCGGTGATGGCCTGCGCTGACGAGGTGATCCCGTCGCAGGAGCGCATCGACGCCATCGCCGACCCCGCCGACCTGGAGGAGGTCTACGCGACGGAGCGCCACCTGCTCTACGTCGCGTGCACCCGGGCGCGCGACCACCTGCTGGTTACGGGCGTCAGCCCGGCGTCGGAGTTCCTCGGCGACCTGGAGTCCTGAGCGGGGGCAGCAGGTGAAGGCCAGGGGTCGGCAAGCCCAGACCCGCATGAGCTGTCGCTCCCGGGCATGAGTTGTCGTCCTGGGCACACGAGTTGTCGTTCTCCGGCATGGGCTGCAGGACCGCGAGATCCGGACGTTCGCCCCCGCTCACTTCCGCACCCAGCGCCGCCGGCGCACGATCGTCCCGCGCCCGTCGGGCTGCCATCGCGCCGCCTCTGCCGCGATTCGCGCGGCCACCTGCTGCGCCTCGTCGGCCTCCAGCCCGCCGGCCGCGAGCGCAGACCGCACGTCCTGCGCGGCCCGGGCGACCAGGCCGGTCCGATCCTGCTCGGGCGGGACCGCAGGCAGCAGCCGCTCGAGGACGGCGACGGCGCCCGCGACGGCGGCGTCGCCCGCCGACAACTGCGGCGGCCCGGCGGTGCGCGTCTTCCGCGAGCCGCCGCCGCCCGGGCGGAAGTCTCCCTCGGTCAGCATCGAGGCGGGGACCCGCACCCGGAGCGACCGCGCCACCCCGGGCACCCGGGACAGCAGCCCGCGCCGCTCGAGCGTCTTGATCATGCCGTTGACGCTCGGCGCGCTCGTGCCGAAGTGAGCGCCGATCTCCTCGAACGACGGCGCCACGCCGTGCCGCGCCGTGAAGCCGTGGATGAAGGCCAGGTACTGCCCCTGACGCGCGGTGAAAGTCGGCGCCACCACGCGAGGGTAGCCTCAGCGCCCGCAGCAGCGCTTGTACTTCTTCCCGGAGCCGCACGGGCAGGCGGCGTTGCGGCCCGGATTCGGAGCCGGAACGCCGGCGGGCGGCGACGGCTCCCCCGCCAGGAAGCCGGGCAGCTCCCGGACCAGCGCGCGGATCTGCCGCCGGCGCGCGCGCAGCTCGTCCCGGCTCCAGGAGTCGCTGACCAGCTCACGGCCCAGCGGGCGGAGGCGGGGGTCGCCGTCCGGGGCGTGGACGACGCGCGCACGCCGCACGTCGACCCGCAGCGAGCCCACCTCTCCGCCACGCGCGTCGAGGAACTGGACGCCGATTTCGTCGCAGCCGCATTCGCATCCGGGCGCGAGACACCACGAGTCCACGGCCCAGTAGCGCCGGCGGTCCAGCACGACCGAGAGGTCCCACTGGCTCGGGAAGACCTCCGGGTAGGGGACGAGGGCGTCCAGCTCGATCCGGTCCCAGTCGACCGTGCGCCACTCGTCGTCCCCCTGCCCCTTGACGCGGTGCCACCTCTCGCGAAGCAGGTCGAGCAGGTCGGGCTTCAGCGCGCGCACCAGCAGGTCGGCGAGCCCCGGCGCGGCCGCGGCCGTCGCCTCGGGGAGGACCGTGAGCTCCGCCGACTCCAGGTCCAGCCTGGCGGCGAGCGCGTCGTCCGGCGGCCCCTTCCTTTCCGGCGAGTCGGCCACGCGCCACGCGTCCAGCTCGATGTCGGAGCATTCGCATGCCGGGTTGGTGCAAAAGGAGGTCGCGAGCGCCAGCTTCTCCGGATCGGCGACTCCGGCAGCCGGCTCGACATCGAGCACGAGCAACCCACCGTCGTCGAACAGCCGACGCAAGATCCTCGTCTCCACGGCACGAGGATACACCGGAGAGGAAGACCGTCCCGCGAGAGGCCGCGCGCAGCTACCCGTCGCAGCGCAGAGTGCCCGGAAGCTTGTAAATCATTTATAATATGGTGCTTATAGTTGACTTTCGTCGTTTATTCTCCTATGTTTGGAGGACCGACCGCCGAGGAGGGCTTGGGATGCTCAGTGGCGTCACTACGGTGTCGGACACGGCTCCCGATGTACCCACCGGGTTCGAGGACGTCGACCATCTCCGCGATGCCCGTGGGCCCGATGGCCTCGAGGAGCTGGGCCGGCGCCTCGCCGTCCTGTGCCGCGAGCAGGGTCCGCTGCGCGCCGTCGTGGCGCGGATCGCCTGGCGCCTCGTCGACCTGGGCGCGTGGGAGCGGATCGGCTTCGCCCGACTCTCCGATTATGCCGTGGAGCGGCTCGGGCTCTCGGGCCGCTCGCTCCAGAGCCTGGCCCGGGTCGGCCGCGCTTTCATCGGCAGGCCGCAACTCGAGCAGGCCCTCGTCTCGGGACGACTCGGCTGGACCAAGGTCCGGCTCCTCGCCGGGCTTCTCCACGATGAGGACGTGGAGCGGTGGATCGTTCGGGCCGAGCGCCTGTCGGCGGACCAGCTCGCGAAGCGCGTGCGGGCCGTGGACCGCTACTCGGCCGACGAGGGTGTTGACGAAGCCTCGCGCGGGGGTGGCCTGCTGGAGCTGCGCTGCACGCCCGAGGTGCGCAGCAAGTGGGGCGCGGTGCGCAGCATCGCCTCGCAGGCGGCGGGTCAGCGGCTGAGCATGATCGAGGCGGCCGAGCAGGTCGCGGCCGAGGTCCTCTCCTCGCTTCCCGCCGTCGAGGCGGGCGGCGAGGACGCAGTCACGCTGGGGAGCGATCCCGACGACGAGCCATCGGAGTCGGAGCTCGCTGCGTCCGCCGTTTCCCCCTG